>Ga0180223_1000109_pt1 | contig 171284 bp, 151 predicted proteins | sample eDN5th30CKraftOP_FD_151337 | JGI IMG/M metagenome (GOLD analysis project Ga0180223, IMG submission 151337) | Enriched Organic Plus compost microbial communities from Emeryville, California, USA - eDNA 5th pass 30_C Kraft OP (version 2) (version 2) ...
CATCCTGTGCTACCGATGCCGTAGCAGGCGCCGGAAGCTACCTGTACGGGCCTACCGTGGTCCATACACGCCAGTTAGGGTACAAGCAGTTCGAGCTCAGCAACCATACCGGGAACATCCTGATGGTAGTTACCGACCGCAAAAATGCCGTGGATATCGGTACCTGGGTGCCCGCCAGTACTGCCTACAATACTGCCAGCTTCGACCGCAGGCTCGATTACTACGTAGCCGATGTGGTGGAAGTAACCGACTACTACCCCGGTGGGATGCCCATGCCGGGGCGTTCGATTGTGGATACCAGGTTCAGCAGCTTTAAATGGGGCCACAACGGGCAATTTAACGACGATGAAATTTATGGCAAAGGCAATACCCAGATGGCGGAGTTCTGGGAATACGATGCTCGTTTGATGCGACGTTGGAATACCGATCCATTAGCACATGCCGGGCAGAGTTTATACGAGGCGTTTTATAGTAATCCCATTGCTTTTGCAGATCCATTGGGGCTGAAGCCGGAGGGGGATATTGGGCCAGAGGGTGGACCAGGAAAAAGAGGAACAATCAATGGTACATCGGTTGCTTCTACTGCGGTTGTGGTTGCCAGAAGAACATTTGGAGAAAAAGTACGCGGCTTCTTTGCCGGTATTATGGAGTTCTTTAATGAAAACCCAAAGGATATTGATAATTCCTATAGAAAGACAACCGCATACCGTCTGGAACATAAAAAAACAAAAGGGCCACTTGATGTCCCCAACAAAGATTTTTCCGTACCTTTCAAACGTGGTTGGGAAAATCCAAATGCTGCACTGCAGGATAATCCTTACGGTAGTTTAAATACCGTCGCACTAGTAGGTATTGGAGGAACATTAACCGTAAGCGCCGGAGCTTCCATTGTGGCTACCTTTTCGCCCTCATTATTAAAAGAGTTTGGGGAAGGAGTCGTGGAAGAGGTGACAGGAATTCCCGTTGGACTTATAGGTATAGGAAAAGAAGCTGTTGAATATCTTGGCAAACAAAGCCTGAAAGAGGTCGCAGAAGAAGGGCTAGAACGAACAACAAAGGAACAAGCTACGGCAGTTGAAGAACAAATCACAATGTACAGAGCCGTTGAAAAAGGCGAGTTTGATGATATTCAAGCTATAAAAGGGTTCCGACTTGGTAATACTAGGGCTGCTTATGAGGGAGGGAAACTATTTGCAACGTCTGTTCAGGATGCTACAAATTTTGGCAAAATAAACTATCTTTATCAGAAAGAATCATTCACAATTGTAAAGACGTCGATACCTTCCAGATATTCCTCGCTTCTCCATAAAGGAGAAATGGATGGAATGCCAGCCATTGAGGTACCCAAAGACATACTTGATAAATTATCTAAACCAATTATCTTAGATTATGCTCCATTACCCAATCATCCAGCATTAAAATAAAAACTAAGTTAATATGAATAAATTATTCAAAATAGAAGCAGAAATAGAATTATATAAGGAGGGAAGGCGGACGCTGCCTATTATAACTGGTTACCGTCCAGGATTTAAATTTGTTGGGGGACGAATGACTTCTGGGGCCATTACATTATTAAACAGTGAAGAATTAAAACCAGGAGAGAAAGGAATTGTTGAAATAAGATTCGCAATAAAAGATTTGTTAGGGGAGGTTAATATTGGAACAGAATTTATATTTAATGAAGGAGCTGCCGAAATCGGTAAAGGTATAGTTACAAAAATTATTGGGTGGACAGATAATGGGTAATGTACGGTAATGTTCCGAAACGGGGGTAGTGTCCCAAAACGTCACCTGGCTTTTCGAAGTGTGCTAAATATTTGATTTTCAAATAAAGTCTGAAAGCATTTTGCTTTAAAAGCGGGGGTAACTTACTCCCGCTTTTTATTTTGGAGTGCTGTAAACCGCGCCAAATGCGATTTGCTTTTTACGTCGTGTCCCAAAACGTCACCTGACACTTTATACATCTTACTATTAGTGCTTTATGAATATAGTTTCTGAGCTACCCTCTTCCATTTAAACAGTTTTGTAAAAAAGGACTTTTTTTTACTCTTACATTTGGCTGTAATCATTGATTTTACTACATTTACAGAGCTTTTAAAACGAAAAGTTCTTTGATAAAACGAACCTAAAACGGTTTTTTGAAAATACGCCTTTGCACCGTGCGCGATTACTCATAGCTTGTCTATTTTTATATCAAGGAATCGTGAAATCGCTTCGCTTTGTTGTAGCAGATAGCTCTCTCACTGTAAGCGAGATACTATAAGCGAAAAGCGCGGTTGCCGGGTTAATTGAAAAAAAGCGCCGGCCCACGCATAAAAGATAGCCCGCCTACCAGGCCCGACATCGAGTTCTTCTACAACAGCGCCGGGCAGCGCATCATGAAGATCGTGAAGCCCAATGGCGGTACCGGGGCCATGACTACCTGGAAGTACACCATCTGGGCTTATGATCTCGGCGGTAATGTAATGGCGGAATATGGTATAGACTACATTACAGCTTCTAATAAGTATACGATAAATGCAAAGTCGCACTTCCTGTATGGTGCAGGGCGTTTAGGGAAAGACCTGCGTGACAGTACAGACTACGTGCCGCCCGTGTTCCGGCCTGTCGGGCCCTATACCCAGGTGCAGAGCTGCACATCCTGTGCTACCGATGCCGTAGCAGGCGCCGGAAGCTACCTGTACGGGCCTACCGTGGTCCATACACGCCAGTTAGGGTACAAGCAGTTCGAGCTCAGCAACCATACCGGGAACATCCTGATGGTGGTCACCGACCGCAAAAATGCCGTGGATATCGGTACCTGGGTGCCCGCCAGTACTGCCTACAATACCGCCAGCTTCGACCGCAGGCTCGATTACTACGTAGCCGATGTGGTGGAGGTGACCGACTACTACCCCGGTGGGATGCCCATGCCAGGGCGGTCTATACTGGACGCTAAGTTCGGTAGCTTCCGATGGGGCCACAATGGACAGTACAACGATGACGAGATATACGGCAAGGGAAACACCCAGATGGCCGAGTTCTGGGAATACGATGCTCGCCTGATGCGCAGATGGAATACAGACCCGATGGCGCATGCCGGGCAGAGCCTTTACGAAGCATTCTACAGCAATCCGATAGCTTTTGCGGATCCCTTGGGGCTGAAGCCGGAAAGTGGTGGAGAAGGTGGACCGGGGAAAAAAGGAGATTCAAGCACTTCCGATGAGAGCGTCAATATGAGTACATATTGTAGCGATTGCGATCCTGAACCTACTGATAAATCTCCTCAGCAATATACACCTCCGAAGCGTTTAAATGGGTGGCAAAGATTTTGGAATGTATTAAACGGCAAAAGATATCTTAATGAGGCCAACAACTTCCTTCAAAGAGAAACTTCTCCATCGGGAAAAATCATTCGTGGTATACATTCTTCCTATGAAGGAAAAGGATTTATCGTCTACCAGATAAAAACAACAAAACTCACCCTAACAGATGGTGAAAATGGCAGGCCAATCTATACCATAACAGAATCTTTAGAAAAACATGCCTTCACCAATTCTGGTTCAGATTACGATAAAGTAGAACCTAACCTGCTTTTTACAGAACAAGGAATATTTGAAAATGGCAACTGGCTGGTTTTCACCGAACCGGTTGGGGGAACTATTTCCATTGACCCAACCTCAGTTGGACCAGGAAAAGTAAACCAAATACGAAATTTTATTAAATTTGCTAAAGAATTTAAAGGCATATTTAATTCTTTAAAAAAAGGGGCTACAGCCTCTGAAGAAATAAATGGACTACTTAAGGCTGGAAATGCCTTAGATAAAGGTGGCTTTACTACCGTTGGACGATCGCTACAAAAACATGGCAGTAGAGTAGGAAGTATATATCCAAAAGCAACAGGTAATCCAGCAAATATTAATGCACAAGGAGAGGCCGTGCTTAAAGGAATTCTTACAAATCCCAATGTAACAAGAACCTTTAGACACCATGCAAGGTTTGGTAATATTATGGATATACGAATACCAGGCGGGCAAGGAGTGAGATTTAGTGCAGATGGCAAAACATTTATTCACTTTATAGAACCATAGAGAAATGAAACAGTTTGAAATACTAATAACAAGTCCGCCTGATAGGAAAAATCTTGTTGCCGAAATTTGGCACGATGATACTCTCGTTGCTGAAGTACTTCAGGAAACAGGTAAATTCGAAATAGAATTTTATCTACATGGAAAAAAGCTCTTTGATCTAAGTGATCTTTTGAAAGCAATAGAAATCGCAAAAGAAAAATTACTGTAAATAGGGGGGTAGTGTCCCAAAACGTCACCTGGCTTTTCGAAATGTGATAAATAATTGATTTTCAAATAAAAATCAAAAGCGCTTTACCTTAAAAGCGGGGGGTAACTTACTCCCGCTTTTTATTTTGGAGTGCCCTAAACCGCGCCAAATGCAATTTGCTTTTTACGTCGTGTCCCAAAACGTCACCTGATACTTTATACATCTTACTATTAGTGCTTTATGAATATAGTTTCTGAGCTACCCTCTTCCATCTAAACAGTTTTGTAAAAAAGGGCTTTTTTTTACTCTTACATTTGGCTGTAATCATTGATTTTACTACATTTACAGAGCTTTTAAAAACGAAAAGTTCTTTGATAAAACGAACCAAGCGAAAAGCGCGGTTGCCGGAGTAATTGAAAATAAGCGCCTGCCCACGCATAAAAGATAGCCCGCCTACCAGGCCCGACATCGAGTTCTTCTACAACAGCGCCGGGCAGCGCATCATGAAGATCGTGAAGCCCAATGGCGGTACCGGGGCCATGACTACCTGGAAGTACACCATCTGGGCTTATGATCTCGGCGGTAATGTAATGGCGGAATATGGTATAGACTACATTACAGCTTCTAATAAGTATACGATAAATGCAAAGTCGCACTTCCTGTATGGTGCAGGGCGTTTAGGGAAAGACCTGCGTGACAGTACAGACTACGTGCCGCCCGTGTTCCGGCCTGTCGGGCCCTATACCCAGGTGCAGAGCTGCACATCCTGTGCTACCGATGCCGTAGCAGGCGCCGGAAGCTACCTGTACGGGCCTACCGTGGTCCATACACGCCAGTTAGGGTACAAGCAGTTCGAGCTCAGCAACCATACCGGGAACATCCTGATGGTGGTCACCGACCGCAAAAATGCCGTGGATATCGGTACCTGGGTGCCCGCCAGTACTGCCTACAATACCGCCAGCTTCGACCGCAGGCTCGATTACTACGTAGCCGATGTGGTGGAGGTGACCGACTACTACCCCGGTGGGATGCCCATGCCCGGGCGGTCTATACTGGACGCTAAGTTCGGTAGCTTCCGATGGGGCCACAATGGACAGCATAACGACGATGAAATTTATGGCAAAGGAAACACCCAGATGGCCGAGTTCTGGGTAGTGTCCCAAAACGTCACCTGGCTTTTCAAGGATCGCTAAATAATTGATTTTCAAATAAAAATTAAAAGTATTTTGTCTTAAAAGCGGGGGTAACTTACTCCCGCTTTTTATTTTGGAGTGCCGTAAACCGCGCCAAATGCGATTTGCTTTTTACGTCGTGTCCCAAAACGTCACCTCGCAATTTACATTTCCCCTTATCCCTTGATTTTACTATGTTTTTAATTAGGATTAATCAGACCCCTCATAAAGAAAACCACGATTTATTACAGGCAGAAAAATTTATAGTGCATCCATTGTCCCAATCAATAAAGGAGATTTGGATTATTTCAGAACCAGTATTATTGTTTTCCGAATAGATAATATCTTGAAAGCGATAACTGACTTCAAATAAGATCTTTCTGCTCCAAAAACGAGGGTAATGTATGCTTGCTCTTAATTTTTAAGCGTTATAAGCTGCTTAAATGTGATATACTTTCTCGTCATTCCCAAACATCACCCGATTTCGATTTTGTTATTATGACCGTGGTAACAAAAACCAGCTGTATATTATGAAATGCATTCATTGTAAAGGGACCTGTATAAAAAAAGGAATACGTAACTCGACACAAAAGTACCGCTGCAAAGACTGCGGTAAGTACTTTCAGGCAGCGCACAAAAAAAGCCGGCGCGAACGCTCTATGCACCGCATCGGACTGCTTTGCTGCCGGGGGTGCGGCATACGCGATATCTCCGTGCTGCTGGGAATACCCAGGACAACCGTCCAGCGCTGGCTGCTTCTGCTGGCAAAAACATCTGCATATGACCCGGATCTCGAACCCGGAAGCGTATTCGAAGTAGACGAACTACGGACTTTCTGCGGCTCTAAAAAACAGGAACATTGGGTGGTCTATGGCCTCGAAAGGAGCAGCGGCCGTATCGTATGCATGCGCAACGGCCCACGTAACCGGGCCACCCTCCAATTCGTAATAAATGAAATTCTGCTACGAGGACCTCATAGTATTTATACAGACAGACTTCCCTTATATCAGAGCATTATTCCAGCTGCTCTGCATCGCGTCTTCCGGCGCTGTATCAACCATATAGAACGACATAACCTCACATTAAGACAACACCTGAGACGTCTGTCAAGACGTACCTTGGGATTTACACGAAGCGCAGAAATGCTCGGAGCTGTATTAAGAATATACTGCTCTCTGAGAATACAGAAACCCTGAAACCCGCTCGATACTCTCCCCCCTTTTCCGTCTCCCGGAACACTATAAAAAATACAGTTCTGTACAATGAATATTCACTTCACTTTATGTTAACAGGACTTTTCAATCATTTCATATATTACTTATAATTAGCTGCCTAAATTAGATTTTACCTCCCGGGAAGCCCGTAAAACGATCGCGTTTTTTATCGCGTGAAATAGATTTTCTTCATCATAACTTAATGATTATGCAAGCCTGGTTTAAAGCTCTTCCGGGCTGATATCCATTACTTTGCTTCTCTTCTTTACATTCAATGATCTATATGAAAAAAATTCTCCTTCTACTGGCCGGTATCCTTACTTTCGGTACCGCCGTATTCGCGCAGCCCGGAGCCCTGGACACGACCTTCGCTCCCGGCACCGGCGCCAACAACGCTATCACTGCCATTGCACGGCAGACCGACGGTAAGCTCGTTATCGGCGGTAATTTCACCAGCTACAACGGCAATACCCTGGCCAAACGTTTCGGCCGCGTAAATGCCGACGGCTCCCTGGATACTACCTTTAACCCCGGCTCAAACGTCGGTCCGGCAGCCTCAGGTCTGCTCAACGGCATCGATATTCAACCCGATGGCAGGATCATTATCGGCGGTAATTTCACCGTGTACAATTCCATATCAAGGCCCCGTATTGCACGTATAAACACCAATGGCAGCCTGGATACCGGCTTCGATCCCCAGCAGGGTATTTCCGGGCAGCTTACGCAGGTGCTGATACAACCCGACGGTAAAATATTGCTGGGTGGCGTCATCAGCGCTTACAACGGGAACTACTCCGTAGGCAACGATATCATTCGTATCGATCCCTCCACAGCACAGCTCGATAATACCTTTTCGAACCTCACCGGTACCAATGCACAGGTAAAGACCATTGCCCTGCAATCCGACGGAAAGATCCTGATCGGGGGTGATTTCACCACTTATAACGGCACAGGCACAAGCCGCATCGTCCGCCTGAATGCCGATGGCACCCTGGACAACACATTCAGCGCCGGCGCCAATGGCACTGTAAATGTGATCACCGTACAGCCGGACGGCAAAATACTGGTAGGCGGTGATTTTTACAACATGAACGGAGTAATGATATTCCGCCTTGCACGCCTGAATACCGACGGCAGCCTGGATAATACGTTCAGCCCCGGCTCCGGTGCCAATAACCCGGTGCACGCCATTGCCATGCAGCCCGACGGGAAAATACTGATCGGCGGACAGTTCAATGTCTACAACAACGACGTTGTGGGACATCTTACACGACTTCATCCCGACGGCAGCCGCGACCTTACTTTTAATCCCGGTAACACAGGCTGCGATAATACCCTCACAAGCATCATCGTTGAACCCGGCGCGCAAACCGCCATTATTGCCGGTCACTTCGAGAGCTACAACGGGGTGAGCCGCAACCGTATCGCCCGCGTTTTCCTGGAGCAGGTGTGCAATTATGTGCACGGTACAGATTCCGTTACCGCCTGCGGCAGCTATACCTGGACCGATGGTATAACCTATACCGCCAGCAATACCACCGCCACCGATACTATCTCCGGCGGAGCGGCCAATGGCTGCGACAGCGTGGTGACCCTGAAGCTTACCATACATCCCTTCCCCGATCTTTCAGCAGCCACAAACCTCAGCAGCTGTGCCTCCATCGGGCTGGATACCCTTACCATCAATGATGCCGCCAATACCGGCGCCGCTTTCAGCTGGTTTACCGATGCCGCCTGCACACAGCCACTCAGCAGTCCTGCCAACGTTACGGCAAGCGGCACCTACTATACAGTGGGAACGGCAAACAGCTGTTCGGACACCATCAGCGTAAGTGTAAATATTCAGCCGGCCCTGAACCCGGCCGTGTTCGTAAGCACCAATACCCAGCTGGCCTGCGCCGGCAGCACGGTTACCTATACCGCTATGGTGATCAATCCCGGCAGCGCTCCCACCTATGTATGGTACAAGAACGGCGTACAGGTAGGTACAGATTCCACCGGCTATGCTGATAACAGCATCCTGGCCACGGACGAGGTATACGTGCAGCTGATCCCCGCCGAAAGCTGCGTGGTGTCTGACACGGTCGAAAGCATACACATCATTATCGATGTGGCTCCTGTACTGGTGCCTTCTGTGAGCATCGCCGCCACACCGGGCAACGTAATTACGTCCGGGCAGCAGGTTACCTTTACCGCAAATCCCGTAAACGGCGGCTCCAGCCCCCAGTTCACCTGGTTAAAGAACGGTCTGCCCATCCCCGGTGCACCGAATACCGCTACGTACAGCACAACGTCCCTGCAGAACAATGATGTGATCAGCTGCGTGCTGCAGAGCGATACCCTTTGTGCCACACCCGATACGGCCCTGAGCAATGCCATAACCATTAGCATTTCCACTACCGGTATCTCATCCAGCGGCGATGCTTCGGTTTCGGTATACCCGAACCCGGCCGGCGATCTGCTGCAGGTAGCCCTGCAAGGTACCCTGTCTTACAATGATGCTGAGATACGCCTGATCGACGTTTCGGGCCGCACCCTGCTGCTGCGCCGGGAAAACATCAGCGCGGGCAAACAGGTGTTCAGCCTGGATACCTCCCTGCTTTCCGGCGGACTGTACCACCTGCAGGTACATGCCGGCGGCACGCTCATTGCCACGCAGAAAGTACTCATCGTACGTTAAAACCGATTGTATAGCAAAGAACGAGGGCCGTAAACCCTCGTTTTTTTTTGACCTCAGGTCAACATTTATTTCTCTCCCAGCCTTCTCAGCAGGATCTTATCGATGCGGGCCCCGTCCATGTCCACCACTTCCAGCTCGAAATTGAGCCAGCGCAGCTTCTGCCCGGTCTGCGGTATGGTCTGTAACTCGTGGATGATAAGACCGCTGATGGTATTGAAGGGGTATTCATTGTCGCTGTCGTCCAGCCCGAACTTACGCAGGAAATCGTGCATGGGGTACTGTCCGTCGATCAGCCAGCTGCCGTCCTCACGCTGCACAAAGGTGAACTCCTCGGCGTAGAAATCGCTGTAATCGCCAACCAGGGCCTCCAGCAGGTCATTCATGGTCACAATGCCCTGTATCTGGCCAAATTCGTCCATTACCAAGCCATAGTGCACCCCGCTTTCCTTAAAGCGTTTCAGGGCATCGTAGGCCGATACGTTCTCCGACATGAACTGGGGCACCGACAGCAGGTCCTTCAGCGAAAAACCGGGTTCGCTCATCTGCCGGAAAATATCCTTGAGAAATACCACCCCGATGATATCGTCCTTTTCTTCCTCGTACACCGGGTACAGCGAGTGCATCTCTTCCAGTACGCGGCTGCGGACCTTTTCTACGTCCCAGGTGGTACTCAGGAATGCGATATCGTTGCGGTGGGTCATCAGCGAGGCTACTTTACGGTCGCCCAGGATGAACACGCGCTCCACGATGTCCTGTTCGATCTCCTGCACACTGCCGCCTTCGGTACCTTCCTGTATAATGGCCCGGATCTCTTCTTCGGTCACCTTACTGTCGGCCGAGGGACGTATGCGGAATATGCGGATAAGCAGGTCGCTGGTGAAGGTTAACAGCCACACGAACGGCGCCGTTATCCTGGAGAGGATGAGCATGGGACGGGCCACCACCCTGGCAATGCCTTCGGGATTGGTGAGACCGATACGCTTGGGTACCAGCTCGCCCAGTACCAGGGAAAAAAAGGTGATAAGCACCACCACTGCCGTTACGGCCAGCGAATGGGCATAAGGTGCGAGAAAGCTGATATCGTTGAGTTTTTCTTCGATGTTGCGGGTCACCGATTCACCTCCGAAAATACCCGTGAGGATACCGATCAGTGTAATGCCGATCTGTACGGTGGAAAGAAATCGGTTGGGTTCGCTGGCGGTTTCAAGGGCGATGCGGGCATTCCGGTCGCCTCGTTTTGCAGCGGCCTCCAGGCGCGACTTCCGTGCCGAGACCAGTGCAATTTCACTCATTGAGAAAACTCCGTTCAGGAGGATGAGCAAAAAGATAATAAGTACTTCCATGTATGTGTTTGAACGGTATAAAGATGCGGAAAAAAAGGGTACAGAAGCTACTTTTTTTGCCGTATGGCGCCCGGTACAGGCATATTCACCTGTTAACGGGTACCGGTTTCACTGGCGCTGGTAGGGAATTCCGCCGACCGTGACCGAATTGTTGTCGCTGAAGGTAAGCAGGCTGGTCTGGAAGTTCCCGGAACAGTCCTTTACCTGGATATAATCGCCGGAATAGTTCTGCCATACCATTTCGTTGACCATGTAGCAGCAGGAAGCTCCCGATGCCGATACCCGACCTTCGGTACCGTCATAGAACACGGTAAGGTCCTGGCAGGGGTCTGAAAGGGTATTGCGTTTCCATACGCCGCTGAGCTGGGCATTTCCCGGAGCTGCGGCCTGTCCTTTGATCACATTGCTGCCACAGCTCGCATAGGCTTCCTCGCAGCTGGCATAACACACATTGCCACAGGCAAAGGGTTTGTTCTCCGGGCAGCAGCCGGAACCCGATACCTGTACCTGTCCCGCCTGGCACCCGCCGCCCGAAGGTGTATACAACACGTAGGGACAGGTATTGTCCAGGTTAGTATTGGATTTTTTACAGGCCGGGAGCCAGATCATGCACAGCAGCAGAAAGGCGGCATATCGTTTCATAAATGTTTCGTAAATCAATACAAGGTACAAAATTCTGCCCGGTTCACACAAACGGGTATTTAAGCCTGTAAAACGGCCCTTGCACAAAACATCTTTGTATGGCTCTTTTTATTTGAAACAAGATCGAAACATTTTACCGGCCTGTAGCAGCTACAGAATTATATGTGTAGCCTTAACCGAATCGCGCAGTTTTATATCAACATTTACCGCATCCGCATAACTTTCCCAGTCCGAAACCACATCAGCGATCTTAGAAATTATATCTTCTGAATTTTTTATATTCATGCTTTTTCCGACCTGAAGGAGGTCTTTGCGGGTAATATCTCTTCTTTTACCATTTATACTTAACGCATGCTGGCTTACCCAGTCACTGCCTGGTCTGTATGCATGGCAAATATCATAAGCGGGAGCTAAAGACCATTCTCCTGATCTCTGCATTAAAAAAGCAAAGTTTTTAGTGTGGTCATCACAGTTTCTTGACATTACATTAAACACCATTCTTCTGTACAATTCCTGAGCTTCGGGATAGCTCAGTCCAAGCATACGCATTGTTTCAAAGAGATCCTCATAACTATATAAATTAACCTCGTTAAAGTCGTAATGCCTCATTGCACAAAATGTTTGCATATGGATTTTTCCGTTCTCATGTTCTCTATCAAATCGTTTTGTCATGAAATGGGCTCTTCCGTTTTCTTCTAACAACTTACATTCCGTCATTTGAATGCCTGCTGCAACAGCCATATTGTAGTACGCCATTTCAACCCTTCCGTATCCTGTGGACGCACCAAACTGGGAATCAGAAACTCCGTCGAATTTAATCAGCCACTGTTCAAACCCTTTCGGAGCATTTGTTTGTCCGCTTCTTACCTCACCTGTTCTCTCATTGTAGGCAATGAGCGCTTTTGCTCTTGCACCTCCTGCCGAGGAACTAATTTTCAGAATTTCAAACAGTGCTTTTTCTTCCTCCTCCGTTACATTGGTTGCAAAGTTTTTTCTTCCGGAAAGGATATCTTCTGCAGTTTCTATCAGACCACCTAATTCAATTTTCGTAGAAGTGTTTCTAAAAGCCGGCTCCACAGGTTCAAATTCCAATGCGCCCATGCCTCTCTGGCCAATAAAGCAGAGGGTTTCTACCGGATTTAAACTATTTGCCGGACGCCCCTGCCTTGTTAACCAGGCATTTATTAATGCATTCCCGTACTTATCAGGGAGTATATCTGCCAATAAGCCCGGCAGTCCTTTAAATGTGGAATTCTCTCTGTTTTCCATGAATGAAAAGAGCCTTTCTCCCTGGTTAAGAGGCATTAGAACAGGAGATAACTCAAGACCTGATTTCAGGAAGCTTTTGTCATACTGAAATGTGCCTAAACCACTACCGGCATCCCAGGAGACGGCTCCCACTCTTCTGTTCCAGATATTTACAAATGCACTGTTTAGCATTACCAGTCCGATCTTTTGGTCCTTGACCCCTGATCCTGTCCTGAAGCTCTCTGCCGTTTCTTCATTTCCATTTCAGCCAGCTTTATCGGGCTTATTTGTGGCTTGACCTCAAACGACTCAAAGACATACAATTTATTGAGAATTCTGAGAACTTGTATTAACGTCACTAATTGACATCTTCTGCCTAATTCCAGGTCCGAGAGAGTAGTTCTGTTAATCCCGGCTTTAGTGGCAAGTTCTTTTTGTGTTATATTTTGTTCCAGGCGATGATATCTTACAAAATCTCCGACAACCTGGATGAGAGCATCATCACTCATTCTGTAAATATTTTTGATGCTTTTATCCGTCATTATATTTGTTTTTTGTCATTTATGATGACTATATACGGCAAACATACCATCTTTGTTTCAATAAATTAAAACAATTGAGATGGATAAAATCATCGTAAAATGAAATTTTATCATTTAATGACGATTTAAACCATCACATAAAAACTGATTAACCGATCAACTGAAAAGAAGTGGTTCGGATTAGTATACAAAATACATCTTTCAAAAATAGTCCATCCCCAGTTCAGCAAAAAGCCATGACCTCACGATCATGGCTTTTGCTTTTGTACCCCAGACGGGACTTGAACCCGTACGCCCGCGAAGGCACGGGATTTTAAGTCCCGCGTGTCTACCAATTCCACCACCGGGGCAAGATGAGGTGAAATAAAAAAAGCCTCTTTCAGAGGCTCTCAGAGCGGAAGACGGGACTTGAACCCGCGACCCCGACCTTGGCAAGGTCGTGCTCTACCAACTGAGCTACTTCCGCTTATTTCCCAAAGAACTTTGTTTTAATTTGGGAGTGCAAATGTATAATCCGTTTCGGTAATTCCAAAATAATTTTGCAAAAAAATTACGCAGGATCTCTTAGCCCATTCACAATCAATCGCCTTTATATTCGGCGCATCCCATGTCGCTGCGCCCGTTCATGAGCCTGTTTATGCCGTGGTAATCGAACAGCAGCGAAGGCGAAGAGCCGGTAACCGTAACATCGGCCGAGTCCCGCACCGGCGAGTCGCCCAAAATGCTCGGGTCGTAATAATACGGCGCGTAGAATTTCGGGTCTTTATTACGGATAATGCTCACAAATTCCGGGCCATCGGTGCTGGTCTGCTCATCCACTTTCAGCAGGCAGTTGCGGAACAGGAAATTCATCGCCGCCCCGTTGTCCGAGTCAAAAGCCACCTCGGTGGGATTGGTACCGTAAAAAATGGAGTTCTCAGCCTTAAAGTTCATCGCATTTACGTATAAGCCGTCCTGTGCCTGGTAATAATTGGCAAAGAACAGTCCCGGCTGCGGACGTGTACCCGACTGGTAGCCCGATACCGTTACGTGCCTCAGGTTGTAATTACCGCCCAGCAGCAGTGCCATACCGTACTGCGAGAACTGGTTCACGAAAATGCTGTTGGCCGTAATATTGTAATTGAGCGATAAAATGCCCGTAACCGTCATATTAAAGATAGAGGTCTGCTCAATAAGGAGGTTCCGCGGAGAGCTGCCGTCGCTGAGATCGAGCCCGCCGGCCTGTATGCCCATACGTCCGTTCTTGATGATGGCATGGCGGATCACATGTTCCGTGCTGCCCTCATTGATCCAGATGCGGTCCCACTGACCGGCCAGGTTGGCATACTGCGCGCCCAGGCGGGTACCCTCTATCACTACACGGCGGTTACTTTCCCCCAGTATTTTGAGCACTCCGCCCTTGTATACCCAGATCATGGCCCCGTTGAACATATGCACATGCGTTCCGGGCTGCATGGTAAGTGTGGCGCCGGCATCCACCACCAGGGTACCCACGATCACGATCGGTCTGCCCTGTGTCCATATGTGATTCCCCTGCAAAATGCGCACGGGATACTTGCGCCCGTAGTTGTCCAGCAGGGTATCGTTCGGGTAATAGTAGATCGCGTCCTGTCCCGGTGCGGCCAGGTACACATGGTCGGGACCGTTGTTGTATTCAAAAACAATACGGTCGTCCTCGAAAAGGCTGCCACTGCTGCCCACGGGGTCTACCGTAGATTCCACGAACACATAGATACTGTCGCCCGCCAGGATCTCCACCGCATCCACCTTGGGTCCGGGCGTTCCGTCCACATTGATCCGGAAACGCGAGGCCGTGCCTTTTTCCAGGTATACGCTCTTGAGCGTAAGATCGCGGTTACCGGGGTTACGCACGATAAAGACCTTGCTCATGGAGCCTATCTGTGCAAAGGAGGTATCGAACATGATCGTGTCCCGGCTGAAGATAAGCTTTCCCGTTCCGGACCCGTTCTTGCCGCACGATGCAAGCAGGGCCAGGCAGAAGAGGGCCAGCAGCCCGGGCAGTGTATAATTTCGAAGTGATGCCATCCGCACAAAAATAACTATTCCAGCGCTCTTTTATTGTGGATAATGAAACCAATGTTGAAATAAACGCTGTGCGGACGGTCGGTCCTGTGGTAATAATTGTAGTTGAGGCTGACGGGACCCACCGGCGTATGGTACACCAGCACGGCCGAAGTGAGAAAATAGGTACGGAAGAACCAGGTGGCGCTGCGGATGGCATTGCCGTTCTCATCGGAATACACCTCGCGGAAAGGCTGAAACACGTGCAGCTCGCCCCGGAGGTCCAGGTTCTTGATGATGGAATAGACAAGCCGCGTACCACCGGCAATGTACTCAGTACTGCGGAACTGCGGCAGGAAGAGGTTGGCCATTTCGGGCAGCGGACTGTACTGCCGGGCCATTACATTATTGATGCGGTAATTGCCGAACACAGGCTGCGTGGAATAGAAAAACTCCCCGTTGAGGCTTATGCGGAACTTTTTATACCGGAAAAAGAACTTCTCCCCCGCCAGTCGGAACTGTACCCACTGTGCGTAGCGGGTGGTAAAACCCGGTACCTTGCTGGTGCTGCCCGGGAAATAATCTTCGGCCCCGTATACATAGCGCACCGATGCCTGCAGCCAGGCGCCCCGGGTGGGATACTGCTTGCGGTCGAAGGTGTTCTGCTCGTACACGATATTGGCCGTACCCAGGCGGAACAATGATTTATCGGCCGTATCGGCCGTGTTGAAGAAAGGGTTCTGGTAGTAGCGGTTCTGGAAGTATACAAAGGCCCCGCCTGCATACAGCTTGCCCTGCCGGCCCGCCGGGAAACCGAAGCTGACGCCCGCCGTGTGCTCGTCCTGGTTCACCACCACCTGCTGCTTCTTGGTCTCTATGAAAAAGTTGAGGTTCCTGAAGTAGTTGTATTGGTTGTAGTTGTAAAAGGTCATGAGCGAGAAAGGCACTTTGGACGGAAAATCGAGCCGGGTATCGAAATGGGCGCTGTTGTACACCCGTCCGAAGGCGCCATTGGCCGTTATGGAAAGGGCATTGTTCCAGAGACGCTTGAACTTGAGCCCTACGAAAGCCGTGTTATAGGGCTTGGTAGAAAGGTTCCCGCCCAGGCTCACCTCCAGGCTCTGGTCGGGCTTTATCTTCAGGTACAGGTCATAGCGCCGGGTCTTTTTGTTGTACAGGGCCATGGGGTAAATGTCGCGTATCTTTTCATCGGCTACGAGCTGAAAATACTGCTTTTTAAGATCGGGCAGGGAAAGACTGTCCGACTTGGGATCGGTAAGCAGCTTCTGCACATAGGAGGCCTGTACTTTACGCAGACCGGTTACATACACCTCGTCGAAACAGAGCTCCTTTACCTTGGTGCGGAATGCATTGCGCCGGGCCTGCAGCTCTTCGGTACTGCGGCGGGCATGTACGTACAGCTTGATGCTGTCGAGCTTTTCGCGGGTGGCCTCGGCCCCGATCTCTACCGACTGCCGGTTATTGGTAAAATCGAAGAGCGAAGTGGGTACATTGGGCATTACGATCACCATGTTCTCACAAATGGCGTCGTAATTGGTGGGGGCCATCACCATGGTCTTGATCTGGGCAATGAGGTCGTCTTCCGAAGGCGCGGTGCTGCCACCCGGCCCCGTGACATTACTGCCGATGATGATCTGCGGGTTAAAGTCCCTGTCCAGTACATCGGCCGGGAAATTGTTGTACAGTCCGCCGTCGAACATGAGCACATCGTCTATCTTGATAGGCCGCATATACAGCGGGTACGTAGCCGAAGCACGCACGGCCGAAGGCAGGTAACCCCGGCGGAACACCACCTGTCTTTTGTTCATGATATCGGCGCCCACACAGCGGAAAGGCACAAAAAGGCTGTCGAAATTATAATCGGCTGCAGCCGCGGCGGGGGCCAGCAGCTCCATCATCTTAAAATCGTAGTTGTAGGCGGAAATGAGCCCCGTGGGGAGCGAAGTACGCAGCTGTCCGCTGTCGAGGTTCAGCTTCAGGTTCAGGATAGACGCATTGGGCTCATTCATCTTGAAATAGTATACATATTCCTGCGGTATCCGCCCCGTTACCAGCGACTGGAAAGAAGGGTCCATCACGATCTGCTCCATTTCCTCGGGTGAATAACCACCGGCATACATACCCGCGATCAGGGCTCCCATAGACGTACCCGCCACAAAATCGATCGGTATCTGGTTTTTCTCCAGTTCTTTCAATACCCCGATATGCGCCACTCCCCAGGCTCCTCCGCCGGAGAGTACCACGCCTACTTTCTGGGCATGCAACTCGAAAAGACAGAGAAAACAAATGGAAAACGCATAAAATTTCTTCAACATCCGGCTAATTGATGGGGTACAACGTAAATATCCGTATTTTTAATGTATAACCGTAAAAATTTTTGGTTAATTTTTTGGTATTGTCTTTCCTGCCGTTCAGAAGGCATACAGCCTCTTTCTGCGGTATCCCGGTGTATATTTCCCGAATTTCAAAACGGTAATTTCTGCTCCCCGGGAAATAGAATAAAATAGAGTTAGCCCAGCGTTTCCTTCAGCCATTGCCGGGTATAGGCCGGTGCGCGGCGTACCGATGAACCGTACCAGGAATAGCACTCTCCGTCTGCCAGCTGTATGCGGGCCTGCGGCAACATCTGCCTGAATTCTGCGATGTGTTTCTCCCCGAAAGGATAAGGCTCCGAGGAAAGCAGCACCAGTTCCGGCCGCTCCCGCTGCAGGTCAGCCGCGCTGATCTCCGGGTAACGTCCGGGGTAATCTGCGAACACGTTTTCGAAACCCAGCTTTTGCAGCACATCGTGGATAAAGGTATCACGCCCTACGCTCATAAAAGGCCTCCGCCAGATAAAATATGCCACCCGCAGAGGCTTTACCGGGGGTATATACGAAGTAAAAGCGTTCTCCGTTTCCCGGATAATAGTACCCGCAGCCTCTTCTTTCCCGAAGAGCGCGCCCAGGCGACGCATCATGTCCAGCGATTGTTCCAGGGTAAGGATGTCCGTTACGTACACGGGCACATGCTGCCGAAGTTCTTCGATGCTTTCGCGTACGTTCTCTTCCTTGTTGGCGATGACGATACCGGGTGCCAGGGCCCGTATCTTTTCCACGGAATAATTCTTGGTGCCCCCTACTACGGTAGCTGTATGGCGTACATTCTCCGGGTGTATGCAGAATTTGGTAACGCCCGCCAGCTGCGGCTGCAGACCGATATCGCACAGGAACTCCGTGATCGACGGCACCAGGCACACGATCCGTTCCGGTTTTCCCGGCAGATGCAGTGTATACCCGGTCTGATCGCTTATGGTCATGGTTTCGGTTATTGCTGTACGCTTAAAAAAGCAAGCGTTTTATCGTAGAAATCCTGTGGTTTTTCGGCATGCAACCAGTGTCCGGCACCTTCTACGGTTTCCAGTACAGCCTGCGGAAAATGACTGCGGATACCGTTCATATCCTCGTCCTGTACATACCCGCTCCTGCCGCCACGGATGAACAGCGCGGGACCGTCGTAATGCGTACCTGCCTGCAGGGGTTTGCCCACTTCGGTGATCTGTGCCGCGATCACCGGCAGGTTAAAACGCCAGTCGAGCCGTTCGGGCTCTTTCCAGTACAGGTTTTTGAGCAGGAACTGCCGCGTGCCCTGGTCCAGCCCGTAGGCGATCATGGTGTCTTCGGCCTCTCCCCGGCTTTTCAGCGCTGCCGTATCTATGTGCTGCAAGGCCAGGATAATGGTCTGGTGATGCACCGGGTAGGCTTTGGGCCCGATATCTGCCACCACCAGCCGCGATACACGCTCCGGGCGGGTCACGGCCAGCTGCATGGCGATCTTTCCGCCCATGCTGTGCCCGATGATGTGGGCCTGTTCCAGGCCGCGTTGGTCCATAAATTCCAGCACTTCCTGTGCCATAAAGGGATAGGAAAGATCGTCGTAATGCGGCGAGCGCCCGTGATTGGGCATATCGGGCATGTACACATGAAAATGTTCTCCGTACTTACGGCCCAGGGTCACCCAGTTATCGCTCTGCCCGAACAGGCCGTGCATAATGATGAGCGGGAACCCGCTGCCGGTCTCGTTGCAAAAAAGGGCCATGCTTACTGTAATTGTCGTTTGTACATCTGAACGGTATTCTGCAGCCCCAGGTACAGGGCGTCGGAAATAAGGGCATGCCCGATAGAGACTTCGAGCAGGCCGGGAACGTTCTCTTTGAAAAATTTCAGGTTATGCAGGTTCAGGTCATGTCCTGCATTGATGCCCAGCCCGGCTTCAGCGGCTTTGAGCGCCGTTTCGGTGTAGGGCCGTACGGCAGCCTGTGCATCGGAAGCAAAGCCGGAGGCAAAAGCTTCGGTATAGAGCTCAATGCGGTCGGTGCCCGTTTCAGCGGCGGCAAAAGGCTGTGCAGGGTCGGGATTCAGGAAAATGCTCACCCGTGCCTTGCTTTCGCGGCGTATGGTATCGATCACCTCGCGCAGCAGGTCCCTGAACTTAACACAATCCCAGCCGTTATTGCTGGTAAGCACGTCCGGGGCATCGGGCACCAGGGTCACCTGGGCGGGCTGCACCTGTTTGATGAGGGCCAGGAAATCGGGCGTGGGGTATCCTTCGATATTGAACTCGGTACGCAGGGCCGGGGCCAGCGCCAGCACGTCGCTGCGGCGTATGTGTCGTTCGTCGGGGCGGGGGTGTACGGTAATACCGTCGGCGCCAAAGTTCTCGATATCGAGGGCGGCCTGCAGCACATCGGGGGTATTACCGCCGCGGGCATTGCGCAGGGTGGCTATTTTATTGATGTTTACGGATAATTTGGTCATTCTGTTTATTTTTGCCCTGTAAGATCAAAATCAGGTCAAAGCTACGGGATTTTTGGCTTCGGCGGGGCAGGCAGGTACGAAATAGGCCCGCAGACCGCCCCCGTTCATAGGTAGCCCATAGCTGTCCATAGCTTTCCCCTATCAACTTTGTCTTAAAATATTGTTTATTCAGCAAAATTTTTAAACGTTTGCTTACGTTTTTACGTAAATAGTAACATATGACAGCCGAACAACTCATATCCTACGAAGTTCCGCCGCTGAAGGTCAGCGATACCGGAATGCGCGCCATGGCCTGGATGGAGGAGTTACGTGTACACCACCTCCCGGTTGTGAAAGGCCGGAAATATCTCGGCATAATCAGCGAAGACGATATCTTCGAGATGAACAATCCCGACGAGCCGCTTTCGCATTATAAGCTCTCCCTCATTGCTCCGCAGGTACGCTGGTTCCAGCATATTTTCGATGTGCTGAAGATCATGACGGACCTCAAACTTTCGGTAATTCCCGTTATCAATGATAAGGACGAATACGCAGGCGCCATTACGCGTAAGGTGCTTGTGGAAAGTATAGCCCAGCTTTCTTCGGTGAAAGACCCGGGCGCCATTGTGATCCTGGAAATGGGTCAGAACGACTATCACCTTACCGAAATTGCCGGTATTGTAGAACAGGAAGGCGGCAAGATCCTGAACCTGTACCTGAACACGCTCGACGATATGCGCATGGATGTGATCCTGAAGATCAACAAAACGGACCTCAGTGCCATCAAAAGCGCCTTCTACCGCTACAATTACAACATTAAGGCCCTGTATCACGAAAGTGATTTCGACGATGACCTGAAGCAGCGCTACGACATGCTGATGAATTACATCAATATGTAGGCCTGTTTCATAAAGGACCTCATAGGAAAGGTGTACCTGCTTACAGGTGCACCTTTTTCAATAAATATACTAACTTTGCGGCTTATACCCGACCGAGATATGAAAGAGAACAGCATAAGCTATAAAAGGATATTTATTTTTTTCCTTATCGCGGTCTCTCTGTCCAATATCTTCCGTTTTGACGTTTTCGGCACCAAAGCTCAGCTGGAGCAACTGCCGTCCTGGCTTTACCTGTCCCTGAGCGCACTCCCGGAAGGCTGCGTATAGCCTGCCCGGTACATTTTCTTTCCCGCACAGGGACACTTACTTATTTTACATATACAGCCCAGTTCCATATTTACTACCTTTGCCCAAAATACCATGCACATGACCATAGCCGTATACGGACGCAAGGCCGAAGCCGGGAACCTGCCGGCCATCCTTGAACTCCTCGAAAAACTGCACGCTACGGGTTGTTCCATACTCATTTTCGAAAGCTATGCGCGCCTGCTGCGGACGCGCCTGAACATACACCTGGACTATCCCCTGTTCAATTCGTACGAGGACCTGAAAGACCGTGCCGATTTCCTGTTCAGCATCGGCGGCGACGGTACCCTGCTCAGTGCCGTACCCCTGGTGCGCGACAGCGGTATCCCCATCGTGGGCGTGAACATCGGCCGCCTGGGCTTTTTGTCCTCCATCTCGAAGAACGAGATCTCCAATGCCATCGACCGTATCCTGAAGGGCAATTTCTTCCTGGACAAGCGCAGCGTGCTGGAGGTGCATACCAGCAACGGACTTTTTGAGGTAAGTCCCTATGCCCTGAACGACCTTACCGTGTCCAAGACCGATACCTCGAGCATGATCTCGGTTGAGATGCAGGTGAACGGCAAATACTTCAGCACTTACTGGGCCGACGGACTGATCATCTCTACCCCTACCGGCTCCACGGCCTATAACCTGAGCTGCGGCGGACCCGTGATATCCCCCCAGTGCAACAGCTTCGTAATCACCCCGATAGCCCCGCACAACCTGAACGTACGCCCCATCGTGATCGACGATTCGAGCGAGATCGAGCTGCGGGTAAAAAGCCGGAGCAACAAATTCCTGATCTCGGTCGATTCCCAGTTCGAAAATATTGATAACGAACAGATAATATATGTAAAAAAAGCGCCTTTCCTGATCAATATACTACGTATGACAGAAGCGGATTACCTCAATACGCTCCGTACAAAACTGCTCTGGGGGTCCGACGCCCGAAATTCAACAAAATTTGCCCAATAGGAAAAGATACCCTACTTTTGTCCAAATGCCTTATTTATTAGGAACATGAAAAACAAGCTTCTAATCCTCCTCATTACACTCACGGCGGGATTTCTCCTCAGCACTGCGTCATTTGCCCAGAACTGGGGCAGAGGGCGCAAATACGCCTATAAGCCGTCGACCATGGCGTACGAGTTCGGCGCGGGCGTAGGTGTTTCGAATTTCCTGGGTGAGCTTGGCGGCGCAAACAAGATCGGTACCAATTTTGCCACCGACCTGGATATGCGTTCGAGCCGCTATGCCTTTAACGCATTCGGGCGTATTTTTTACCACAGACGCATTGCACAGAAGCTTTCCTTTACCTATATGAAGCTGTACGGCAGCGATGCCCGCACCGAAGAGGCCGCGCGCAACAACCGTAACCTTACCTTCCGTTCGCCCGTTTTCGAGGTAAGCACCCAGTTGGAGGTATACCTTATTTCGGAGACGCCCCTCCGCAGCCGCAACCGCCTTCGCGGAAGCATACGCCGTGGTTCGCAGAACCCCTGCAACCTGTACCTGTTCGGCGGGGTGGCCGGTTTTTACTTTAATCCCAAAGCTCCCGGTCCCGACGGCAGATGGCATGCCCTGCAACCCCTGCATACCGAAGGTCAGGGCGCTTTTCCCACACGCCAGCCGTATAAGCGTTTTCAGCTGGCCATTCCTTTCGGTCTGGGTTTCAGCGTACGCGTGAGTCCCCTGGTACGTATCGGCTTCGAGGCCGGCCTGCGTAAGACCTTTACCGATTATATCGACGATGTGAGCACTACCTATGTAGACCCTGCGGTGATCGCCGCCAGCGGTTCCTCAGACCCGGCCCTGGCTGCAGCCCTGGCCGATCCGTCCAAAGGCAATATCCCGGGCGCCACAGCTCCCGGTCAGCAACGCGGCGACCCGCGCGATAAAGATTCGTACATGACCCTGATGCTGAACGTACACTTCCGTATCGGCAGCTCACGTACTTCCATGCCCAAATTCTTTTAACACGCTTTCACAATTTTTGAAGAGAGCCTCCGTTAAAGAATCGTGCAGCACATTTCCCGCCTATATATATTGTTTGCAGCCTGTTTCTGTATAGCAGGCACGGCCTTTTCGCAAAAGAACGAAATAGGTATACATGGCGGCGTTTCCTATTATCACGGCGAGCTGAACCCCATTACGCCCTTCGAGGACCCCTTTGCCGGGGTGGGTGTCTTTTACCGCCGCAATTTCAATCATCATTTCAGCCTGCGCGCCAATGTGCTGGGCACCCGCCTCTGGAACTTCGACCGTAACGGCCGCAACGACTACCAGGTACATCGTAACCAGCAGTTCCGTACCCTGCTGGTGGAAGGCGCCCTGCTGGGCGAAGTGAACTTTTACGGTTACGAACCCGGCAGCACCAAAAAAGGGGCCAATCGTTTTACACCTTACCTTTTTGCCGGTATCGGGGCTTTCTGGTTCAACCCGCAGAACCTGTACCAGGACCGGTGGATCGACGTGCACGACCTCCGCACCGAGGGCCAGGGAAGCATCGAAGGCCGCAAGCCATACAAAAGAGTACAGCCGGTGATCCCCTTCGGGATCGGCATCAAGGCCACGCCTTTCAAAGGAGTGATCCTCACCATCGACTGGGGCATGCGCCTTACCTTTACCGATTACCTGGACGATATAAGTACGCGTTATGCCGACCCTGCCCTGCTGGCCGCTACCGGCGATAAACCCGCCGTGGAAGTGGCCGACCAGAGCCTGGGCTCATCGGTAAGCAATACCGACCGGCAGCGCGGATTTGCCCTGACCAAGGACTGGTACGGGTACCTGGGCCTGCATCTCTCCGTCCGCATCAAGGATAAAAACCCCGATTGCTGGAGAGGGATCAAAAGCAGGTCAACTTTTCGTCAAAACAAAAGATAATATAGTACTTTTGTCTTCTATGTCCATTTCGTCAGCACATCTCGACCCCAATAATATACCGCGACACGTGGCCGTTATCATGGACGGTAACGGACGCTGGGCCAAGCAGCGCGGCCTGATGCGTATATTCGGGCACCGCAATGCCGTAAAAGCCGTTCGCGAAACGGTGGAGGCCGCGGCCGAATCGGGGGTGGAATACCTGACGCTTTATGCTTTTTCCACCGAGAACTGGAACCGCCCGCAGGAAGAGGTGAACGGCCTCTGGGAACTCCTCATCGAATCACTGCACAAAGAAGTGGACACCCTGCAGAAGAACCGGATACGCCTGCATGCCATCGGAGACCTGGAATCGCTGCCCGACGCCGCCCGCAGGAACCTGGAAAAGGCCATGGACGCCACGGCACACAATACACGTATGACCCTCGTGATAGCCCTGAGCTACAGCGCCCGCTGGGAAATACTCAACGCTGTTAAAGCCCTCGCACGCAAAGCCTACGACCACGAGATCGTACCCGAGGACATTACTGCCGAAATGTTCAGCTCCCTGCTGTGCACGGCCGGTATCCCCGATCCCGAACTTATGATACGTACCAGCGGAGAACAGCGCATAAGCAATTACCTGCTCTGGCAACTGGCCTATGCCGAACTTTATTTTACACCCAGGTTATGGCCCGATTTCCGCAAGGAGGACTTTGTGGAGGCCCTGCTTACCTACCAGCAGAGAGAGCGGCGCTTCGGAAAAACCGGCGAACAGATCCTGGCCGAACAAAACAAAGTGCAATAACTTCCAGGTTCGTACGTTAATGTCACACTTCATCAGATTCATGAAAAAAACGCTTATATCTCTTTTCTTCCTTCTTTTCGGGCTCGCGGCCGCCTTTGCCCAGAACAAGGATTACATCAGCTACGAACACAGTGCCGAATACGTGCTGGCCGACGTTACCGTAGTGAGCAACAGCGAAAAGATCGACAAAAACTATGTAAAATTCCTTTCCGGCTTCGTGATCGGGGATAAAATAAACGTACCCGGCAAAGAAGTTTCCAAAGCCCTGAAAAAACTCTGGGACGAAAAGATATTCAACGACGTAAAGATCACCGCCACCAGGATCGAAGACGGCAAGATATGGCTGCAGATCAGCGTGGAGGAGCGCCCCCGCCTCAAAGCCACCCGTTTTGCAGGCGTTACCACCACCGAGGCCAATAACCTCCGCGACCTCATCAAGGTATTCAACGGGGAGATCCTTACCCCCAACCTTATTTACAACAGCAAGTACAAGATCAAGGACTATCTCGACGATAAAGGATACCTTACTGCCGATATCAGTGTGAATGAACAGCTCGACACCACGGGCTCGCTCGACGGGGTGATCCTGTACTTTACCATCAATAAGGGCGAAAAGGTGAAGATAGAGCAGGTGATCATCAATGGCAACGAAAAGCTCACTGATTACGAAGTAAAACAGGTGATGAAGAACACCAAGGAACGTTCGGACTTCCTGCTGGGCCGCGATATCGCGAACCTGTTCACCAAACCCCGCAAGACCGTACGCAACATTAACGAAGACGAGGAGAAATACGGCTTCTACCCTATGCTGCTCAAGTATTTCAAGAGCTCGTTCCGCTTCAACATCTTTAAAAGTTCCAAATACGTCCCCCTGGACTACGAAGAGGATAAGGACAACGTTATTGCCCTGTACAACAAGAACGGCTTCCGCGATGCCCGCATCGTTTCGGACAGTATCTGGTACGAAGGCAGCAAGATGTTCATCAAGATCGACGTGGAGGAGGGTAAAAAATACTTTATCCGCAATGTGTCCTGGCTGGGCAATACCAAGTACACCACCGAAGACCTGAACAAGATCGCCAACCTGCAGAAAGGCGACGTGTACGACAGCGACCGCATCGACAAGCTGATCAACTACAACCCCAACGGGCTCGATATCGGGAGCCTGTACCAGGACAACGGGTACCTGTTCTTCCAGATAACGCCGGTGGAAACTTCGGTCACGGACGACTCGGTGGACATTGAGTTCCGCATTTACGAAGGTAAACAGGCGCGTATCGGTAAAGTAACCGTTACCGGTAATACCAAGACCAGCGATCACGTGATCCTGCGCGAGGTACGTACCCGCCCGGGCGAACTCTTCAGCCGTTCAGACATCATCCGTACGCAGCAGGAACTGGGAGCCCTCGGCTACTTCAACACGCAGACCATGAACGTAATTCCCAAGCCCGACCCGGTGAACGGAACGGTAGACCTGGAATATTACGTAGAGGAACAGCCCAATGACCAGGTGGAACTTTCCGGCGGTTACGGTTACCGTACCATCGTGGGTAACCTGGGGGTAACGTTCAATAACTTCTCTACCCGCAACCTGTTCAAGCGCAGCGCCTGGAAGCCCGTGCCCAGCGGCGACGGACAACGCCTCAGCCTGCGTATCTCTTCTTCGGGTCCCTGGTTCCAGGCCTATACCTTCGGCTTTACCGAACCCTGGCTGGGCGGTAAGAAACCGATCTCTTTCTCGCTGAATGCCTACCACAACCGAAGCAATTACTCCGCCTACTCTACCACTACCGGTACGGTAAACAGCACCAGCGATACCTCGCGCATCACGTCTACGGCCGTATCCATGACCATTGGACGCCGCCTGCGCTGGCCCGACGATTTCTTCAACTTCTTCTTTACCGCCAAATGGGAAATGTATACGCTGAAGAACTACCAGCTCGCGCCCGGTTACACCGACGGTACGGCCCAGAAGTTCGCCGTTAACTTTACCCTGGCACGCAACTCATCCGATGACCCGATCTTCCCTACGCGGGGTTCCGATATCACGGCTTCCGTGGAGCTTACCCCGCCCTACAGCATGTTCAACAATACCGATTACCGCAGCATGGGCATCAGTGCCCAGAACAAGTGGCTGGAGTACCACAAGTGGAAGTTCAGCGCCAAGTTCTACAGCGGTATCGGCGGGCCCAAGCTTTCGAAACGACTGGTGATCTATAACCGTTTCGAGTTCGGTTACCTGGGTAATTACAGTTACCGCAAGCCCGAGACCATGTTCGAGCGTTTCCAGCTGGGTGGTTCCGGCCTCATGGCCCTGGGCGGCTTCAACAACCAGTTCATCGGTCGTGAGATCATTGCCCTGCGCGGTTATCCCGATAACTCACTTACCCCGGGCTATGCCAACAACCAGCTGCTGGGGGCCACGGCCTACGGTAAGATCACCACGGAGTTCCGCGTGCTGATCTCCGGTAACCCCAGCGCCAAGATATTTGCCCTGGGCTTCCTGGAAGCAGGTAATGCCTGGTCGAACCTGAAGACCTTCTCCGGCTTCCGCCTGAACCGCTCTGCCGGTGTGGGTCTGCGCCTCTTCCTGCCTATGTTCGGACTGATCGGGGTGGACTACGGTTACGGTTTCGATCCCATCCCGGGCGTACCCGAATCCTCACGCAAGAAGGGGAACTTCCACTTCCTCATCGGTCAGCAATTTTAAATGTATCCTAACCTGATTATATTCAATATGAAAAAACGGAATTTGTATAAAGCAGCTGCCTTTTTTATTGCCCTGGCAGCTTTTACGCTCCTGAACTCCGTACAGGCGAACGCACAGAAGTTTGCCTATGTGAACTCGCAGTACATCCTGGACAATATGCCCGAATACCAGGCCGCCCAGAAGCAGCTCGACGGTATTTCGCAGCGCTGGCAGGCAGAGATCGATACCAAAATATCGGAACTGGGCCGCAAACGTGCCGAATACGAAGCCGAAAAAGTACTGCTCACCGAAGATATGCGTCTGAAACGCGAAGAGGAACTGGGTGTGGCACAGAATGCCGTGCTGGAGCTGCAGCGTAAGCGCTTCGGTCCCAAAGGCGACCTGATCCAGAAACAGGGCGAGCTCATAAAACCCATACAGGACAAGGTGTACCAGACCATACAGACCGTAGCCGAGACCAAGAACTACGGTATGATCTTCGATAAGGCCGGCAGCACCACCGTTATGTACGGCAACGACCGTTTCGATATCAGCGACCAGGTATTGCGCGAAATGGGCATCGAGCCCGGCCGGGAAGAAGCCGAGGAAGACCCCAACGAGGGCATGAACGGCGACGGGGTGATCGAGCAGACCCGCCAGGAAGCCAAAGACGTGATCAAAAAGCCGTAAGGCATTTTAGTATATATACTGTTCAGACCTGTACTGTCCCGGAAGGTGATACTACAGGTCTTTTAATTTAGTATATACATCAAAACCCGGGCAAATACGCTGCTCAGCCGGGTACAGACAGCCTGAACCATAGGCTCTTCAGTCCCTTTTCGTATGCAAGCCTCATATTTTCTCTCTTTTTTCCGTAAAAAGCCGTAAAAAAGCGTTTGCAGATGTAAAAACTGTTTACATTTGCTCCGAAATTGTTGAAAGTCTATGGCTAAAAAATTGAAAGAACAAAGAGAGAACAACTTCTTTGACGATGTTGTGAAATACTTTGACAAGGCCGCGAAATTTGTGGATGCGGATAAGGGTATCCTGGAGCAGATCAAGTACTGCAACAGTGTATACCGTATGAAATTCCCCGTACGTGTCGGAGATAAGGTTGAAGTTATCGAAGCTTACCGCGTGGAGCACTCGCATCACAAAACGCCTACAAAAGGTGGTATCCGTTACAGCGAACATGTGAACCAGGACGAAGTGATGGCCCTGGCCGCACTGATGACCTATAAATGTGCCATTGTAGACGTTCCTTTCGGTGGCGCCAAAGGAGGTATCAAGATCAATCCGCGTTCCTATACGCCCGAAGTGCTCGAGCGTGTTACGCGCCGTTACACTACCGAGCTGGTAAAGAAAAACTTTATCGGTCCCGGTATCGACGTTCCCGCTCCCGACTACGGTACAGGCGAACGCGAAATGGCCTGGATCGCCGATACCTTCCAGACTTTCTACCCGCTTGAAACAGACGCACTGGGCTGTGTAACCGGTAAACCCATCGGGCAGGGCGGTATCCGCGGACGCCGCGAAGCTACCGGACTGGGTATATTCTACGGTGTACGTCATGCTCTTACCTATAAGGAAGACTGCAAAAAATGGGGCATGGCCCCCGGTATCGAAGGCAAGCGCATCGTGGTGCAGGGCCTGGGTAACGTAGGTTTCCATGCCGCCAAGTTCTTCTTCGAGGCCGGCGCCATCATTGTAGGTGTGGCCGAATACAACAGCGCCGTTTATTCCGAAAAAGGCATCAACCCGGTTGAGCTGCAGAAATGGTTCCGCGAAAAAGGAACGCTCGACGGCTTTAAAGGCACCAAATCTTTCAAGACCCCGGCCGAAGCCCTGGAATACAACTGCGATATACTGGTACCTGCCGCCCTGGAGAACCAGATCCATATCGACAATGCCAAAAACATCAAGGCCAAACTGATCGCCGAAGGCGCCAATGGTCCCGTGACCCCCGAAGCCGAAGCTATCCTGACCAAAAAAGGCGTGGTAATTATCCCGGACATCTACCTGAACGCAGGCGGTGTAACGGTTAGTTACTTCGAATGGCTGAAAAACCTGTCGCACGTGCGCTTCGGACGTATGGAAAAACGTTTCCAGGGAGCCGTGAACACCCGCATCGTGAACAATATAGAGCGCGCTACCGGCAAAACGATCACTGATGCCGAAAAACAGGCCATTATCGAAGGCCCGGACGAGATCGCCCTGGTATACTCCGGCCTGGAAGAGACCATGATCAATGCATACGATGTGATCCGCGAAACCTACTGGAATACCAAAGGTATCGAAGACATGCGTACCGCCGCTTTCGTGGTTGCCCTGCGCAAGATCGTAGAATCTTACTCCCTGCTGGGTATTTTCCCCTAAGCAGCCGAATATATTGTATTGCAAATCCCCTGTGTACATACGCGGGGGATTTTTTTGCGTTTACGCAGTGCTTATGTTCCTGTCTAACAGCTTCTTTTAATGATAAATAACCCATTGGCTGTTCTCCCGTTCTTTCGCACATAACATATTCAACCGGCCCCGGAATTCCGTTCATGCAACCTTTTGTCTTTCGTATACATCTTATAGATTATGATACGCATCGGAATTTTACTCAGCCTCTTCAGCCTCTTCCTCCGCCAGGGCCTGTATGCCCAGCAGTGCCACACACCGGAAATAAGCGTTCTTTCTGCCGAAGAGGACGCCTTTAACCAGTACGTGCGCAGCTTCGTGCAAAACGGAGGTCCGGCCGATACCGGCCTGCAGACCATTCCGACCGTGGTGCACATTATCATGCGTAATGCCTCGGACAGCATGAGCCTGGCCCGCGTACAGGGCCAGATCACGGCCACTAATCTCGATCTCCGTAAAAGAAATGCAGACACGGCAAAGATACGCGCACCCTTTAAACCTTCGGCGGCCGACTGTAATATACAGCTCTGCCTGGCCACGCGTAAACCGGACGGAAACAGCTTTGCGGGTGTGCTCTGGCACAGTTACCCCGATTTTGACCCGGCCGATATGAATGCTGTACGCACAGCCACCATACTGGACCCCGACCGCTACCTGAACGTATGGGTACAGCCCGGCCAGGAAGGCGGCAGCGCTGTGTTCCCCTGGGAAAGGACCGCAACGAACGATGGTTTTACGCTGGGTTCAAAAGTGTTCGGCACCTTTGGCACAGACCTGCTGCCCGGCTTTAACGAAGGCGGCGTATTCACCCATGAGCTGGGACATTACCTGGGACTGTACCACACGTTCCACGGGGGATTTGTGTACCTTGGCCAGTGCGAGCTGCTGCATGCGGATTCCATCGGCGACCTTTGCGGTGATACGCCCCTGGACTGGGACATGCCTTTCTCCACCGATCAGTGCGACGACGGTACCCGTTTTTGCAGCACAGGCGATTCATCGGTAATTACCCAGTCGGAAAATTTCATGTTCTACAACCGCGACAGCTGTATACAGATGTTCAGCCTGGACTTTACGGGAGCGGCCTGTTCTCCCCTGGCCTCCCTGCCCCAACCGGTAAACGGAACAGAATTGCTTATCTATCCCAACCCGGCGGAAGACATGGTATATATACGTAATGCCGGGATGCCGCCCGCGATCAGCATACGCCTGCTGGACATGCAGGGACGGGAGCTGCGCCAGTGGCAGGGAAATAGTACACAGATCAGCCTGCGGGAAGTACCGGCGGGTATGTATGTACTGCAGGTCGGTACCACCCGGCAAAAACTGCTGAAACGCTGAGGGAAAAACGACATAAAAGAAAGACCGCTTCCTCTTACGGAAAGCGGTCTTTGAATATATTGAAGATAAGATCTCTTATTTCGAATCCACGCAGGTCACTTTGGCCTCTTCCACGCCGAAACCCTCGGCTTCTTTGATCACATCGGCCTTGAACAGCTCCAGGTAGTCTTTATTACCGCAGTCCTCGCGCACATTGGTAAGGTTCGAAGGCTCGTCGAACGAACATTTCAGGCATTTTTTACAGGAAAAGAGGCTGGCGCTTCCCAGGCCCAGGGCCAGGATCAATACAAAACGGGTATATTTCATAGTACCGGATTAATGTTTCAACGAATGTACATCAATAATTCAGAAATTCAAATCCGCCCTGAAAAATAATCCCGCAAATTGCAGGGATTCCTTTACTTTGCTGTATGAAAATTCTGGGACTCATTCCTGCACGCTATGCCAGCACCCGTTTCCCGGGCAAGCCCCTGGCAGACATCCTGGGCAAACCCATGATACAACGGGTATATGAGCAGGCCTCCCAAAGCCACCTGCACGAGCTGTACGTAGCTACTGACGACCAGCGCATTGCCGCTGTGGTAGAGGCTTTCGGCGGGAAAGTGGTACTCACCTCAGAGGCCCATCCTACGGGAACCGACCGCTGCCGCGAGGCCGCACAGAAGATCGAGGAAAGTACGGGCGAACATTTCGGGGCCGTGATCAATATACAGGGCGATGAACCCTATATCCACCCGGAACAGATCGACCTGCTGGCTTCGGCCTTTGAGCGTCAGGGGGTAGAGATCGCCACCCTGGTAAAGCACCTGGGGTCTGCGGACGATGCCCGTAATCCCGGCATTATCAAAGTAGTGCGCAACCTGCAGGAACAGGCCCTGTACTTCAGCCGCAACCTGGTACCGCACTACCGGGGTGCGGACCTGGAAGAGGCACTTGTGCTGCACCGGTATTTTAAACACATAGGCATGTACGGTTACCGCCGCGATATGCTGGACCGCATCGCCGCTCTGCCCCAGTCGCCCCTGGAAAAGGTGGAAAGCCTGGAACAGCTGCGCTGGCTCGAGAACGGCATCAGCATACTGGCCCTGGAAACGGAGCAGCAAAGCCGTTCGGTGGATACCCCTGCCGACCTTGAGATCCTTATCCGCGAAAAACAGAATCATGAAGATCCCTGAAAATTACATAGAAATAAACCGGGATACCTGGAACCGTAAGACCGGGTTTCACCTGGCCTCTGACTTTTACAATATGCAGGCCTTCCTGGACGGGAAGAACACCCTGAACGACATTGAGCTGGAACTCCTGGGCGATGTACGGGGCAAATCGGTACTGCACCTGCAGTGCCACTTCGGGCAGGATTCCCTTTCCCTGGCACGTATGGGCGCCCGGGTGACCGGTGCCGACCTTTCGGACCGGGCCATAGACGAAGCCCGCGCCCTGAACGGGAAACTCGGTCTCGATGCCCGTTTCGTGTGCTGCGACCTGTACGATCTGCCACAGCACCTGCACGAAAAGTTCGACATCGTATTCACCAGCTACGGCACCATCGGCTGGCTGCCCGATATGGAACGCTGGGCCTCTGTGATCAGGCATTTCCTGAAGGACGACGGCCGCTTTGTATTTGCCGAGTTCCATCCCGTGGTATGGATGTTCAGCGACGATTTTACAGGAGTGGGTTACGATTACTTCAACACCGAAACCATCGTTGAAAGTGAAACAGGCACCTATGCCGACCGGGAGGCCGATATGGTCTCGCACACCGTTTCCTGGAACCATAACCTGGCCGAAGTGTTCAGCGCCCTCATCGGCAAGGGATTGCACATACGCCGTTTTAGCGAATACGATTACTCGCCCTATCCCTGCTTCCGGCATGTGTACGAGGCAGAGCCCGGCCGTTTCCGCATACGCAGTTTCAGCCACCGCATACCTATGGTATATGCATTGGAATGCAGTCTTTAAGGAATTATAAACCCGTTAAATCCCCCACCGGCTACAAAGTTTTTATGTACCTTTGGCCGGTCATTTTTACAGATAAATGAATATAGCCGTAGTTGGAACAGGATACGTAGGCCTGGTTACAGGCACCTGCCTCGCTGAGACCGGGAACCAGGTGATCTGCGTTGATATAGACAAGGAAAAGGTAGAGAAGATGCGCCGCGGCGAAGTACCTATCTACGAACCCCACCTGGACGTATATTTTGAACGGAACATACAGCAGAACCGCCTTTCCTTTACCACCGACCTGAAAGAGGCCGTCGACCGCTCCGATATTATTTTCCTGGCCCTGCCCACTCCCCCGGGAGAGAACGGCTCGGCCGACCTCAGCTATATACTGGGCGTAGCCGATGAACTGGGCAGAATGATGACGGGTTACAAGATCATCGTTGATAAAAGCACTGTGCCCGTAGGCACCGCCGACCTGGTGCGTGAGGCCGTGGCTCTTAACTATAAAGGCGAATTTGCCGTGGTAAGCAACCCCGAGTTCCTGCGCGAAGGCTATGCCGTAGAAGATTTTATGAAACCCGACCGTGTGGTGATAGGCACTACGGATGCCCGCGCCCGCGAAGTGCTCGACGAGCTGTACAAACCCTATACCCGCCAGGGCAACCCGGTGGTCTTCATGGACGAACGCAGCGCCGAAATGACCAAATATGCCGCCAATTCTTTCCTGGCCCTGAAAATTTCGTTCATGAACGAGATCGCCAACCTCTGCGAGCGCGTAGGTGCCAATGTAGACATGGTGCGCCTGGGCATAGGCAGCGACGAGCGCATCGGGAAGCGTTTCCTGTTCCCGGGTATCGGGTACGGGGGCAGCTGCTTTCCCAAGGATGTACAGGCCCTGGCCAGGACCGCCGAGGAAAACGACTACGATTTCCGTATACTGAACGCCGTAATGCAGGTGAACCAGCTGCAGCGCGATACCTTCACCCGTAAAATATTCGGTTACTATAACGGCAATATACAGGGCCGCCGCTTTGCCGTATGGGGCATCTCGTTCAAGCCCGATACCGACGATATCCGCGAGGCGCCTTCCATCCGCATCATGAAAGACCTGCTGGCCGCCGGGGCAACGATCTGTGCCTATGATCCCGAAGGCATGAAAAATGCACAGAAGGACAAAGACCTGCAGATCGAATATGCCTCATCTTCCTACGAAGCCCTGCAGGACGCCGAGGCCCTGATCATCTGCACGGAGTGGGCCGAGTTCCGCAACCCCGACTTTACCGAGATACAGAACCGCATGAAAGAGCGCGTTATTTTCGACGGCCGCAATATCTTCTCGCCCGATTCCATGAAAAAGCAACTGTTCGATTACCTGAGCATAGGCCGCGAAGAAGTAAGGAATTACTCCGTGGTAAAGGCCGAAAGCTAAGCTTCAGCAACAGCATCATTTAAAATACGCACCTGCACGATGTCAAAAAAAAGAGTACTGATTACCGGGGCGGCCGGCTTTTTAGGGTCGCACCTCTGTGAACGTTTCCTGGCCGAAGGCTATTATGTGATCGGGATGGACAACCTGGTCACCGGCAGCCTGGACAATATAGGGCACCTGTTCCCGCGTCCCGATTTTGAGTTTTACCACCACGACGTGACCAAATTCGTGCATGTTCCCGGCGAGCTGCATTATATACTGCACTTTGCCTCACCGGCGAGTCCCATCGACTACCTGAAAATTCCCATACAGACCCTGAAGGTAGGCGCCATGGGCACCCACAACCTGCTGGGACTGGCCAAGGCCAAGAATGCCCGCATACTGGTGGCCAGCACATCGGAGGTGTACGGCGATCCGCTGGTGCATCCGCAGAGCGAGGAATACTGGGGCAATGTGAACCCGGTAGGTCCGCGCGGCGTTTACGACGAAGCCAAACGCTACATGGAGTCCATTACCATGGCCTATCATAATTTTCACGGCGTGGAGACCCGCATCGTGCGTATATTCAATACCTATGGCCCGCGCATGCGCCTGAACGACGGCCGCGCCCTGCCTGCCTTTATGTACCAGGCGCTTACCGGCGAGGACATCAGCGTTTTCGGGGACGGCTCCCAGACCCGCAGCTTCTGTTATGTGGACGACCTGGTGGACGGTATCTACCGCCTGCTGCTGAGCGATTACCACCTGCCCCTGAACGTAGGCAACCCGGCCGAAATCACCATTAAGGAATTTGCCGAAGAGATCGTGGCCCTTACCGGCACCAGCTCTAAGATCGTATACGAGCCTCTGCCCAAGGACGATCCCAAGCAGCGCCGTCCCGATATTACCAAAGCCCGCGAGATACTGGGCTGGGAACCCAAAGTGGAACGCAGCGAAGGCCTGCGCAAAACCCTGGAATATTTTAAGGGCATCGTAAAAAAATAATTCCTGCAGGCGCGTCCTGTACCTGTTTTTACGGACATACTTCCCCTGAACAGGGTATGATTTTAGACGATCTCTTACTAAATAAAAAAGTATAGGTTATCTTTGCATCCGATTTTAAGAGCCGTGATTACAGAAAGTGCCGCAGGCGAAATAACGAAAGAAGCGGAAGACCGTAAAGCGAGCCGGGTATTGGACTACCTGGTATTTACCAAGTTCCGCCTGGCCGGCCTGGTCATTTTTTCTGCCGTGCTGGGCTACCTGGCGGCTGCGGAACACGTGAACTGGCTTACACTCATCGCCCTTACCCTGGGCGGTTCCTTCATCACAGCCTCGGCCAACGGGCTTAACCAGATCTACGAACGCGAGCGCGACAAGCTCATGCAGCGTACCTTTCAGCGTCCCCTGCCCCAGCATCGCATCAGTGTAAAAGAGGCCTATATTGCCTGCATTCTTTTTGCCATAGCGGGTTTTATACTCCTCTACTGGTTCTGCAACCCGCTTACGGCCGTCCTGAGCCTGGGTTCGCTGCTTATTTATGCCTATGTGTACACCCCGCTGAAGCCGGTAACACCGCTGGCCGTATTCGTAGGGGCCATTCCCGGCGCCCTGCCCCCGCTCCTGGGTTTTACGGCGGCCGATAACAGCATCAGCTTCGATGCGCTGATCTGGTTCTTTATCCAGTTCATGTGGCAGTTCCCGCATTTCTGGGCCATTGCCTGGCGCGGGCACGAGGATTATCTCCGCGGAGGCTTTTACCTGCTGCCCCTGCGCAATGGCAAAACCCGTGAAAATGCCGCCATCATCTTCTTTTACACTCTTATGAACCTGCCGGTGGCCCTGCTGCCTTATTTCTTCGGCATCAGCGGACTGTACAGCAGTGCAGGTATCTTCGTTATGAACGTTTTCTTTATTTATTACGCATACAGACTGTACAGCGGCAAAAGCGACAAAGACGCCACAAAGCTCATGTTCGCCTCTTTCTTTTACCTGCCTGTGGTACAGATACTGCTTTTTTTAAACCTGTAAGGGATCTCGATTATGGATACCACATCCCCCGATATTAAACTGGAACTGGCCCGCAGGCAAACCGAAAGGAGCCGGGTATTCCTGCTATGGCTGGGCATAGGCAGTATGGCCATGACCTTTGCCGGTCTCACCAGCGCTTTTATCGTACGCGAAGGCCAGCGCAACTGGTTCGATTTCAGCATGCCTTCCGTATTCTGGTACAGTACCGTGGTGCTGCTGCTGAGTTCCGTACTCATGAACTTTGCCCTGCAGCAGGCCCGTAAGAACGAGGGCAGAAAAGCCGCCCTGTTCCTGCTGGGCGTACTGGGCCTGGCCGCGGTGTTTGCCGTTCTGCAGATCTCCGGCTGGAAGACGATGATCGACGGGGGCCTGTATTTTTCTGACCGCAAAAACGTTTCCGGTTCCTTCTTCTATACCATCACCTGGCTGCATTTCGTGCACCTGCTGGCCGGCGTAATTACCGTAATTGTAAGCGCCATACGCGCCTTTGCAGGCAGGTACAGCGCCCAGAACTACCTGGGAATGAAACTTACGGCCTATTTCTGGCATTTCCTGGACCTGCTGTGGCTGTATTTATTTATATTCCTGATGGTTAAAACCTCGGTGTAGTTTAGACTCACTAAAAATTGGCGGAATTGTTGGCAATTTGTTAAAATCTGATTTTATTTGCAGGAAATTCCATTGCCTTTAATACAATAAAACATGGCAGATTCTACAAGTGTTACATCAAAAGGAAGTATTTGGGGAGGAGGCGTAGCTCCTTTCAACGTAAGTTACGGCAAAATGATGATGTGGTTCTTCCTCATCTCCGATGCCTTTACCTTCAGTTCACTGCTGATCTCGTACGGCACAATGCGTAACAAGGCCACCAATGAGCACTGGCCTTCGCCGGATGAGGTATTTAACCACTTCCCCTTCACCGATGCGCATATCAAGCTGGCCTTCGTATCGCTGATGACCTTTATCCTGATCATGAGCTCGGTGACCATGGTACTGGCTGTAGAGGCCGGTCACCGTTTCGATAAAAAAGCCGTTGTTAAATGGCTGGTGCTTACCATCATCGGTGGTCTGTTCTTCCTCGGTTCACAGGCCTGGGAATGGTACCACTTTATTACAGGTACGCACGATGGTAAACTTGTAGAGATCATGAACGAACAGGGCGTCTGGGAGACCATACGCGTATATGGGGCCAATATGCACCATAACGAGTACGGGGCACAGCAGTTTGCCAATTTCTTCTTCTTTATTACCGGTTTCCACGGTTCGCACGTATTCTCGGGTGTGGTGCTCAATGTAGTGGCCCTGCTGATGGTGCTCAACGGCCGTATGGAACGCATCGGACATTACGAGTTCGTGGAAAAGGTAGGTCTGTACTGGCACTTCGTAGACCTGGTATGGGTATTCGTATTCACCTTCTTCTACCTGCTCTGATCCCTGTAAGTAAAACATTAATCATCCGTAATACGCTATAAGATATGTCAGGATTTCACATGGACCATTACCACCAGCACACCTATGTGCCGGGCCAGGAAATAGCCAAACCGAATACACGCTGGATCTGGAAAGTATTTTTCATCATGCTGCTCGTAACCATCGTAGAGGTAGGTTTTGCCTTTGCGAACGATGCCGGTATGGGACAGACCCGTTTTATCAGCTTTACCGTTCAGAAATGGATCTTCATCGCTCTTACCCTGGTAAAAGCGTACTATATCATTTTCTCGTTCATGCACCTGGGGCACGAACGCTTCAACTTTAAGCTCACCATTTCACTCACCACCATTTTCCTGGTATACTTCATCGCCCTCATGATGATGGAAGGATATGCGCTCAGAGACGTGAAACTGAAAGAGCCCGATTTCTTTACCCGTACGTATAAGGATCACCACGCGGCCCCGGCTGAGGGTCACGGTGACGAAGCACACGGAGAAGCTCATTCGGATAGTCATGCACACTAATTTACAGGCATAATATTCAATAGCCCTCTTAACTTCGATTAAGGGGGCTTTTTCTTTAAAAAATGGGACAAAAAGTCAAAAAAATCGCAGTACTGTTCACCCTGTTCATACTACCGGCCCTGCTCTTTTACCTGATGGTGTACACCGGCGTACATAAGGTAAACAGGTTACATTTCTACGGTCCGCGTACCATTACGGAGACCCAGCGCAGGGGCACCACGGTATACGATACCACCTATCACAGCATCCCGGCCTTTGCGGCGAAAGACCTCAACGGCGTGCCTTTTACCTCTAAATCGGTGCAGGGTAAGATCTACCTGGCCCATTTCATCGATATGAGCCAGCTGCAGGACATACCCAAGGAAGTGACCTACCTGGCCGCCGAGACCCTGCCCCTGTATCAGAGCGTAGAGTTCGTAAGCTTCCTGGAAAAAATGCCGGCCGGGCTCCGCATAGAGGCGCCTTCTGCCAAAACCAGCAAGCTGAACAACTGCGACGTGCGCTGGCACTACGTGAACGTGAACGACAGCCTGTCCAGCTACCTGAAAAACGAGGGCTACTTTAAAAAAGACCCGCAGGACACCCTGAACGCAGACCCCGGAAGCGTGGTACTGGTTGACATGGAAGGCCATATCCGCGGATACTATAACCCCGTGCTGCAATCGGACGCCAGCAACCTGAAAAAAGAAATTTCCATGCTTTACAAGGAATATGAACTTGCATTCAAAACACATAAATACATCGATTTTAACTAAGCTATTCCTGGCCGCCACCCTGCTGTTCACAGCCTGCGGACAGAAGAACGGTACAGCCGCAGACCCCGCAGCGCAGGAACAGGCCGGTGAAAATGTGCCCCTGCCCGTACTGGGTGAAAAAAAGATCGTAGACGGACTGGAAGTGCCTCACAGTGTACGCCCGTTCTCCTTTACCGACCAGGACGGCCGCCCTTTTACCGACAAACAGCTGAAAGGCAAAATTTACGTAGCCGATTTCTTTTTTACCACCTGCCCTTCCATCTGCCCCAAGATGACCGGCAATATGAAGCTGGCCTACGAAGCCTTCCGTAACGACAGCAATGTGTTCTTTGTTTCACACACCATCGACCCTGAGTTCGATACCCCGGAGGTACTGAAGCAGTATGCCCGCGACAAGGCCTACGACGAACCCCGGTGGCGTTTTCTCACCGGCGATAAGGATTCCATCTACACCATCTGTGAAGAGGATTATATGGCCCATGCCGCCCCCAGTGACAAAGAACCCGGAGGCTATATCCACAGCGGTTTCCTGGTGCTGGTAGACGGCCGGGGACAGCTTCGCGGCGCATACGACGGCACCGTACAGGGCAAGGCAGAGGACCTGATCCGCGATATACACAAACTGAAAAAAGAAGCTTCTCAATAAATAAATACTCATGTTAGCACCCGTAATACAAAAGAACGACCGCAAGGCCAAACTGCTCATCGCCACCGTATCCTTTGTGGTATTTTCCGTAATCGTGATCCTCGGACGCGTAAAACTGGACATAGACCCCGGATTCGACGTGCATGTGTTCGCAAAGATCAATGCCATTATCAATAGTACGGTAAGTGTACTGCTGGTGCTGGGACTTATCGCCGTTAAGCAGAAACAGTACCTCAACCACAAAAAGATCATGCTTACGGCCATGGTGCTTTCCTGCCTTTTCCTTGTATCATACATCGGGCACCACCTGCTTGCCGGCGAAGCTAAGTTCGGGGGCACGGGCAGCATACGCATCGTATACTATGTGATCCTGATCACACACATTTTCCTGGCCGCAGTGATCATGCCCTTTATCCTGTATACCACGTACCGTGCCCTTACCGGCGAATGGCCCCAGCACCGCCGCCTGGCAAAGATCACCTGGCCCGTATGGTTCTATGTGGCCGTTACAGGCCCCGTGGTGTACCTGCTTATCAGTCCGTACTACCAGTAATTATACAGCATTTTAGCAAGTTTAACACGCAAAACGCCTGCACTTTTATACCTTTGCATCATGAAGAAAAAGGGGATATATGCCGCACTTTTGCTGGCCCTGGCCTTTGGTGCGCCGGCAGCCTCCGAAAGTCATGCCCAGTGTACGGTTTGCCGCGCCACGGTAGAGAATTCCGAAGGTGATAAAGGCGAACTGAAAAAAGGCGTGAACAACGGTATCCTGTACCTGATGGGTATACCCTATGCCATACTCGTAGGCACCGTGATCCTGGCCGTGCGTTACCGCAGGGCAAAGAAACAAGAGGAAGAACTGATGCGCCGCGATGCGCAAAACAACACACAGATATGATTCATCCCTGGCACGAGATCAGCAATACCGGTATGCCTCAGGGCCTGGTAGACTGCCTTATTGAAATACCCAAAGGAAGTAAGGTAAAATACGAGCTGGACAAGGCCAGCGGACTGCTCCGCCTGGACCGCGTACTGTTCTCTTCCGTTATGTACCCGGCCAATTACGGTTTCATTCCCCAAACCCTCGACGGCGACGGCGATCCGCTGGACATACTGGTGATCTGCAGCGAACGTATAGAGCCCATGTGCCTTGTAAGCGCCAGGATCATAGGCGTAATGTACATGATGGACCAGGGCGAGCAGGACCGCAAAATCATTGCCGTGGCCGCCAACGATATTTCGGTGAATTACATCAACGACATCAATGAGCTGCCTCCGCATACCATGCTCGAGATGAAACGCTTTTTCCTGGACTACAAAACACTGGAAAAGAAAAAGGTAGAGATCGAAGAGTTCGGCAACCGTGCACAGGCCCTGGACGTACTTGCCTACTGCCAGCAGCACTACCGCGAACAATACCCCGCAGAATAATTCAGCGCCCCGAAAGCCAATAAAAAGCACCCGAAAGCCTTGCGGCTTTGACGGCATATTTTATCTTTGCAGGCAAAAGGCAGAGATATGGCGGAATTCAACGTAAATAAAGCCTTCCTGGAAGATATCCGCTCCGCTATTGATGCACGTCAGTCATCGAGCATTAAAGATATTTTTGGTGAATTACACCCTTCCGACATCGCCGAAACGCTTTACAGGCTTTCGAAAGATGAGGCTATTTTCGTGTTTTCGTGCCTCGATGAGGAACAGGCTGCCGAAACGCTCACCTTTCTCGATGAAGAGATCCGTCCGCGCTTCATGCAGCTCTTTACGCCTACGGAGATCGCCGAACGCGTGATCGACAACCTCGACTCCGACGATGCGGCCGATATCATCTCCGCCCTGCCCGAACAACAGCAGAAAGAGGTACTTTCCAAGATCACCGACTTTGAACAGGCCAAGGACATTGCCGACCTGCTCGGTTACCACGAAGATTCAGCCGGTGGCCTCATGGCCAAGGAGCTGGTAAAGGTACACCTGGAAAATACGCTGATACAGTGCGTACGCGAAATACGCAAACAGGCCGAGGAACTGGACGATCTGTATGCCATTTACGTGGTGGACGACCGCGATATACTCGTAGGCCTGCTGCCCCTGAAACGCCTGCTGCTGGCCCCTACCACGGCCAACCTGCAGGGTATTATCGATATCAATGTGGTATCGGTGACCGCTACGGCCACCAAGGAAGAGGTGGCCACCATCATGGAAAAGTACGACCTGGTGGTGCTGCCTGTGGTAGATGAGCTGGGACGTTTGCTGGGACGCATCACCATCGACGATGTGGTAGACGTGATCAAGGAAGAGGCCGAACGCGACTATCAGCTGGCATCCGGTATCTCCGAAGACGTAGAGGCCGACGATAAGGTATGGGTGCTTTCCCGGGCGCGCCTGCCCTGGCTGCTCATCGGGCTGGTGGGCGGTATCGTGGGTTCGCGCATCATCGGCGCCCATGAGTCCACACTGCAGATACACCCCGAAATGGCATTCTTTATCCCCCTCATTGCGGCCATGGGCGGAAATGTGGGAGTACAGTCCTCCGCCATCATTGTACAGTCACTGGCCAATAATTCCATACAGAACAATGGTATATGGCAGCGCCTGCTGAAAGAGCTGGGTGTAGGCCTCATCAGTGCCCTGGTATGCGCCCTGCTGCTGCTGGGATATGCGCTTTTCTTCGCCGACAGTCTTTCCATCAGCCTAACGGTAAGCATAGCCCTTTTCACGGTGATCATCTTCGCTTCCATCATGGGCACGCTCATCCCCCTGCTGCTCGACAGGATCAATATAGACCCCGCCCTGGCCACCGGGCCTTTTATAACCACGGGGAACGACCTTACGGGCATGTTCATCTATTTCAGCATCGGAAGGCTGCTGTACGGGCTCTTTTAGCTTAATTCCTGCAGGTATGCCCCGATCACGCGCGGGTAATGCTCCCATTCAAGCTGTTGTACACGGGCCGCAATGGCCGCGGCATCATCTCCCGGCTCTACCGGCACCGAGGCCTGGAACAGCACACGGCCCTTGTCGTATTCTTCGTTCACCAGGTGTATGGTAATACCTGTTTCGGGCTCTTTTGCCGTGCGTACCGCTTCGTGCACATGCATGCCATACATACCCTTTCCGCCGTATTTGGGCAACAGGGCCGGGTGAATGTTCACGATACGGTCGGGGAAAGCTTCTATGAGCTCACCGGGAATTTTACGCAGGAAACCTGCCAGCACCAGGAGATCGGTGTCTTTCTCAAGCAGTATGTTCAGCAAGGGTTTTTCACAGCTCAGGAAAGCATTATTCACCACGTACAGCTTTACACCTTCGGTCAGCATACGCGACGCAAAAACGGAATCTGCACGGTTGGTCACCGCCAGGCTTACTTCATACAGGCCCGTCTGCCGGGCATATTCCAGTATTTTAAGCGCATTGGAGCCTGTTCCGGAGGCAAATACCGCAATTTTCTTCATAATCCCGCTTCACAGATTTTCTGCAAAGGTGCAAAACTCCGGCCTTTAATTCAACAGCAGGCACAAAAGCCCGTACTCCAAAGGTCTGAAAGGCCGCTTCCCGTCCGGCAAAAAATACTGCGGTGCACTGTCTTATAAATTCGCAAAATCAGAGAGGAATCTCTAATTTTACCGCGGTATGTTATCCCTAAAACAAATTCAGGAACCGGTAAAAGACGATATGCAACGCTTTGAACAGCTGTTCAGGGACAGTATGAAAAGCAATGTTTACCTGCTCGACACCGTAACACGCTATATCGTAAAACGCAAAGGCAAACAGGTACGGCCCATGTTCGTCTTTTTATCGGCCGGCACCTGCGGAAACATCTCGGAGCGTACCGACCGGGCCGCAACCCTTATCGAGCTGCTGCACACCGCTACCCTGGTGCACGACGATGTGGTGGACGACAGCAACGAACGCCGGGGCTTCTTTTCCATCAATGCCTTGTGGAAGAACAAGATCGCCGTACTCATCGGCGATTTCCTGCTTTCGAAAGGCCTGCTGCTCTCCGTGAACAACAGCGATCACGACCTGCTGCGCGTGACCAGTGAAGCGGTGCGCCTGATGAGCGAGGGCGAGCTGCTGCAGATCGAAAAGGCCCGCCGCCTGGACATTACCGAAGATGTTTACTTCGAGATCATCCGCCGCAAAACGGCATCTCTCATCGCCTCCTGCTGTGCCTGCGGAGCTCTTTCTACCGGCGCCGATGAAAAGACCGTGGACATTATGCAGCGTTTCGGCGAATACGTAGGTATCGCCTTCCAGATCAAGGACGACCTTTTCGACTATGCCCAGTCTTCCCTTATCGGTAAGCCCACCGGCATCGACATAAAAGAGCAGAAAATGACCCTGCCCCTGATCAATGCCCTTTCCACCGCCGATGCCAAAACCAAGAAACGGGTGATCTCTACTGTAAAGAACAATAACAACGATCCCAAAAAGGTGGAGGAAGTGCTCGATTTTGTGCGACATTCCGGCGGACTGAAATACGCCGAGGAGAAAATGTACTGGTACCGCGACCAGGCCCTGGAAATGCTGAATGTCTTCCCTGACAGTGTGTACAAGCGATCGCTGGCCGACCTGGTGAATTTTTCCATACAACGTAATTTCTGACCAATGCCGCTGCCCCGGACGCCCATACCGGCCCAGTGGCTGTTCCCGGGGATCTTCTTCCGCGGAAGTTCCCGCGAAAATACAGTATATCTTACCTTTGACGACGGGCCCGATCCCCTGGCCACGGCCTTTGTACTGCAGACCCTCGCTGAATACGGAGCCAAAGCTACCTTTTTTGCCGTGGGTGAAAATGCACAGAGACATCCGCAGTTGCTGGAACAGGTGGCCGCGGAAGGCCATTGCCTGGGCAATCATACCATGAAACACCTGAACGGGTTCAGGACCCCGCTGCAGCAATACCTGACCGATACCGAGAACTGCCGGCTTATACTAAGCTCCTGCCCCGCGTACCGCCCTTTGTTCCGGCCGCCCTACGGACGGATCACTCCCGCACAATACCTGCGTTTACGACGACGGTACCACGTGGTGCTATGGGACGTGATCGCCGAAGATTACCGCACCGACTGGAGTGCAGAGGCCTGCCTGCAGAAACTGAAAGAACAGACCCGCCGGGGCTCCGTGCTGGTATTTCACGACAGCGCGCGTTGTCTTCCTATGCTGCGGCAGGTGTTACCGGCCTACATGGAATTCCTGGGCAGCTGCGGGCTGCAAAGTAAATCGCTGGATCAGATCTGAACGGACAGCTTCGCGTCCAGTTCGGCAATAACGTAACTTTCGGGTAATGCACCGGAACGTCTCCAGATACATTCACCGTTGTAGAAGAGCATACTGGTAGGCAGACCTTCAATGTGGTATTTTTCGCGCATTACGGGCGATCTTTCCACATCGGCCTTGATCACCCGGATACGGTCTCCGAAGGTCGACTCTACCTTTTTCAATACGGAATTCATCAGCTTACAGGGTGAACACCAGTCGGCGTAGAATTCGATAAAAACAAACTGGTTGCCTTCAATGGCTTCCATTAATTTCGATTCAGAAGGCATATAATTCCTAAGTGACTACAAAGGTATGCACATTTTAGGCAAAAAGTGTACTTTTATCGTTAATTAGGAATAATTTCACCAAACGGTCATTCTGAGTTTCCGATGCTTTTCAACAAAAAATTCATTTTCAGCGATGTAGAACTTCAGGCTATCCAGCAGCGTATCGTGGATTGCGAGCATGAGGTTTCCGGCGAAATACGCATTGCCTATGCCACTTCGAGCAATACGTACACTTCCGCAGCACTCTGGGGCGGCATGTGCTTTATGTGGACGGGTACACTGGTATACCTGCTGGTGGAAGAACTGTTCTACAAAAATTCATTCATCGCCTTTTTCCAGGTAAATTACCTCGTACTGCTGCAATCCATCTTATTTATAGGGGGCGCTCTGCTTACATCGCGTTCCTTTGCCCTGAAACGTTTGTTCAGCCGCAAAAGATCGCGTACGGAATCCGTGAAAGAAAAAGCCGAAACCATTTTTCTCGAAAAAGAGATCTTTGCCACCCGGCAGCGTACCGGCATCCTTATCTACATAAGCCTGCTGGAGCACCAGGTGTTCATACTGCCCGATACCGGCATCAAGGCGCGTGTAAAGGAAAAGGAATGGAAAGCGATAACGGGCATGATCGTTGCGGGCATCAGGCGCAAAAAACCGGCCGACGGCACCCTGGAAGCCATTACGGCCTGCCGCGACCTGCTGCTGAAGAACGGCTTCCATGCCAGCCCCGACGATACCAATGAACTACCGAACGATATTATCCTGGCATAGCAACATGAAAAAAACGGCTCTTGCAGCTTTCCTCTGGATCACGGCCTTTACCCTGCTTTTGGGGCAGACGGCGGTTCCACCCCTTGGCAGAACACATATTGTAGACGAGGCCGGTATACTCGATGCCAGTACCGAAAACATGCTCGATGCCACCATTCAGCAGGAAGAGGACAGCAGCTCCAGCCAGATCGTGGTGCTTACCATTCCCTCGCTCAGCGAAGAGACCATCGAAGAGTTTGCCCTGCGCGCCTTTGAGACCTATAGGCTGGGACAAAAGGGCAGGGACAACGGTGTACTGCTGGTAGTGGCGCAACAGGACCGCAAGGTACGTATCGAAGTAGGCTATGGCCTCGAGGGCGCCCTGCCTGATGCCCTCTGCGGTAAGATCATCCAGAAAGATATTATTCCCCCTTTCAAGGCCGGCAATTACGAACAGGGTATCGTAAACGGGGTTCACTCCATTATCAGCGCCATACACGGCGAATATACGGCCGATCCGCAGGATGCCGGCTTCACCTTTAAGACCTGGTACCTGGTGGTGATCATCCTGGTGGTGATCATTCTGCTGTCGGTAGTGCTGCCCAAAAGCGGCAGCGGCCGTGGCGGTGGCGGCACCTGGTACAGCGGCGGCTACTACGGCGGCTGGGGTGGCAGCGGCTGGGGCGGTGGTGGCGGAGGCTGGTCCGGCGGTGGTGGCTGGAGCGGCGGAGGCGGAGGTTGGTCGGGAGGCGGAGGTGCTTCCGGCAGCTGGTAAAATTGCGTATATTTCTCCTGCACAAAACACAAGGCAATGCAGTATTTTTCTGATAAGACCATCTGGGTCACCGGCGCTTCTTCCGGTATAGGCGAAGGCCTGGCCAATGCCCTGGACCATGAGAACAGTACACTGGTGCTCTCCGGGCGACGGCAGACCGAACTGGAACGTGTAGCCTCCGGTATACGGAAGGCAAAAGTGATACTGGCCCCATTTGATATTACCGACCGCGGCGCTGTTGAAAAAGCCGTGGCTGAAGTACTGGCACAGACGGGCCATAAGCTGGATATCCTCGTGAACAATGCAGGTATCAGTCAGCGCGCCCTGGCACAGGAAAGCAAAATAGAGGTGGACGAGCTGCTGATGCGGGTGAACTATACCAGCCAGGTATTCCTTACCAAACTGCTGCTGCCCGCCCTGCTGCAGAGCAAGAGCGGACAGGTGGTGGTGATCTCGAGCGTGATGGGCAAGCTGGGCACGCCTTACCGTTCGGGTTATGCGGCATCGAAACATGCGCTGCACGGCTATTTCAATTCCCTGCGGGCCGAGCTGCATGACACGTCCGTACAGGTTACGCTGATATGCCCGGGCTTTGTACGCACACCCATTACCATGAATGCGCTTACCGGCGACGGCAGTCCGCTGAACCGGATGGACAAGGGCACAGACGGCGGCATAGACCCCGGCCTTTTTGCACAGAAAGTGCTGCGTGCCGTGAGCAAACGCAAAAACGAAGCGGTGATCGCAGGCCCGAAAGAAAAGTTTGGTATATTCATGAACCGCTTTTTCCCTGCGGTCTACGCAAAGCTGGTCACAAAGATCAGTGTGCGGTAACAGCTACACTTTTTCTTTCAGAAGCATCGAACCGTCCTTTGTATCAATGAACAAGGGACAAGAAAGAAATAACTACAGACAGCAGGTTAACCGCCGCCGCCACCCCATACTCCGGGGCCTTTGAGGTTTTTATTTTTCTTGTTGAGCATCTTCTCTACAATTGAAAATTGCATCAGTAATTGACTTTTCTGTACTCTTTCCGCGAATAATTCCGTCTTTCCTGCCCCACTTCCGTTTATACAGGGGCCAGGCTCCAGGACATAAAAAAACCCGGATTGTCTCCGGGTTACAGACCTGATACGTTTATCGGACCTTTGTGCATCCGGAGGGACTCGAACCCCCAACCGACAGAACCGGAATCTGCTATTCTATCCATTGAACTACGGATGCGTGCTGCAAAAGTAGGATTTTTAGCGGATATAATACAGCCCGCACACCAATTTCACTAATTTTGCGTTAATGATGATCATGAACCTGAAAAAGACCATACTTACAGGGCTGTTGACAGGCTTGCTGGCCATGGCTTATGCACAGAACGGCCCCATGTTCTCCTGGCAGAGCTTTCTTCCCTACTCCGAAGCGTACACCGCCGCCGAAGCCGGCGAATACGTATTCATAGGCACCAAGACCGGCCTGTACCGCGTAGCCAAGGAAGACCTTTCCATACGCAGGTTCGCCAAGGAAGACGGTATGGCCGACCAGTTCATTACCGCCCTTGCCTACAGCAGCACCGCCGAAGCGCTCATCATCGGCTACAGGAACGGTAATGTGGATGTATACAAAGACAATACATTCTCGAACTATCCCGACATCATCAATTCCAATTCCGTTTCCGACAAAGAGATCTACTCCATCACCACCTACCGCAATATGGCCTATATCTGCGCCGGCTTCGGCATCAGCAGCTTTGACCTCAATACCTTTAAGTTCATCGGCACGGTAAAGTTCCAGCCTATGAATGCTCCCGAGATCGGCGTAAAGGACATTTTCGTGGACGATGACAATATGTATGCCGCCACCGAAAAAGGCATCTACTACTATTCGGATGACAACCTGTTCGAAAATTTCGAGTCCTGGACACCCGTACCGGGGCTCAATACAGGTTCCTATACCCATGTGGATGAGTACAACGGCAAGATACATGCCCTGTATTCCGGCAAGCTCACCCTGAATGCCGATGAAAAGGACACGGTCTTCGTGCTGAACGGCGGAGGCAGTATTTCCTCGCTCACGGAATTTTACGGCAAGACCCTGAACGGGCTCAACAGCGGACGCAACCGCCTCTGCGTAAGCATTGCCCCCACTTCCGGCAACACCGGAAGCCTTGTGGTAAAAGATGCCGACGGTTCCACCTTCATCAGTCTTTCGAACAGCTTTTTCGTAAATCCCCGCACCCCCATCGTTAGCAGCGACAACCGCGTCTGGGTCCCCGATGCCTATTTCAGCCTGCTGGTATGTTCGGCACCCAATGAGTTCCATCTTATCTATCCCCAGGGGCCCTATACCAATAAGGCCCGTAAGATCGATGTGCACGAAGGAAAACTCGCCGTAGCCTCGGGCAGCCTGAACAGTGGTTTCGGCCCGGTGCTCAATAGCGACGGGGTTTTCTTCTATAACGGCACCGATTGGAAATACCAGAACAGCAGCAATCAGCCGCTGATGCAGGGCACCTACGATTACAACGATATCATCCGTCACCCTACCGACCCTACGGTATATTATGCCGGGGCCATTTACCAGGGCGGACTGTTTCGTTTTAAGGATAACGTATGTACCGATGTGTACAATAACGCTACAACCGGCGGCATACTGGGCGATACCAATTCCACTTCGATACATGCGCTGGCCTTCGACAGCCAGGGGAACCTGCTCATGGCCAATGCCGGCACCAGTAAAGCGCTGGCCATCCTGAAGCCCGACGGCAGCATCAGCAGCATACCCGTACCGGGCATCAACAGCTCGGACCGCGTGGTAAAGATCATACCCGTGACCGACGATATACTGTGGATGGCTGTGTACAATAAAGGGATCGTGGCCATAAAGCATACGGATTATGTAATTTCGAACGTACGCCTGCTGACCAATGCCATCGGCAGCGGTAAACTGCCTTCGCTGCAGGTGACGTCCATGGCACGCGACAAGGACGGTGAAATATGGGTGGGTACCGGCGACGGGTTCACCATTTTTTACAATCCCTCCTCCGTATTCGAATCCGGGGTGAACATCGACGCCTCGCAACCCGTGGTAAAGGCCGAGGACGGCAATAACGAGCCCGTGCTGAAGGGCGCCAACGTATACGGTATTGCTGTGGACGGGGGCAACCGCAAATGGATCAGTATGGCCGGTTCGGGCGTTGCCCTGCTGAGCGACGACGGGTTTACCATCCTGCAGTCTTTTACCAGGGCCAACAGTCCCCTGCTTTCGGATATTGTGTACAGTGCCGATATCGACGGCGTTTCGGGGGATGTATACTTCAGCACGGACATCGGTATCTGTGCCTACCGCTCCGATGCGACCGAGGCCGAAGAGCAGTTCAGCGACGTATATGCCTTTCCCAACCCCGTACGGCCGGGCTATACAGGTTATGTGACCATTAAGAACCTGGCCGCGGATGCCGAAGTGAAAATTACCGATGCAAACGGGCAGCTGATCTACGAAACCGTTGCCAATGGGGGCACCGCTGTATGGAATATGGAATCGTTCGGCGGACACCGCGCCAAAAGCGGCATTTACCTGGTATTTGCCAATGGTGCCGAGAAAAAGGCCAAACACGTGGCCAAAATCCTGGTAATGCAATAGCCGTATGGAACTGGCAACCGAAGCCATTGTTATTCACACCGTAAAATACAGCGACAACAGTCTCATTGTAAAGCTGCTCAGCCCGGGCGGCGTACAGAGCTATATGGCCCGCGGCGTACAGAGCAAGGCCAGCAAGACCCCGGCCTCCGTATTTTCGCCCCTGGCCCTGCTGCATATCGAGGCCAGCCTTAAAAAACAGGGCAATGCCATCAGTATACTCAGATCGGCGGCCTTTGCCGAGCCCCTGTACCGCTCCTACGCACGTCCCGCGCGGCAAGCCATACTCATGTTCTATGCCGAGGTAAGCTATGAGGTACTGAAGCACGATCATCACCAGGAATATGCCGAGATCTACGATTTCCTGAAAGAAAGCATACTGGAGCTGGAACACAGCGAAGAGCTGCCGCCCGCCCTGCCCCTGCTTTTCCTGGTACGCCTGGCCCGGCTCCTGGGCTTTGGTATGCTGAGCGATATGCCTTATGAAGAGCCTTGTTTTCACCTGGGCGAAGCGCGTTTTATCCATTATGCCGCTGCCATGCCAGAAATGCTTGTACAGGGCCGTTGTGCCCGGCTGCTGGGGCAGATGCTGAACGAAGACCGCTGCCCGGAAGGATATACCCGCGAAGAGCGTAACGAGCTGCTGCGCAAGCTGGTCCTGTACTTCCAGGTGCATTTTCATGCCGGGTTCCGGGTACAGAGCCACGAAATACTGAGTGTGGTGCTGGGTGCCTAAAAACGCGAGAGGATATTTTTCACCGACTGGATGTAGGAGCCCGGGAACAGGTTCACGTGTACCAGCAAAGGATAAATATTGCAGATGTCGAGGCGTTTCTGCCAGCCCGGCTGCAGGGGATAGGCCTCGTCATAGGCTTCGTAGAACTCCAGGTCAAACCCTCCGAAAAGGCGGCTCATACCCAGGTCCATCTCCCGGTGCCCGTAATATACGGCCGGGTCGTAGATAGCGGCCTCGCCGGAGAGCGTGCACATAAAGTTGCCGCCCCAGAGATCGCCGTGCAGCAGGGCCGGCTTTTCCTCCGGGAAGATCTCATCCAGCCGGGTGTACAGGTTCTCCATTTTCTTTACCACGCCCGCATCGGCCTTGTTATTGTCCACGGCCAGCTTCAGCATGGGCTGCAGGCGGTTTTCGATAAAAAAGGTGCTCCAGCGGGTCTGCGGGGTGTTCACCTGTCGCAGGGAACCGCAGTAATTATCTTCATCGAGTCCGAAGGTACTGTTTGTGTTACGATGCAGTGCGGCGATCTGCCTGCCGAAATCCTCCCAGAAGCCGAATTCGGGGTCCCCTGTCTCGAGCAGCTCCATCAGCAGGTAGCCGTGCTGGGCCTCTTCATAGGCCGCGTATGCCTTGGGTACACGAATGCACTGGGTGGAGCCGATGAGTTCAAGTCCTTTCTTTTCGGCACGGAAAAGTCCGCGTTTACCCGACAGGTTATTCCATTTTGCAAAAAAAGAACCTACGGTGGTCCGCAGGATCAGGGCTTCGTTTATAGACCCGCCACCTCTTTTCTCCATGTTCAGAATTCCCGCACCGGAGCCAAAGCTCTGACGCAGCATGTTTTCCAATGCATCTTGTACTTCCGGGAGTATCATATTCAAAATATTTTTCTTCAGATTACAAAAAAATGTATTTTTGTGCTCCCGAAACCGAAGGGCGTAATAAGAAATTAACAACGCTTTGTAAGTTTCGGCGCGGTGCCCCGGGGTATACGGCCGCTGAAAACGAACCCGAAGTTCTTTCATGTGCTGAAATACTCTGTTATATAGAGGACCTTTTATACGGGGGATTAGCTCAGTTGGCTAGAGCGCTTGCATGGCATGCAAGAGGTCATCGGTTCGAATCCGATATTCTCCACTACAGCCGTTTTGTCGGATAGATGAAACGGCTTTTTTATTTCCCGGGCTTCACACAGCAAATTCAAGACAATCATTTGATACTGAATGAGTCACATGGAAAATCTCCTGTTTTGTGCTTCTTCAATTTCCCTGCGGGAACGGGTTCCCCGGCTCCTGGAATGCCTGTTTCCTTTGTTCTTCCGCGGTTTTTTTGTATATTTATAAAATGGACAACAGGCCTCCATATACTCCCGCCGGGCGCATTCGCAGGCTGCTGGCAGCTGTTATTGATATGGTTCCCATCTACCTGTTCTGCTTCGGGTTCGCCTATTTCTTTACCGGGTTCGACCTGGCCTGGAAAAACCGCAACGACCCTGTGCTGCACTCTGAATACCTCTGGCGGCATACGATCCTGCGCGCTTCTTCGTTCCTGCTATACATCCTGTACTGTACCCTTATGGAAGCCTCCGCACTGAATGCCACCTTAGGCAAAAAACTTATGCGCCTGCAGGTGCTCGACAGCAATGGCAGCTCCGTCTCCCTGAAAACCGCCCTGATGCGTAACCTGAACAAGATCGTAAGCTTTGCCGTACTGGGCCTCGGACTCATCTGGATCCTGTTCGACCGCCGCCGCCTGGCCTGGCACGATATCCTCAGTGAGACCATGGTGGTTAACCGCCGCCTGAACCTGCCACCCGAAGCCACATTCTGAAAATTCTCCCCTTCTATGGAACCCCTGCTCAACGATACACAGAAAGCCGAAGTACATTCGCCCCTGCAACGCTTTATCTTCGCCTGTAAAGTGCAGCTGCATATTGCCAGGCGCCACTGGCAGAATATATCCGGTGGCCCGCATAAACACCCTCAATCCGCAACAGATTCGCCCCTGCCGCTTATTGCCGAATCGCGCAGTCCGCTGTGGAACCCCGACGATACCGCAGGTAATTTTATACTTACTGCAGGCAAGGTACAGAATCTGCGTATAGCCATAAAACGGCTGCATGGCCTGGAAGTACCGGCCAACCGGGTTTTCAGCTTCTGGAAGCAGACCGGCCGCGCCACCCGGCGTAAAGGGTATGTGCAGGGCAGGGAGATCCGTGAAGGATGCCTGGTACCCGTTACCGGCGGCGGCCTCTGCCAGTTGTCGAACGCCCTGTACGACGCAGCCCTGAAAGCCGGGTTCCGAATCCTGGAACGCCACCGCCACTCCCGCGTGGTAAGGGGCTCCCTGGCCGAAAAAAACCGCGATGCCACCGTAAAATGGAATTATATTGACCTGCGCTTCCGCTCGGAGCACGATTTTCGTATAGACATACAGATGACTGACTCCGAGCTGATCGTACAGATCCGCGGCACCCGCGGCCGGCATTCCGCCGACACCGGTTTTGAATCCGAGAGTCCCGCTTTTCTCAAAGACTGCATTACCTGCGGCAATACCCTGTGCAGCAATCACCACAAACATGGCAGCGCCGTACAGAACCCGGGCAAAACCCTCTGGGCCGGGGATGAAAAATGGCCTGAATTTTATGAATATACCCGGTTAAATGTTCAGCCGGATGATTATACGTTCTTTGCATTCCACAAAAAAACGCGGTTCAGCATAGCCCGGCTCTGCTGGGAGGTCCGGGCACAAGAGGCCGGCGGCTTCTCCCTGCTGGCGCTGCTCAGGTCCATGCATATACGTTATGCGGCAAAGCGTGGCCGTAATATCCCTTCACTGCTGATAAAATACGACCGCCTTATAGCCCGGCGGCTCGCAAAACATATACCCGTGGATGCACGTCACCTTGTAATTCCGCAGAACCTGCTGCCCTTTCTGTACAGGCAGGGCGTACTGGCCGGCCGCAGCTACGATGTAATGATGACACGGTTACCCGTGCACACCCTGCAGCAACGCCTCGACGGACTGGCACAGCTCTATCCCGAAAGCAGTACCGCCGCCGACTTCCGGGCAGACGATGCCTTTGCCCGTGACGAGCTCAAAGCCCTGGCGCAGGCCCGTAAACTGCTGACCCCGCATGCAGAGATCGCCTCCCTTTTCCCGGAGAAAAGCCTGAACATGGCCTGGATGCAGGCCCCGGTGAGCAGGGCTGCTGTACCGGGAGGAAAAATACTGTTCCCCGCTTCGGCACTCGCCCGGAAAGGCGCTTACGAAATGCGGGAATGGGCCCGGAAGTACGGGCACCGTATTCATGTAAGCGGCAATGCTGCAGAAAACCCCGGCTTCTGGAAAGATACGGACGCAGTGCACGCTTCGCCTTCGCTCGAAAATGTGTCGCTGCTGGTGCTGCCCGCCTATGTAGAACACCAGCCCCGCCTGCTGTTGCGGGCCCTGGCCTCGGGCATTCCCGTGATCGCCTCTGCCGCATGCGGTATAGGACCCACGGAGGGCCTGTACCTGCTTTCCGGGATCAGCGCCGCCGCCATTGAAGAAAAATACCTCGAAATACAACGTAGCCATGCCGCACAACTCCGTACAGAAACCCATACTGCTTGAATCGCCGCGCCTGCTTTTCCGGGAGATCGTTCCCGGAGATGAAGAAGCTTTTTTTGCCATGGATTCCGATCCCCAAGTGCACCGCTACCTGGGCAACCGGCCCATACAAAGCCGCGAAGATATGCAGGCCGTGATACAGATGATCCGCCGGCAGTACAGCGATTTCGGCATTGCCCGCTGGGCTGCGCTGCGCAAAGAGGACGGCATTTTTATCGGATGGGCCGGGTTTAAATTCCATACGGAGACCCGGAACGGCCACCGTGATTTTTACGACCTGGGCTATCGCCTGGCACGCAGGTTCTGGGGTATGGGCTATGCTACGGAAGCTGCCATGGCACTGGTAGACTATGGTTTTAACGTGATGCAGCAGGAAAAGCTGTACGCCTGCACGCACCTGGAGAACCTGGCCTCACAGCGGGTACTCGAAAAAGCAGGTTTCAGGAAAAAAGGCACTTTCGAAGAAGAAGATGAAAGGATATACTGGCTGGAACAGGACCGCGACGCGTACCAAAAAAGAAAAGCCGCTCAGCCCTGAACTTCCCTGTACCGGAAGCAGGATACCAGGTGATCGTTGACCATACCCGTAGCCTGCATATGTGCATATATCACGGTGCTGCCCACAAATTTAAAGCCGCGTTTCTTCAGGTCTTTCGATAAGGCGTCTGATTCCGCGGATACCGGTGGTACATCGGAAAGCGAACGGTGTTTGTTCAGGATGGGTTTGCCACCCGTAAAGCCCCATATGTATTTGCTGAAGCTGCCAAATTCTTCACGTATGCGTATAAAGGCCTGTGCATTGGTAACAGCGGCGCGTATTTTGGCCCCGTTGCGGATAATACGTTCGTTCTGCATCAGGGATTCGATCTTGCGTTCGTCGTAGCGGGCCACTTTTTCAAAATCGAACTGATCGAAGGCCTCGCGGAAATATTCGCGTTTACGCAGCACGGTGATCCAGCTCAGCCCTGCCTGGAAGGTCTCCAGCACCAGGAATTCGAACTGGCCCCGGTCGTCTGTTACCGGCACCCCCCACTCCTGGTCGTGGTAAGCCACGTACAAGGGGTCTGTTCCGCACCATCCGCAGCGTTCTTTCATACGTTACTTGAGATCGGCCCCGTTTATGGTACAGGTACAGTAATGCGTTTCCATACCGGCTTTCTTATCATAGGCATAGGACCAGTTATCATTCAGCGTAAGGTCTTTCGACACCTTTTTGTAATCCGAATACCCGGCCGAGCTCTTTACATAGGTATTGCATTTAAAGGCTCCGTCGAAAATACCGCTCTGGTCGTACTGCAGCACTTCTACCCGCTGACCGGGCGCCAGGCTTACCTCCACATCAGAACCGATGGATATGAACTGAACGCTCATATGCAGCGAATCTTCCAGGTTATTCTGAATGATATAGGAAATGTGCGAGCCTTCCTTACAAGCTGTTATGGTGGTCAGAACGAGGGTAGCGAGGATTCCTAAAATTCCATTTTTCACGGTTTCAGACACAGTTTGTAGGTCAAATGTACGTTTTTTTTGCGGTATTCCAATACCTGTCGAGCTCTTCGAGGCTCATAGACTGCATGTTCCTGCCTTCGGCGGCGATCTGCTCCTCCATCATACGAAAGCGGTTCATGAATTTGGTATTGGTGCGGGCCAGTGCATTCTCAGGGCTTACCCCGATAAAACGGGCATAGTTCACCAGGGCAAAGAGTACGTCGCCAAACTCGCTTTCCATACGCGAAACGTCCCCGGCCCTTACTTCGGCGCGGAGTTCGTTCAGTTCTTCCTGTACCTTTTCCCATACCTGTTCGGGCTTTTCCCAGTCGAAACCGATACCGGCCACTTTTTCCTGTATGCGGCTGGCCTTTACTACGGCGGGCAGACTATGGGGCACCCCTTCGAGCACGGATCTTTTACCTTCCTTCAGCTTAATGGCCTCCCAGTTCTGCTTTACCTTTTCGGCGCTGTCGGCCTGTACATCGCCGTATATATGCGGATGCCGGCGGATCAGCTTGTCGCAGATGCCGTTGAGCACGTCGGCTATGTCAAAAGCGCCTTTTTCCGAGCCGATCTTCGAATAAAAGACCAGGTGCAGGAACAGGTCGCCCAGCTCTTTTTTTATTTCCTGCATGTCCTCTGCCAGTATGGCATCAGCCAGCTCATAGGTTTCCTCAATGGTAAGCGGACGCAGGGTCTCCATGGTCTGCTCCCGGTCCCAGGGACATTTTTCACGCAGATCGTCCATTATTTTCAATAATCTTTCAAAAGCCTGCAGCCGATTATCCATAAATTTTATTTTTACGGTGTAAATGTACACATGAATACATAAAAAAACACCAAAACAACCACACCTCATGACCCGCCAATGGACTGTCGCCGCGTTCTGTGCGCTTATGGCCGCTTTCCAGCCCCTGAACGCACAAATGATCCGCTCTGTGGAGAACTATGCACGCCATCGTGTTGCCGCCCGGTATACACGCGGCATCCTCATTCCGCACAGCAAAGTGATGCAGGGACTGCCCCGGGGTGCCGTGCAGCAGCTCGAGGTCTTTTACGAACGCCAGACCAGCGGACGTAAAGACTGGCACCAGCATCACGCCCTGCCGGCCTGGCGCGTCTTTTTTGCGCTAACCGATTTTTCCAATCCGCAGGCCATCGGACTGGGATATACCGCCGGGGGCGAAATGAGCTTTCCCATTGTGCGCACCCGGCATTTCCAGCTTTCGCAGAACACATCGGTAGGCCTGGGGTTCTTCCCGCTGCGCTACCGCCGGGGCATCCATGAAAGTCAGCCCGCCATCGGTTCCCTGCTCAATTACCATATCCGCTTAGGTTTCGAAGGTTCTTTCCGCCTGCACAGGCACCTGGACCTCTTTGCCGGGCTGCATTTCGGTCACTGGAGCAATGGAGCGCTCAAAATGCCCAACCTGGGTATGAACGTAGCTTCTTTTTCGCTGGGACTAAAGGGTGGCTGGGACCTTTTTTATGCCGAAAAACAAAAACGGGCCTTCCCGCGGCAGCCCTTCACCCTGTTGCTGACGGCCTCTGCCGGTTACAAAGAGATAGACCCGCCGGGCGGTAAAATATACCCCATTGCCTCGCTGTATGCCGAAGCAGGCAAACGGCTCACGCCCAAATCGGCACTGAGTCTCGGCGCTGACTTTTTCTACGATGCCAGCATACGTCCCAAGACCCTTTACCGGCAACTGGCAGACCGGGGCGAACGCATGAACTTCAGGCTGGGTATACATGCCGGATACGAATTTTATGTGCACCGTTTTTCGGCCTTTTTCCATTTCGGGGTATATGCCCTGAGGTACGACCGGCTCACAGGCATCCTGTACCAGCGTGTAGGCCTGCGATACGAGCTGCCCGGAAACATTTCCCTTACCACCGCGCTCAAATCGCATATGTTTACGGCCGATTGCGTGGAATTCGGACTGGGATACCGCATTTCCTTCACCAGAAAACCTAAGGAACCATGAAAAAATATTCCCTGATCCTCATTCTTCTCGTGCTACTGGCCGCAGGCTGCAAGAAAGACGGCAACTGCTTTCAGAAAGGCGGGAATTATACCACAGAGCTCCGCGATACCACGTCCTTTTTCCAGGCGATACGTATACAGGACCGCATTGACCTGGAATTTACAACAGGCGGGGCGAACCGTACGGAAAGCGTGGCCCCGGCGGCCCTGCAGGATATGGTAAGCACCACGGTAGACACGAATGTGCTGCATATACGCAACCAGAACAAATGCCGCTGGCTGGGCAAATACGACGAAACATTTACCGTAAAGACCCGCATGCCCAATATCTACAACCTGGAGATACTGGGCAATAACGCAGTGCGCAACACCGATACCATACGCACGGAATATTTTCGTATATACCTCGAAAATGCCAGCGGCACACTCGACCTGAACGTACAGAACGAGCACCTGGTATTCTCAGAGTACAGCGGTATCTGCCGCACGCGCCTGCGCGGCCATACACAGCACCTGGAGATCGCCTGCGCGGGCAATGCCACCAAAGATTTCGGGGAGCTGAGCACGGTAAAGACCTCCGTGACCAATGCCGGGGCTACCGATATATACCTGGGCAAATGCGAGGTGCTCGAAGCCGATATCCGGCATTCGGGGAATGTCTATTATACGGGGAATCCTGTTATCAGCAAGTACAGCGCAGCTTCGTCGGGGAAACTGATCAAATATTGACCTCGGTCATAATGCCGCTCACCCGTGAAGGTACCCAGAGTACGGGAATATTCACTTTTTCTGCGATCTGCATGGCATAGGGACCTTTAAAGATCTCCTCGAAGGAGTGCTCCATTTCGGTCATATTGATCATTACATCAATGTTCTTTTCTTCGATATATGCAATGGTATCGCGGGCAATGTTCTTCGCTGCCCTTTCCTCGAGCCAGTAGGCCACCCCGTTGCGTATGGTATAATCTTCGATCTGCAGTGCGGCCGAACGCAGGTTACTCACCACATCGCGGGCCGTATGTGCATTCAGAATGAGCAGGTGCAGCCGTGCCCCGAACTTTTTGGCCATGAGTATACCATAATACAGCTTCTCGCGTGAATGCGGAGTAGTATCGAACGGCAGCAGAATTTCCCGGATCTGTCCCGGGGACTTCGCCGTCCAGGCAAATACGGGTATGCTGAGCTGTTTGGCCAGCTTCAGCGCCCAGGCATGTGTAAAGGATGCATTCTTTGTTTTTTCGGGATACACGCCGAGAAAGATCTCGGAAGGCGCATTTTTTTCGGCATCATTTTCCAGTACGGTCTTCCAGCGGCCTTTTTCCATACTCAGGGGCAGGTTGAACCCGCTTATTTTTTCCCTGAGCTTTGCAAGCAGATCGGCTTCTGTTGGGGCATTGAGGCCCATCGCCTTCTGGTTGCTGCGCGAAATATCGTCATCGGAACAGATCACCCGGGCATCACTGGCAAACATCCATTTAAAACGACCGGCTTCTTCACAGGCACGGAACGCGGACTCTGAAAAGTCCATCACAGCTACTACTTTTGTAAATTCGGGTCTTGTTGATCCTGACATATTATACCGTTATATAAAAGCTAACGGTAGGCAAGCTACAATATTTTCCCGGATTTAAAGCTTTTTAACATATTTTACCGATTACAATCGCCGCATTGCACCCGCCAAATCCCGATGCCGTCTTTAAGACTTTATTTACAGGCTTTTCCGTGAGCGGATGTGTTACGTATATGCTTCCGCCGAGGGCCGCATCTTTTACCCGCGGATTGGGAATGACCCGGTTGCGACGCATACTTTCGAGGCAGAATGCCAGCTCGATAACACCCGCGGCACCTAAGGTATGTCCCGTGAACGCTTTAAAGCCCGTGACCGGTATATCGCCGGCAGCACAGCTTTCCAGCGCGAGGCTTTCCATTTCGTCGTTATAGGGGGTTGCCGTGCCATGGGCCGAGATAAAACCGATCTCTTCCATCCTGGCCCCCGCCTGTTGCAGCGCACTTCGCACGGCAATGGCCAGGCCTTCGCCCGTGCGGGAAGGCCCCGAGATATGATTGGCATCGTTACTCTGTGCATAGCCCAGCACTTCAGCCTGGGCACCTTCGCGCTGTGCGTCCAGGTACAGGGCGGCGGCGCCTTCGCCCAGGTTCAGTCCGTCGCGTGCGGCATCATAAGGTCTGCACAGTTCCGCACTCATTGCCTTAAAGGAATAAAAGCCCGACAGCACGAAATCCGTGAGCAGATCGGCGCCCAGCACCAGGGCCCGGTCGCAGGTACCCCCGCGTATGTACTGCGCGGCCAGCGTTACGCCCGAAACCCCGCTGATGCAGGCGCTGGAGACCACTACCGGCTCGGTATGCAGTTCCAGTTGCGCAGCCAGCTTCGCGGCCGTATGCCAGAGTTGCTTCGAGGGCAGGTCGGGGGCTTCGATATCGGCTTTGGTAGTACAAAGGACCAGTAAGGTATCCGGCGGGAAAGAAGCCAGCCCCATCTTATGCAGCAGCATTGCCGACACCTTTGCCAGCAGGGCGTCCAGGAAAACGGTGCCGGCCGGGGCGATCGCCTCCTTCTGTTCCTGTGTAAATGCCATACAGGGGAACCGCCGGCCTTCGGGGCCCACGCTGCGGTACTCCCACACGCAGTCATCCGACTCCATAGCGTCGAAAGCGGCATTCAGTCCGCTACCCAGGGGCAGCAGCACTTCGGCCGAATGTATATAGGCGCCACGCGCTTTCATGCAGCCAAAATTTGCTAAAAAACCGCTAAAAAACAACATCCTGTTTTTGCTTTGTATATTTGCAAAAAAGATATTTTGCGCAAAGCCCTCCTCTATATAAATATTCTTTTCGCCGTTTTTCTTATCCTGGCCTACCTTGCCTATTACATAAGTCCGGCAGTCAACTATATACCCGCTTTTTTCGGGCTTACCTATTACATATGGGTGGGCATCAATATTCTTTTTGTGCCGGTATGGCTTTTCGTGAAGCTGCGCTACAGCCTGCTGCCGCTGGGTATACTGGCCCTGGGCACTCCCCTGCACATGAAACAGTTCGCCACGCACTTTTCTATTGGCGATACGGCACCCGACGGGTATTTTAAGTTCATGAGCTACAATGTGCAGTTGTTCGGGCTGTACAACTGGAAAGACAACAAGGCCCACCGCGACGAGATGTTTCGCTTTATACGCAGGGAAGACCCGGATATCATCTGTTTCCAGGAGTATTTTTACGAAGAGACCAATTACTTTGAGACCACCGATACCCTGCGCCAGTTGCTCGATGCCCGCAATGTACATTTCGGGGCCGCGTCCTCGCTGCATGGCACGCATCACTGGGGTGTGGCCACGTTCAGCCGCTGGCCCATCGTGGGCAAGGGACAGATCAAATTTCCGCGTTCCAAAGGAAATATCTGCATTTATACCGATGTGCGCATCAAACAGGATACATTGCGTATATTCAACGTGCATTTTGAATCGAACCACCTGCATACCGAAAACCTGGAACGCATAGCTGCGGGCGACAGCACGGCCCAGCTGATGGCCTTCGACCTGCTGCAGGCCCTGCGCAAAGGCTATGTGAAACGCGCGGCCCAGGCAGATACGGTAGCCGCCGCCATTGCCGCCAGTCCGCACCCGGTAATTATCTGCGGCGATTTTAACGATATGCCGCTTTCGTATACTTATAAAAAGATATCCCATAACCTTACCGACGCTTTCCTGAATGCAGGAAGCGGCTTTGGTTTCAGCTATGCGGGACGTATACCCTTTTTACGTATAGACTATATTTTCCACAGTAAGGATATCGATTCCAGGCTGTTCAGGGTAGTGCCCAAAAAACTTTCGGACCATTATCCCGTTTCGGCCTGGCTCAAAATAAAAGAGAACGAAAAAGACAGTATTCAGTAAGCAGGTGCAAGCTGCTCCACGGCCGAGGTATCGGGACATTCCGCCAAGAGATCACGGAGACTTTTCTTAAATACGGGATGTATAAGATCCGGCAGTATCTCAACCGCAGGCAGGAGTGCAAATTTTCGTATATGCATGCGCGGGTGCGGCAGTATCAGGCTTACTGATGAATATACTATATCCCCGGCAAAAAGCATATCCAGGTCCAGTGTGCGTGAGGTATATCCCGTACCATCACTGCGGATACGACCTGCCCTTCTTTCCAGCGCGAGCAGTTGTTGCAGCAGGTCTTCGGGAGCCAGCGCCGATTCCAGCAATACAGCGGCATTTATAAAGGACTGGTCCGAGTCAAAACCCCAGGGTTCTGAGCGGTAAAAAGCTGATCTTTGTATAATAGTCCCGAATTCTTCCATCCGGGTAAAAGCCTCCCGGATAAAGACCTGCGTATCGCCGATATTCCCTCCTGCCAGTACCAGGTAGCGCATCAGCGTATAAGTATGATATGTCCCTTGAAATCGCCGTAGTCGTCGATCTCGATACCTTCCATGGTGATGCGGTATACATAGGTGCCGGGCGGACACATTTTGCCGTGCTGGTCGCGGCCGTCCCAGCCTGCGTTCTTATCCCGGGTCATGTACATCATGTTTCCCCAGCCGTCGAACACGCGCAGCACATAGGTAGTGGTGTCAAAACCGATGCCCCTGGGCTGCCATATCTCGTTGCGTCCGTTGCCATTGGGTGTAAAGGCATTGGGTATATAATAGTATATTTCCGAAGCCACGTAAATATCGCGGGTGGAAGTATCCGTGCAACCGTTCTGGTCGTATACCACCAGGGTTATGGGGTATGCGCCTCCGTCGGGCAGCTCGATGGTGGGGCTTACATTGATGGAATCGTCCTGGTCCAGGTAGGTCCACAGGAAATCCTGGTAATGCTGCGAGGCATTGATGAGCGTGGCATAAGGCATAAGTATGTCCACCGTATCGTGCAGGAACTGGATCACAGAGAGCAGGCTGTCGTTCCGGATATCCTGTATAAAAACGGTATCGCTGAGGGTACAGTTATTGGCATCGGTAACGGTTACCACATAGGCGCTGTCGCCGTAGAGTCCGCCTACACTGGCAAGGTTTGTATCGAGCTGGGGCCAGTATATGGTAAAGGGCCCGCTGGTACCGTTCACCGTTACACTGGCCGAGCCTGCACCCTTACCGCAGGTATCGGGTACCTGTGAGGTGCTTATGGCAAAGTCGTACTGGGTAGGCACCACAAAGGTTTCCGTAGCGCTGCAGCCATTCACATCGCTCACGGTAAGCGTGTAGGTACCGCCTGCAATATTGTTCCATACGGGGCCATTGGGACCGCCGGCGGGCGTCCAGGTATAGGTAAGGGGTGGCGAACCTCCGTTCACCGTCACAGATGCCGAACCCGTAGGCGCATAACACAGTGAGGCCGTCGTGGTTGGATTGCTGAGGCTGATGCCGGTAAAATTAAAGTTGAGCGGAGCGGAGCTGCCGGGAGTCATGGCATTGCCGCACAGGTCGCTGATAGAACCTGAATTGAGCGCCAGGCTGTATGACCCCGAAACGGTAAGCGGCTGGGCAAGCGTGATCTGCAGCTGGTCTGACAACTGGCCGCCTCCCACACAGCTTACCGAAGCAATGGCTACATTGCCGCCGGGTCCGCTCAGGGTGAACATACCTGCCGAAAATCCGGAACAATTTACCGGTTCTGACAACTGGAGGGTAAGGGAGCTTGCATTACAGACCAGGGGCGCGGCCAGCCCGGTGATCGTGGGCGGCAGGTTATCGAATATCTGTGCCGTGGATGTGGAGAAATCGAGGTTAAAGCCCCCGTTGTTATTACTGTAGTTATTGATAAAGATCATGTAGGTCTCGCCGGCCTGTACCGGAATTACCGGGTTGAACTCTGCCCCGGCCGCAGTATTGCCGTTGGGACCCGTGGGCCCGTTCACCGGCTGGAAATTACAGGACACCAGCAGGGCCGGGTTGGTAAATATATCCGAACAGTTCGCATTGGTCAGGTTAAAGACCGCCCAGTCGTAATCGGAAGGCGAAATGGGCGAAAGCAGGAAGGAAAGGTCCCCCGCGCTCTGTATGGTAAGCGCATACCACACGCTGTTGGTCTCGCCGCCCCCGATACAGGAAGTGGTGGTATTGATCTCGTTGGGCACATTGCCCGGCCCCGTATATGCCGTGGGGTTCGATATCTGGGTCTGGCATACCGGTATGGCACCTACACAGTCCTGCACATTTCCCTGGGCACGCAGAAGCGCAGCAGAAAAAAGGAGGATCACAATAATGGTAAGATGCCGGAACATATGAGCAAAGGTACGTTTGTTTTGTAAAATTTAATAGTGAGCTGACAGATTTGTTAAATAACGTTATAATTCCGCAAATCGTATGCCAAACCTATGCTCTTAAGACATTTTATTTGAGGCGGATACGTGTTCCGGGTACGGGAGTTCCGCTGCCGAGGCCGTTCATGGCCTTCAGGGTATGCAGGCGTATACCGTATCTCTGGGCGATCTGCCATAGGCTCTCTCCTGCTTCTACCGTATGTTCGGCGGTCTGCTGACAGATATCGAGCTTGGGTTCCAGGAAAAGGATATCCCCGGCCCGGGGTTCCTGGTCGCCGCTCATATCGTTATAGCGGCGTATCTGCCATTCAGCCAGTCCGAAACGTGTTGCCAGGCTCTCGCGGGTATCACCTTCCTGTGCATAAACGGCATTAAGGCCATTGATCACCGTAACGCCTGAAGGAACCACCGCTTGGGTCTCTTCGATGTGCAGGCGTTCGGGCCTGGTAGGGTCTTCATTGCGGACGGGCTTAGGATTATTTTCATTCCGTGCCGGACGGGGTTTGCTTTGCTCGGGTATGGCCGGTTTGCTGTTCACTTCGGCCGTTACCAGGGGCTTCTCCGCCGCGGGTTTTTCCGCTACGGGCGGTTCCGGCTGCACATCGCCTCCGGCCACCATACGGTCAAAGTCCATCAGGCGGTACTTTTCGATGGTCTCGATCAGCTTTTCGGCATAGGTGGGCAGGGTGGCATAACCGGCGGCTTTCAGCTCACGGGCCCAGCCTTTGTAATCGGTGATCTCGAGCTGGAAACATTTTGCGTAGCGCGGGCGGCTGCGCAGGAAATCGGCATGATCGGCATAGGAATCCTGCACGCTGGGGTATTTACGGAAGCATTCGTTGGGGGCATCGTCGTCCTTATGATAGGTCTCGCCCTTCCAGTCGTGGCATTTGATCCCGAAATGGTTATTGGCCAGGGTGGCCAGGTCGCTGTTCCCCGAGCCGCTTTCGAGCAGGCCCTGTGCCAGGGTGATACTGGCCGGCACCTTTTTGTGCCGCATATTGTACATGGCCGCTTCCTTATACGTTTCAATATACTGCTGCGAGCTCATCTGTGCCTGCACAACCGGCAGCAGGCCCCATATACACACGCATATACCCACTATTCGCATCATAATAACAAAAATACAACGCAGACCCCTTGCTGCTCCATGCAATTTTAGCATTTGTAAACACTTGCCTGTGCATAGTTTACTCCGGCAGGCTGAAGCCGAGGCGGCACAGCTCTTCGTAATAGGCAGGAAAGCCACGTGCACCCTGCATTCCGCCGGAATGATAGACCAGCACACGACTTCCCTGCGGAAAGAGGCCCGCAGCCGTATCCTGCCACACGCCAAACAGCAGTTTGGCCGTATAAACAGGATCGAGGGGTATACCAAAACGGCGGTACATGTCCAGGCCGAACTGCAGAAGCTCATCCGTTACGCGGGCATAGCCGCCGAAGTGCCAGGCATCCCGCCAGAGCGTTTTTCCCGTTAGCGGGAAGGGTGGGGCTATTCCTTTCAGCACGGGGTAGATACCTATACGCAGATCGGTATTCCCTGCTCCCTGCAAAATTCCTGCGGCTGTAGTTCCCGTGCCCAGGGCCGCGCATACATGAGTAAACCCGTTCAAGGCAGCAATTTCCGCGATCTCTTCACAACCGGCGGCACCGGCGGCATTGTTCCCGCCCTCGGGTACCGTAAAGGCATCGGGGAATTCATGTTCCCGGAGCGCTGCTCCGCCCTTCAGCAAACGTGTGTACTCTGTACGCGATACAAAAAGCAGCTCCGCTCCGAAGGCGGCTGCATCTTTCAGCGTGGGCGACCATTGCGCGGGCTCCTCCCCGCGTACGATCATGCGCACGGGAATCCCGTATTTTTTACCGGCCCAGGCCGTGGCATACAGGTGATTGCTGAAGGCTCCGCCGAAGCTGAGCATGTATTTTTTACCCGAAAGACGAAATTCTTCCAGGTTATACCTGAGCTTGCGCCACTTGTTGCCCTGCATGGGGCCGCCCCATACGTCGTCGCGCAGCAGGGCCACCCGTATGCCCCGGGAGGCAAAAAGCGGTTCCGGCCAGGGTTCTATTACCGGTTTGTAGACTTCCACACCGCAAACATACGAACAAAAAGAGCCTCTTCCCGGTGGAAAGGCCCTTCTGCCTGTGTAAATTAAAGACTGCAGACAGGTACCTAAAAAACGGGCGGGCGGGTCTGACCATTGATTCCCCTTTACTACCGTTCATTGCTTCCCGGGTGCCTTTCATAAGATGGCGGGGACTCTGTGACCGTATTCTCTTTATTTTCGGCGCCACATTTTCCAGACATGAAAAATTTCCGACTTTACGCCATTACCATCCTTTGTTTCCTTTCTGCACGCATGCAGGCTCAGACCCTGGCCTGGGAAATTACACTACCGGATGATAAACAACAAAGGGGACCTGTTTATGCAGATCTCAATGATCCGGACGCTATTTATGCCGTGGGCGATTACACCGCTCTTCGCATTTCGCTGCAGGACCAGAGAACGGAACTGCTGGAAATAGGTGTAAACAGGTGTGACCGTTATTTCATTTCGGATGATGAACACGCATACACCTTCCTGCATGCAAAAAACTACTATTACAATAACTTCTGGACATCGAGCCTGCTTTACAGTTCGGCCCGGGGACAGAGTAAGGGATTACGCAAAAGCATCTTTAAAAAAGAACGTTACATGGATATGGCGGGATTGCGGCTTATCAACGGTGACCTTTACTTCATCATGGGCGGTGGCGATCCTTTTAACAAAAGACCGCTCAAATCGGCTATAATCCGTATGAATAAAAACGCAAAGATCCTGTCTGTTACCAAAGTGGCATTTCCTATGACCCCCGCCGACGACGTGATAGCCAAACGGCAGGACAAGGGATATTGCCTTTTTCCCGGAGCCTGGCGCGAGCTGGATTTTAATCCGCGTACCTCCGAAAGTACCATTTTCCGTTTCTCTGCATTCAAAGAGGAAGGTTTTGCTTCTATTTTTAAGGTGAACCTGCTGAATCCTGTTCCTACGGAGCAACTTGTTTGCGAACTGCCCGAGATGCAGCCCAACCGTTACGTGTACGACGCCCGGGTGATTCCCTATTACAAAGGCGATGAAAAAGAGTTCATACTTCAGCTTGTGGTAAACAAAGGTTGCGGTAAGGGTGTTGCCAGTAACCAGATCCTGAACGATCCGCAGTATATCTTTATCCGTTACAGCATGGATGGCAAAATTATAGCACAATCGGAAGAGTTCCCGGTAAAAAATGTAATATCCAATATTAATGAAACGGTTGCTATACTGCCGCTTACCTTTGATTTCATCACCCTGGCCTTCGATCCCCTGGACAATAATTTCGTGCTGATACAGCCCAACGACGTTATACATATTTTTGATGAAAACCTTGTATATAAAAGTTCCGCAGGCCGTCCTTACCCCATAGATGATAAAACCCTGCCCCAGCATCTGCGCTATTTTCTTAAAATTCCTGAGAATACGGCGTACCGGTACATTTTCTTCGGCAAGGACTATGTAATTACAAAGTACTACCGGGAAGACGACAAGCAGGTGGTCGTGACCTGCTTTCATCCGTAAAGCGAAGTCACAGCCGGGAAAATACCTATATTTGACCAAAGTCCCGGCATGGACATCCGATACTATACCATAGCACCTCCCCCGGAGCTGGCACCTTATGTACGTTTTTACTGGGTGCTGGAAGGCAATGTGCCGCCGGGCATGCCTTATGTGCACCGTTCCATGGCCGATGGCTGTGCCGAGCTGCTGTTCCACTATCACAACCGTTTCGATGAGCTGCATACCGACGGTTCCGAAGCCCCGTCCTTTACTTCGGGTTTGCACGGGCCTGCCCGTAAGTACAGCCGTTTTCGCGTGCATAACGGTTTTGGCATTTTCGGGGCCTACCTGTATCCCTTTGCGTTACAGACCCTGCTGGGTATACCTGCGGCAGAATTCAGCAACCGGATGACGGCCCTGGACGAACTGCCCGGCAAAGAAGGAACGGAGCTGGAGGAACGCATCATGCTGGCGGCGGATAACACACAACGGGCACAGATACTATCGGCCTTCCTGCAAAAGAAACGCCGCTCTGCAAAGCAGGAACTTCCCCCGGTGGCGGCGGCCATACAGCACATTGTGCACGGCGGTGCGGCAGGCATCCCGATAGAAAAGCTGGCCTCTGAATATTGCCTTTCGCTGCGGCAGTTTGAACGCAATTTCAAACAGCAGGCGGGATTCAGCCCCAGGCTTTTTGCACGTATCATCCGTTTTCAGTCGGCCCTGGCCGGACGTGATTCGCTGCCGGGTAAGAACCTGGCACAGATCGCACTGGAATGCGGGTATTACGATCAGTCGCACTTTATCCATGATTTCAGGGAATTTTCGGGGCATCATCCCCGGCATTATTTCTACGGAGAAGCCGAAGGCAGCGAATGGCGCTGAGCAGAATGTCGGATTTTTCCAATTTTTCATAAAAAGCGCCACGTACTTTTGACCTTAATAAAACGAAACTACAATGAATATACCAGAAGGACACCAGGCTGTTATGCCTTACCTGATGCTGCGTAACGCAGCCGATTTTGTGAGGTTCTGCAAAGACGTTTTCGGGGCCGAGCTGAACTATATCGCTCACCGCGATGAGGCCCGTGCGGTAATTATGCATGCCGAGCTGCTCATCAGCGGCGGTACCGTTATGTTCTGCGACGCTACAGAAGAATGGCCCCCGCAAACGGCCAATATGTTCGTATATGTATCCGATGCCGACGAAGCCTTCCGGCTTGCGGTAAATTCCGGTGCCACGGTGATACAGGAACCCTCTGATAAGGAATACGGCCGTAGCTGCGGGGTGAGCGATCCGTTCGGGAATACCTGGTGGATCACCTCGGTGGCAGACTGATAAGGTCCCGCCGGACCATAGTCCCAATGCCGGTGCGTGTACCGCAGGGTAAAAGCTGTTTAACAAAGCGCTTTAAAAACATTCTGCCATTTATTGGACAGCTTTGTTTACCTTTATCCTGTTTTTATGACAACACCACACTTTCTCCGATGGGACCCGTCACCTTATCTTATTGGCAATGGCGAAGGTTTCAGCCTGACCTGGTACGGAGTGATTTTCGTCTTGGGTTTTGCCCTGGCCTACTATTTTTCGAAGCGGATCTTTATCCGTGAAAAACTGCCGCTCAAGTCGCTCGACTCCCTGCTCTTCCTCTGCCTGGGCCTGTCGATCCTGTTCGCCCGTCTCGTGCACGTATTTTTTTACGACTGGGCCTATTACTCACAGCACCCGGACGAGATACTGCTCACCTGGAAAGGCGGACTGGCCAGTCACGGGGGCGGACTCGGGCTTATGCTGGCCCTTTTTATCTGGACCCGCTTCAACAAACAGGTCAACTACTGGACCATACTGGATATAATGGCCATTACCACGCCCCTGGCAGGCGCCTTTATCCGTGTAGGCAATTTCATGAACTCCGAGATACTGGGATTACCGACCGATCTTCCCTGGGCCGTAGAGTTTGTGCAGTTCGACGGTATTCCGAGACATCCGGCTCAGTTGTATGAGGCCATTTGCTACCTGGGCATCTTTGCGGGCATGTACCTGCTGTACCTGCGCAGAGGACTGGAAACTCCGCGTTATTACCTGTACCGTTTCCTGTTCTGCATTTTCAGCGCCCGTTTCTTTATTGAATTCATTAAAGAGAACCAGGAGAGCTTTGAGCACGGCTGGCTGCTGAACATGGGTCAGCTGCTCAGTATACCGTTTATTATCATCGGCTTTGCGGGTATGATCGTTCCCCCGATACAGCCGGGGAAACGTTCCTGAGATTTAAAGCAGGTCTTCCTTACGCATATTGAGCCATTCCAGCGGCGCGTTCTGCATCAGGTCTTCGAGCAGCTGTTCCGGCAGGCCTACCGTACGGGCCAGCTTACCCGGCGGGTCCAGCTCGCCCAGCGGAAAGGGATAATCGCTGCCCAGGGCCACGCGTCTGCTTCCGAATAAACTGATGATGTTGTGCAGGGTCTGCTCGTCGAAGGTGAGTGTGTCTACCCAGAAATGTCCGCAATATTCGCGGGGGTTACGGGCATTATCGATGGCCACCAGGTCGGGGCGCATGTTAAATCCGTGCTCTATGCGGCCTATGGTACCGGGGAAGGAACCGCCGCCGTGACAGAAGGCCACGCGCAGTTTGGGAAATTTCTCGAATATCCCGCCGAAGATCATACTGCAGATAGCGCGTGAGGTTTCCATAGGCATACCCACCAGCCAGGGCAGCCAGTAGCGGCGCATGGCATCGGCCCCGGGCATGTCCCAGGGATGCACCAGTACGCTCAGGTCGTACTTTTCGCAAACTTCCCATACGGGGAAGAGTTCAGGCTCGTTCAGGTTCCAGTCATTGATATGGGTACCGATCTCTATGCCTTTCAGGCCGAGCTGTGTGGCGCAGCGTTCCAGTTCCTTGGCGGCCAGCTGCGGGTCCTGCATGGGCAGGGTGGCCAGGCCAATGAAGCGTTTGTGATCGTGCGCACAGCATTCGGCAATATGGTCGTTGAGGTACTGTGCCACTTCCAGCGTATCCTGCGGCTTTGCCCAGTAATTAAAGAGCACAGGAATGGTGCTCAGCACCTGGGTATGAATTTCGGTGCGGGCCATATCTTCGAGCCGGCGGGCCGGGCTCCAGCAGTTATCTTCGATCTCCCTGAAGAACTTGTCCCCGATCATCATACGGGCGCGGCAGGGCGCGTGATGGTGCAGGTGAACAAAACCCTCGTAGCCGAATTTCTGGCTGTACAGGGGCATCTTTTCGGGCATGATATGCGTATGAATATCCACGTTGAGCATGCCTGCAAAGTAAGGGAAAATAATATGAATCGGAACCGCCCGCCGCGGCGGAAGGGATTAAATTTTGCCCATCAGGGCCCGTACCAGCAGCACAATGGCAAAGGCCACGAAAATAACCCCGATGATGCGGTTGGCCTTGTCGATCTTGTCGCGGGTAACGAAATTGCGCATTTTTTTGGCAAACCAGGCCTTGAGGATATCCAGCCCGAAAACTATGCCCAGGGTGGAACCGAATTGTCCCCAGACCAGTTCGGCATCACCTTCGTACAGGGTAACGGCCGCCCCCACCGTAGTGATCCAGAACAGCAGTACCGAAGGGTTCAGCAGGTTGTAAAAAAATCCTTTTATGGCCAGCAGGAAAGGATTGCTGCGCTGAAGCTCCAGCTCGGACACCTTGTCCTTGGCCTTGTCGGAAGCCAGCTTGCGGTCGGGAATGATCTTGAGTACGCCCATCACCACCAGGATAATGCTGCCGCCGATAATGAAATAGAGCCGGTTCTGCCGGTCTTCGAGCAGGGCCGCCATGCCCAGGTAAGATACCAGTATGCACAGGGCATCGCTCAGGATTATGCCCAGGTCCAGGTATATGGCCGAGCGGAAACCTTCTTTAATGCTTACATTGATGAGAATAAAGAACACGGGACCGATAAGCACGCTGAGGAGCAGACCTAACAATATACCGTTTCTTATTGCCTCAAACATGGTATCAGCGCTTTTCTTTTAAAAAGTCCATCCAGGCCTGCAGACGTTCCCCCTTCATTACACGGGGAAATTTATTCTGGGAGCCCATACGGCCGATTTTTTCCATGTACCGGTAAAAGAGGTCAGAGGGCACGGTCTCTACACTGATATCGGCCAGGGCATGCCTGCGTTCTACAGCATAATCGTCGTTCAGCCGGCACAGTTCCTCGTCGATGGCCTTTGCCAGCTCGGCATTGTCCACAGGCTCGTCTACTCCCACATACCATTTATGCGCAAACAGGGTGCCATGCGGCACGCCTCCCACCGTGAACTCCTGTACGGAAATATTGAACTTTTCGGATACATGCCCGATGGCAGCATTCATATTATCTACGGAAAGGTGCTCCCCGCAGAGGCTCAGGAAAAACTTGGTACGGCCGGTGATCACGATCTCGGCATGTTCCAGGCTGGTGAAACGCACCGTATCGCCGATGAGATAGCGCCAGGTGCCCGCACAGGTAGAAATAAGCACGGCGTATTCCTCGCCTTCCTTCACTTCATCGATCCACAGGGTCTCAGGGTTCTCCACCAGGTTGCCCTCATCGGTAAAGTTCCTTGTATTGAAGGGGATAAATTCAAAAAAGATACCGTTGTCCAGCACCAGCTTCATCCCTTTGCAGTTCTTGCGGCTCTGGTAGGCCAGGAAACCTTCGGAAGCCAGGTAGGTCTCGATGTATTCCAGGGGATGGGCCAGCAGTTTTTCGAAGCCTTTTTTGTAGGGCTCGAAGCTTACGCCCCCGTGTGTGTACACGGAGAGATTGGGCCACATTTCGTGGATGTTCTTCAGGTTGTAGCGCTGTATGATCTTTTCCAGCGTGATCTGCAGCCAGGCGGGCACGCCCACGATGGCGCTGATGTCCCACTGGGGCGCGTTCTCCACCACTTTCTCGATCTTGCGGTTCCAGTCGCGTTCCCGGGCAATTTCCTTGCCGGGCTTGTAAAAAGCATGGAACCACATGGGAATATTGGCCTGTGAAATACCGCTCAGATCGCCTTCGTAATAGTGATCTTTCTCCACCAGGTCGGTAGATCCGCCCAGCATCAGGATGCCTTTTTCGAAGAAGTTATCGGGCAGGTCGTAGTTAGACAATGTAAGGATCTGCCGCATGCTGGTGCGCGTGTTGCAGCGCAGCAGATCGGCCGTGATAGGTATACGCTTGGACGCGCTTTCGGACGTGCCCGAGCTCAGTGCAAAATACTTGATCTTGCCTGGCCAGCAGATGTCCTCATGCCCTTCCAGGGTCTTGCACCACCATTCGTTATACAGCTTATTGTAGTCGAATACGGGCACCTTCCGGCGGAATTCCTGCACTACATCGGCGCTTTCGAGTATTTTCGAATAGCCGTAGAACGTTCCGAAAGCCGTATGCTGTGCTTTGGACAGCAGTTTTACGAGCGTTTTCGTCTGTTGCTTTTTGTAGCTGGGTTTTCGCCGGACCTTTTCTATGGTTTTGGGCAGTTTTATAGCCCGTTTAAGTACTTTTCCTATAATCGCCATCGCATCACAAGTTACAATTTTCCCGGGGGACTGTCAATATTGCTTAATTCGTGTCTACATCAAAGCCTATATCCCGCCGGAAATACTTCCCTTCGAACGCTATTTTGTCAATACTGGCATATGACTTGCCAAGAGCATCTTTCAGGGTTTTACCGAACGAGGTCACGGCAAGCACTCTTCCCCCGGAGGTAAGCAGGCGGTTGCCGTCCTTACGTGTTCCGGCGTGGAAGACCAGGCTGTCGGTCACGGTCTCGAGGCCGGTGATCGAAAAGCCGGTAGGATAATGTTCGGGGTATCCGCCGGAAGCCACCACTACGGTGCAGGCGGCGCGGGGATCGGTCTTTATCTCGAGCGTATCGAGGGTCTCGTTCTCGATGGCATCGAAAATATCCAGCACATCGGTCTGTATCCGCGGAAATACCACTTCGGTCTCCGGGTCGCCCATGCGGCAGTTGTATTCGATAACAAAGGGTTCTCCGCCTACGATCATCAGTCCGAAATAAATAAAGCCCTTGTAAATGATGTTCTCGGCCTCCAGTCCGCGGATGGTAGGTTCAATAACACGGCGCACCACTTTTTCGGTAAGTTCTTCCGTAGCGAAAGGCACGGGCGAAACAGCGCCCATTCCCCCGGTATTGAGGCCGGTATCACCCTCGCCGATACGTTTATAATCCTTGGCCGTAGGCAGCAGGCGGAAATTCCTGCCGTCCGTTACCACGAAATAGCTGCATTCTATGCCTTTCAGGAACTGTTCGATCACCACTTTGGAACCCGCATCGCCGAATTTACTCTCGGCTACCATGGCAGCCAGCTCGCGTTTGGCATCATCGGCATCATCGAGGATCAGCACGCCCTTACCGGCCGCAGGACCATCGGCCTTGAGCACATAGGGGGGCCGCAGCGAATCGATGAAATTAAAGCCCTGGTACAGGTTCTCACGTGTAAAGGTCTTGTACGCGGCCGTCGGAATGTTATGACGCTCCATAAACCCCTTGGCAAAGTCCTTGCTGCCTTCGAGCATGGCCCCGGCCTGCGAGGGACCGATCACGGCAATATGGGCCGTGTCCACATCAGACTTCACCTGGTCGTAAATACCGTTTATCAGGGGGACTTCGGGACCTACAACAATACACTCAATGTTTTTTTCGAGACAGAAGGCCTTGATCTCGGCGGCCGTTTTCAGGTCCGGTTTCACGTTCTCGCCATGCCGCGCCGTACCCGGGTTGCCCGGTGTAATGTACAATGTGCCGGTACGGCGACTCTGACTGATGGAATATGCCATTGCATGCTCGCGTCCTCCACTCCCTAATAGCAATACGTTCATGAGATATATGTTGATTCAGCACAAAAATGTAAAAAAAACACGGGATTTACTAAGGTTTTTCGATTTCAAAGTGCCTGCAGCGCGCTAAAACCCGGCAAAACCTGAAGGCCGTCCGAAAAAAAAGCGTTCCCGCGCGGCGGCTTCATTTATAATCCTATCTTTGGGTAAAGTACCCTGCCCATGATGAAACGCATTCTGCCCGGAAGTGTATAAAAAAGAACTCACTGAACCATTCCTGAATGGTATACGTTTTTCTAAATAATTCAAGGTGAAGCCCGGCAGGGTTTTAACCTAACTTTATCCCGAAACCTTCTTTCCCCACAGCCTGAAATCGGGCTTTAGTTGTATTTTTGTTCGGAACAAAACAAGTAACACGCAGAAAGGTCAACATGCTGAAGCAGGGTTTAACACAAAAACTCAATCAAAAATTATCACCACAGCAGATTCAGCTGGTAAAGCTGCTCGAAATTCCCACCGACGAATTCGAGAAGCGTATCAAAGAAGAGCTGGAGGCCAATCCTTCCCTGGAAGGTGACCTCGACTATTCGGCCGGCGAAGCTCCCGAGGATAATTATTCGTCTTCAGACAACGAGGAAAGCTCTTATGAAGAAAGTGCCGCCTCCGAAGATGTAGACCTGCAGAAGACCGAAGAGGTGATCGACCTTTCCGATTACCTCAACAGCGAAGACGACGGCTACCGCAGCTATTCAGGTAATTACAGCGGCGACGATGAACGTACCGAGACCCCGCTCTCGCAGACAGAGACCTTCCTGGATCACCTGCATACCCAGCTTTCGCTGAAAGAACTGCCCGAAAAGATCGTGACCATTGCCACCACCATCATCGGTAATATCGATGACGACGGCTATTTTAAACGCGACCTGGACGCCATTGCCGATGACCTGGCCTTCGGGCAGGGGCTGGAATGTACCGAGGAAGAAGTGCAGAAAGCCCTGCACATCGTACAAGAATTCGACCCCGCAGGTGTGGCCGCCCGTTCCCTGCAGGAATGCCTGCTGCTGCAGCTGAAGCGCTACAATGTGCAGGAACCGGCCATTGCTTTTGCCATACAGATACTGGAAGATTTTTACGACGAGTTCACCAAGAAACACTACGAAAAGATACAGCGCCGCCTCAATATCGACGACGATATGCTGCGCCTGGCCATAGACGAGATCCTGCACCTGAACCCCAAACCGGGCAATGCGTTTAACACGGGCAGCAAGAACTACCGCAGCATCATTCCCGACTTTATTCTTACCATCGAGGAAGGCGAAATGCACCTGGCCCTCAATGCCAAGAATGCCCCGCAGCTGCGCATCAGTCCGTACTATGCCCGCATGTTCGACGATTACAGCAAGACCCGCAGCAATAAGGAGGCCGTGCAGTTCATCAAGCAGAAGATCGACAGTGCACGCTGGTTCATCGACGCCGTAAAACAGCGGCAGGATACGCTGATGGCCGTTATGCAGGCCATACTCGAATACCAGTACGACTACTTCAAAGAAGGCGACGAAACCCGCCTGCGACCTATGGTACTGCAAAATATTTCCGACCGGGTGAACCTGGATATTTCCACCGTTTCGCGCGTTACGCAGGACAAATACATCGACACGCCCTACGGCATCAAACCTATCAAGAGTTTCTTCAGCGAGAGCCTTTCTACCGACAGCGGCGAAGAAGTTTCTACCCGCGAGGTAAAGAAGATCCTGAGCGACCTGATCGGGGCCGAAAACAAGCGCAAACCGCTTACCGACGATAAACTGGCCGAGATCCTCCAGGAAAAAGGCTACAACATCGCCCGCCGTACCGTGGCCAAATACCGCGAACAGCTGGACATTGCCGTGGCCAGGCTTAGGAAGGAGTTGTAGGCCGGATCGTAATGCCTGAAGAGTAAATAAAGAGCCAGGATAACCCACTTACACTGTATTCCTCCGGGGCTTACCTGTAAAGTTCCAGTTACAGCAACCACCATGAGGTTATACTTCTTCCTTTTTATTTAATTACCAGCCAGATAAGAAGCAATCTGAATGGGTCAAGTATTCTTTCAGCATCCGTATCCGTTATTTTTAATTGTCCGATTGTCCCCGAAGAAATTGTCAATCTAAGAGCACAAAACCCGGACTACGGACCTCTTCACTCTTCACTCCGGACTTCCGCACTACAGACAGCTCCCCTTCACTCTTTACTCTTCACTCCGGACTTCCGCACTACGGACAGCCCCCCTTCACTCTTCACCCTTCACTCCGGACTTCCGGACTTCCGAACCTCAGACCAAAAAAAAAGCCCCCGTTTCCGAAGGCCTTTTTCTATCAATGATGCTCGTTTGCTTTTTCGTGATCGCGGAGCGGAACGTTCTGGGGAATGAAATCCTCTTCTTCGCCCGGCAGCGAGAAATCGTAGGGCCAGCGGTGAACTTCGGGGATTTCGCCCGGCCAGTTACCGTGGATATGCTCAACCGGGGTTGTCCATTCCAGTGTGGTACCTTTCCAGGGATTCTGCGGAGCTTTGGGCCCTCTCCAGATGCTGTAGAAGAAATTGAAGATGAACACAACCTGTGCCAGACCACCGATGATCACGAAGATGGTGATCAGTACATTCAGGTCCTGCAGGTGATCGAACATCGGGAAGGCCGTGTTCGAATAGTAACGGCGCGGTACACCGGCCAGACCCAGGTAGTGCATCGGCCAGAATACACCGTAGGCACATATAAAGGTAACCCAGAAGTGTATATAACCCAGCTTATTGTTCATCATACGTCCGTACATTTTGGGGAACCAGTGGTAAACCCCGGCAATGATACCGAACAGCGAGGCCACACCCATTACCAGGTGGAAGTGGGCTACCACGAAGTATGTATGGTGCACGTTGATGTCGAGGGCACTGTCTCCCAGGATGATACCGGTAAGACCACCCGAGATGAACAGGGAAACGATACCGATGGCGAACAGCATACCCGGCGAGAAGATGATGTTACCTCTCCACAGCGTGGTAATATAGTTGAAGGCTTTGATGGCCGAGGGGATCGCAATAAGCAGCGTGGTAAAGGTAAAAATAGAACCGATGAAGGGGTCCATACCTGTTACGAACATATGGTGCCCCCATACGATGAACGACAGGAAGGCGATGGCCAGGATCGAGGCCACCATGGCGCGGTAACCGAAGATAGGCTTGCGGCTCATGGTAGAGATGATCTCAGAGGCTATACCCAGGGCCGGCAGAAGTACGATGTATACCTCGGGGTGACCCAGGAACCAGAAAAGGTGCTGGAACAGTACGGGCGAACCGCCGGTTTGCTCCAGGGCCTGACCGGAAATAAAGATGTCTGACAGGAAGAATGCCGTTCCGAAGCTGCGGTCGAAGATCAGCAGCAGGGCTGCGGCCAGCAGTACGGGGAAAGAAAGGATACCCAGGATGGCCGCCGTCATAAATGTCCAAACGGTAAGCGGCATACGGGTCATTTTCATACCTTTTGTACGGCAGTTGATCACGGTGGCAACGTAGTTAAGACCACCCAGCAGCGAAGAAATAATGAACAGGGCCATGGCGATGAGCCAGAGGGTCATACCCAGACCTGAACCCGGTATAGCTTCCGGCAGTGCGGAAAGCGGCGGATAGATCGTCCATCCGGCAGAGGCGGGACCGCTCTCGATGAACAGGGAAACGATCATCAGTACGCTGGAAACAAAGAAGAACCAGTAAGAAAGCATGTTCATGAACGGGTTCACCATATCGCGCACACCGAGCTGAAGGGGGATCAGCAGGTTGGCATAGGTACCGGTAAGACCGGCCGTAAGCACGAAGAATACCATCAGGGTACCGTGCATGGTTACCAGCGAAAGGTAGAAGTTCGGGTCCAGCAGACCGCCTTCAGCCCATTTACCCAGGAATATTTCCGATATCTGGAATGACTCTCCCGGCCAGGCAAGCTGCAGACGGAAGAACAGCGAAAGCATGAATGCCACCACGGCCATGAAAATAGCCGTTACGAGGAACTGCTTCGCGATCATTTTATGGTCCTGACTGAAAACGTACTTCGTAATGAAGGACTCCTTGTGCTCATGGTGGTCATGTGCATGTGCATCATGCGTTACATGTGCGTTTTCTGCCGAAAGGTTATGTGTACTATCCATGGACATTATTTCTTATAGTAACAGGTAATTTTATTATTTCAGTTTAGCAACTTTCTTGGGTTCGGCGGCAGGAACGGCGGCTGAGTCGGTCTTAGCCGAATCGGCAGGGGCCGGAGAAGCTTCTGTGGCAGGAGCCTCACCCTTGAAGGCCAGGGCAAATGTCTGCTGTTTTTCGAGCCAGCGGTTGTACTGCTCTTCGGTCTCTACCACGATCTTCATCTGCATGTTGAAGTGGGCGCTGCCGCAGATATTGTTACAGTATACCAGGTAGTCGAACTTGTCGTTGTTCAGCTTGGCCTTCATTTCCTGTGAAGTGACGGTAGGCACAAAGGTGAACGATGTGGAAAGACCCGGTACGCAGTACATGTGCACGCGGAAGTGCGGCAGGTAAGCCGAGTGGATCACGTCCTGCGAACGCATTTTCAGCTCGATCGGACGGTTTACCGGGATGTGGATCTCACCGCCGGAAGGAATAATGATATCGTCGTGGCCTTTCAGGTATTTGGCCGTTTCGTTCTTCTTCTTGAAGCCTGATACCATTTTCAGCTGGTGATTCAGGCGGTCTCTCTGTTTTTCCAGTTCCGGCAGTTCTTCCGGGGTCGGGAAAGCGGCCAGGGCGGCCAGCACTTCGGCACGTTTGGCATTGATGAGCACCAGCTGCGAATCGATGGTCTCCGGGGTGATCATACCCAGGGCGTTCTTATCGCTGATCATGGTATAGTTCACATCGCCCAGCTCTTTATCGGCGCCGGCATAACGGGCAGCCCACTCAAACTGTTTGGCATAGAGTTCCAGGGTAATTTTCTCGCCTTCGATCTCCTTGTTGAAGATATCGCTCCATATCTTCAGACCGTAGAAGATCAGGGAACAGAAAACCAGGGCCGGGATGATGGTCCATATCATTTCCAGGCGGTTATTGTGCGAATAGTGGAACGCTTTGGCATTTTTACGGTAGCGGTAGCGGAAGGCAAAGTACCACAGCACCGGCTGAACCAGCAGGTACGCTATCGAAATGATCACGAAAGACACGGTCTGCAGGGTATCGATCTCCTCGCCGTGCAGGGAGGCTGAGTCCGGCAGCAGCTGACCCGTGGTCACATACTTAAAGTGGAAGTAGAAATAAATAGCATAGCCGAAGAATACCATGAAGAGGCACAGCAGTGCATTCACGTTATTCTCACCTTCGGTAATTTCGTATGGTTTACGTCCGCGGACACGATTCACCAGGTTGCTTACGCTCAACAGTTTTACAACCGTAACCAGCGTAAGTGCTGAAACAAGGACGAAAAGAATCGTTATAAGGCTCATATTCTAAAAACTAAGTATTCTACGTTCCGATTAAATTGCGTGATGTTTACTTTCTTCCAGGAAGGTCCCCTTGGCCGGTTCAACAGCCGCTTTCGTCAGCATATTTAATACTACAAAGGTAAACAATCCTGCAAAAAACAATAAGGCACCTATTTCGGGGAAAGACCAGCCCCATTTATCACCCACGGCGCCCGGCATTACCATCTGGAACAGGTCCATATAGTGGCCGCCCACTACCAGCAGGGCAATAACCGTAAGGGTATTCACATTACGTTTGGCATCGCGGGTCATCAGCACCAGCAGGGGCAGCACCAGGTTCAGCACGATCATGGTCAGCACCCAGGGACGGTAGCTGGTATCGTAGCGTTCTACGTAATATACGATCTCCTCGGGCATATCGGCATACCAGATCAGCAGGAACTGCGAGAAGTACAGGTATGTCCAGAAGATAGAGAAGGCAAACAGGAATTTACCCAGGTCATGAATATGGCTCATGTTCACCGAAGGCATGTAACCGTTCTTCTTCAGGTACAGCACCAGTACAAGCATAATGGCCACGGCCGATACAAAGTAACCGGAGAAGGTATACCAGCCGAACAGGGTCGAGAACCAGTGAACGTCCACGCTCATGATAAAGTCCCAGGCCGAAGTGGATGAGGTAACGGCGAACAGAACCAGGAAGGTGGCCGCGCGGTTACGCGACTTGATATAATGTTCATAGGTGCCCAGCAGGTCGTCTTTCAGCGACATTTTACGCAGCATAATGGCAAAACCGATCCATACGAGGGCATAGAATACAAAGCGGGCCAGGAAGAAGATATTGTTCAGGTAGCCTCTTTTGCCCTGGATGATCTCATCCTGGGCCACGATCTCGGGGTTCATCCATTTGTAAATATCGTGTGCGCCCAGCATACCGGCTATCACCACAATGAACAGGAAGAACATGCCGAAGGGCAGGAAGGTGCTCATGGCTTCGGGTACACGTTTAAAAATGGTATACCATCCGCCCTCGCCTACCAGGTTCACAGCCACGAAAAAGATACCGGCCACGGCAATACCTGTAAAGAAAAAGGAATTGACCAGCAGGTTGGCCCAAACACGGGTAATATTATCGCCGTATACAAAGAATGAAACTAAGATCAGTACCAGGCCGATGACGGTGGCTGCTATTGATGCTATTTTCAACTTTCCTGAGAACTCGTATTTCATCGTTATACTATTGTTCGTTTCTAAAAATTATTTCATGGCTACCTTTTTCGCTGCGGTAGTGTCCGCTGCGGGTTTAGCCGTGCTGTCGGCCGTTGCTCCGGCGGCAGCAGGTGTTTTCTGAAGGCTCTGTACATAGTGTACCAGCTTCCAGCGGTCCAGCTTGCTGATCTGGTACTGGTGCGGACCCATCATACCCTTACCCCAGGTAATGGAGTGGAAGATCTTTCCTTCGGGCAGGTTCACCAGCTGCGGTGAGTTGTATGCCGGCGGGATCAGGCCCGGGTTCTTGGTACCTACCACCCCGTCGCCCATACCTTTGGCGCCGTGGCAGTGCTGGCAGAAGGTCTTGAACAGGTCTTCGCCCTGCTTCACGGCAGCATCCGAATACGGAAGCGGGTTCTTCAGGGTAAGCCCGGCCGCCTCGTATCCTTCGTTCGTATTGGGGAAAGGATAGGGCAGTACATTGTATATCTTCGAACGGTCGGCCTGGTAGGGCATCGTACCGTCAACCATGTTCTGGGCCGTGGTACCATTGGCAAAGTTGGGGTTTGCCTGGTAGGCATCGTAACCTACCGAGCGGTACATATCGGGCATATATTCAAATCCCGGGCTCTGCGGATCTTTCTTGGAACAGGAGGCAACAACAATGGCCGCTCCGATCAGCAAAGCACCTGTTCTGGCTATTTGTATATAGTTCTTTTTCATAATTGCGCTCCTCCTTATTCTCCGCGGTTAATTTCAACAGCACCTGCGTTCTTCAGCATGCCGATAATTTCGTCTTCTTTCTGCGCCTGTTTCGACGGATCGATCTCGATGATGAACTTATCATCGGTGGTACGCGGATCGGGGTTCTTGTTCTTTGCGCCCGGAAGGATACCGCTGATAAAGAAGAAGGTCCAGATCATACCGTGTGCGCCCAGCAGGATGGTAAGCTCGAACATCACCGGCACGAAGGACGGGAAGTTCTCGGCAAAGCTGAACGAAGGCTTACCACCCACGTTCATAGGCCAGTCATAAATAAGCATGTACCAGGTCATCCAGGCTGCGAACGAGGTACCCATGGCGCCGAACATAAAGGCGGCCACAGAGATACGTGTACGTGGCAGTTTAATGGCATCGTCAATACCGTGCACGGGGAAGGGTGAATATACCGTGTTCACTTTGATTCCCGCATCGGTCACTATACGTCCGGCCTCTACCGTAGTATCCGGATCGTCATATACCGCATATATCAATTTGCTGCTCATGATTCAGTTTTGTGGAGATTAGTGATGATCGTGTTCGTGTTCATGTTCTTTCTGACGCTTTTTCCAGCCTTCACCGGAAATTTTCAGAATGGATTTCAGCTCGGCCATGGCAATTACCGGGAAGGTGCGGCTGAACAGCAGGAACAGGGTAAAGAAGATACCCATTGTGCCCACGTACACGCCTACGTCCACCCAGGTAGGATAGAACATGGTCCATGAAGATGGCAGGTAATCGCGGTGCAGTGAGGTTACGATGATCACGAAACGCTCGAACCACATACCTACGTTTACCACTAAACTCATAAAGAAGGTAAAGGTGAGATTTGTTCTCAGTTTTTTGATCCAGAATACCTGCGGCGAGATCACGTTACAACCCATCATGATCCAGTACGACCAGGCCAGGGGACCGGTAGCACGGTTCAGGAAGGCGTACTGCTCGTACTGTACGCCGGAATAATACGCTACGAAAAGCTCGGTGATGTAGGCCACACCCACGATAGAACCGGTAACGATGATGATCTTGTTCATCGATTCCACGTGTCCTATGGTAATGTAGTCCTCCAGCTTCAGCACCTTACGCATGATCAGGAGCAGGGTAAGTACCATGGCAAAACCGGAGAAGATCGCACCCGCAACGAAGTAAGGCGGGAAGATCGTGGTATGCCATCCCGGGATCACCGATGTGGCGAAGTCGAAGGATACGATCGTGTGTACGGAAAGTACCAGCGGGGTTGACATACCGGCCAGCACCAGCGATACTTCCTCGAAACGCTGCCATTGTTTGGCGGTACCACTCCATCCGAAAGAGGTGATCTGGTATATCTTTTTCATCCATGGAATTACCTGGCGGTCGCGTACGGTGGCAAAGTCAGGGATAAGACCTGTATACCAGAAACCAAGTGATACCGAGAAATAGGTCGAGATCGCAAATACGTCCCAGAGCAGCGGAGAGTTGAAGTTCACCCACAGGCTGCCGAACTGGTTCGGGAGCGGAAGTGTCCAGTAACCTACCCAAAGACGGCCCATGTGAATGAGCGGGAACATACCCGCGCACACTACGGCGAAAATGGTCATGGCCTCGGCCGAACGGTTAACGGCCATTCTCCAGCGCTGGCGGAACAGCAGAAGTACCGCCGAGATCAGGGTCCCGGCGTGACCGATACCTACCCACCAAACGAAGTTGGTGATGTCCCAGGCCCAGTTCACGGTACGGTTCAGACCCCATACCCCTACTCCGGTGCCCAGGAGGTAGGAAATACAGCCTACACCCCATAATGCTGCTACTGCCGATACGGTAAATGCCAGGTACCACAGCTTACCCGCGCGGCCTTCGATCGGCGCGCAAATATCTTCCGTGATCTGATGATACGTCTTGTCTCCACGTATCAACGGCACTCTGTATTGTGATTCTCCGTGCATAGTATAGTATAACTAAAGTTTTTTTACTGTTTAAATTTAATGTGCTGCTTTGTGCTCTTCTTTTTTACCATGAGCGTCGGACCCGTGCTCGGTACCATGTCCTCCGGCTTCGTGGCCTTCGGCATGACCGCCGGCGTGGTGACCGTGATCGTACTCTTCTTCCACGTTGCGTACCTTTACATGGTAGAATACGTTCGGCTCGGTACCTACTTCGTCCAGCAGGCGGTAAGCGCGGGCTTCCTTACCCAGGGCCAGTATCTCTGAAGCTTCGTCGTTGGCGTCGCCGAATTTGATCGCATTGGTGCTGCAGGCAAGCTGACAGGCCATTTTGATCTCTCCGTCCTTCGGGCGGCGGCCTTCTTTCTTGGCCTCCAGTTTACCGTACTGGATACGCTGGGCGCACATAGAACATTTTTCCATTACACCACGTCCGCGTACGGTCACATCCGGGTTCAGCACCATTTTGCCAAGATCGTCGTTCATATAGAAATCGAACTTCTCGTTGTCGTGGTATTTGAACCAGTTGAAACGGCGCACTTTGTACGGACAGTTGTTGGCGCAGTAACGGGTACCGATACAACGGTTGTAGGTCATCTGGTTCAGACCTTCGTTGCTGTGTGTGGTAGCCAGTACCGGGCAAACCGTTTCGCAGGGAGCCTGTGAACAGTGCTGGCACATTACCGGCTGGAACACCACCTGCGGCTCGGCAGAAGGAATTTCGGCCTGGTGCAGTACGTCCAGGTTATCGCCCAGACCTTTGGCATTCTTGATGTCCGTTTTAGAGGCATCGCTGCTGTAGTAGCGGTCGATACGCAGCCAGTGCATATCGCGTACACGGCGTATCTCGTCCTTACCCACCACCGGAACGTTGTTCTCGGCATGACAGGCAATTACGCAGGCGCCGCAACCGTTACAGGCGTTCAGATCGATCGACATCTTCCAGTTGTGGTTCGGACGATCGAATTTTTTCCAGAAATCGGCCTCGTCGCCGGAAAGGTGACCATGGGTCTCTTTGCCTTTGATCTTGTCGAAGCCGGTGTGGAACGTATGTACATGGTTACCCGATGAAGGGTCTGCCTTGAATTGCTTGTAAGATGTTTCTTTTACGATATCGCGGCCCATCATGGTATGGTGGGTCTGCGTGGCGCCCATAGCATAGGTCTCGCCTGTTTTCTCAATGGTAGCACCGAAGGCAAAGCCTTTCCATTCGCCGCCTGCCAGTGTGGCCAGCGGGAAGGCATTGGCACCTACCGTAGCATCGTCTTTAAATACTTTGCGGCCATAACCTACGGCTACACCTACGGTACCTGATTTCTGACCCGGAGAGGCCACCACCGGAAGGGTGATCTGTTTGCCGTTCACTTTCAGTACGGCCAGGTCGGCAGGATCGTTCTGACCGATATAGGTGTTGAAGCCCTGGGCCTCCATGTCTTCAAGCGACATGGTAATGTAGTTGTCCCAGGTGATGCGTGAGATCGGGTCGGGGAACTCCTGCAGCCAGGGGTTAGCGGCCTGGCTTCCGGAACCGATACCGGTTTTCTGGTACAGTACCACCTCTACGCCTTTAGAACCTCCGTAGGTCTTTACCAGGGCTGCGGCGGCAGAAGAGATGTCGCCGGCGGCAGGGGCCGGAGCAGCAGCGGTCTCGACAGCAGGAGCTGCGTGTGCATCAGCAACGGGAGCCATTACCGGAGCAGCGGCCGTAGTTGTGAATACACCGTCGTGTACGCTGTAGTTCCAGAAATCGTCGAACAGCAGGTGCTGCGACTGACGGCCGAACAGCGTGGTACGCCAGTTTTCTTTAATATATTCTCTCCATGCGGTAGAGTTTTTATCGCCGCGGCTGGCTAAACCGGCCCATACGATAAAGTTCTCCTGTGCATGACGTGTGTCGAACAGCGGATGGATGGTCGGCTGGGTAAGGCTGTAGAAACCTTCGTACGGGTTGTGGTCGTTCCAGCTTTCCAGGTAGTTGTGGTCGGGCAGCGTATAGGTTGCCAGGGCAGCGGTCTCGTCGCGGTCGCCGGCAAAAGATACCGAAAGTTTCAGCTTTTTGATGGCCTCGGCCCATTTGTCGCCATTGGCGGCATTGTACACCGGGTTGGCCTGGTAGAAGATCACACCCTGAACGGCTCCGGAAGCGATCTCGGCCAGTACCTGCTCGGTGCGCTGCTCGTTACCCTGCTTGGTATACAGCGGCGTGTTAAAGTCGAGGGTAGTACCGTTGGCACCCAGGGCCTTGTTGATCTCGGCCGTGATGATCTGTGCGTTCACGTCGTTCAGACCGCAAACTACCAGGGCTTTGCCACGGTTGGCCTTCAGGTACTCCGCGCATTTGGCGATACGCTCGGCATAAGGCAGGGCAGGCACCTGTACCGAAGCACCGGTTACCTTGTTATACAGGTGGATCAGCGCCAGGGCTATCTCAGACTGTTTTACAGAAGTGCGGTAATCGGCATTGGCACCCGTGAGCGACATTACCGATTCAAAGGCGAACATACGGTTCATTTTGCCTTTGGGATCGCGGTTTTTCGAATAACCTACGGAGAAAGCATTGCTATCCAGCCAGGTACCCAGGAAATCGGCACCAAAGGTAGCGATGGCCAGGGCGTTCTCGAAACGGTGTGTCGGGATAACGGCTTTACCGTTCACGGCCTGGTTGGCTTTGGGCAGGGCCGAATAAGAGACCGCATCGTATTGTACGTGTTCCGTACCCGGGAATTTCGCTGCAAAATCAGCAATGGCCTTGCGGGTAGACGGAGAAATGATCGTTGAGGTAAGAACTACGGTCTTTTTACCGGCGGCGGAAATATCGGCCAGTAATTTACCGATCTCTTTATCGGCCGTATTCCAGCCGATCTCTTTGCCGGCTTTCATGGCCGTTTTGGTACGTTTGCCGTCGTAGAGGCTCAGTACCGAAGCGCTGATCTTGGCGGAGATACCACGCTGACCGGCCACCGAAGGCAGCGACGTTTCGATGAGGATAGGACGGCCCTCGCGGGTCTTTACCAGCACGTTGGCATAGTCGTCGTCATCGAAGAAGGTTGTGGCGTAATAGTTTGGAACACCCGGTGTGATGTTCTCGGGTTTTACTACATACGGAAGCGCTTTCTGAACCGGGGTTTCGCAGGCTGCAACTGCGGCGGCCGTTACGCTGAATCCCAGGAATTTCAGGAAATCGCGGCGACCTGTTTTGGTTTCACCCAGTTTTTCATTGCCCAGGAATTCCTCCATCGGAAGTTCTTCGGCAAATTCGTTGTCGCGAAGGTTAACGAAGGCTTTGGTTTCGTTTAACTCCTCGAGACCTTTCCAGTATTTCTTTTGATTACTCATATATACTATTGTAGGGAAAGCTGAATATTAATAATGACATTTACCACACTCCAGACCGCCGATACGGGCCACGGTAAACTGGTCGCCTTTTTTGTAACGCTCGGCCAGGTAGTCATGTAATTTATCGTAGTATGGATTTTCTTCGAATTTCACTTTGGTTTCGCGGTGACAGTTGATACACCAGCCCATGGTGAGCGGGGCAAACTGTTTCACTTCTTCCATCTCTTCCACTTTACCGTGGCAGGTCTGGCATTCCACGCCGCCTACACGGTAGTGCTGGGCGTGGTTGAAGTATGCGTGGTCGGGCAGCTTGTGGATCTGCACCCAGTCGATCGGTTTCTGAACGTACTGCTCAACGGCACGGAAGGCATCGTTATCGCCACCCAGCCATTCTTCGTATACGGCCAGCACCTGGTCTTTATCCTGGTTGTTGTAGTTCTCGATATAGGTACCTTTATTGGGATCGAAGCCGATAGAGGCATAGATCTTGGCGATCTCGTTCTTGCCGTACAGCGGACCTTCGCTTACTGCCTTGTGACAGTTCATACAGGTAGATGAGGAAGGAATGGTGGCATGGCGTGATTCTTTAACACCGGTGTGGCAGTATTCACAGGCGATCTTGAGCTCTCCCGCGTGTTTGGCGTGCGAGAACTTGATCGGCTGGTGCGGCTGGTAGCCCTGGTAAACACCGATACCCATCAGGCCGTCCCAGGCCAGCTTCAGTACGAAGCACAGACCGATGAACACGGCAACGCCTACGATGGCTTTGTTCTGTGCGGCCCATTTTTTAGAGGCGCGAAGGCAGTCCTCGGCTTTATCGAGGAAGGTACGGTCGTCCGTAGAATCTTCACCTTCGCGCTGTTTCACCAGTTCGGTGAGCGAAACGGAAATTTTATACAGGGCGTAGATGAGTACCGACAGGATCAGTATCACTACGATAAGCACGTACATCAGGGTATTGCCGCTGTCCTCACCCGAGGCACCCCCTCCGCCGCCGGCTACGGCCGTAGAGTCTGTACCACCTGCCGGGGCAGCACCGGCTTTATCGATATAATCGAGTATAGCTGTAACTTCTTCTTTTTTCAGGTTGGGAAAGGCGGGCATCACCGACTTGTTGTACTTCTCGAACAGGCCTGTTGCGTAAGAATCGCCTGTTTTCAGGTACTCGGCTGAGTTAACGATCCATGCGTGCAGGTTATCCTCTGAACTCCAACGTGAACGAACTCCGGCCAGACCCGGACCCACCAGTTTTTTGTCGCTGGCATAGTGACAACGGGCACAGTTACTTTTGAAGAGGGCTTCCCCGTCTTGCGCAAAACTGCCTCCCACGGTCATAAATACCATGAAAAGTGCGGCAAAAATTTTACTTACTCTGTTGAAAACGTGAATCATATACGTTTAAAATTATGTCGAAAGTGTGTTAATAACACGTTAAACCGCGGCAAAATTAGCGACCTGAAGGGAACTGCCAAAATAAAATACCTAAATGTAGGTAGCCCGGGGCCTATTTAGAACCCTTCTAAATAAGCCCCCCGGAACCCCCTTTTTTCCATCCGGTTAAGAACCACCGGATTCCGCATGAATAAGGGGCCGAAAACAGTTATTGACAATGTTTATAACCCTAAAATGCGGCGGCTCAAAACACTACCCTCCGAAAGTTGTTTTTTCGGACAGAAAATTGCCGTTTCAAAAAGATTGTTTATATTTTCGTCCGATGAATGACAAAAAAGCTGTCACTATGTATTTTTCAGACAATTTACGTTTCCTGCGCAAACGCCGGAAGCGTTCCCAGGATGAGACCTCCGGGGCCCTGGGCGTAAAGCGTACTACCTGGAGCGCCTACGAGATCGGCAATGCCGAGCCGGGCTATGATATGCTGCTGAAGATCGCCGATTACTTTAAAGTGCCGGTAGATATGCTGCTGCGCGACAACCTGGCCGAATTGCCCGAAAGCAAGATACGGGAAATAGAGCTGCACAAGGAGACCGACGTTACCGGCAGGAACCTGCGCGTGATCGTGACCACCGTAGATGCGGACAATAATCCCAATATCGAGCTGGTGCCCGTAAAGGCGCGTGCCGGCTATACCGGCGGATATGCCGACCCGGACTATATCAGTGTGCTGCCTACCTTCCGCATGCCCTTCCTGAACAAGGAACGCAAGTACCGCACCTTTCCCGTGAGCGGCGACAGCATGCCTCCCGCGGTGGACGGCTCCTGGGTCACCGGCGAGTACATCGACAACTGGCTGAACATCCGCAGCGGTACGCCCTGCATCGTGGTTACCAAGGACGAGGGCATCGTGTTCAAGATCGTACACAATAACCTGAACGACAAGGACACCCTGCTGCTCTGCTCCACCAACCCGGCCTATGAGCCCTACGAGGTGCATTCCTCACAGGTACTGGAAGTGTGGAAATTCGTGAACTTCATCAGCCAGGAAATGAGCACGCCCAATATCGGTCAGCAGGAACTTACCAATACCGTACTGAACCTTCAGCGCGAACTGGCACAGGTAAAAAATGTGATCCGCAAGGGAGAGGCCTAAAACTCCTCCCATCCCCCTTCCTGGGGATCGTACTTTGCGAACTCCCCTGAATCTGTGAATTCCGAGGAGGTCATGGAAATTTCGAATATACCTTCTCCCGAGGCGGAAAAATAAAGTCCGCTCCCCGTAAGCAGGGCCTGTGCAAAGGCATTGCCGTCATCGAACTCATAAAAGGTCCGTTCTCCATCCCTGCCGCACTCCCGGTATTTATATTTCTCCAGGCGCTGACGCAGCTTTTCTTTCTGCTCTTCTGTAAAAGGCAGCAGGTTGGCCGGGTCCTCAAAGAACTCCGCATTGCCGGCAGCTTCCTGGGCTACCTGTACTTCCTTTCGGAAAATATGCATGCTGAAACTCATGTTTCCTTCTTTTTAAGCAGGCAATATACAAATCCTTTTTACGCTCCCGCCATGTAGTTACCGGTAATCTACCAACACGCCGCCCCTGCCCTTTCAGCTCTTTCAATTCGTATATACCTCTTTTACCACCACTGATATATTTTCGTTACGGCCCGCTTCCTGCAGCTTCTTCAGCGAAATGTCACCAATGATGTAACCGGCCCGGTGATTCAGGAACGATTCTTCCACCCCGCTGAAGTAGGCACGGTAATGCTCCTGCTCCTGTACCCCGTGGCGCAGTAATACTTTCAGCTCCAGGTCGGCAGCGGCTTCCGCCTTTGCGGACTGCTGCAGCTTTTTGTATTCATAGCGGTAATCGTAGGTGAGCGCCGATATATCGCTCAGCACCGCCGAAGCCGTGGGATGCGCGCCCGCTCCCCTGCCCGAGAAAAACTGGGTGTCCGAGAAGCAGGACTGCGTTTTTACCCCGTTGAATACATCGTCCACCGCAAAGAGCCGGTCTTCCGGGGCTACAAATTTGGGCAGCACAAAAGAACGCACCTTACCGTCCGGACTTTTATGAGCGTGGGCCACCAGCTTTATTTTCAGACCTTTTTCGCGGGCATAGTTCAGCTCCAGGTCGCCCAGCCCGTCGATGCCCCGGTTGTAAATATCTTCGGGCCGCAGCACCAGTCCAAAGGCGTGCGCCACCAGGATCAGCAGCTTGTACTTGGCATCGAAGCCACCTGTGTCCAGTGTCGGGTCGCTTTCGGCATAGCCTTTTTCCTGGGCCTGTTTCAGCGCTTCGGCATAAGAGATCTGTTCCGATGCCGTTTTGCTCAGTATATAATTGGTGGAGCCGTTCACAATGCCTTCCACCGAATCGAGCAGGTCGTTATCGTAATATTCCTCCAGGTTCCGGATGATCGGGATACTGGCACAACAGGCCGCCTCGTACAGGAGCGGTACCCCATGCAGCCGCTGCAGCTCCAGCAGCTCGCTGAAATGCTCCGCTACCATTTTCTTATTGGCCGTAACCACGGCTTTACCCTTTTGCAGGGCCGTTCTCACAATTTCGAAGGCGGCGTCGGCATCGTCGATGAGTTCCACCACCACATTAATTTCTTCGTCGTTCAGTATATCGTTGCGCTCCGTGGTAAAGTACTCTGCCTCCAGGGGCCGGGTTTTTTCCGGGTGCCTGATGCATATTCTTTTTACACGGGCCCGCAGTCCGGGCGTCCTCTGCAATACCTCGTACAGTCCCAGGCCCACACAGCCGAACCCGAAGAGTCCGATGGTCACATTCTTTCTGCTCATTATTCTGCTTTTTTCCTGTTTGAATTGCTTAACCGGCCGTTTCCTCCTGTCTCACCAATACATTCTGAAACACTTCCTGCAGATCCGCCAGCAGGTCCTCCGCATCTTCCAGGCCCACGGAAAGGCGTATCAGGCTGTCAGTTACTCCAGACCGGTATCTTTTCTCACGCGGGATGGATCTATGCGTCATGGTTGCGGGGTGACAGATAAGGCTTTTCACGCCGCCCAGGCTCTCAGCCAGCTTAAAATAACGGGTAGAGCTAACGATCTTCGCTGCCAGCTCCTCAGAATCTGTATGCAGGTCAAACGAGATAACACCGCCGCTGAATTTCTGCTGCTTACGGGCAATGTGATGGTTGAGATGACCGGGCAGTCCGGGGTAATACACATTCTTTACCAGCTCGCAGGATTGCAGGAATTCCGCCAGCAACTGTGCATTTTCGGAGTGTTGTTTTACCCGCAGGGCCAGGGTCTCTATGCCCCGTATCACCAGCCAGCTGTCGAAAGGAGCCAGTATGGCCCCCGAGGCATTCTGTATAAATTTGATCCTGTCGCCCAGTTCCTGTGTCTTTGTAACCACCAGTCCGGCAATGAGGTCGCTGTGCCCGGCCAGGTATTTGGTGGCGCTGTGCACTACGATATCGGCGCCCAGTTCCAGGGGTTTCTGCGATACCGGCGAGGCAAAGGTATTGTCCACGCAGAGCAGGATGCCATTGGCTCTGGCTATGTCGGCAATGACGCGGATATCAGAGATTTTCAGGGTGGGATTCGTCGGACTTTCCAGCCAGATAAGCTTCGTGCTCGATGTAAGGGCTGCCGCCACATTGGCCGCATCGGTGCTGTCCACATAGGTTACCCGGATGCCGAATTTCTCATAGATGTGCGTGAACAGGCGGAAAGCGCCGCCATAGATATCGTCCACCGCCAGTATCTCATCCCCCGCGCTCAGCAGTTTTACCACCGCATCGATGGCTGCCAGTCCGCTGGAAAAAGCATACCCGGCCGCCCCGGATTCCAGCCCGGCGATAATGTCTTCCAGGGCTTTACGTGTAGGGTTATTCGAACGGGCATAATCATAGCCTTTGTTCAGTCCGGGCGCTTCCTGCACATAGGTAGAGGTCTGGTAAATGGGCACAGAAATGGCCCCGGTCAGTTCATCCACAGGCACACTGTGAATAATACGCGTTTGCTCTTTCATTATATTGTATTTTAAATAGTTACAACCCTTCGTTCCAAATTGTACCTATCCAAAACACACCTGCGGAAGCGCCTGTAAACAAAAAAGGCTCTTCCGACAAGTCAGAAGAGCCTTCAAAATATTGTGTATTTATCAGCTGCTTGTTTCTAACTTATCTTTCCCCGGATCATACCGGGGTTGAATGTAGCACCTTCTTCGCGTAATTGCGAAGGGTTGCCAAGACTTCATCGGGTCAATTCCCTCCATCTTTCTGGATAAGAAAACTTGTATAAGAACGAGGTTGCAAATATAGAGCAGGCTTTTTCACTTTTGCAAATCCAGGTATGTATTTTTTTGATTTTTTCACCCCGGTCCATTCATGTATAAAAAGGGCCGTTTGTATCAGGAACGGCCCTTAAAAGATAGTAAAATACTGAATATATTCTTATTAATTACATTTTATTAGACAAATCTAAATAAATAATATCAAAATTTTAACTATCAATTTTTTAACACACGAAATAATGGGAAAGCTACTCCCGGGAGAAAAATTACTGCGCCTCGGAATATTTTTTGAAGTTGTCGAGAATAGCCTGCCAGCCCATACGTTGCATCTCGGTAGGATTGGTACTTTCCGGGTCGAAAGATTCGCGTATTTCGGTAAAGCCGTTATTTTCGCTGAAGGTGACGCGCACTTTACGACCATCGCCCATAGTATAGGAGATAAGGCTGTGAGGTTCCACCTCGTCGTATACGCCTTCAAAATCGAAGCCCATGCTTCCGTCGCGGGCCTCCATGCGGGAGGAGAAACGTCCACCTGCACGCAGGTCGTTTTCCGCGCGGGGCGTATGCCAGTCTTCGGAGGCACTGTTCCATTTCATAATGTGTTGGGGATTGGTCCAATACTCCCACACACGTTCAACGGGAGCATTTACGCTGCTGGTCACTGTGATCTGTTCCATAGTTCTGTTATTTCGTTATTGATTTTACTACAGTACAAAGGTAGGGCGGCGGTGGGAGAACGCCGGGGGGTAAACGCGGCGATGTAAAGGGGCAAATACGACAAAAGCCCCCGCATGGTGCAGGGGCTTTGATCTTTTGGTCGGGATGACTGGACTCGAACCAGCGGCCTCTTCGTCCCGAACGAAGCGCGCTACCGGGCTGCGCTACATCCCGAAAATTTCCGGGCAACGAAAATACGTTTTTCCGAAAAACCAGGATGCAAAAATACAGATTTTCTTTTAATCGAGCGGCATTTCTGTACTAATTGCGATACGATTCCATGCATTTATGGTCACAACGGCCATAATTACCTGCGCCGTATAGCTTTCCCCCAGCAGTTCCACGGCCTCGCGGTAGGTCTTATCGGAAACATGGTGCTGAATAAGCGTCACTTCTTCGGTAAGCGCCAGGACCACGCGTTCTTCCGGGGTGTACAGATCGGTCTCGCGCCAGGCGTTCAGCAGGTAGATACGCTGTTCGGTCTCGCCGTTCCTGCGGGCATCGCGGGTATGCATATTGATGCAGAAGGCGCAGCCATTGATCTGCGAAGCGCGTATCTTGATCAGCTCATAGTGATTTTTACTGAGGTCCGAACCCGCCAGGCTTTTTTCCAGTGCGAACATAGCCTTGTACATTTCGGGGACGGTTTGCTGCATAACAAGTCGTTTCGTGCTCATAGTATGGTATTTTATGGCACAAAGTTCCGGCAGCTATGGCAGAAAAAACTTAAGACGGTTTAAGAAATGCTACCGGCCTGTCCTTTTACGGATCTCGCTCAGGTACTCGGGCGTCATGCCCAGGAAAGAGGCCACCATGTATTGGGGCACCCGCTGTATAAACCCGGGATAGGAACGGCTGAAATGCCGGTACATCTCCTCGCCCGAAAAATCGTATATGTACTTCATACGCACCTGCGAAGCGGCATAGGCACGCTGCCGTATAATACGGAAATAGCGTTCCAGGGCGGGTACGGCGGTCAGCAGTTTTTCGCAGGCATTACGTTCCAGCGCCAGCACACGTGTGGCTTCTACGGCCTGCAGCGAAAAGCCCGAGGCGGTTTGCCGTTCCAGGCTTATGTAATCGGCCATCCACCAGTTCTCGATAGCGAACTGCGTAGTGCGTTCTGTTCCTTTGTCATCGATAAAGAACATACGCAGGCAGCCTTTATCCACGAAATAATCGGCCCGGCAGATCTCCCCTTCGCGGAACAGCAGCTCCTTCTTGCGCAGGTCGGTCGCCTTCAGCGAAGCGCGCAGTATTTCCAGCCCGGCAGGCTGCAGTTTTACAAAAGAAGCGATATGTGCCTCCAGGTTCGGGTACATTGCTGCCGAAGGTACGAATCTTTATGTATCATGATCCCGGATCGGGCTACGATAGGAAGTAGATGTTTTCCTGGTGTAAGTCCCATTCTTCCACCTAAAGATACAGAAATGATTATGTTTATTAAATTTGTACCTTGAAAGCAGGAGTTATCTGATGTCAAACCAAATTACAAACTATTGTAGTATGGATAACATGAATAAAAAACAACTGGAAGCTCCATAAAGGTAGAAGCGTTTTCACCTAATGATATTGCGTCGGGAACAAGAGCAGATTTTCAATAATCTGAAATAGGAACTGGCAAGACAAAAATAACATACTGATTCAATATGAGTATCACAATTTCCAATATACAGAATGAAATCCTCGATCAGTACCTGAATGATGATAATCCCCGTCCGTGGGTAATTGGATTCAGCGGAGGAAAAGATTCTACTATGTTACTTCAATTGGTTTGGTATGCTTTAAAGGAATGCCCCAGAGAAATACTAAAAAGAGACATCTATGTGGTATGTAATGACACTTTGGTTGAAAATCCGAAAATCGTTACATACACCGAAGATATCCTGAAAAAAATAGAAAAGGCTGCTGTTGAGCAAGGCTTACCTATTCGGGTCGTTCGAACCTCTCCCAAACTGGAGGACACCTTCTGGGTAAACCTAATCGGGAAAGGTTACCCAGCTCCGAACAATGCATTCCGATGGTGTACTGAACGTTTGAAAATTAGTCCGACAACGGAATTCATCAAGAACAAGATTAGCGAGGTAGGTCAAGCTATTATTTTATTAGGTACCCGTAAAGAGGAAAGCGCTGCCCGCTCAGCCAGTATTACAAATCACACCAAAGAGGGTACCCGGCTAAGAAAACACATTCTACCCAATGCATTTGTTTTCAGCCCAATACAAGATGTAAAAGTAACAGAATTATGGCAATATCTCAACCAGGTAAAATCTCCCTGGGGTGCCGATAATAAACAGCTGAATGCGCTTTACCGAAATGCAAATGGTGGGGATTGCCCGCTAGTGATCGACGATACTACGCCCAGTTGCGGCAACAGCCGCTTTGGCTGCTGGGTTTGCACGGTTGTGAAGAAAGATAAATCCATGGAAGCACTTATTTTAAACGGTGAAGAATGGATGGAACCCTTGGTAGAAATACGGGATTTATTGGCAGATCATAGAAATGACCCTGAGTGGAGGCAACCAACCAGGCGTGACGGAACTGACGGCACAGGCCCTTATTGGCCGCATAAAAGAGCCGAGATATTAGAACGTTTATTAAAAGCTCAGAAAGAGATCCGGGCTACAGATGAAACAATCAACCTGATTAATTACCAGGAACTGGTAGCTATACAGGTAACCTGGTACCGGGATAGTATTTTCAATGTTAGCGTCGCTGAAATTTATAACCGGGTAAATGGCACAGAATACTCCGATAATGACTTTAAAGATCAGATGGTATTTGAGCGCCAGCTTTTAACAGAAGCTTGCACCGAGCGCCCGGATGATGTGAAAATGATAGAAGAGTTGCTGGCCCTGCAGCAGACCAAAATACTAATGGTAAAAGCACGAGGCTTAAGCAATGACCTGGAAAACTATCTTGATGATGTAGTAAAAAAAGAAAAAAAAGAGATGCCGCATGCTCATTGATCAAATCATACTAAAAAATTACCGGGTTTACCAGGGCGAGAATGCGGTTACTTTTAACTACGACCATAGCCGTAATATCACCATTGTTTCCGGTAACAACGGCTTTGGTAAAACATCCTTTCTTACTTCGCTTATCTGGTGTCTGTATGGCAAACTGATGGCCGATGTGGATGAAAAATACAAGAAAGAGATTTTTGAAGCCGGTGGTTATAAAAAGTACTGCGAACGTACCATCAACCGGAACTTTATAGAGGCGTACAGCAAAGAACTGATTTCGGAAGAACCGGCCTTCTCGGTTACGGTCGTGCTATCAAAAGTTTCTGTACCCGGTGTTCCCTGTGATCATGTGACCATTACAAGAGTTCATAATGCTGCCACTGGTAATGAGACCTTAAGCATCTTAATGGACGGTAAGGACAATGAACTTACCCGCGAAATGGGACCCGAAATTTTCATCAACGATTTTATACTGCCCAGGGAAATTGCTAAGTTCTTCTTCTTCGATGCCGAAAAAATTGTCTCACTGGCTGAAATGCGGTCCCTGGAAGAGAAGAAAATGCTCAGCAAAGCCTACGCAGAAGTGCTGGGCATAAAAAAATACGAAGATCTGAAGCAGAATCTCGAAAACATCCGCCTGAAGTTACGCAAAAATGCCAACGGCGATAAAGATCAGAAGCGGCTGGAGGAATTAAATACCATCATAGATACCAATGAACGACTGGTATCCGTCTCTACCGAGAAAAAGGAAAAGCTGGAAGAAGATATCGCCCGGAAAAAAATAGCGTCAGACAAACTACAGGAACGGCTGATCCGGGAGGGAAGCTCACTGACTACCAAAGAGTTTACCGAACTAAAGCAATCGCGGGAATTGGCAGCAGCCGAAAATGAGCGCCTCAAAGCCCGGGTGAACGAGCTATTGGACATCGCCCCACTGGCCATTGCTTCTAACAAACTGTCGCAGGTATATAACCAGATGATGCGCGAGGCCGAGGTTCGGGACCAAAAAGCGATCCAATCCTCCATAAAACGCAAGCTGGATATCATCCGCGACGAAATAACCACACAGCACAAAACAATGAAAATAACGGCTAAGGAGGAATCTCTGTTGTTTTCCATACTCGAGAAACACCTGCTGGCCGCACCGGATGAACAAGATCCCGTAAAACTCCTGCTCAATTTCAATCCCGAAGAGTGGAATAAACTGCTGACAATTGTAGATAATCTTAAGCTATCCTACGGCAAAGAAATCAAGGATACCAGCCAGCGTCTCAAGATCAACCAAAGCAGTTATGCTATTACCAATAGCAGGCTCAAAGATGCGGAAACCCGGGAAAGTGACCTGGTAATACAAGAGCTGCGGGCTGAAAAAAACAAGTGCGATGCCGAATTGCAGCTCCTCGAAAATGAGCTTATAGACACCAAAGTAAAGCTGGCACAGCTGAATAATGATATAGCCAATTTAAAAAAGCAGCAAAGCGAGCTCCGCAAAAAAGTAGATGTAAGCGAAGCCGACCGGCTCAAAGATGCCCATGCCTCCCGCCTCATCCGGGAGCTCACCATATTTACCCAAAACCTGAAAAAGCAAAAGAAAAAATCCCTGGAAGCCAATATCCTCGAGGCCTTGCGCAAGCTCATGCATAAAGCGGATTTCATCCACAATGTAGAAGTAATTGTAGAAAACGATTTCATTGATATCGAGTTGTACGACCGGCAGGGAAAACAGATCAATAAAGAAGGCATGTCCAAAGGCGAACAGCAGTTGTACGCCACGGCTATTCTAAAAGCCCTGGTAGATGAGTCGAACATCCGCTTCCCGTTGTTTATCGACAGCCCGCTGCAGAAGTTCGACAGGCAGCATGCCCACAATATTATTACCGAGTTTTACCCTGCCATCTCCGAGCAGGTAGTCCTATTCCCCCTGCTGGACAAAGAATTATCCAACGAGGAGTATGCCCTGCTCCTGGAGAGAGTAAACAAAGCCTACCTCATTCAGCACCAGGGCCAATACAGTTCGCAGTTGAAAGAGGTAAAACCCGAACTGCTTTTTGAAACCGTAAACGCCACAGCTTAATATGTTCAGCAGCATTAAAACATCCAAAAACAACAAACAGGTAGTGCAGGAACTTACCCGCAAGCTGAACCTGGGTGCCGAAAATGTGATTGCCCGCATTGCCTTTGCCTACTCCCTCTCCAAAGACAAGCAGCTCGATTTAAAGCAGATCCAGGATGCTCAAGGCAAAGAATACAGCGCCAAAATCCTGTTCGGCGAGCACCTGCCTTACTACATCGCCATGGTGTGCGTACATTACGATGTGTATAAAGACGACAAGGATATCGGCCGTTATGTAAAAATGCATGTGGACGACGGCCTGGAACTCATCCACAAGGAATTTGGCAAATCCAACCTGAGCGGCATGGAGTTTCTGATACAAAAGATTGAGGCGGGGATTAAGAGTTTATCTATTGACTAATAACAAGTTGTAAAAAAACCTACTGACGTGAGATTAATTTTTTTCACCTTACTGTAACTTTCTAGCATTTTCCTGTCCCTTTTATATACAGAGGGTGAGTATCAGCAAAAGTGTTATATTCGCTTTATTGTTTAACGGGTTCAAGTACACCGAATGGGTATGCGAGCCACAAAAAGAACAGTATGAAATTAAAAGAAAAAGAAAAGCGCTTTTCTGCTATTTTGGCGCTTCAAAAAAAGCAAAAGAAGCAGCGCCAGGGCTCCTATCTATACGAGGTTTACGACAAAGCCATCGATTTAGCCCTTAATCCCCAACGTGAGGTCAATGATTTTTTTACCCAAAATTTATGTCGGGATGCTAAGCGCATTTTAAAAAGGCGAAGCGACTCAGCACCGCACCTAGTTAGTCTTTCAACTGTACAGGCAGATCACGATGATGTATATATCAAAGAGGATATTGCCATTGAATCTTATACTGCGCTCGATGAGTTGGTATTCCACGACCTTCAGGCACAGCTAAATCTTCAATGCAGCAAGATACACTCACTGGCACCGCAAATTCTGCAGGGTATTATTTTCGACATACCGGGTACAGAACTTGCCCAAACGCTGAATGTATCAGAAAGCCTAGTAAAGAAAATCAGAATTAGCCTAAAAAAGGTGATCAGTAATATAATTATGAACTAAACTAAAAACACTAAAATGGAAACAGTAACTAAAACAAATATCCCCTTTATAAAAACGGGACAAGCCTTACAATCTTTAAGAGACTCCGGCTATAGCATCGAAGCTGCTCTGGGGGAAGTTATCGACAATAGCCTGGAAGCCGATTCAAATAAGATCGACATACACTTGTTTGAAGGTAAAAATAAAGATGGGAAAAAATGTGTAACGCAGATTGCGTTTATTGATGATGGTAAAGGCATGGATACAGAAGTTTTGCAATACTATCCCCAGATCGGCTTTTCCACACGCTATATGAGTACAAACACCATTGGGAAGTACGGAGTTGGAGCAAAGCTTGCCGCGCTCAACTTTGCTAGGAGATTTGATGCATGGAGCCGGACAAGTGAATCTGAAGTATGGAAGCATGTATATTTTGATTTAGATGAAACTATTGCTTTCGAGGAACGAGGAGAAGAATTAATGATTCAGGAACCCGGGGAAACAATCTTTCCAAAGGAATTACAGGATATTATTAAACCGGACACCAAAGGAACTGTAATTGTTTGGTCACGGGTTGACCGGTTCGAAGACGGCAGACATGCAATCCATTATGACGAACTTGTTCAGGATATTAAAAAAGAACTATCCAGAATGTTTCGTGTTTTTATCGACGGCGGTATAAAGATCAGTATTAACGGACAGTCCTTATTAGCACATGACCCGCTTCTGCTGATGAAAAATTCTTTCCAGGATAAGGAATTAAAGAAGCACTATCTGGGTCTTACCAAAGATAAGACAGATGAAAAAGTAAAGGACCATTACGAGGCGAGAATAATAGAAGAAAAAGTAATTAAGGTGGAAAACTCAAAAATCCGCTTGCGAGTATCATTATACCCTAAAGAAGTTATACGGAAAAGAGGTTTAGGTGGTGATACCCTTGCTTTAAAGCTACGGATTCCTGACAACGAAGGATCAATTAGTTTTATGCGGCTGGAAAGAGAAGTAGCCTATACCAATGTTCCCAGAATCTTCCCCGGCCGGGTGGAAAACCCGGACCGCTTTATCGGAATCGAAGTATCTTTTAATCCAGATCTGGATGGCTTTTTTGGCGTACGTAATGTAAAACGTGGAGTAGAACCTCACGGAGAACTACGGGTAAAAATAAAAGAAGCACTAAAAAATCCGATTACACAAGCCCGAAAGCTTATCGAAGAGATATGGGGGGAGGTGTCTAAAGAGGAACAAGAACATCAAGGCGAATACAACCCCATAACCCAGGCTGCAAATGAAGCCAACAATGCTATGCCTAAAAGCAGAGCTCAAAACAATAAATCAGAACCTGAAATTGAGAAAGACATTGATGAACTTGCTACTGATGTAGTAGGAAACGATGAAAAGGCTAAAGCAGAGTACAAGGAAAAAATACGGAAAGAGCCGTTTGTAATAGAATCGGTAAGCTTTGCAGGAAAAGATTTTTTTGATATAAAGCATTTGAATGGTCAGGTTATAATCAGAATAAATACCCGTCACCCGTTCTATCAGGAAATGTACAAGCCAATAAAAGATATAGCACAGGCCGACCCTGGAACAGTTACAGGTGATCAAGCTGTAAAAATTTCCCGCCGAACCATAGAAGCACTTACTTTACTTATCTTAGCTTACGGAAAGGCTGAGTCCATGAATGTAAACCCCGATGAAGCATACCGCGACCTAACAGGCTACTGGGGGCAGTTTCTGCATACACTTATGGGAAAAGTTAAAGATGTTATGTAATTTGCTCAAAAGATACCAAATGTTAGCTTACAAAATTTATTCAAACATAACTCATTTATGAACCAAGGAATCTTTCATTTTAAAGAATTATTTTTTGAACACTTTCATTCAATCGAAATGAATTTGCAACCATAACAGTGGCTTTATCCTCTAACAAAACGAAAAGTATTCTCTGGCATTTAATAATACCTATCGTAATAATTTTCTCCCCTTACCTATTGACATTATTAAGCAGACATTTTCACAAAATAGATTTTGATAAATCAGTTTATGAATTGAGTATAACAGGCGCTTTAAGTTTATTAGGTGTAAATGTAGTTAGAACAAGCTCTTCTCTGCTTATTGAAAAACAAAATGAAAGTAAAATACCAACAAGAATATAACAAAAGACATAGAATCAACAAGAGTAAATTAAGACCCTGGGCCCTTATGTTAACCTTTTTGGGGGGGATTGCTTACTTTGTTTCTTGATGATTTTTTCTTCTGTACTCATGACTTAATCCTTTTTTTGAAGTTAAACATTTATTGATACCTGTCAGACTAAGCCTTAACTATTACATCTAATATATATCAGGGGTGTATAACGCGACCTGTTTCATCCCGATCAACCTACTGTTTTGAGTTTTTTGTCCCCCATCTTTTTTAGGTTTATTGCTATTCAGCAATCTCGCAGCGAACCACAGGGTAAAGACAAGGTGATTAATAGTCGTCAAATATTATCTTTGGGCTTACACATTGTTTATTAAAACAACGTTGTCTGCCCTTGCTGGCTGCCTTGCTTACGCTTATACAAGGTATTGCGTCCGCTTTTTACAATCTCAAGCTCAGGAAATTTTTTTAAATAGAGCGCAAGTTTTTTGGGTGTCCAGTCAAGTTCCGCAGCTATAAGAATTTCCTGAACACTTAAAGGTTTACCATTAAACGCATTCAGAATTTTGTCTTTAATATCAGTCGGGTGTTTTTGGTATTGCTCAGATAACGGCTCAAAAACTACGTTTGGTTGCGTTAGTATTTCATATTGCGTCTCTTTTTCCTCCTTATGAAGTGAAGCTGATAGCCGGCTTATTTTGTTTAAATGCTGAACGAGTTCATTTCCATTTGAGAGAGGAATACCACCTAATTTGATTAAATCATAGTTTCCCTGCGGCGGGTTTGGTTTCAATAATTCAGGATTCAGAACAAAAAGTGGGATTTTATATTTTAATGCAGTAAGTCCCGCATCAAAAGTTCCGCTCATTTTCCCGCTGCCGCCGTCTCTTTCTGGCCCTGACGAAATAATTATTACGGCCCTGGACAATGCACAAACAAGTTTATTTCTACCCATAGCATTTTGTCCCGAAAACTTCTCGTATGGCATGAATTGAGAAATGAATAAAGTATTCTGCTCCCAATTTTGCTCTTTGATTTCCCCCTTTATACTCAGCTGATTGAAGCCGTAACTAAGAACCATTGTAGTTGTCCCCCCGGCTTCAAGCGCACCAATGTGAGCACTTGTATCAACCCCCTTAGCGAACCCAGAAGTCACATTGAAACCGCCATCCGCAAGCCTGTTAGCTATTCGTTTGGTCATTAAAACGGCGAAGTCGCTTACATCTCTTGAACCAACGATAGAAATACCGTCGGCATTGAGTAACTGTAAGTTGCCTTTGCAGAATAGGACAGGTGGTGTGTTTTCCCCTAACCGTTGAATAACAGATTCAGGATATCTCTCATCGTCAAGACCTATTATATGAACATGCTCGTGTTTTAATTTCTGATAGCTACTGTAAAGCTTATCGTTGTCCAAGGAGCATAGAGAATCAGGTTTTGCCCTTGAAAACTTTCCCTTTCCAAGTTCCGGTAAAAATTCAGACAGTTGTTTTTGCCCGGCTTCAAATAGGTCGTTTACTGTAAGCCCCAATTTTTTCAGCCTGTCATAAACATAATAAATGCTCTTTGCACCAAAGCCGGGTGCATTGAGAAGCATAAATGCTGAATATTCCCTGTCTCTCATCTGTTGCTCCTGGTTTTTGTAATTGTCAGAACGTAAACGTTTGCCGCTTTGCCCTTGTTGAACAGAATGTCGCAAACAGCATTCAACGTTTCCCCGGACCTGTAAAGGTCGTCAAAAAGCAGCACATTCTTACCACTAAGGCTGTTGGAGGGTATTGCAAAAGCACCCCTCAGTTCTTCTTTACGCTGCTCAATATCAATTATTTCTTTCTGTGGCGTAGTCGTCTTTATTTTCTTAAGGCTAGTAAAGTCAACCGGAATTTTGCAAGTTGAACTCAGACGCTTCACGATTTCGTATACCGGTTGAAACTCCCTTGTCGTGTCGGATGGCGGGATTGGGATAATAACGTTGATTTTCCAGGTTCCAAGTTGCTTCAGCAACCATTCTGAGGCAACATTTCCAATCGTTTCGGCACGGTGCCGTTCTTTCCAGTATTTTAAATGATGCATTCTAAACCAATGGGAGTGTAAGTGGTGTCCCATCTGATTTTCCCGTTGGCATCTAAAACATTGTTTCCTTCGGCGTCTTTTTGTGGGAAGCTTGAAACCGTATGCAAGTCTAAAGCATAACCTGCGTTCCAATGTCCTGTCAATATTTGCGGATTAATATCCATAGTTAAAGTTTTATTAGCATACGGAGCAGAAACAACATTAACATGCAATTTACCCACAGCTTTATTTTCCCCTACTTCTTTTCTATTAGTCTCGCCATCATTTCATCCTTCTCTTTGAGCATGCGTTCATACAACGCCATTTTTTCCTCATGCATTTTCAAAATTGCTTCAACTGGATTGAATACAGGATGGATATTTATTGCGGATGCACTGTCTTTAAAATCTGAAAATGTATTCGCAATCACATTCACCGCCTGCTCCTCATCAAAATTCTGAATTGCCTCTACGGGCAGTTTCAGCACATCGGCCACCTGTTTTAAGATGGTATCTTCGATGGTTTCGCGCTGCTCCAGCAGGCTTATTCTCTGTTGATTCCAGTCTTCGCCCAGCTCCCAGGCAAGAGCGTCCCGCTTTATTCCTAGCATTTCGCGAAAGCGTTTGATGTTACGACCCTGGTGTATCTTAGAGTTGTTGCGCATAGTGTAAGCAATTAATAAGGACAAAAATAACCTTTTTGGTGCAGGGAAAGATACGCATTATCCTGTAAATAACCGGTAAAAAACGGGTAATATCCGGCTGCAGAATGTGAGATACAGCCGGGGCGCAGCTTGCTTTGCATCAAAAAATAATACGTATGACAACCACGTGCAAACCCACCGTCCCTGCCATTAAAAAACGGCAACTCACCGTCTGCAATAAAGGTTTTCGCCGGGCCGGCGGGCATTACAGGAACTTTCCCGACCTGCGACTTTGTGGCAAGTGGCTGCAGGAAGCCGGCTTTTGCCCCGGACTGGTCATCGATATTACCTGCGAAGAAGGTTGCCTCATCATTACTCCGGCCAAAGAGCAACGGCATGTAGTGACCTGATGCTTTACACCGGTGGATTAACAATGGATGAACCTCTTTTTATCGGAAAATATTTGTGTGCTGAGTCATTTTCCGGCTTTTTAATGGAAAATGCAGGAGGAAAGTTCTTGAGATCAGATCCATCAGGCATTCATGGCCCTCAGACTGGCTACCAGGTTTTTAATGTCTGTGACGGCGGCCGTAATTTCGTCGCGGGTGGTAAACCTTCCCAAGCTGATTCGGATAGAGGCATAACACTGGTCATCGCTCAATCCCATAGCGCTGAGCACATGCGAGGGTTCCACTTTGGTGGATGAACAGGCTGACCCATTGGAAACCATTATGTTTTCCAGCCCGGCAATAATAGCGTCGGCATCAGCCCCTTCAAAACAGATATTGCTCACATTATACAAACGGTTGGTCGTACTTCCGTTTACGAAGCTGCCTTCTGTTTCCAGTAGTCCTTTCTCCAGTTCGTCTCTCAACTCCCCGATGCGTTTTGCATCAGCGGTCATTTCTGCCCGGGCAATTCTGGCTGCTTCCCCCAGACCAACAATTCCGGGCACATTGAGTGTACCGCTGCGCATGCCTCTTTCGTGTCCACCGCCATGGAGCAATGCGGGTAGTTTTACTTTAAAAGGACGCTTGCTTCTCACATACAATCCACCAACACCTTTAGGTCCGTAAAATTTGTGCGCTGAAAAAGCCAACAGGTCAACCCCCATCTCCTGCACATTAACGGGGAGCTTACCTACTGCCTGCGTAGCATCCGTCATAAAGAAAATATCTTTCTCATGTGCGACGGCAGCTATTTCTTTAATCGGTTGTATAACCCCTGTTTCGTTATTTACGAACATTACAGAAATCAGGATGGTTTCGGGCCGGATAGCCGCTTTTAGCGTTTCCAGGTCAATCAACCCATCACACTGAACCGGCAGATAAGTAACGGCATACCCATCTTCTTCCAGGCTTTTGCAGGTATCCAGTACCGCCGGGTGCTCGGTGCTAACTGTTATAATATGGTTGCCTTTATGCTTGTACTCTTTTGCTACACCTTTTATAGCCAAGTTGATAGCCTCCGTTGCGCCTGAAGTAAAAATAATCTCCATAGGTTCACAACCCAAAAGACTGGCCATATGCGTTCGCGCCTCTTTGACATGCTGATTGATTTGAACACCGAAACTATGATTGCTCGCCGCATTAGCATATGCTGAGGTAAGAAATGGCAACATTACCTCCAATACTCTACCATCCAGTTGAGTTGTAGCATTATTATCCAAGTAAATTTTCTGCTTCATATTTGGCACAACCAAAGATAGCACAAAAAGAAATTGCCTTACCAATGCTTTTATTAAAGAATTACCCCTCGCCCCACATCCTCACCAGGTTGGCGTATACCTGTTGCAGCAGCAGGTGCTCTGTGCTCAGCGGGTCGCGGCTGCCCAGTGCTTCTTCTACGCTTTTGAGCTGGAAAATAAGCTCGCGCTGTTCTGTATTTTTAATGAAAGACTGCATCCAGGTAACGGCCGCAACCCGTTCGCCTTCCGTTACGGGGTTTACGCAGTGCAGGCGCGTGGTCGGGTAAATGACCACATCGCCCTTTTTTCCTTTGAAAGGTACAAAACCCGTAGGCGTATGGATCACCAGCTCACCGCCCGCATAACTTTCCGGGTCACTCAAAAACAGGGTGGCGCTCAGGTCTGCACGTATGGTCTGTCCGCCGTCGCTCATGAGTGGGCTGTCGGTATGCCAGCCATAGCTATTTCCATTGCTGTACCTGCTGATAACAGGCAGCAGGATGGCTTTGGGCAGGAATGCCATTTTTACCACGGGGTTCTGCGCCAGGGCCGCAAAAACGATCTCCTGTACGCGCTGCCTGGCAGCGTTTGGTATACGGGAGGCCTACTGGTTGTGCTTTACCTCGCGCGCCGCGCCGCTGGCGGTGTTTCTGCCGTCTTCGAACGGGATCTGCGGCAGCAGGGCATCGATCTCGGAAAGGGCGGCTTCGCCGGGAACGGAAGAAAGCACCAGGAGGGACGAGGGAAGTTGTTGTTGCATGAGTATTGATTAACCTGCCGCCAAAGTACTGTTTTTCTGCAAGTGTTCCTAATGATGTATATCCGCGGAAATACGTATCTTTTTAGGTACGGTTTACGACAGCTTTTTTGTCATCTGATGGACGAACGGACTATACAGCGCAAGATCATTCATATCGACATGGACGCTTTTTATGCGTCGGTGGAACAGCGCGATTTCCCGGAGTACCGCGGCAAAGCGCTGGTTGTGGGCGGCCGCCCGGAAGAACGCGGAGTAGTGGCGGCGGCCAGTTACGAGGCCCGGCGCTTCGGTATACGTTCGGCCATGTCGTCGCACAAGGCCCTGCAGCTATGTCCCGACCTTATCTTTGTGCATCCGCGTTTTGATGTGTACCGCGCCGTTTCCCGGCATATTCATTCCATTTTCCGGCGTTATACCGATATCATCGAGCCGCTCTCGCTGGACGAAGCTTACCTGGACGTAAGCAGTGACAAGGCCGGTGTGGGCTCTGCCATAAAGATAGCCCGGCAGATAAAACAGGCCATCCGCGAAGAGCTTAGCCTCACGGCCTCGGCCGGGGTGTCTGTAAGTAAGTTCGTGGCTAAGATCGCTTCGGACATGAATAAGCCGGACGGTCTTACCTTCATTGCCCCTTCGGAAGTAGAAGCCTTTATGGAAACGCTGCCTGTAGAGAAATTCCACGGTGTGGGACGGGTGACCGCCGAAAAAATGAAACGTATGGGACTGCATACCGGCGCCGATCTGAAAAAGCTGGGCGAAGAAGAGCTGGTGCAGCATTTCGGAAAGTCGGGACACTTCTTCTACCGCATCGTGCGTGGTATCGATAATCGTCCTGTGCAGCCGGAACGCGAGACCAAATCCGTGGCCGCAGAAGATACTTTCCTGCATGACCTGCATACCCTGGAAGAAATGGAGGCCGAACTGCACAAAATTGCCGAACGGGTCAGCGGACGCCTTCAGAAATACGGACTGCGCGGACGCACCATTACCCTGAAAGTGAAATTCCATGATTTCCGGCAGATCACCCGCAACCAGTCGTACCCCCAAGCCGTGAACGATCATACAAGCCTGTTCCGCACGGCAATGGAACTGTTGCAGAAAATAGAGCTCCGGCCCGTGCGCCTGCTGGGTATCTCAGTATCGAATTTCGGGGAGGCTCCGCAGCGTTCCCCGCAGCGCAAAACCGATGTAGGCGGACAACTGAGCCTGTTCAGCGACGAAATGTTCGAAGAATGATGCTGAATGAAGACCTTAACGGATCAGGAAACGGCGCATGGCCTCCAGGTATACTTTTTTATCACTGGGATGCGGCACATGGCCCGAGTGCTCGAGCACAGAGATCTCGGCATGCAGGGTATCGGCCAGGCGCTGCCCGTAGGCCAGGGGAAATACGCGGTCGTTCCGGCTCCAGATAACACCGTTGCGGGTATGCAGGGTATTCATGCGGGCGCGGTACATATCGGCATGGGCCACCAGCTCGCGCATGAGGCTGCGTTTGGCATCGGCATGCTTTTGTGTTTCGGACTCAAAGACCTGTTCATACACGAAATCGGGCACGGGCAGGCTGTCATCCGAAAAGACGAAACCGGTAAGCTTACGCAGTCCTGCGGCTTCCTGCGGTACAAAAAGATCTTCGGGCGTGGGCGCACCTGCACGCTGGCACATCTGGCGTATATCATCGGCACCGAAAGCCGGTCCGGGGCTGTTCACGATAAGCAGTTCCTGTGCCCCGTAAGGACGCTGGTTCAGCATTTCCATGGCTACAAAACCACCGTATGATATTCCCACAATAGCATCGGGACGGACCTGCAACTGGTCGCAGAGCTTCCACATTTCGGAGGCCTGGTTGCGCAGGCTGGGCTGCATCCTGCTTTGCGAACGGCCGAACCAGGGCAGATCGGGTACCAGGGCCTGCACGCTGTCGTCGAGGTCCAGCATGGCATCGAACCAGGTGGTGGCTCCGCCTACGCCGAAACCATGGACAAAAAGCACCGTTTTGGAACCCTCGCCTCCGCGGTAATAAAAAATCTCGGAGGAATCGGTGTATACCGTACCCGAATCATAGCCGGCGGCATGCAGCCTTGCATCGCGCAGCACGTTCAGTATACTGAAAATATTGTTGAGGGCCAGTACAAGCAGTACGGCCAGCACAGAGAGAATGATACCCGTAATATAGAGGCGGCGGCGTTTCATCTTTATAAAATTATAACAAAAAACAGGCCATTTTATGCACTTTATGACCTTTTTGCGGCGTTCCGCCTGCTTTTTATGGCCTTTTATTCCCCGGTGCAACGTAAAGAAACAGAAAAATAGCTGCCGCAAATGCCGTTTACAGCCATGTAACTTTTATTACCTTAGTACCATGGAAGCGGACAAAAAGCCCGGGCTGCCGGAAGACCAGAGACCTCTTGCCCCCTGGCAGCAGAAACTGCACGAAGTGATCTTTGAGGCCGACACCCCGGCCGGTAAGCTGTTCGATATTATCCTGCTGCTGCTGATCCTGGCCAGTATGTGCATTGTGATGGCCGAAAGCATATACGCAGTGAACCTGCAGTACGGGCCGGTGCTGCGTACGGCCGAATGGGTGCTGACCATCGTTTTCAGCCTGGAATACCTGCTGCGCCTGCTTTGTGTAAAACGGCCCCTGAAGTATGTAACCAGCTTCTTCGGCGTGGTAGACCTGCTTTCGATCCTGCCCAGCTACCTGGGGCTGTTCATACGCAGTTCGCATGTACTTTCAGTGATACGTGTGCTGCGCCTGCTGCGTATCTTCCGTATATTCAAGCTTACCCGTTTTGTGCGCGACAGCAATACCATCCTTATCTCACTACGCAAAAGCCGGCATAAGATCGTGGTCTTTCTCTTTTTTATGCTGCTTACCAGCATTATACTGGGCTCGATGATCTATGCCGTTGAGAACGAGGTAAACCCCGCCTTCAGCAGCATTCCGCAAAGTATTTACTGGGCCATTGTAACACTGAGCACGGTGGGCTATGGCGATATTGCTCCCATAACACCCTTTGGCAAGGTGATCGCCTCGGTGATCATGATCATCGGTTACTCGATCATTGCCGTACCTACAGGCATCATTACCGCCGAAATGGGCCGCAGCAAAAAAGAGGGAGGACTGAGCACGCAGGCTTGTCCTTCCTGTGCCCGCGAGGGACACGATACAGACGCCAGGTACTGTAAATACTGCGGACACAGCCTGTAAAAACTCTATTCTGCCGCAAAACGGAAATCGAAGGCCCCTTTGCGCAGATGTACCCCGTATTCGAGCCAGGCTTTGAGACAGGCCAGGAAATTGGCCCAGCCTTCCGTATTGCCCTTGAGCCAGTTGAGATCGGGTGTGCCGCTGATACTCCGTTCTGTGATGCGTACCACGGTTGAGCCCTCGCCGTATGGCTCCAGGTGTATCTCGCTCAGGTGTTCGCGGCCGTCCACGTCCCAGTAATACGATATGTACCTATCCTTTTCGATGCGGCCTACACGCACAGGCACATCGTCAGGGAATTCGGGGAAATGCCAGGTGAGCTCACGGCCTTCTTCCATACGTCCGCTGCCGTCTGATATAAAATAGTTCGACATCAGGGCCGGGTTCACGATCGCCTCAAACACTTCGTGTACGGGCTTCTGTACCTGCAGACCTGCATTAATGATCATCTCTTCTGTACGCATATTGCCTGGTTTTGGTTCAGCAATATACAAAAATCCGGGCGCAACACGCTGTAAAACAATCGCTGAAAGCTCAATACACCCGTTCTTGTTTTCCCGGATTCTTATTGTATCTTTGTTATATCATTATCAAACCTTAACTAATTATGACCAGCCTGACCTGTGAATATACGATCATTCCGTAACCTTATTTTTTAAAGCATAAGGGCCCGTTCAGCGGGTTCCCGCAGACCTGTATGGCAGGTTCGTGTCCCTGCCGGAAAGAGGCTCCTGCAGACCCGTCTGCAGCGGAAGTTCGGGTGGCGTGTCCCTGCCCTTATGCGTCGCATGCCTGTTGTAATGCAATGGCTAAGGTGTTTTCAAAAGCCCGCGAACGATAAGATAATGCAAAGGACCGGAAGTATAGAGATACTCCGGTCCTTTTCCATTTACCAACCTTTATCTTTAAATGTGGTTTGGCTTTGGCTATGAAGGTGCAGGGTTATGAGAAGGTTTGCAAATTTACTCCTGCGCCCGGAAATGCACCAGCGCATTAGCTTGAGATATGATCTGTTTTGCTTGAGAAATTGTCATTCTCAGGACGAATGTTTTTATATTTGGGGAGATAAGAACGTATGATATGCGTATAGGAAATAAAATACGAAAGGTGCGGGAGCTAAAAGGCTTTAGCCAGGAATATATGGCCGTTGAACTGGGCATGTCCCCGACGGGATATGGTAATATTGAAAGGAACGAATCTGATATCAATATCGAAAAGCTAATGCGCGTATCAGAAGTATTAGGCGTTAAGGCTGAGGATATTTTAGCATTGGACGAGACCGGTGCTACCACATTTAATAACTACGATCATACACAGGTTGAACAGCAGATAGGTAATTATACCTTTCCTCTTGAAATGAAACAACTGTACGAGGATAAGATAGCCTTGCTGGAAGACAAAATAAATTACCAAAAAGAAAAGATCGATGAGCTAATGGCAGAATTAAAGAAATACACTCAAAAATAAGCACCGGTTTAAGGATCGTTTTTCCCCGGTTTTCTTGTACCCAGTCTTTTAGTTAGTTGCGCATACAACTTTGCAGAGAACATATCGTCTGCTAAGTCTTTGACTTTTATTTTATTAAAATAATCCGTTGCCCGGTCTTTATCACCGCAGAGATACAATAATGCGCTCTTTAGCGTATATAGCTGGGTAGATTTATTGGATTCCAGACCATAGTCAACATATTTCATTTTTCTTGTCAAAACTTCCTTCTCAACAGGACGGCTTATATCCAGTATTAATGCAGAAAGATAAAGGGATTGATATTCGCCTTTGATCTTGTCAAAATACTCTTGTTCCAGGCGGTTATAAGTTACTGTATCCTTTTTGAAATAGTATTGATAATCTCGTTCTAATGTCAGCGGCTTATAATAATTAAACTGGATCCCGCTTGCCGGTTCATCTTTGCCATCTCTGATATAATAAACATTATCCTTCCAGTGACTGGCAATAACATTCTGAGCTTCCAAATATGCTTTTTCATCCCCTCTTTTAAGTGCTGACGTTACGTGTGGCTCTGCAATAGAACAGAACCTGTATGCAACGTCTGATGAATCAAAAGAATTATAAAGTAATCCCGGATTACTTACAAAGAACTGATACGGTTTAGATTGAAAACTTAGTCTTGGTCTTTTACCATACATACAGAAGTCGAAAAAGAAGTTCACAAAAAGAGAATCGCTGTATGTGTTCTCAGGGAAGGCATTAAAGGCTTTGGTAATGGTCAGGGAATCCAATTCACCTGCAATATCTAAATTCCGCACATGCCATTCCATAAAGATGTAGTCCTTTTCTTTCTCTTTAGCTGCGTTTTTTTGCTGTTTCAGCGATTTGTCGGGCGAAACAGCATATTGTAACTGCTTTAAAAAATCACTCGGGCTTAAAGCTCCTAAAATGCGATGAACAACGTTTTTATTTGTATCAATAATTATTATATCCGGCTGAGGCCCCACATTAAACCTTTTACGGATCTCTTGCCCTTCTTTACTTAGTGTATTTACAGAATAGCTGTGGAAATTCAGTTTCATAAAAGTAACAACAGCCGAATCTGTAAAGGTTGTCTGATCCATTTTTTCACAGCCCGGACAGCCTTTAAAATGAAAATAAAGCATGGAGAAGGGTTTCCCAGCAGGTATACTGTCCTTCAGCAAGACCTTTTCATCTTCGAACTTTACGCTGTACTTCTGTTGCGCAAGGCAACAAAGTGCCGTGAACACATAAAGGGATAATAAACTAAAGCGGCAGAACATTTTTATAGGTTTGTACTTTTAGCTAATGCGTGTATTAAAGGTATTAGGTGCCAAATTGAAGATATTTTAGCATTAGATGAAACGAATGCTATAACGTAATAACTAACGAAAGAAACGCAGCTTGTCAACCGCGTTTTTTAAATAGTATCTAACAGGTTTAATGGTTATTTTTCTCTAACTTTCTTTGCTCTTGTTCTTCGATTTTCTTTTTTTCTTTCAGGTATACATATCCAATAACACCGATGAATCCACCGGCAATGGGGTTTAATATCAGATCTAACTTGGTGGGCTGTTCTACAAATCCAACAATCCAGGAAAGAATCATACCCAAACTAAAAATAGTCGAAGGAACAATGATCATCAGGAACAATGATGATTGTATTACTTTCTGAATTTCACGAATCTTTTTCATATGAGTATAATATACTAATTAAGGACAGAACCAGCAGTCATAACCTTTTTGCCGGAAACCTTCAACGGATGATCTGTATGCGGCAACAAACATTCCTCCAAAAACTCCTGCAACAGGATTTCCGGTTGCGAGTCCGCCAACTGTCCCCCAAAAGGCTCCAGCAGCATCTTGTTTCAAAGCCGCTATCTGAGCTGGGTTTGCTTTTTCATGATTACCATTTGTATAAAAGTTCATGTATTTAAGCCCGTCCGTTTCCCAATATAGAGCCGAATACTTTGCAACAGATGCAGTGATAGCTATAATATACCTTTCCTCTTCAATATCTAATGAGGATGCAGCTATTTGAACTTCATCCATTAACTCCATAAACTGTTCCAAAGTTAATAAATCCGCTTCATAATTATCAATACCGGCCTCAATTTGAGTTACAATGCTTTCTCCTTCATTACTGAAATACGCATGATTAAAGTTTTCCTCAAGTGTAATCTCTATATCTGGCGCTGGGTGTCCGGTTAATGTAAAATAGTCCAAAATCTTACCCTTCAGTTCAGCGTCAAATTCTTCTTCTGTCGCTGTCCATTCTGCCTCCTTTAAGGCGATAAAGTGATCGTAAAGATAATTTAAGCAACTGTTATGCCATGCACCCACACTTTCAGCGGTTTCATAAACTTCATTTTCTGCGGGAGTTCCCGGGTCTGTCTTAACAGTAGGCTCTAATAAATCGGCCTTGTTACAGGCCCAGATAGTGAACATTAAAGTTCCACACAGAAGGAATCTTACTTGTTTCATACGAATTAGGATTTAATTTACTTGTTTAACATTTTTGTCTTGATAAACGGGAGTCAAACTTTAAATTTTAAATTAATATAACTATTTTTAAAATGCAAACTTGAAATATGATGCAAATAAAATATGTTAAGCCAAAGTAAAAAAGAGGAAAAACCCTGAAAAAAACAGGATTTTTCCTCTGAATACAATTATCATGGCCCTTCGGCACCGGAAAAGTGTACATACCCGCTACATCTCGCCACTGGCGAGAGCTTTTTCATGCCTCAACTGCTCAGGTTAACCCGGCCAGGGGATTGCTGCAACCCGCTCAGGCAAGCCTGGCGTGTTTTGGCATGAAAAAAGCACAATTCCGCCATGGCGGAATTGTGCTTTACATTCTCTTGTGGAGCCGGAGGGATTAGCCCCCCGCTCTACTAATGCGTTAAATACAAATGATTTACACTGTCCAAAAAATACCGTTGTCCAACTTTTCACGTTAGTATTATTTAGTTCTTTTTTGCAACTGTTTTTCCAGTTCAGACACCCGAAATTGCAGATCAGATACAACCCTTAGAAGGTGTCTTATATCCTGCTCCATATCTTTATTTCTTGACTCTTGTACGTTCTCCGAGCCGTTTGTGATTTGGATAGTGCTGTTTGATATTTCTGCTAATTCAATGTGCAAGGCCTCTGCGATTTTTTGAATGGTAGCCCTTCTAACTGTTTTATCTCCTTTTTCTGCTTTTTTCACGGATGTACGGGAAATTTTGGCAATACTGGCTAAGTCCGTCTGAGATAAGCCTTGCTTTTCTCGATAACGAATAATTTTTTCAGGCTGATAATCAAACCTATATGGGTTTTCAGCACTTGCAGACAGGTGTTTTGAGGTCATTTTTTGGTCTTTTTTGGTCGCTTTGGCTATCTTGTGGTCATATTGGGTCTTTTCAATGGCCAAAATTGGTAATTATAACTCAAATTTGAAAATAAATCTTTGTTAAAAATGGGAAAACCGCTCAAACTCAAGGCAAGCAAGGTATTTAAGTACAATATCGGGGAACGGCTGGCTGCCATACCAGAATACAAAAGAGTACTTATCCGGGAATGTATCTGTATCCGGGGGAACATCAGTAATTCTACCCTTTCACGGTACGTAAACTGTAAATGGGACGAACAACAGGATATACCGGGGATCGTGTTAAAGGAAATTTCAGATATACTACTCTGCCCGGTAGAAGACTTATACAATCCAAGACCTAAAAACTAAGCCATGCTAATACAGGAAATCATTATACCGCAGAAACCCCATAAAGGCACCCTTGAATTTAAAGTATTGAAGTATTGCGAATCCGACCCCGATAATACTATCGTTGAAATGCGTATGATCTTAGGCAGTCCCAGAGAACCGGAAGGGCTATTTAGAATAGTTATGACTGGAACAATAGCTTATTACTTATCGTCCAAATTGCAAGCTGCTGTAATAGATGAATTATGAGCGAGCAACTGGCACAGGAATACTACGCGGCCAGTTGTGAAGAATTTACGCGACTGGTGGCCCGGTTACGTGCCGACGTGGAAGCATACGCCGCAAAACCGGACGCAAATACAAAACGCATTAACATTCAGAACGAAATTATCGCAAAGTGCCTAACGTTCCTGAATGCATCTAACGCGGCTATACAGGAACTGGATAAGACAATCCAGTATTACAAGACCCAGCACGCAGAAGCGTACAAACGGGGGCGAGAAGACGGTGTAAAAGAAGCCGAAGCCGCCCCCGATCGCTGGGCGAATAAAGAAGCCTTCCGGGCGTACCATATAGCCCGGCAAAAGGAAAAATGGTCAGACCACTTTTAATATATACATGAAATGCTTGAAAAACCTGTAAAGAAATGGCAACCCGAAGTTATAGACACACAACTAAGCGACAGCGAAGCCCAGGAATTTGAAGCAGAAAAGCCCTTTATCCTACGGGTGCGTGATGCGCTATTTGAACAGTATTCTTTCCGCTATAATGAAACCCGTCAAATACTGGAATTTGCCCCGGCAGAAGAAAACGATTTCATCGACTTTGAACACGAACATCTAAATAGCATTTGGATTGATTTTCAACTAAACAAGGCATTCCATAAGAAGGAAAAGCCGCCTATTACCTTACTGGAAAAGATATTATACAGCCGTCTTGTTCCGAAATTCAATCCGATACGGTCGTATTTCGACGCACTGCGATGGGATGGGAAAGACCATATTAAAACATTGGTAGAAACGGTAAAGGTGACGGCCTTAGACCTGCCGGACGGCAAAACAACGGCGGATTACTGGCCCCTAATGCTCCGGCGCTGGCTTATCAGCTCGGCGGCCTGTGGCATTGGCACCGGAACCAATCAGGTTATGTTACTTTTCATAGGGGATCAGGGAACATACAAAACCACGTGGATGAATCGCCTATGCCCCCCGGAAATAGAAAAATATGCGTTTACCGGCCATATAAACCCGACGATCACGGACAATAATACAGCCGACTTACTGGCAGAGAAATTTATAATAAACCTCGACGATCAGTTACAGTCTATCTTCGGGAAAGATTTCAACCTGATAAAAGCCCTTATTACAACCACTTCCGTAACCAATCGCAAGGCATACCGCAGAGATCAGAAAAAGCGTATACGCATAGCCAGTTTTGTAGGTTCGGTGAACTCTGATCGTATCTTTCAGGATGCACAGAACAGACGTTACCTTACATTCAAAATCCATCAGATAGATATTACCAAAAAGGTAGATATTACGCAGGTTTGGGCACAGGCATATCACCTGCTAAAATCAGGGGAAAAGTATTGGTTCGATAGTGAAGAAACCGCAATTATCGACAGCATGAACAACCTGTTCACTCAGGTAAGCGAGGAGGAAGAATGGCTGGTTCGTCTATACAGGCCCGTACCTACAAATGACCCTTTAGCAAAATACCCCATGTTTTCCGAAATTCTATCTAACCTAAATGCAGCTTCCGGCCTGCGATTATCGAAATACCGCCTTGAAATAGCCATGAAGAAATTAGGCTGGGAAAACCGCACGGCAAAACGAATAGAGGGTATAAACGGCCCTCGATACGTATATGCTGTATACGAAAATTTTGTAAAAGATAGCTTTGGTAGGATTGAAGTAAAAATAGCATGAAAATTTAAATTTTTGAAAATCAATGAATTTCGCATCGTATAAAGCTGTAAAATTTATTTAACATGCATGATTTTGAAGCAGAAAACAAACCTGGATTAATAACTATTTGTAGGTTGATCGGAAGCCAAGAAATAGGAGGCCAAGAAATACCACCACCATTGGAAAAAATATCAGGGCCCGTTTACCAATTAAAGCAGATGGTAACAACAATAGCCGTTTCTGACGTAAAAGAGTATATGCGGATAGAAGGAATACAGAACGCCGCAGTAAAATATACAAATACACTGGAAGAGGCACAAGAGATTATTCAACAAATGGAGAACCCCGATTAACTCGGGGTTCTCTTTAGACCTTACTTAATCTTTTCCAGTTCAATACCTAAAAGAGCCGCGGTTTCTTCCCTACTGATTCCCCTTTTTCAATAGACGCTTTGCAGCGTCTTTAAGCTGCTTTTGTGACATTTTTCCCATTTCCGGGCCTTACTACACCAAAAAGCAAAACAGCTCTTTTCAAAAGCGTTCTACTACACTTACTACTTTACAACAGATAAGTATATCAATTACTTAGTAAGTAATTCTGTTGTAAGTGTAGTAAGGAAAAGGCCTTTTGTTGTAAGTAGTTTTGTTGTAATGTCGATTCCGAGAAAAAAACTTTTTTCTTTTGGGAGTTTTACCGGCTTTTCTAACCAGTTCTAACCAATTTCAAACCTGAATTTCCAATATTGGCAAATCCCTTGTCAACAGAGGGACGCAGTATAATTTTGTCCTGTCACAAACAGCAAACGGGATGCTACCTGAATACCTGAAACAGAAAACGGCCTTGTACTTCAATACGCAAGAGTGGGAAAAGATCAAAACGGTACTTTCTACCATAGAAATTACACCCATGCCGGCGACCGCAGGAAAACTGTTCCTGAGCCTTGCTGAAAGATTACAGGACGCAGAAAAGCGTATACAAAGCCTCACCCAACAGGCAGAATCCTTAAAGACAAAACCTGAGCCGAAACAGGCTCCCCCGGCAGGGCCTCTTAAAGAAAACGTTCCCAATACACCGGCACCCGCGCAGAAGAAGAGCGGCTGGGGCCTTTTCGACTGGCTATAAAATATTTACAAATATGCTTTATTACAAACTTATAGGCGGTGGCAAGCCTTCCTACATCGCTTTTCATGAAGATACCGGACTGGGTATTATGGTTACAACGGCTTCCGGTATGCGCGGCACTGATGCCGACCAATTCGGTAAAGCTGCTGCAAATGTACTTACCATAAAGGTAGATAAAGCGGTGCTGATCGACGGAAACCCGGACGCAAGTCCGATTTATAAGGCTGAATTTAAACGGGAGTATAGTAAGGCCCTGCGGATATTTTCTAACGCTCTTTCAAACGATTTCTAACACATGGCAAAGAAAAAAGCCCAGGAACAGGACGAACAAACAGAACCGGCAGAAACTCCCGTGCCGCAAGTGCAAACCATAGAGGTAGACAAAGTACAGTTACAACAGATTTTGCACCAAAATGAGGAAATGAAACGGATTGTTTCTGCTTTGTCAGGTATTGCCCTTGCCTTTGGTAAAATGCTGGGCGGACGTATACCCAAATCGCGGCAGGATTTAATGTTTGCTCTGCCGTCGATCTTAGGCAAAGTTACCCGGCACCCGGAACTGATCGACCAGTTAGAAGCGGGGTTTGTCGTGTGTTTGGAAATCCTGCCGGATTATCTCGATGAACCGACTTTACAACAATTCAACCAAACATTTAAAACGGTCTGAAAATGCAGGAAACAGATACAATACAAGAGATTGATTTAACCGCCCTGCTGGCTCAACGTGCAACAGAAAAAATACATATAGAAGCTACGGCAGAACCGGAACCTGAGCAGCAGACGGAATTACCCGAAGACCCAGCGCAGTTTTCCGGGGACTTTGTGGACGACATGCCCCCCGAATTGAACGGGGACGAAGAAACCACAATTAGCGGCGAACTGGCAGAAAAAGCAGCAGTAAGTTACGACCCGGAAAAACTGGCACAGTCGATTGTCAACGGTACCGAAGCCCTAATGCAGGCAGTCGGCCCCTTTGCTTTTGAAATGACCCTGCCAAAGGAAGACCGCAACAACCTGAAAATACTGGCTGCAAAATACCGGGAAAGCAAGCACAGAAAGCAGTTAGAACTAACGGAAGAAGATCAGAAAACGATGGTCATATTCCTGGACTATTCCGACTATGAAGAAAGCCTGTCTTTTACGGATAAAGAACGGGCCTCTTTGGTAGAACCATTAACACAGGTGTTGCGTGATGCGCATATTGAAACAAGCCCTACCACGGCCCTGATTATTGCGGCCTGTATCGTAATGTTCCCGCGTATACTGCCGCTGATTAAGAATTTCTTTCGCTGATGGCCACAGACCCGCAAAGAAAGGTTAGTATCATAATGGGAATGCGGGATTCGGGGAAAACCACTTTCGTAAAGAACATAATTCGCGTATATAATCCGCATTATCGTGTCCTGATCGTAGACACTACCCCCGACCATCCCAAATACAGCGGGGTACAACTGATTACTCCGGGTATGATTCCATACTGGAAAAAGGGCGTAAAACGCATTATGGTAGATGAAGACAACGTAGGGGCCGTAACTGAACACATACGACAATTACGGTACAGTTTAATCATATACGAAGACGGCGGGAAATACCTGTATGAAACTGTACCTGTACCGGGTAGCGTGAAAAAGCTGTGCTTAGATTCTAAGCAACACTTTAACGATCTGCTTTTCCTTTACCACGGCTTCGGGGACGTCCCTAAGAAGTTATTCCGGTACGCAAATTTCCTGACCATTTTTAAGACAATGGAAGATATTAAGTCTTACAAAGGAAAAATACCCAATTTCCAGCATGTATACAGGGTTTGGCAGAAAGTAATGAGCGACCCGAACCAATACAAAAACATAACGATTCCACAGTTTTAGTATATGGAACGCGTACCAATACGGCCATATTCAAAAAAGCAGCTTACTATACTGTACGGTTGCTCTTTTACTACGCTGAATGTGTGGTTAAAGCCTATTTGGCCGGAGTTAGGGCCGTATCAGGGTAAGTTATTTAAAGTGTCCCAAATAGAAATAATTTTCCGGCATTTGGGACACCCGTATAAGGATTGACAAACGCTATTTATTCACTTTCGGCGGTTTATTTCCTTTATCATTTCTTGTTACTATACTTTTCGGAAATCCACTTTCTGGTTTAGAGGGTGGAGGCGTAGCCGGTTTAGCTGGTTTACTTTGTTTTGCCATAAAATTAATTTATTAAAGATGTGATAAAAAAGAGTGAAAAAAAAGCAGTGAACACAACGGCAGTACTAATCCCAACTTTAGAATTAGCTAATGCCTCTGAACGTTTTATATTAATCTTTAGATTCTCACTGGAGTTATTAGCAAGTTCTTTAATTAAGTCCTTTTCAAATGTTTTCCTTACCTCAGTTTCATCTTTGGTTTTTAACTCTTTGTTCAGATGATCTAAGTATTCTTTTCCTCCTGTTAAAGTGTGATAACCATACGGTTTAAAAAAATTGGAAAAGGAAACAAGCAAAAAGAAAATGGATATTACAACTGCTATTAATGTGATGTAGGAGCATACAAGCATACTAATAAATAAGAATCCTTTATCAATATCCTGTGTGTAGATAAAGATATGCACCCCAACTATTGCAGTAAGTATACCAATAGGTACGTTAACAGCTTCGTTAAGTTCCTTTCTGCGCTCTAATTCATAGAAATACAGTTCTTTATAAAATTCCAGATCGTTCATACTGAACTTTATGCTTTAGAAATGCAAGTTACCTAATTAACTGCATTTTACAAAGAGTTATTCCCATTTGTAATGCATAATTTCTCTCACCTCTGATTTACTCAAAACCTGCTCTGTCAACCCCCGAACCTTTGCCATACAAAACAACACGTAATGGCAGATACAAAAAAAGGAAGCGGGGCTGTAAAACTCTTTGCCCTGTTAGCTGTGGTGATCGTGGGCGCGGCGGTTGGCTCCCTGATCTATGACAGGATAAAAACCGCCATCGAGAAACGCAAAGCGTTTCAGGCTACAAAAGCCGCCATCACAAACGACACAATCTAAAAAACAGCATTAAAACAGTCGATTATGACCAGAGCAGACATGGAAGCGTTAGGCATGGAAGCCGTGCAGACGCTCAGTAATTATGAGGGTGAAGAAATGATAGGTTACGACGGTTCGCAGGACGATTTTCTGGAATTTGAGGGCCTGAACTCTTTTGCTACGGAAGTAGATCAGGGCCGGGTATTTCAGTTTGTAGTTTCCAATACATCAGCCACACCCGGAACGGTATTCCTGAACAAAGGGTTCAAACAATGGGGGCAAAACGGGATGAAAGGACTTCTTACCGAAGGTGCGTTTCAGTCGGACGATTCCGTACCCGCAAATATGATCGGGGCCGGAATGACTTCACCGATTGATGAGTTCCGGGCCTTTGCCTACTTTAACCCGGTGCGCGTGGTAGGAATGAAGCTGACCACAACCGAACAGCAGGTAAACTCAATGGTTCTGTACTTCGGTGAGCTTTCGCCCTTCAAAGATTTGGGAGAAAAACCGATTTACCCATCTGTATACGTAAACGAACAAACGTGGAAAGATAACATGGTGACGTTACCCGTACAGTTTGACTACAATAACCAGAACTTAATCAGGACGCGGATTTTAGGAAATACATCCGTAACCTTTACTATGGTGATCGGGGGTATTATGAACACTTCGGCGGCTCTTTCCAAAAAGGCAGCCCGTGCCGTTCGCAACAATACCGGGGCAAAGATCGCAGTACTGACCAGACCGCAAAAACTGTTTGGCAGCGCACGCCCGGCACTTGCAATCACAGGACGTACAGGCAATGCGTAACCCATAAACGGAGGTTTTCAAATGGGAAATATTGCATACTTGGTCGGGCAGCGTCATACGGACGTTGCCCGGCTTTTTAAAGAATATGGCATACAGCAGCCAGTAACAGAAAAAACGCTGTCTGCGGCTATTGTGGCTTACGGGTCGGCCTTTTTGGAAGACTTGGGCGATGAAATCGTATTAACCGATTATTTCGGGGATGAAGACGACAGTTTCGACAATGCCACAGGAAAAGCGAACCGACAGGCCAAAGCCTTAGCCCGTCAGGAAAAGCGGGCAGAAAAGAAAGCTGTCCGACAGGCTACAAAAGCAGCAAAACAAGCCGCGAAAGCAGATAAGAAGGCTGTGCGGCAGGGTGTCTATAAACAAAGCCTTCCCGGATCATCGGCCACAAATACCCTTGCCATACTGGATAAAGTGGGGCAATATGCGCAAACGGCGGGGGTAGTTGCCGCCGGCGCCGGCGCCGCTGTTGCCGATGCTATGGCTGCCGGCGCAGGAATCGCAGAGCAGATACAGGATTTAGGAGAGGACGGAGAAACGTATGAAGTCCCCTACGGCCTGCCGGAAGCTGAAACGAAAAAGGACAAAAAGACCTGGTTGCCGTGGGTGATCGGCGGGGGTGCCGGTCTTGCTTTACTGATTGTGTTATTGGTAGTTTTCATGGGAAAACGTGGCAAATAGGGATATAAAGACGGTATATGTGGTTTCCGATCTGCCGGGCAATACCCCGGCAAGAGTAAACCGGATAACAGGGGACGTGTATTTGTCGGCGGCAAAACTCCGGCAAATACGCCACCCTGACCACTTACGGTTTATAATCCTTCACGAACAGGGCCATATCAAAGCCAATACCCGCGACGAAATACAGGCCGATGCATGGGCATTTCAGGAATATGCAAAAAAGGGCTATTCCCTGAAAAATTCAGTTACGGCACTTGCGCAGGTTCTTTCCGGTAATAACCCGGAACATTACCAGCGCACATACTTACAACTGAAACGGGCCTTAGCCTTTGATTGCCGGGTAAACGGCCATTCAGAAGCCTGTGATAAATTAACAAAACTTGAAAGTACAATGTGTGGAATAAATGGAAACTGTGGCTGTGCGGGCTGTACACAAGGGGTTGAAAGCCCTGTAATGCTGCAATCTCTTACGGATGCTTTTTCCAGTTTTACAGGCTGTCAGCCGGGGGAAAAGCCCGCCCAGTGCAGAAAACGTATCCGTACCGAATCTAAAGCCGCAGCACGTGAAAACCGTTCTGCAGGGTTTCGAGCCAAGAGGGAAGCAAAGGTAGTTGCTGCACAAATGGGCATTGCAGAACCCAGCGTAGGCAGCCAAATAAACGCAGGCTTAAAGTCTGTGGGAGGTATTGTCGGAAACATATTCGGTCGGGGCGGAGCTGCCGGAGAAGAGGCAGAAGGCGGTTACTATTACGAAGATCGGGAAGTACAGGAGGAAAAGAAAAGCAAGAAAACAGCCCTGTATCTCGCTGCGGGCGTGGGCGGGCTGTTAGTTGTTGGTGTTATCATCTTCCTGGTACTTCGGGCGAAAGGAGGTAAGAAATGAGCGTAGCTGCTTTAGCTTCTAATCCGGAAGTAATTAAACTGGCCTTATCGGAACAAAAACGAATGCAGAAAATAGCTCTGTACACGGTTTTGGGTATCGTGGGAGTAATCCTGTTTGTGATCTTTTGGAAGCGTTTTTCCCGCTGGTTTGGTAAAGCTGCGGAAGTGGCGAATATAGAGGCCATGCAACAGAGTGTAAACGCCTCAAACCTTACGTTCCCGAAGAATCAGTACTCTTTGTTTGCCGATAACCTGTTTTCCGCTATGGACGGCATGGGTACTGATGAAGAAAGCATTTACGGCGTATTCCGGCAGATGCAGACCGATGATGATGTTTCGCAACTGATCGTTGCATACGGCATACGTACTGTAACTGATCCGCGCCCGTGGTACAGCAACAAAGATTTATCCCTTGCACAGTCCATTAAAGACGAACTGGACGAAACCGAAGTAAAAAAGATCAATGTAATACTTGCCGGGAAAGGCATAAAGTATCGCTTTTAACATGAAAGAGGAAAAAAAACCGGGTTTACTGGAAATGCTTTTTAAGAACGGGGAACTGCCATCGGTTAACGTGGAGATCGACACGGTTTCCGTAGTGAAAGTTTTCTCTGGTTTGGCTTTGGCTGGGTTGGTTGTGCTACTGTTTTGGTTCATACTTAAAAAATCCCTGAAAAGTGGCTGATTGGCGGTTTGCAGCCCCTTTTATCATTCATAAGGAAGGGGGACTGAGCAGGGCTACCACGGATACAGCCAGTAAATACCCTGCTCCCTGCACGTACAACGGGTTAGACGGCTGGCATACTAATAAGGGGATCACATGGACAACGTTTAAAAGAATGGCCCCACGCGTAGGATACACGGTTTCTTGTGATCTGTTCTTTGAAATGCCGGGGAATGTATGGGACGGGATTTTCAAAAAGGGTTACTGGGATGTATTGACAGCCGACCGCCTGAAATCAAACGTAATTGCAACCTATGCGGTAAGTTGGATTTGGGGCGGCGGTGGACTACCGGAAATACGGGCCTTCCTGCGGGCAAACGGGTATACCGTTTCTGACGTGAACAGCATTGTAAATGCCCTGAACTATTGGACAGCCCGCGATGAAAAACAGCTATTTGAAAAGCTGCTCGAATGGCGGGCCGGGTATTTTAAACGCCTGAATCAGCCCGCAAATTTAAAAGGCTGGCTAAATAGACTGAACCTGTACAAGCAAAGACTAAGCCCATACTTAGGGCAAACAGGAAGCGGGAAAACACTTATTGCTATTGTAGCAGTCGGGCTTTTTTTTTTCGCGCTCTATCTGTTGTGGCCTTACCGGGATAAGGTTCTGAAATCTATAAAAAACACATTCAAACGATGAATAAAAGAGGTGTGATAATCGGTTTAATTGTAGGGCTTGCCCTGCTTTTGTACCTGTTCCGGGGCAGGATAGCAGGCTTTTTTAAAAAAAAGCTCGCGGCTCCGAAAAGTGACGTTTCTCCGGCGGACTTTGTGGCCCCGGAGATCGTACGTATAGTGAACGATAAGTTTTCTGCACCTGCCGCGCAGGGCCTGAATTACGACAAAGTATTACAGCGCGGGGATAACAGCCCGGAAACCCTTTGGTTACAAAAGGGCCTGAATCATTTTTACAAAGCCGGTTTGAGTGAAGACGGGAAATTTGGCCCCAAGACGGAAGCTGCATTAAAAAAAGTTGCAAACGTAGCCCGTATTAGCCTGAAACAAGCCGTAGAACTGGCAAAGATCGACGGTAAAATATAAACAATACATGAAAAAATTCTTTCAAAAAGTAAGCCTGTTTTTTAAGACCTTCTTTTCTAAGGTAGCAAAGTTTTTTACCGAGGAAGGCCCCGAGATCCTGCGCTTTCTAAATGCAGTAAAAGCGGTAGTAGATAATCCTGCGCTTTCGCTGGCTGTGGCAGCTTCTAAAAATCAGATCGACGACCTTATTTTATTTGAGCTGCGCCGCTGGCTGGGCCGGGCCGTAGATATTATGGAAATCAAACTGGAGTGCGGGGCCAAACCTACGTTAGAGCAGAAAATTACCTGCTTCGTAGAACACCTGCGGAACTGTCCCCCGGAAATCCGTAATGCCCTGTACCATAAAACCGCCTCTATTATTGCCAGGGAAAAAGCCAGGGAACAGGGCGTAAAACTAACTACATCCGAAGTCGATACACTCATACAGTTAGAATACTCAAAACTTAAAGCAAATGGCAACGACAAGTAAAAGAAAAAGGCCCGTAAAGCGCACTACTACACGACGGAAAAGGCGTACCATATCAACAACCGCAGCCCGTAAGCGCGTAACCACGCTCAAACGGAAACTAAAGGTAGCCCAAAAGAAACTTACCAAAGTCCGCAGCGCGGTAAGACGGCGCAGGACTGCAAAGAAGTAAAACCAATAAAATAGAACAGTTATGGCAGATAAATCTATGAATTTTTACGCTTTCAACAGCATGTTCACCCCTACCGATCCCGGCCCGGAACCAGAGGGTACAAGTATCGAAATTGTAACGGTTGATTTTGGTACGGAAGGAAACAGTGATGGCAGTATTGCGGTGGCCGTAGACAATGCATATACATCGGTAAGCGTCGGGTATTCTGATAGTATTACAATCATCGGCGAGCCCTTACCGATTGAAGCAGGAACACAGGGCCGGGTTACATTTGATAATCTCGATATATGGGCGTTAAAGGGGCAGAAGTTCTATGCGATCACCTTTAACGAAGCGGAGGCAAAAGTGTTTTCAAAAACCTACGAAACAACAGCATAATGCAAAGGGCCGGAAGTATACAAATACTCCGGCCCTTTTTCGTTTACCAACCCTTGCGTTAAATACGTTGTTATTTCCCTGAAAATACAGATACCGCCTGTTTAAACCACGTACCGGAAGACGGATTACGAGCTACCACCCAATATACTCCGTCGCTGAGGTTTTGCGGCGACCAAGTGTTTTTATAATTATCGTCGGTATAAATACATTCCCCCCAGCGGTTATATACCCGAAATAAAAAGCCGTCCGGCAGGTTTTCGTATATGAGGTAGGTATCATTAATACCGTTTCCATCCGGCGTAAATACGTTAGGCAAACGTATCTTGTGATCTCCTACACCATATTGGTCACATTCATATACTTTTACATCGTCAAAATAGTAATATGCGGTAGAATCAGGCGTACCCGCTCCCCAAATTACCTGATCTCCATAAGAAGTAGTTTTATACTGCGTTTGGGAATGGTCTTTAAAGTTCCCTATTATAAATTTTCGTTCTCCGCCTTCGGCCTTAAAGCCTCCGATCATCTGCTGCCAGTTGATCGTATCAATAGAATTATTTGTGAAAATACTTATCTGTTGCTTGCCATGTAACTCAAAGGAGTGCGGCGGGAAAACAAATCCTTGAATGGTCGGTGATTTATAAAAAGTATCGGCTTTATGAAACCACACGTGAAAGGAATCTATATAAGCATTCGGCAATTCGGCTAATGACACAAAAAATTCAATACAGTAGCCTTGGTTTGGCTTTAATGGCTCTGTTAATGTCCCCTGTAAGGATTCAATAATCGGGGCCGGATAAGGCGGCCTTTTATTATAGACAAACGCTCCACCCGCATATTGTAACCCGTCTTTAGGTAACTGATTTCCGAAAGAATTTAAATTATTATCACATAAACCCGCAGGCGTCGGGCAGTTTAAATACGCATCAGGTGTCGTTGTTGACGTTCCCCATCCATTTACCGCGTTTCCCTGATAAAAATTATCAAGGATTCCACAATTACAAATAAATGTGGAGCCTATATCTTCAAAGCTACCATTCAGAACAAGGTTTGTTTGAGAAAAAAGGAACCGGGGAAGCAAAAGCCCCCCGATTCCAATTAGTATTATGCCTAAGCATCTTTTCATTTACTGTACCACTAAGATAGTATCCTGTAACAATTCTCCCTCAAAGATAAGGCGTACATGATACTGGCCGGGGGTAAGACTGGTGATCCCGATAAAATTTTCTCCGGGATTCGCCATGCCGGTCAATATTGTGTTGCCTAAAGCGTTCAATATACTATACGTACAGGATTCCATAAAGTTGCTGTTCAGATTTACCTGTGTGGTCGCCGGATTCGGTGACAATGTAAAGAAGCTGCCTTCCTCGGGCTGTTCTTCTTCCGGCAACAGATCATTAGGTTCTGCGATCATATCGCACGAAGGCAACGAAATTTCATCATCCCAGACGTGTAAAAGCAGGCTGCGGCTCGAAGAAACCACATACCCGTACTCTACAAAACACTGGCCTGCAATGAATGTCAGCATTTCATGATCCTGTTCGGTCAGGGCTTCTGCTCCCTGCATCATATAACGCATGTATATCGGTGCAAATTGCAGGTTCAGCAGCTCTATGTCTTCATCAGTAGAAACACCGTTTAAAAATATTTGCGCCCCTTCATAATCCCCGGTATCTATGCGCATGTAAATTTCTGCCCACAATGCCCCGGGATTGCTTTTAATGGCTTGTATACGTGTACCGATTACGGTACTGTTGTCTTTCAGTGTTTCGTCCTGCAAGTGCGCCTCAAACAGTTGTTTATCCTGTAAGAACTGGTGGTTGTTGTCATAGACACCGCCCTCTATTTCAGGCTCTTTAAACATGGCTTCCATTGTAGGAACATAGCTTGTAGGCTCGTTTTTCTCTTTCAGATACAGGCAAAGATTACGCAAAAGGACTGAATTAGGGTCTGATGCGTTCGCAAGATTTATTAAAGTAGGCAAGCCTGTTCTAATCAATGATGGATTAAAATACGTCGCATGATTGGACGGACAACTGTTTGAATAGGCTTCTACTCCGATTGGATAACCAATGCGCGGAACCATGTCTGTAAACGTATTAGCAGGATTCAGTGTAACGGAAGGATTATTCCTGTCAAAAGATTGATTACCCAAAGTTCCGTAGTTAATCAGAAGTCCGTCCTTCGCCTTAAATACAGCATTGTTAAATACACGTATGGCCGGATTCGGCAGTCCAGTGAATAGGGCTACGTGTGTTTTTGTGACCTTATTGCAGCCACAGTCGCTCAGGGAAACGCTTTCTCCGCGTATGCCCACGTTCCGGTTCCATTCGGTTGAGGTTCCCTCTACCTCATTTTTCAGTACGTTTACTCCGCTGCTGTTCCGGTACCAGATTCCTGTACGTTCAAAATACTCCGTCGGTGCAACTACCGTGTATATCTTGTTCCATCGGATATTTGAGCAGTCGCCGCCTTCAAAGTCCACACCCCGGTCAAAACGCATTATAGAGTTTGAGTCTACGTAATGCACCACCGAAGGCGAACATTTTCCTACCCGTCCGCTTTTATCAAAGACCCTCACACCTATGGAGCCGGACTGTGGGTTGCTGATATTGGAAATAGTATTGCGCTGTATACGATACACCGATGTAAGGCCCTGCCCCTCCACATTCACTCCGGTACGGGCTTTCTGTATGCTGTTCTGCCGGATATGGTGATTGGTCTGGTTCCCGATGGCCCGGAAGCCCGCTTCTAAGGAAATCGCCTTCCGTACGCCGTTGACCTGGTTCCGGTATATCTCCGTTTTCCAGTGTCCTAAAGCCAGTATACCGTTTTCACTGTCGTAGATCATATTACGCTCGTTGTTATCGGTAAACCCGCCTACATAAGCGGTACGGAGCGGTGTATTACTCTGATGGGGATTGCGCAGTTCGATAGCATAGGCATTACTATTTCCCTGCCCGATTTTATTAAAGCTGTTGTTTACGATACGAACGTTAGAATTTTCAACGTATACACCGGTTTTCAGCTTTTCAAACTGGTTAATACCTGAAATATACATGCCGATATTCGGGGCTACGGTACTATTCAATACCCGTACACCTGTTTTAGGTAGACCTACACTCGGGTCTTTACAGTTTGCGGATGCATAGAACTTTGTACCCGTGATCTGCCGCAGGTATAGGGTCGCGGTGTGGTTACGTATCGTAACAGCATGTTCGTTCAGATCGAAGGTGCAGTTTTTTACATTAAATTCCCGTACACCGTCGAGCCATAATGCTGTATAACCGTCCTCGATAGTTGTATTATCCAGTTCAATGCGGCTTCCTGAATAACAACCGATACCTGCCCACATATTATTACAACCTCGCAGGTATGAATTACGCAGGCTGAACTGGATATTCGGGTTTACGTATATGCTTCCGTTCTCTGTAAAACGAATGTTTTTGTTATTAATAATGCCGTTCACATCCATAACCAGTTGCCCGTCGATAAGCATATCACTGTTTGCATTAATGAGCGAAGCCACCTGCGAATACAGCAACGGTTCACCGCAGCGGCCCAGCACCAGCGGGGCCGTACATTCTTCTACCATTACATGGTCGATGAAGTAGTAGGTACTGTGAGAAAGGCGGTACGTATATCCCGGCGGATTAGACGATGGTGCGACAACGGACGTTTGCAGGTCGGCTACCTCGTCTTTTTCAAAGTAACCGATAATCAGGTATTCCAAATTACTTACGTTACCCGGATTAAAGGTTACAGACACTTTTGTCCAGCCGTCCTTGTCTACCACGCCCGTGGTCAGGGTGCGGATATTCGCTGTTTCAGCCGGACTAAGATATGGTTTCAATGCGCCATATTCCTGCTGTATAAGCGGAATACTGAACTCATAACGGTTACTCACAAGTACCTGCAGAGGGGTTGTAAGTTCGCTGATCTCCCCCAGTGAAACGTACATGCTTATGGTGTACGTAGTATTGGGTTTTAGCGGCTGTTTTAAGCGCGTTACAATGTATTCCCGGCTTTCCCGTGTAGGGAAATTCTGCGGGTCGTACAGGTTTGTGAACAGCGTGGGAGAAACATACGTTCCCACACCCACAAACGACTGATCGGAATAACCCGGAAGTTGTAAAGCCGCCTGCGTACCGAACGGCGTATTGTTCCCGCTACGCCAAAGGATACAGTTGGATGCATACCCTTGCGTAGGTACCTGCGCCGGGTCTTGTTGTCCTGTATACCATAAGTCTGGCGTACCGGAATGATCGGAAGCAGCCCCCTGACGCTTTACGCGGCCCCAAGTGGTTGCCCGCTGAAAGAGGTTCTCGCAATCAATCGGGCCGTTTATGGTTGTCCGGTAATCGTCAAAGGACGGATTACAAACGTAGTTATGAAATACACCTAAACAGCTTGTACAGGCATCGTTGACAGATTTGTCGGGGTCTTGCCGGTCGTTTTTAGGGTCGGGTTCATAGACCTGGGCATTAAGATTTGCTGCTGTAAACAGCATAGCGATAAGGATCACCGGGAAATGGTTTAATTTCCTGTGTTTCATTTTGATAAACTTTTAGATTATTGGATTTTAAAAAGTAGCGAGAGAGGGTGTTCTGTGGTAACGTTTTCTTTCATACTTTCTACACCCGTGGAGTAAAACGGGATAAGGGGTGTTTTCTTCGGTTTAGGTTAATAAATCGTACAAAAAAGATAGGGCGCATACTCCCCACACATCCCTAACCAGTAGTAGGCACGTCCATGCCTTGCAAGATTAAGAACAGCAAGGAAGCACACGCCCATACGGGCGCGCTTCCACAACTGCCTCGGCTTGCTATAAATTGGACGTTTTACTACTGCCAAGACTTTGCGTACGCAATATCTTCTATGTACGCGTAATACTTTTCAGGTAAATACGCGGTGATTTTCTGCCGTCAAGATACGAAAACTCAAAATTGAAAAAATGACAAATTTTTAGATTTGTCGGAAAAGGCATTTCAAAGAGCTCATTAATAGAAAATTATGCAGCATCAAGTGAGGGGAAATTATTTCTGATTTCGAGGCTATCTAAAACCCCTAAATTTTTAAGATATTCTTGTACCATATCTAAAGAATGATGTCTTAACTGATTCTTTAAATCCACAATATTAATGCCTGCTTTTACCGCTTTTACTACACCTGTGTGTTTCCATGAATACAAAGCATATTTTCCCCGAATATCACAGGCTTTCAATGCCTCTCTGTGTTGATTGTTAAACCTGTTCTTTCCCCATCTCTTCGTACCGGGCACGCCCTCTTTTCCAATAATATAAAAATCCGGGTCAAAGTTGCGCAGGAATTGTAAAGAGGGTAAAAAGGCCTGCGGAATCAAAACTTGCTCTGTCTTTTGGTTTTTACTTACACTCGCAGGAATGCGTATAATTCCCATGTCTAAATTAAAATCTGCAACCTTTAGGCCTCTAACTTCTCCTGGGCGAATAAAACAATAGTAACCAAGTTGAGCAACTAACCATACTTGCGGGTCAATGCTACACAGTTTTTCTTTCAATATTTTAATCTGTGAATCATTATAGTACATCAAGCTTTCAGGCGTACGTTTAATTACCATACATCCCGAAAAAGGATTAGTTTTTAGCTTATGTGTTTCCTCATTTACCCACTTAGAATAGAGCGAAATTAGGGCCTTTCTGTATGAATATACCGTACCGCTTTTGCGGCCAAGTGAAAAGAGGGATAACAAAAACTCATTAGCGTTTTTTGTAGTTATTCTATCTGCTTTTAGGCCCTTTTTTTCAAGCCAGTATTCAAATTTTCTAATTTTTGTTCTGTGATCTAAATACGTTTTGGGCCTATACATAGGCTTGTACTTTTCGAGTATGGCCATTAGATCGGAAACAGGCTTTCCCTTTGGGAATGGTTGCGGATGCTTTTCCGCAATTTCATTCATTAGTTCTTCGGCATGGGCTAACCGTTCTTCTAATGAGGATATACGGTTTAACCTCCCGTATACCTTTATCCGCTTTGCCCTGTTGCTCCCTTTTACCGGGACATTATAATATACGAACCAGTACTTTGAAAAATCGTGAGATTCCGGGTACAAAGCCGGAACAAAAAATTTTTTTTCTTCTTTCATTTTAGCTTTTCAAAATTTTGAAAAAGCCGGACAAAAGAAGATTTGGACAACAAATCGTTTTAAAAACACAAAAGGCCCTAATTCACAATGAATTAGAACCCTTTTAGTGGAGCCGGAGGGATTCGAACCCTCGTCCAAACACGTGACCCATAAGCTTTCTACACGTTTATCCTGCCTTTGTATTGTAGGCCCGCAACCTGAGGGCAGGCGCCCTAATTACGGACTTAGTTGCTGTTTCTTATCCCTGCACCGCAACACAGCAGGGACCAGCCTTATTTGGTCGAGGCTTCCGGACCCGGTCCTAAAGGCTCGTACCGGGGGAAACCGCATGTTGCTAATCTTCCTGATTAGGCAGCCATTGCAAAGTTGTAGCTATTGCCACTTAAAAGTTGATGGTCGAGATTTAAGGGGAAACCAACAGCCCCCTACGTGCTTACCTACCGACCTGCCGCGCTGTCAAAACCAGTCGACCCCGGTATCGCTTATCTTAATACTGACGCTGATACATCTTATCGGCCAGAGCCTTCTTCACGAAGGGCTTCACCTTCGTTTGTTTCTTTACCATCACCAAAAGGTAACGTAACGATACAAATATTGCCCCTGTTATAAAAAACAGGAACGAACCACGGGTGCCGGTAAGCAAAGCTACCATACCTCCCGCGATGATCAGCCACCCGAGGGCGCCGACAGCCTTTAAGACTTGTTTCTTCTTCGTCATTTCCTGTAAAAACAATTAAGTTTTTCGTATTAAAATAAAAGTACAAAATTACTAAAAAATGCGACACAACAAACATACTGTTTGTTAATATTTGTTTATCGCAAACTCAGCCTGTACCAATAGTATACGCAATTTGCGTACCAAATGTTTCTTAAAACTGGAAATATATAAACTTCTGCAGGTCGCCGCTCACAAACTGGTATGTGAAAAATACCGCCACCACCGCAAATACGGCCTGCAACACCCGCGGCCAGGAAGCGAAGAATTCCCGGTAACGCTCCTTCCAGCTTGCCGGCAGCCAGTGAATGATCATACCCGCCACAAAGATCAGGAACACCTTCCAGTATGCCGCCAGGATGTCCGGGGCCAGCTGCAGGTTGAACTCGTACCACATCTTGTTGAGCATGTCCTTGGCCGTTTTCATCTCCGGCGTATTGATCAGCTCCTGCGCCTGTCCGCGTACGTCTGACTTCTGTGCGTCGGCTGCCCGGAAAAAGATACGCGTAAGCGAGATGAAAACAAAGGTGATTAGTATACTAAATATGCGTACCGCCCAGGTATTGTTCTCCTTAATAGGCGAAATACGTCTCCACTGCCGGTAAAACACCAGTCCCAGGCCGTTGAGACCGCCCCAGATCACGAAGTTCCACGACGGACCATGCCAGAGACCGCCCACCAGCATGGTGATCATCATATTAATATCGGTGGTAACGATCTTCTTCAGCTTTTCCAGCCCGAAACCGAATGCATAAATAAGCAGTGCCAGCGGGGCAAATACGCCGATCAGCGATACGCAGGCAAAGAGCACATAATCGGCAAATTTATACTCGGGGATCTTTGCAAAGGCCAGGTAATACTGCCAGCTGAGCACCCCCACGATAAGCCCGATGATGCCCAGCCACAGGAAAGTGCCCACACTGGCCCTTTTGTTGCCCCCGAGGGGAATATACAGGTAATCGCGCAGCCAGGTAGACAGCGAAATATGCCAGCGGCGCCAGAAATCCGATACGTTCTGTGCCTTGTAAGGCGAATTGAAGTTCTGCGTAAGGTGAAAGCCCATGAGCCCCGCTACCCCGATGGCAATGTCCGTATAGCCCGAAAAATCGGCGTACACCTGCAGGGAATACAGCATAATGCTCATGAAATTCTCAAAACCCGTGTACATACCCGGATTGGCAAAAACGCGGTCGATGAAGTTCACGGCCATATAGTCACCGATCACCAGTTTTTTAATGAGTCCGTTCAGTATCCAGAAAACGGCTATGCCGAAGGCCTTGCGCGAGAGTGAATAGGGTGCGTACAGCTGCGGCAGGAATTCGGACGCGCGCACGATAGGTCCGGCCACCAGCTGCGGGAAGAACGACACGTAAAAACCGAAGTCGAGCAGGGAGCGTGCCGGTTCCAGCCGGCGTTTGTACACGTCCAGCGTATAGGACAGGGTCTGGAACGTATAGAACGAAACTCCCACCGGAAGTACGATCTTGTCCACATCGAAGGTATTGCCGCCGAAAAACCCGTTGCCGAACACGGCCAGGTGATTGATCACTTCGGCACTGCCGTTGAACAGGGTATTATAACTTGCCGTAAAGAAATAGGCATACTTGAAATAGGCCAGTATCGAAAGGTTGATGATCACGGAAAGGGACACCAGGAGCAGGCGCAGCCACTGTTTCGGAGAACGGCTGATGATCTTCGAAAAGTTATAGTCCATGGTGATGGTAAAGAGCAGCAGGAGAAAGAAAAGTCCGCTGGTCTTATAGTAAAAGAATACAGAGACCACAAAAAGGAACAGGGAGCGCATCTTTTTGCGTTCGTAGATGAAAGAATCCACGGCGAGCACGGCTGCGAAGAAAAGCCAGAAGAACATGCCCGTAAAGATGAAGGGCGAGTCCGGAGAAAACACAAAAAACGCTTTCAGAAATTTCAGCACAGGTTCCATTCAGTCTTTCCTGGTATTATGGTTTTGATTGTTGCAGATAGGTGGTGTAACGATGTATAAGCGCTTCAAACATCAGGTCGCCGATAAGCTTGTACCCCGCCCCGGTAAAGTGTATCCGGTCCGATGCGGCCAGTCCGTTCGCCTGCCAGGTGGCCATGCTGCCGAACCCGCCCATGATGCTGAACACATCCCATACGCTCAGTCCGCGCTCCTTCGCCATCTGGAACATGGCATCCTTTACGGGACCGGCATTATAGTTTACATATCTCCTGCGGAAATAGGTATCGTTATTCGTAACAAACAGCACGGCACAACCCGGCGCCGCCTCTTCGATCAGGTCCAGCAGGCGGCCGTAGTTCTTCATGAACACTTCCTTGGAGAAATTGCTGCCATGCGCATCGTTCACCCCGATGGCCAGGATCACCAGGTCGGGACGCAGCACCGAAAGATGCTCCGCGAACTTCTGGCATTTGAGATAACTGGGCACCGAAGCCCCGTTCACCCCGATGGAATGATAGCTGAAACCCGGGTCATCGTTCACGAACTGTACGCCGTACAACGTAAAAAAGTTCTGCCCGGGACGCGATCTGCGCAGCTGGAAATCGGCCACTTTCTCGTAACCGGAAAATTCGATCTCGGTATAGCCCTTGTCCGGGTACGTGGTAATACGGGCCGGCATGGCCGAAAGCGGGAATATCTCGAACGAAGCGGAATCGACCCGGTGAAAGATGCGCAGCTTGTTGAAATCGTAATAGCCCTGTACCCGGTTATTGGGATCGATGCGTATCTCTGTGAGTGTATCGTAGGTAGTAACACTGATACCGCTCAGGCCCAGTTCGCAGGCCGAGCTCTGTACGTTGCGGCAGGCGGTCCAGTTGCCGCTGTAGCTCACCGTGTAATTGGACGGGCTATTGGTCTTTGCCATTTTGAAGGGGAACACAAAACCCCGCGGACCGCTCATACCCGGCAGCATATGCTCCAGCTTGTCGCGGAAACGGCCGCTGTGGATATCGGCCTGTACATGGCTGCCCCCGATGTGTACAATGTTGATGGAACCCTTGCCCAGGGTCACCAGGTCGTCCATTTTTTTCAGGAAACGCAGCAGACGACTGCTGTCGCCGGGCGATTGTATATAATTGAGGTCGTAACGTACAAAATTGTAGGGATGCTCCTGGTACGGGTAATAGGGGTATTGGGCACGCGCCGCCAGCGATGCAAGGAACAGGATGATATATAAAAAGCCTTTTTTCACTTATTTCTTACTGTCTGCCTCTGCCTGCAGGTCTTTCATCTGCTTGCGGAAGCGGTATTCATTGTAGTCGTCGATCAGGGCCTTGGTAAAGATCTCGGCTATTTTTTCGGCCCCGTCGCGGGTAAAATGTATATAATCCGGACCGGCAAGGCGTTGTTTTACCCAGCCCGGCATGGAATTTCGCCCGCCCATGGCCGCGTACATGTCCCAGAAACCGCAGCCCGTTTCGAACGAAGCTTCTTTCAGCGCCGTACGCACCTCTTCCAGGTAAGGCCAGGTCTGCAACTGTCCGTTCACGCGTTTGCTCATATCGGCCGGACCGATCGTAATGATGCTTGCCTGCGGGGCAACCGCTTTCACATACTCGAGCTGGGACTTGAACTCTGCCTTGTATTTCTCCACACTTTTCGGCCCGCCCACGGAAGGCAGCATATTTCCGCCGAATTCCATCAGTACCAGGCGGGTATTCATCAGGGACATCATGCGTCCGTAACCGCTTTTTTCCACCATGGTAAAGCGTGTACCGGCGCTGCCGCGCATGGGCACATTGTCTACCGTAACGCCCGCACCCCCGTCCAGGGCAATGCCGTACACGTCCGGTGAAGGGCCGTTGAACTGCAGGGTAAAACTGTTAGGCAGGCTTTCAAAGCTGAGCTTGATCACGTTCACGCCGTCGCCGGCCTTCAGATCGGCGCTTTTGCCGTTGAGTGAGATGCTTACGCCTTCGGCGCACTTGCCGTAGTATACGCGTATGGCTGTTATGTCCTTATTGCGTTCGTAACCGATATTGCTTTTGCTGAAGCGTACCGAAGCGCTGTTGCCGCTATAGCTGCACACGGCCAGCATGGCGCCGTAGCGTTTGTGCGGGGCTTTCTGTTCGGTGGTACCGAATACGGCATAGCGCGTCCAGTTCTCCGAAGCGCTCTGGAATACCGAAGAGGCCCCGATGGGCTGCACGGCAGGCACCAGTCCCGCGCCCGAACCGCCGAAAAGCTCCTGCAGACGGTCGCGCAGGTAACCGCTGATACGGTCGCCTTCGATCTGCGAATCGCCGTAATGGATGACGCGCAGCAGGCTTTTTTTATGGTCGCGCACCGAATCCAGCGCCGCGAAAAAGGGATACAGCACTTCTTTATGCTGATCGGGATACTTGATGCGGGAAGAATCTTTGGGATCGTTATGGAAAATTTTGAGCGAATCGGCAATATTGAGGGAATCGCGGATGAACAGGCTGTCGCGCCGGATGTCCAGCGCAAAGGTAGCGTCCTTGTAGGTGACCGTGTCCAGGAAGAGCTGAGACAGGCTCATAAAGCGCAGTGTGCCCATATTCCCCAGCGTTACGCCGTCTTTCGGGAAAAAGACCGACAGTCCGCAAAGCAGCCCCAGGCAAAGCAAAACAAAGAGTAAGACTTTTTTCGGCGTCATCCGCATCACATTATTTGGGCAAAAGTAACGTTCACATTTGGCATATAGGTATGTCGCCCCAAATGTTTTCAACATAAAAAGTATTAAAAGCCGTTTTTCACGCTGCTGTAAAATAGCTATTTTTGCCCCAAACAGATAATTGAATGCTTCAATCGATGACCGGCTTCGGCAAGAGTGCCGTTGAGACAGAAAACTACAGAATACGCGTTGAGATCCGTTGCCTGAACAGCAGAAATATGGATATTATCCTGAAGCTGCCGGCGCCTTTCCGTGAATTCGAGTACGATCTCCGGAGCCGTGTCAGCGAGATACTGCTGCGCGGCAAGGCTGACGTATGGATCATGGCCGATGCGCTGCGTACCGAGAACGGCGGACGCCTGAACATGCCCATTGCGGTTTCGCTTTACAATGAGCTGCTGCAGTTTGCCCGGCAGACAGGTGCCCCGACCGAGGGTATACTGGAGTCGGTAATGCGTCAGCCCGACGTGTTCAAGACCGATGATACCACCGCTTCGGAAGCCGATGCCAATGCCCTGCGCCGCGCCCTGGACGAAGCCCTGGAACAGGTAAAGGCCTTCCGTTTCCAGGAAGGTAAGCACCTGGAAGAGGATATCCTGCTGCGTATAGATAACATTGCCGCCGGCAAAGAGGCCGTTAAGCCTTTTGAGCAGCCCCGCATCGAACGTATGCGCCGCCGCCTGCAGGAGAACATACACGCTACCCTGAACCTGGACGGTATGGATGCCAACCGCTTCGAGGAAGAGCTGATCTATTACATGGAAAAGCTGGACATCACCGAGGAAAAAGTGCGCCTGCAGGGCCACCTGAACTACTTTGGCGAAATTGTACGCGGCACCACGCCCGACGCCGGGCGCAAACTGGGCTTCCTGGCACAGGAGATCGGCCGCGAGATCAATACCATCGGCAGCAAGGCCAATGACGCCGATATACAGAAAGTAGTGGTGGGCATGAAAGACGAACTGGAAAAGATCAAGGAACAATTACTGAACATCCTGTAAACATGCATCCCGGAAAGAAACGATATACCATAACGGCAGCCCTTCCCTATGCCAATGGCCCGGTACACATAGGCCACCTGGCAGGCTGCTATATCCCCGCCGACATCTATGCCCGCTACCTGCGCCTGCGCGGCCGCGACGTGCTCTTCGTGTGCGGCTCCGACGAACACGGTATCCCCATTACCATAAAAGCCCGCCAGGAAGGGATTACGCCCCAGCAGGTGGTAGACAAGTACCATAAGATCATGGGCGATGCCTTCCGCGATTTCGGCATCAGCTTCGATATTTATTCGCGTACCAGTGCCGATGTACATAAAAAGACCGCTTCGGACTTCTTCCTGAACCTGTACGAAAAAGGCGAGCTGCTGGAGAAAAGCTCCGAAGAGTTCTTCGATCCCGAAGCGGGCGAATTCCTGGCCGACCGTTACATTACCGGCACCTGCCCAAACTGCGGCAATCCCGAGGCCTACGGCGACCAGTGCGAGAAATGCGGTAAATCGCTCAGCCCCGACGAGCTCATTAACCCGCGCAGTAAACTTTCCGGCGCCACCCCGGTGAAAAAGCCCACCAAACACTGGTACATCGACCTGGGCAAACACCAGGACACCTGGCTCAAGAGCTGGATCGCCGGTAAAAAAGATGAATGGAAGACCAATGTGTACGGGCAGTGCATGAGCTGGCTCGGTGAAGGCGAGAACAGGCTGAAACCCCGTGCCGTTACCCGCGACCTTTCCTGGGGCGTTCCCGTTCCCGAACAGGTACCGGGGCACGAGGGCAAAGTGCTGTACGTATGGTTCGATGCACCGATCGGGTATATTTCGGCCACCAAGGATTTTTTTGAGCGCGGTAACAAACCGGCCTGGGTAAAAGGCGAAAGCTGGAAGGATTACTGGACGCAGGAAGGCGGAAGCAGCCTGGTCCACTTCATCGGCAAGGACAATATCGTTTTCCACTGCATTATTTTCCCGGCCATGCTCGAGGCTCACGGCGGACTGCTGCGCCCCGACAATGTGCCCGCCAATGAATTCCTGAACCTCGAAGGCAATAAGATATCCACCTCACGCAACTGGGCCGTATGGCTGCACGAATACCTGCAGGAAATGCCCGGCCGCGAAGACGAGCTGCGCTACGTGCTTACCTCGAACATGCCCGAGACCAAAGACAACGATTTTATCTGGAAGTACGACGGCAGCGACAATACCACCGACAGCTACCAGGCCAGGGTGAACAATGAGCTGGTGAATAACCTGGGCAATTTTGTGCAGCGCGTGCTGGTACTTACACAGAAGTATTTCGAAGGGAAAGTACCCGAAGTTTCCGAAGATATCCTCGGCGACGAGCATGTTGCCCTGTACGCCCGCATCCGTGAATGCCGCAGCCAGGTGGAAGAACGCCTGGAACAGTACGAATTCCGCGCGGCCCTGCTCGAGATCATGAAGCTTTCGGGCTATGGCAACCAGTACATGCAGAGCTTTGAGCCCTGGAAACTGTTTGCTTCCGATCCGCAGAGAACCGCTATCGTACTGCACAACTGTATACAACTTACAGCACATCTTTCGGTCTTGCTGGCACCTTTCCTGCCCAAAACCGCGGCCAGGCTGCAAAAGCTGCTCCAGATGGACCATGCCGGCTGGAGCACCCTGGAACAGGACCGTGTACTGGCCCCCGGAACAGCGCTGGGCGCTCCGGAACACCTTTTTAAACGCGTGGAAGAAAGCGAAATAAACCGCCAGCTGGAAAAGCTGGAACAGGCCCGCCAGGCCTCCGAAGCTGCCAAACCGGCCGCCGCGGAAGAAAGCAAAGGCATTGCCGCCGCCAAAGACGAAATTCAGTTCGACGATTTTGCGAAAATAGACATCCGCGTAGGTACCATACTCGAAGCCGAACGCGTGCCTAAAGCCGATAAGCTCTTACAGCTGAAGGTAGACACAGGCATTGACGTGCGTACCATCCTGAGCGGTATTGCCATGCACTATACCCCGGAGCAGGTGATCGGCCGCCAGGTATGCGTGCTGGTAAACCTGGCCCCCCGGAAAATGCGCGGCGTAGAAAGCGCAGGTATGATCCTGATGGCCGAAGACAGCGAAGGCAAACTGCATTTCGTCCGTCCCGAAAATATAATAAACAACGGCGCCGGGGTTCGTTAAACTTGATTATTCCGGCAATAATTCTAATTTTGTAAAAACACCGTCGGAATTATGAAAAAAGGCGTAAAGATCGCGATCGGCATACTGGCCGTTGTACTGCTGGTGCTTGCCGGTATCGTTTACTGGAACTATTATTTCGTATACAGGGAGGGCACCCGTGTGGGCATCCTGTACAAGCTTTCGAAAGAGGGAGCTGTATTCAAGACCTATGAAGGCGAGATCATACAGCCCGGTATACGTACTTCGAGCGACAGCAAGATCGGTTCCAACGTGTTTCACTTTTCCATCAGCGACAATAAACTTGCCGAGCAACTGAACAGCCTGCAGGGTAAGGAGATCGAGGTGCATTACGTGCAGTACCGCCGCACGCTGCCCTGGCGCGGCCGCAAATACCCCGAGCACGAGGGACAGTACGTTGTGGACAAGTTCATATCTGTAAAAAATGAGAATCCGAACGGGTATGGCATGTAGGTTTTCCTGTTTTTTCAGCCTTATCCTTCTCTTATGTACAAACGCTTCCGCACAGAAAACCCTCGACGGCACCGAGCTGCGCACTTCCAAAAAAGCTATTTCGGTAAGCCCTCAGGGAAAAGAACTGCCCTTCCTGAAATCGGAGGTCTTTACATTCCGCCTGTACCCGCATTTTCATGAACACGAAGGTGCCTATTACATGGATACCGTAGTGCTGATGACCCGCAACTGGTTCCGGCAGTACAGCGGGCTGGAAAGCGGACTGGAATCGATGCAGCTTCCCGGGAAGAACATACAGAAGCTGAGCCGTTTCCTGGTCTCCGTGGGCGACCCTATGAGTCCCAGCAATACCAGTGATACCATCGGCATTAAAATTACACTGAGCTATACCGGCCCGGCCCGTTTCAAAAAACCGTTCGACCTGGCCCTGCATGTAGACGGCAGCGATGCCCAGTCGATGGCCTGGGGCTATATGTCGGCCATTGTTGACCTGCCCGCCCTGGGCGATTCCTGCCTCACCGAGACCGTACCCGCAGAGATCGGGGAGTTCCGTTCGGGCTTTATACAGGAAATACACCTTATGCAGGCCATGCCCGCCCGCATGCGTTTCAATTTTTCGGATGCACAGCGCAGTATGTGTGTCGAAGCCTTTGAAAAAAAAGGCGTTAAGACCCACTGGGAAATTAAGAATATCGTTTTACGCTTCCCCTGATGCAGAAACCTAATTGATACATATGAGTCCTAAACCCCTGCTTTTTGCAGCAATGGCGGCCCTCATCACCTCCTGCGCTTCTAAAGAGTCGGTACAGGTTAAACTTATTCATGCAGCGGCCGGCACAGGTCCGGTAGACGTTTATTTCCAGGATAAACTGCAGACCCAGAGCATTGCTCCGGGGACATCCGCAGGATATTTTACGGCAGAGAAAAAAGAAAAAGAGTCCTGGCACGGAGAGATCAGGTCCGCTGAAAACGGGACCCTGCTCAGCACAGTAACCAATCCTGCCTGGGAAAACGGCAAGCGTTATACCGTGGTGCTTTTCGGCAACGATAAGCGGCTTACCAAGGAGCTTTTCGGCGACGGCTATTCCATTCCGCCTTCCGGCAGGGCCAACCTGCGCTTTATGCATTTTGTGCCCGATATGCCCGAAGTAGATGTATACCTGGACAAAAAGCTGCTGTTCGACGATGTTTCGTATTACGGCGATAATATCTTTAACGGCACCCGTCCTTTTACCCTGGTGAATGCAGGTGGCCTGCATACCGTGGAAATACGCAGCACGGGCACACCGGCGCGCAGCTTTACACGCAGTTTCAGCCTGGACCCGGGCAATACCTATACGCTTTTTACACACGGAAATGCGGCCTCCCCGGGGAGCGGAGGCTTTTCCATGGAGCTGGCGCTGCACTAAAAACGTATATACATCAGGAAAGCTGCTTATAGAACTCCCACATCAGGATACCGGCGGCTACCGAAACATTCAGCGAATGCTTGGTGCCTTCCTGCGGGATCTCAATGGCTGAATCGCACACCGACAATATCCCGGGACTTACGCCGCGTACTTCATTGCCCAGTACCAGTACATGTTTTGCGGCAGCGTGAAAGGGACTGCGGTGCAGCAAAACGGGCTCATCGGTCTGTTCGGCGGCCCACAGCGTGTAGCCCTGTGCTTTGTATTGCAGCAGTACCGAACGCAGATCCTCTGCCTGCTGCCACTGCACCGTCTCGGTAGCTCCGAGGGCCGTTTTGTGAATTTCAGGTTCGGGCGGACAGGGCGTATAGCCGCCCAGGATCACGGATTCAATACGGAAAGCGTCGGCCGTGCGGAACACCGCGCCTACATTATGCCCGCTGCGCACATTGTCCAGCGCCACCACAAGCGGAATTTTGGGGAGGCTTTTAAATGCCTCCTCCCCGATCCTTCCCAATTCTTCTAACCGCAGCTGGCGCATTTCTTACAGGGATTTCTCCTCGCGCGTCTGTGCATCAGCCACGGCCACGGCCGCCATATTCACGATCTCGCGCACACTGCAGCCGATCTGGCATACATGCGCGGTGCGGTTCATACCCAGCAGGATAGGCCCGATGGCATCGCCCACACCGAACGACTGCAGAAGTTTATAGCTGATATTGCCGGAGCTGAGGTCCGGGAAAATAAGTGTGTTCACCTTCTGGTTCACCAGCTTGCTGAACGGGAACACGTCCTTGAGCATGTCCTGGCTCAGCGCAAAATTGGCCTGCAGCTCACCGTCCACCACGAGGTCGGGGTAATCGCGCCGGAGAATGGCGGTGGCCCTGGCCATTTTTTCTGCCTGGGGTGCATGGCTGCCGCCGAAATTCGAGAACGACAGCAGAGCTATCTTGGGTGTAACATTGAATTTGCGTACGGTTTCGGCTGCCGACAGGGTAATGTCCACGATCTCTTCGGCCGTCGGCTCAATATTTACGGTAACGTCCGCCAGGAAAAAGAGGCCTTTTTTCGTAGGCAGCACATACATACCGGCAGCGGTCTTCACTTCCGGCTTGCGGCCTGCTATCTGGAAGATCGGGCGGAGCACCTCGGTATATTTTTTGGTCACCCCCGAAATGAAGGCATCCCCTTCGCCGTTTTCCAGCATCATCATGCCGTAATAGTTCCGGTCGCGCATCAGCTTCTGGGCATCAGTAAGCGAGATACCTTTACGCTGGCGTTTTGCATAGAACTGCTCGGCATACCGGTGGCGTTTCTCGTGCTCTTCGAACACATCTACGAACGTAGCTCCTTCCAGGTCCAGCCCGTTGTCCTCGGCCAGTTTTTTCATCTGGGCCATATTGCCCAGCAGCACGGGTTCGCCGATACCTTCGTCGAGCATGATCTGCGCGGCCTTGAGTACTTTTTCGGAGCTGCCTTCGGCAAAGATCACCTTCTTGGGTGCGGCTTTGGCTTTTTGCATAATGCTGCGCGTGAACACATCGTTGAGGCCGAGGCGCTCTTTCAGGTGGTCTTTGTACAGTTCCCAGTCGGTGATGGGCTCACGGGCCACACCGCTTTCCACTGCAGCTTTAGCAACGGCCGGGGCCACGGTATATATCAGGCGCGGATCCACGGGCTTGGGAATAATATAGGTAGGCCCGAAGGCAATGTTGCGTTCATTGTACACGGTGTTCACCACATCGGGCACAGATTGCTTGGCCAGGTCGGCCAGGGCATATACGGCGGCCAGTTTCATTTCCTCGTTGATCTTGGTGGCACGTACGTCCAGCGCTCCGCGGAAGATATAGGGGAAACCCAGCACATTGTTCACCTGGTTGGGATGATCGCTGCGGCCGGTGGCCACGATCACATCGGGGCGTGCGGCCAGGGCATCTTCGTACCTGATCTCGGGGTCGGGATTGGCCAGGGCGAACACCACCGGGTTGGCCGCCATGCTGCGGATCATGTCCTGGCTTACGATATTGCCCTTGGAAAGGCCCACGAATACATCGGCATCCTTAAAGGCATCTTCCAGGGTATATATATCGCGGTCCGTAGAAAAATAGGTCTTATGCTCATCGCCCGTTTCGCGGTCCTTACGGATAACACCCTTGGAGTCGAGCATGACGATATTGCGGCGGTCAACGCCCAGGGCCTCGAACAGGCGGGCGCAGGATATGGCGCTGGCACCGGCACCGTTGAACACCACACGGGCCTCGCTGAGTTTTTTACCGGCGATCTCCAGCGCATTGAGCAGGGCGGCCCCGGCAATAATGGCCGTACCATGCTGGTCGTCGTGCATAATCGGGATGCTGAGTTCTTCTTTGAGACGCTGTTCGATGTAAAAGCAATCGGGCGCTTTGATGTCTTCGAGGTTGATACCGCCAAAGGTCGGTTCCAGGGCTTTTACCACCTGCACTACGCTCTCGGGGTCTTTGGAATTCAGCTCGATGTCGAACACGTCGATATCGGCATATATTTTAAAGAGCAGGCCTTTTCCTTCCATTACGGGCTTGGAAGCCTCGGCCCCGATATCGCCCAGGCCCAGTACGGCGGTTCCGTTTGAGATCACGGCCACCAGGTTGCCTTTGGCCGTGTACTTGTATACATCTTCGGGATTTTCTGCAATTTCCATACAGGGCACCGCAACTCCGGGAGAATAGGCAATGGAAAGGTCACGCTGACTGTTGGCGGGTTTCGAGGGAATTACTTCCAGTTTTCCGGGACGACCGTTGTAATGATAGTCCAGGATATCTTTCTTACTGATCTTACTCATATCCTATATAAACAAACAAGGTACAAAGGAAGTAAATATTTGCAGATTCCACAGAATTCCACAGTTTGAGGCTTGGGCTTTACCCGGAAGCTTCCTGTATGAGAAACGGCCTTCTCTCCCCGGGGGGGATACTCCGATCCGGGATAAAAAAAAGCCAAAAAAATACATCCTGTTATTTAACAGCAAGATACGTTCGTATACATATAGAAGTATTGTGACCGCAGGCATGCAGATTATTTGTTAAACTGACGTTAACTCTATACTATCTTTCGGGATGTGGCACAAATAATGTGAAGAATCGAAACGGATAAACTATACACAAATACATGACAAAGTTCTATTTTTCAATCGCGGGCATGCTGCTTACCGTTGGAGCAGCTTCTGCCCAAACCCGTTACGTAAGTTCGGGAGGAACAGATGCAGGGGACTGTTCTTTACCCGGGAATCCCTGCGCGACCATCAGCTATGCGGTCTCTGAAGCCGTAGCCGGAGACTCGGTTATACTGAGTCCGGGCAATTATGCGTTTACCAGCACGCAGTTCATCGACAAGGCCGTAACCGTTACAGCGGCCAGTATCGCCAACAAACCTGTTATTACCACTACAGCTTCCGACGCCATTGAAGTGAACGCCGCAGGCGTAACCATCAACGGCCTGCGCCTGCAACTGGGTCTCAGCGCCACCGAGGGGCTTAAAGGGATCGTTTCTTCAGCAACTTTCAACAACCTGACGCTGACGAACAACGAGATCCTGAGCTCCAAACCGGTCGCTACCGGCATGGTTTTCGGCAGTTATGCCGTGCACCTTTACGGAGCTGCCGGACAGATAATCACCGTTGAGAACAACATCATCGGCCCCATGAACGGCCTGACCAACGACAACTTCGGCCGTGGTCTGGGTCTGGGCCTGAACGGTGTGGGCCTGGCTCCGGGCGGTATCATCCACAATAACGGTATTGCCGCCTACTACACCATTCAGTACACCGCACCTTCGGCATCTGCCGATATCACCGACAACATACTGGCCGGTATCTTTATGTACAATACCCCGGCCACGGGTACCACCACCACCATCGCCAACAACACGTTCGACCCGATGGACCCCATGCTGGCAAACAACCTGTATGCCCTGCTGGAACTGCGTTCTATCAATAACGCCACGCTGAACATCGACAGCAATACCTTTGTAAATTACACCCATATCGCCATTCTGAACAGCTCTTCGAACGGCGTAAATATTGTGAACAATACCTTTACACCGCATGGCAGCGCTACCAGCCCGGTTGCTATTCATGCCAATACCAAGACCATGACCAATGGTGTGGAATCGTACACGTATGCCAATTCCTTCAACCTGTTCGGTAATACCTTCAATGCGCCCACCGCAGGCGTAGGTGTTGCCCTGCATATTGCCACCCATTACCAGAACACCAGTGGTTTTGCCAATGTACAGATCGGCAGCAGCAGCCAGCCGAACGTGTTCGATACCGACCTGCAGAACTTTATCGTCCTGGACACCATGAGCGGTGCCAGCAGCAACTTCCCGCTGTGGGCCCCCTATGCCGTAACTACGATGGCTCCCGTAAGCCAGGACTTCAACGCCTGGATCATCAACAACGACTACGGCAGCACAGATCCCGCCGTTATCGGTGCCAGGATATTTGACGTGAATGATACCAGCGCGCTGGGCGAAGTGATCCTGGACCCCACCGGTACCCGTTATGTGGCCACTACCGGTAACAATACAGGTAATGACTGCCTGGACCCCAACAGTCCCTGCGCCGATGTGGACTACGCCTACAACGTAGCTTTCGCGGGCGATTCGATCGTGGTCTTTGCCGGTAACTACGCCTGGACGAACACGCTGAACATTGCCAAACAGGGCATTACCCTTACGGCCGGTGACATCAACAATAAGCCGGTGATCACTACCACTGCTTCTGACCTCATTAAAGTAACCGCAGAGCAGGTTACCATTAACGGTCTGCAGCTTGAGCTGGGCCTGAGCGCTGCCGACGGCCTGAGGGGTATCGTAGCTGAAAACACGTACGACAGCCTCACCATCAGCAATAACTTTATCCTTTCTGTGAAACCGGTAGCTACCGGCATGGTATTCGGCGCCTATGGCATTGTAGCCTTCGGCGGGAACGGTCTGTACGTGAACATCAGCGACAACGAGATCCGCCCGGCTTCCGCTGCCAATGATGCCTTCGGACGTGCCATCGGACTGGGTCTGAACGGAGCCGGACTGGCCCCGGGCGGCGTGGTGGAAAACAACCTGGTGCAGGCCTACTATCCTATCCAGGCTACCGCTCCTTCTGCCGACCTCAACATCGAAGAGAACGAGTTGGCCGGTCTTACCATGATCAATGCCGCACAGAACGGTACCAGCATTAGCATCGGCAACAATACCTTCGACGGGGTGAACGACGTGGTTGCCGCCAACCTGTACGCCCTGCTGGAAGTACGTGCCAACGACGGTGCCCAGGTGAACATCAGCAGCAACGAGTTCAAAAACTACCTCAATATGGGTCTGTTCAGCTCGGCCTCGCGTAATGTAAAAGCGATCAACAACGAGTTTACTCCTTCGGTTACCGCTACGAACTTCGCAAGCATTCACGCCAACTCCAAACTGATGACCAGCGGAGTGCAGAACAATACGTATGCTAACGGGATCGAGATCAAAGGAAACGCGTTCAACGCAGGTGTTGCCGGTAACGGTACGGCCATTGCCTTTGCCGATCACTACGGCGTTACCGCTCCTGCCTTTACCGATTCCATTAAAGTAGGCGGCGCCAGCGCTCTCGATAAGAACACATTTGCCACCGGTCTTAAGTATTTTATTGCCCTGGATACCCTGAGCGGCAGCAGCAACGGTTTCGCACTGTGGCAGATGAACGGAGCTTCCGTTACCACCATGAAGCCTTTTGCACAGAACGTATATGCGTTCACCGACTGGAACATCTACCCCAGCAATGATACAACCCTCCTGGAAGGCAAGGCTTACGACATAGCCGACGCTTCTTCACTGGGCGATGTGGTGTTCGTTCGTCCGAATACCTCACTCGGCGAGCCTGACATCATCAGCCTCATCGCTTATCCCAATCCCGCTGTAAATACATTGAACATCGCGGGCGAAGGTCTGAGCGGTAAAAATGTACTTACCATCACCGATATGCAGGGCCGTGTGGTTCGCACACACAATATCAATGCCGCCGGAAGCGTTATCAGCATCCCGGTGCAGGACCTGAGCAACGGCATGTACAACATCCTCATCACAGGTAATGGCAATGTATACCAGGCCCGTATTGTAAAGAACTAACCGTTTTTTCATAAACACAGGCAAAACCGTCCGGAATCCCCCCCGGGCGGTTTTTTTTATGCCTGCACACACCGGGGAATACCGGTTTCCACGAAGTGTGGAAAAACGCCCCGCTGTATTTCCGCAAATGTCTAAGTTTGCCGTATGAATATTGTTGAACTCCGCGAATACTGTATCTCGAAACCGCACGTAAGCGAGGGGTTTCCTTTCGGGCAGGACGTGCTGGTATTTAAAGTGGCCGACAAAATGTTTGCCCTCTGCAGAATCGATGATCCCGATCCTTCCGTAAACCTGAAGTGCGATCCCGAAAAAGCGGCTGAACTGCGCGAACTGCATGCAGAGATCACCCCGGGCTATCATATGCACAAGCGCATGTGGAACACGGTATCGCTGCAGGGCCGGCTGAGCGATGCATTTATACAAGGACTGATCGATCACAGCTATGATGAAGTGGTGAAAAGCCTCACGCAGAAAAAACGCCGCGAGCTGGGACTGTAAAAAAAAACCGAAGCAACATACTGTTCGCTTCGGCTAGTTAAGGCATGAAAAAAAGCAAGGTTTCCCTATTTCCCGGGGAATATGTTCAGCGGGTAAAAACCCGAAAAGGTATTCGTGCATAACAAATATATGTACATAAACGACAAATTTTACTTTTTGTTTCGCCTTTCCGTGTTTTTTCGACCAATTTAATGTTTGCAGTTTCCTCAGGCTTTAGAGCTGGTTTTCAAAGGCCTGTAAAATGTGCCGGGACCGATGTGCCTGCCTTAAAGAGGCGCAGGAGCCACAGGTTATCTTTTACAGTGAAAGTTTACCCCGGCACATGCCGGTACGCTGGGGGAGTTGTTTACAGAACTGTTACCCGTTTCTCTCTACGTAAACTCTATATCTCTTTAACAGGCGGCGGACCGGGCAGGAGACCAGCCGGAAACCCGTCACGCAACAGGCCTGGCTGCATATAATAAAAATCTCATTATAAATTAAATGCACATTTACCGGAGGAAATTTACGCACTTTAATTCTTTGGATATAGATGAACAAAAAAGGGAATAATATGTTACATAGATAAAAAATCTATTAATAAATATTTCTAACTTAGCAAAAAAATTCATTATGGCAACAGGAAAGGAATTACATGACTTGGTAAAAAAGTCAGGGTACACCATTGGTACTATCAGTGTAGCTGTGAAACGCAGTCCCGCGGCACTCCACAAAGATTTTAAAGAGCCCCAGATCAAAAAAGAGCTTTTCGAGAAGGTAAAAAAAGCGATCGAAACGCTCCCGTCTGATAAAAAAGGACGCAAGAAACGCGCTACCAAAAGAAGAAAAGCAGCTCCGCTGGTAACGGCCGAAGCCGCTAAACGCAACGGCAGGGCTGAAGAGAGAACAGATGCGGAAAATACGGCTGAAAACGCTTCTTCAGAACCCAAAAAACGCGGCCGCAAACCGGGCAGCAAAAACAAGCCGAAAACCTTCGACCTTAATTCCCCGGCTTCGGGTACACGTGATTACAGAGCCCTCTATTTCGAACAGTTAGAGATCAACAATAAGCTCATCCGCCGCCTGCTGAACTTATAAACTGTACACGCTCTCTGCCGGTCCTGACATTGACAAAAACTGATCCGGGCGGTCTCCCCCGCCTTATATCATTAACCAATAAGAATGGAGTCCCCGTAAGGACTCCATTTTTTTGTGAAGTTTATCGCGTGCATACACATCAGCGGAGCAGGTTTATATGTCCGTAGAGTGATCTTTCCTTCCCGTCGAAATCGGTATACTCTACCTTATACACATACATGCCTACCTGGACCGGGCGGGAGATATCGTTGCGGAAACCCCCGTTCCAGCCTTTGTACGGATCGTTGGAGACAAAGATAAGCTCGCCCCAGCGGTCGAAAATATAAAGCGAATAGGCAGTTACGTTCGAGATCACAGGTCTCCACTCATCGTTTATGCCATTGCTGCCCGGTGTAAAGGCATTGGGGATATAGGCATTGGACACTTCGCGTATATCGATCGGCTTTGTGACCGAATCGCGGCAGGTATAGCTGTTGGTCACCCACTGCGTAATGTAATAGGTGCCGAATGACGTGTAGAGGAACTGCGGCGAAGGTGCGGAAGAACTGTTCCCGTTCCCCGAAGTATAGAAATAGGAAATCACATCGGGCGACGACTCGTCGTATACCTGTACCGGCTCCATCACCGGGGCCGATTCAGCCGGTTTGGTACGGAACCCGGCCTGGGGCAGGGGACGCACCGTTACGGGCGGGTTAAAGTCCGAACTGTCGCGGCAGCCATTGCTGGCCTGGGTAATGAGCAATACCGTGTATACTCCTTCCTGGTTAAAACAGTATTCGAAGATCTGATCGTCAGAGACCATATTGCCATTGATATACCATTCGTACGCGGTCAGTGTTTCACCGGGCGGCGCTGTGCTCAGGCTGCTGAGCTTCATACACTGTTCGTCGCAGATCTCGGTCGCATAGCTGCTTACCGCGTCGGGCAGCGGCTGGTTGTAAAGAATTAGGGTATCGGCCGAGGGCGGACAGGTGCCATTTGTAAGTGTCCACACACAGGCATAATTGCCCAGCACAAGGGACGAAACACCTGTATTGTAGAGATTTATATCGGCAAAAACCGGGATGCCGGGCCCGCTGATCACCGACCAGGTACCCTGTGCCGTACCCTGCGGCGTATTACCCGCCAGTGTGGCCAGCGGACTGTCGCACAGGAAAATATCGGGGCCTGCGTTCGATACCGGCTGATCGTATACAAAAACCTGCATCGTATCCGAAGAAGGTACACAGGTACCGTTCGAAAGTGTCCAGATCAGCTGATAGGTGCCTTCCTGCAAACCGCTTACGTCTGCATTGAACAGCGTAGCGTCCGAAAAGATCACTCCCGAAGGATTTGCAAAACCGCCGTCCGGGGTCCAGAGGCCCGTGGCCGTGCCCACAGGTGCATTCCCGCTTAGGAGTGTATTGTAAATGTTACATAAAGGAATGTCTGCACCGGCATTCGATACCGGCTGATCGTAAACCCTCACCTGCATCGTATCGGAAGAAGGAACGCAGGTGCCGTTCGAAAGTGTCCAGATCAGCTGATAGGTGCCTTCCTGCAAACCGCTTACATCTGCATTGAACAGCGTACTGTCCGAGAAGGTCACGCCCGATGGATTCGCAAAGCCGCCGTCCAGGGTCCAGAGGCCTGTGGCGGTACCTTGCGGGGCATTCCCGCTCAGGAGCGTATTGTACATGTTACATAAGGGAATATCTGTGCCTGCATCCGATACCGGCTGGTCGTATACGAAGATCTGCATGGTGTCTGACCTTGGTGTACAGGGCCCATTGCTCAGGGTCCAGATCAGCTGATAGGTACCTTCCTGCAGACCGCTTACATCCGCATTGAACAGCGTGCTGTCCGAGAAGGTCACGCCCGATGGGTTCGCAAAGCCGCCGTCCAGGGTCCACACACCGCCTGCCGTACCCTGAAGGGCGGTGGCCGGCAGCAGTGTATTGTAGGTATTACACAGCGAAATATCGGCACCTGCCTGGGCTACCGCTTCGGGGAACACGATCACCGTTACCGTATCCGAGGCCGTGCAGCCGGGCTTTTGTATCTGCCGCACCAGTACAATACTGTCTGTAACCGGGTAGGATGTATTATGCAGGAAACCGGGCTGGGCCGCCGTGGCGCTGTCCAGGTAGCCCGCATTGTTCCAGCTGTAGGTATAATTGTTTATAGCCGGGTTACCGATGGTTATGGTATTGCCGGAGCAGACCTGGTAATTCAGCGGCGGACTGTGCAGCTGTATGGGAATGTATATCTGCTGTGTGGCACAGATACAAGGGTTGGCCGAAGTGTCCACCACCGCAATGATCCCGCAGGTATACGGCGAATTTACCGGTAACGTATGTGTATAACCGAAAGTGCTGTTGGAACCCAGCTGATCGGTGATCGTATGTACGCCAATGGGCACGTCGCCCGCGGAGAAGATACCATTGCCGTCGGCATCGCCGTAATAGCTGATCACCGTATTGGTACCGGCAATAATGGTTTCGCCGGAGTTGAAAATATCGAAAGAGACCGTAGCCGATTCTCCCGCCGGGGGCGCCGGCACCGACACGCCCGAACTATTGCCCAGTTGCAGGTAGCCTTTATAAATGAATATATTGCGAAGTGTATCGCCCGTTACCACTGAAATACTACAGGCCGCCCCGTTCTGGCTGCAGGTGGCAAAACCCGATGCGGTAGAAGATGCGGAGATCTGCACAATACCGCATTCCAGCAGCGAAGGATCGGCATCGAGCATTACGGAGAATACCGAAGAATCGCCCGGTACAACGCCCTGCGGCAAATGCCATATAAGCTCCTGGAATCCGTTGGGTGAGGTAATGAGCGGAGCCCCGGCCGGTGCATTGTGTACCGGTACCTGGCTGCCCGGGATAAAGCTGAGCCCATTCGTGAGTGAAAGGCGCAGTGAATCGAACATATCGAAGGGCTGACTGCCCAGGTTCAGCACCCGTATCAGCAATTGTGAGCCGCCTGTACAGGGCGTGATAAAGTCCATTTTGAGCTTTATATCGGCCTGGTAAGGCGGCAGGGCGTCCTGCACCAGCAATGGCCCCGAGAATACCGGGATAGACGAGGTCGCGAGCCCGCAGAAAGACTCTCCCGTACTCTGCACCCGCACCCGTTCGCCCGAGATAAAATTACAGGTGGCAAAGGCCCGGAACCGTATCCTGAAAGTGTTCGACTGGGGATCGTAGATACCGGGCAGACCCGTACCCGCCAGTACCTGGCTCAGGTTGTTTATATCCCACTGCCAGGTGGTACCGGCCAGCAATACCGGGTCGGGAACGGGAACAAAGGCCCCGTTGTACTGGAACTGCGAAGAGCCCGGCACCAGGGTAAGGCCATTGGGCAGCAGTATCTGCGTAAGTATGTTGTAAGCATTTCCCAGCTGGAAATCGCGCACCATGATCTCGTATTCTGTTGTATCGCAGAGCGGAATGGTATCTGCCGAAATAATGGAAATGCTGTTCTCCAGCGCAGGGAAGAGCGGTGTAATGGTGAGCTTAAGCGGTGTAACCGGGCATTCGTAGCCGGCCAGGTCCGCGGGAATACCCGTACAGCCCCAGCCAAAGTAGATCATGATGCTGTCGGTATTGCAGGAAACGGAATGCGTATACAGGGTGTAGGTACTGGTAACAGCCGGACCGATCTGCTGCAGGTCGAAGATATTGCCCGGACCCGGGTACAGCATCTGCCCCGTTCCGTTCATCAGGATGCTGTCGGCCGTGATATTGCCATTCGAGGCGTAACCGATCCAGAGGTTAGAGCCCGTAGAGACATTGGACTGGTTGGTCATGGTAAGGGTCCAGCTTACATTACCGGTAGAAGTGTTCACGGAAAGCAGGTTCGATTGCAGGCTTACCAGCGGACTGTTGTACGTGATATCGTCATTGGTGAGCACATTCGAAGTGGGCGAAGTAGGCGAAGGCTGCAGCTGGGGCACCTCGTCAAAGGTCCAGTAATAACCGATATAACCCGTGCTGTCGGCCACGTTACAATTGGGTTCAAAGGTTACCTGCAGGGTGCCGTGAAAGCCGTCATCGCCGAAAAGGATACTGTCTGCGGCCGTGCTTCCGAAGTAGCCTGACACGTCAAAATCATAGGTATTCCCCGTGACCGCCGAAGGATTGATATTGAACCAGGGACTGGCAGATGTGGCCAGGGTCCCCGCCGTTCGCACAAAATTGAACCTTGCCCGTATATACGTATAGTCATCGGGCATTACCACCCGCAGGGTACGCGGCGAGGCCCAGTGCCTGTACTCAAAGGGGAACAGGTTGCCGCCGCCGTAGTTGTTGCAGCAGATACCGATACTCAGGTAATAGTTCTGTGTAATGGTAAACTGGTTACAGTTATTGATGTCGTAACTGTCCGGCCCATAATTCGTATAGTAATAACCGATCACCGTGAACGTGCGCACCACCTTATTGCAGCCATAGAGGTCATTGCTGTCTACCGGCTGTACATAAGGCACCGGGGATGCGTACATATAGTTTACGCTGTTCCCGTTCACAGAGGCTCCGCCGATATTGGACGTGACCACATAGTTCATTTTCCAGAACACCGAATCGCCCGTTTTAAGCGTATAACCTGCGGGCAGGCAGCCTCCGGCCAGGGCGGCCACATCGATGTCGTGCGCATAACGTACTCCCCCGGGTATATTCGTGGTGGTCAGTGCCGAAGGTGCATTACAGGTGTAGTAGTTGCCCGTGGCCGCATCAAAGATACGCAGGGTACCGCTGCCATAGGTAAAGATATTGCCCGTGCCTTCGATGTTCGATACGGCTATGATATGATCCCAGCTCTGGCCGTTGGGATTGTGTATATAGGCCACCTGTTCCACACCCAGGGTATCGCCGTACATAAGACGTGTGGTCTTTACCTTGTTGAAGTCGATGGAACCGGCCGGGTCGGGCAGACCATTGTTGTCGTTGTCGGGCAGACCGTAGTTCACCCGCTTACAGTTTACTGAAGTGAGATTGGCGCCTTCGCAGAGGGCCGGGCAAAGAATTTCGATGCTGGTGGTAACACAGCCCAGGTTTATGGCGCATCCGCAGTTGCGGTCGGGTACGTATACCGATGACAGCGAAATGCTCTGTACACCGGTGCTGGCACAGGAACTGCAATCCAGCGATATATCGAACAGCAGCTGAGCCTGCTCCCCTCCCACCGGACCGCTGTAATAAAAGCGCACGGTATTTCCGTTGCTTACCATGGAATCCGGGTTGGCCAGCTGGTTGCCCGCTGCATTCAGTATGCGGAATGTATTGGGTACCACCGTGAGGCAGGGCGGCAGGGTTACCTGGTAATAGAACAGGTCATTGGCCGTATTCCGCGGGATTACGGTCTCGAAATTCGAGAACAGGAAACTGATGGTCTCCGTAGAGGAACCCGTCATGGTACCCGGGGAGTTGTCTACGATCAGTGTATTGCGGAAATAAGACACCCCCGCCGGTGAACTTACCAGGGGAATGGTATAGGGCGTAAAGCAGCGGTTCTCATAGGTGCCGCGGAACTGCCAGCCCAGCATGTGCTTACGCTCTGTATTGGTACACAGGTTATTGTAGCAGCAGGTAAAATGGTTCCAGCGGATAGTGACCACATCGCCGGGCAGGATGCTGTCGATGGTAAAATACACGCGGCCCTTAGGGTTTGGCGGCAGACAGGGTTTGGCCACCGAATTGGAGGTTGCCGTAAGCGTAAGCGGCAATACGGGCCCGCCATTCACCTGGTAGGTAAAGCTGCCGGTGTTGAACGAGCTGTAATAATCACTGGTATAGTTGCCGCCATTGGCATGCTGGTACAGCTCTATGTCCACATTGTAGGCCGTGCCCGTACCGGCATTCGTTATATTGAAGCCCGATTCGAAATCGCCCGTGGCATTGTTGCCGTAGCAGTTGGCATTAAGCACCGAACCGGTAAAGGAATTGAACGTAGTGAACGTAAGGTTGGGCACTTCTCCCGGGAAATTGACATTGGCCCCTTCGGTCTGTATCTCGCAGGTATCCTGCCCGCAGCCCCAGTAATAATAAAAGTCGGACGATACATCGGCGCAGGCCACCACCTGCACGGTCTCGCAGAAAGTAATGCTCTCACCGGGCTCAAAAAGTCCGTCGCCATCGCCTATGCCCGTGAAATCAGCGGAAGTAAGCTGGACCAGCAGTCCGCTGGGCACCGGCGTAAGCGTACCGGCCGATACGGCATTGATGCTGATACCGGCGCCATGCTCGTCTTTGAAATAAAATTCGTCCAGCGCACCATTGCCGCCGTTCACAATAGTTATGCAGCGGGTGAACACATCCCCCACGCTGGCATTATAGCTCTGGTTGGTAACGGAAGTAAGCGCCAGGCTGGGGATCGACACCGAATACACCGCGCTGTTCACCGTCTGGCTGCCCGGCGTAGCCACCCCGATACCATTGGAGGCATCGAACTCGAACAGCACGGTATTTACCAGCTGTCCGCCATTGCTCAGGAAATCCCGTATCTCACAGCCGGCCTCCAGGGTCACTGAAAAGTTGTGCGAGCTCAGCGAATTAATGTCCGGGATATGGAACACCGGGTTCTGCAGGTCGGTGATATTCACCTCGGTACCACCGGCAATACTGCCCGGCTGGTAATAAACACCCGTTGGCAGGTTCATGGTCACCGTGTCGTTCAGTATATTGAACGGCGAAGGGTTTTCAACCTGCAGCTGAAAAGGGATCTGGTTCAGGCACACAGTAAGGTTCGTTCCGACCGATGTGTTGATCACCAGCAGGTTTTGCTGTGCCCTGAGAGTTCCGGTACCAAATGCAAGAGAGAAAATGAAGAAGAGTGAGAGGGTTAAGTGGTAGATTAATTTCATTATATATTGATTCACGATTTAGTACAGTCTGGGCTTATGGTGATCTAAGCCGGCTTACTAAATGCGAGAAACAGGGGTGCCTCACAGTTCTTTAGGCAAATATGCGTCTTTTTTGTATACGTGTCAAGTTAAAAATAAACTGTCTCAAAAAATACGCTGAGAGGCTTCCCGGGCCAGGTATGGTTCAGCTTCCGTTCTCAGGACTGAAAAAAGAAAAACCGTCCCTGAATTGCTCCGGGGACGGCTTTGCGTTTGAATATGTTCCGGCAGGCCCTTGGGAGCCCGCAGGTATTTTACAGTTTACGTTTTACTTCTACTTCCTCGTAGGTCTCAATGATATCGCCTTCCTGGATATCGTTGAAGTTTTTGAGGCTGAGACCGCATTCGTAACCGGCGCTCACTTCCTTCACATCGTCCTTGAAGCGTTTCAGGCTGTCGAGCTCGCCCGTGTGCACCACGATACCGTCGCGGATAACGCGTACCTTGTTCTTGCGCTCCACTTTTCCGTCGAGTACGTAACAACCGGCGATGGTTCCCACTTTCGATATCTTGAATACGGCGCGTACCTCGATATTGGCAGTGATCTTCTCCACCAGTGTAGGCTCCAGCAGACCTTCCATCGCGTCTTTAACCTCTTCGATGGCCTTATAGATGATGGAGTAGTGACGGATGTCGATCTCTTCTTTCTCGGCCAGTTTCTTGGCATTGGCGGCCGGGCGTACGTTAAACCCGATGATGATGGCGTCGGAAGCGGAAGCCAGCATTACATCGCTTTCGGAGATGGCTCCCACCGCCTGGTGGATCACGTTCACCACGATGTTCTCGGTAGAGAGTTTCAGCAGGCTGTCGGTAAGGGCCTGTACCGAACCGTCGGTATCCCCTTTGATGATGATGTTAAGCTGCTTGAAGTCCCCGATGGCGATACGGCGTCCGATCTCGTCGAGTGTAATGTGCTTGCGGGTACGCATGCCCTGTTCGCGCAGCAGCTGCTGGCGTTTGTTGGCAATATCGCGGGCCTCGCGTTCGTCTTCCATAATGTTGAACAGGTCGCCCGCCTGCGGTGCCCCGGAAAGGCCCAGGATACGCACGGGGGTGGAAGGACCGGCAGTATCGATCTTGGCGCCGCGCTCGTTGAACATGGCCTTGATACGTCCGCTGAAGGGACCGGCCAGGATCACGTCGCCCACCTTGATGGACCCGTTCTGCACCAGGATGGTACATACAAAACCGCGCCCCTTGTCGAGTGAGGCTTCGATAACGGTACCCGATCCGCGTTTGTTCGGGTTGGCTTTCAGGTCGAGCATTTCGGCCTCGAGCAGTACTTTATCGAGCAGTTCCTTGATACCCTTGCCCTGTTTGGCAGAGATCTCCTGGCTCTGGTACTTACCGCCCCACTCTTCCACGAGCAGGTTCATATTGGCCAGGGCCTCGCGTATTTTATCGGGATTGGCTCCCGGTTTGTCGATCTTGTTAAAGGCGAACACCATAGGTACACCGGCGGCCTGTGCGTGGTTGATGGCCTCGATGGTCTGCGGCATCACGCTGTCGTCCGCGGCGATCACGATAATGGCCACGTCGGTCACCTTGGCCCCGCGGGCACGCATGGCGGTAAAGGCTTCGTGACCCGGCGTATCGATAAAGGTGATGAACTTACCGTCTTCCTGCTGTACGCTGTAGGCCCCGATGTGCTGGGTGATACCCCCGGCCTCGCCTGCGATCACGTTGGCGTCGCGGATACGGTCGAGCAGCGAGGTCTTACCGTGGTCAACGTGACCCATTACGGTCACCACCGGCGGACGGTGCTGCAGGTCTTCCGGATCATCGGCCTCCTCATCGAGCACCTCCTGGGCATCGGCAGAAACAAATTCCACCTTATACCCGAATTCCTCGGCAATGATGGTAATGGCCTCGGCGTCGAGACGCTGGTTGATGGAAACGAACATACCCAGGCTCATACAGGCCGAGATAATGGAAGTAACGGGAACGTCCATCATTTTGGCCATTTCGTTGGCCGAAACGAATTCGGTCACTTTCAGGATCTTGCTCTGTTTTTCTATCTCGCGCTCTTCTTCCTCGCGGCGTAAGCGGCCTTCTACCCGTTTGTCCTTACGGAGCTTGGTGCTCAGGTTTTTCTTACGGTCGTCCAGGCGTTGCAGCGTTTCCTTGATCTGGCGCTGGATATCCTCTTCCGAAAGTTCGGCCTTCTCGGCTTTCACCGGGCGTTTTTTCAGGCGCTGCCCACTGCTTCCGCCTGTATTGGCACCGGTTTGCTGTTTATCGTCGTAAACCTTTTCCTTTTTGATATCGACCTTATCGGCCTCTATACGTTTACGTTTCTTTTTAGGCCCGGCATCGCTGCCTCCGGCGCCCGCCTTGCCTTTTTTCTTGAACTCGCTGTAATCGGCCTTTTTCTCCAGGCTGGGATTCAGCTGTATCTTACCCAGGATCTTTGGTCCGGAAAGGGTCTCTACCTTGCCGCGGATCAGTTCCGGCTCTTTGGAGGCCGGTTCTTCGGCGGCCGGAGTATCTTCCGTGGCAGGCGTTTCGGGGGCCTGCGGCGTTTCTTCGGCAGCTTCGGGCTGTACGGCAGGTTCTTTCTCCTTCTCTTTTTCCTTTTTGGGAGCGGTTTCCTTTGCGGCTTTCGGCTCGGGTGCCTCTTCCGTTTTTTCAGGCGCTTTTTCCGCGGCCTTCTTCGTCTTCTTAGGTTTCGGCTCCAGGTCTATTTTTCCTAATATTTTCGGCCCTGCCAGACCTTCTGTCTTCGGTTTCTTCTCTCCGGCGGCGGGGGTTTCTTCCGCAGCAGCGGGCTCAACCGGCTTTTCAACAGGAACGTTTACCGGGGCTTCTTCTGCCTTGGGTTTGGCCGCTTCTTCGGTCTTTTCAGCCTTGGGTTTGTCTGCAGGAGATTCGGTTTTAGGGGCTGTTGCCGCCGTTTTCTCAGGCGCAGCCGGTTTTTCTTTTGCCGGGGCCTGTTCGGCGGGGGCGCTTTCTTTTTCTTTGGCTGTAGTACGTACAATAGTAAGCTTTTCCGCTTTCTCGCGGGTGTTCTTATCCCCTGCATACTCCTTCGACAGCAGGTCATAGGCCTTGTCGTCGAGTGCATAGTTGGGATTGAATTCAACCGGCAGACCTTTGGCCTGCAGGAAATCCACTATGGTAGACATCCCTACGTTGAACTCCTTGGCTGCTTTACTGAGTCGTACCTTCTTTACTTCACTCATATTCTTTTTGTTCCTGTTTCTTTTTACATAACATAGAAAGGGTTTTATACACAGTATGCCTATGCAGAAAACCCTTTCCGGGGTGCCATGCCACAGCAGGACACCTTTTTAATTGCCATATGTTATGTGAGACAGGCTTACATAATCAGCAGGCAATTTTTCTGCAAGGTATGTTTGCGGTTGTGCACCACTGCATTATTCTTCAAATTCAGAACGTAATACAGCAAGCACTTCCTGTATGGTTTCTTCTTCCAGGTCGGTACGTTTTACCAGGTCGGCAGCACCCAGTTCCAGTACCGATTTGGCCGTATCGCAGCCGATGGCTTTCAGCTCGTCGATGATCCAGTCTTCGATCTCGTCGCGGAATTCGTCCAGGGCAACGTCTTCGGCGTCCACACCTTCGGTTTCGCGGAATACGTCGATCTCGTAACCCGTAAGCTTGGATGCCAGTTTAATGTTTTGTCCGCCTTTACCGATGGCCAGGGAAACCTGGTCGGCTTTCAGGAATACGTCGGCCTTGTGGGTATCCTCATGCAGACGGATGCTGGAGATCTTGGCGGGATTCAGGGCACGCTGAATGAACAGCGAAGAGTTGGACGTGTAGTTGATCACGTCGATATTTTCGTTGCGCAGCTCACGTACGATGCCGTGGATACGCGAACCTTTCATACCTACGCAGGCACCTACGGGGTCGATGCGGTCGTCATAGCTTTCTACCGCTACCTTGGCACGTTCACCCGGAATACGGGCAATTTTGCGGATAGCGATGATGCCGTCGAAAACCTCGGGCACTTCCTGCTCGAACAGTCTTTCCAGGAATTTTTCGGCCGTACGCGAAAGTACGATCACCGGCAGGTTGTTCTTCAGCTCCACACCGTGCACGATGGCGCGCAGGGTATCGCCTTTCTTGTAGAAATCGTTCGGGATCATCTCAGACTTGGGCAGCAGCAGTTCGTTGCCTTCGTCGTCCATGATGAGCAGTTCTTTTTTCCAGATCTGGTATACTTCGCCGGAAACGATCTCGCCCACACGTTCTTTGTATTTGCGGTACAGGGCATCCTTTTCCAGGTCGTTCACACGCATGCGCAGGTTCTGACCCAGGGCCAGCACGGCACGGCGGCCGAAAGACTCCAGCTGAACGGGTTCAGACACCTCGTCGCCGATCTCGAAGTCGGCATCGATCTTCTGGGCCTCCGAAAGGCTGATGTGGAAGTTCTCGTCGTAGTCGAAGCTGTCTTCGGCCCATTCGTCGTCCACGATCTCGCGGTTGCGGAAGAGCTCCAGGTGACCTTTATCTACGTTGATGATGATATCGTAATTGTCAGAACGACCGTATTTCTTGGTGATCATATTGCGAATCACATCCTCCAGGATGCTCATCATGGTCACTCGGTCAATGTTTTTCAGGTCTTTAAACTCTGCAAACGATTCTATCAGGTTTACTTGATCCATGACAGGAAATTATTTAAAATTGATGATACGTTTGGTTTCTTTTATATTGTTGAACGCGATCTCGTGCATTACGGGCTCTGCGCCTCTGGAAACTTTCATTCCTTTTTTGGGTGGTTTGGGGGCTTCTTCCACAAAAACGGAGTCCTCGCCTACTTTCGACAATACCCCGCTTATGGTTTTGCCGTCAAAGGTAACCACTTTTACCTCTTTGTTCAAGTTTTTATGATATTGTTTCATGCTTTTGAACGGACGGTCCATGCCCGCAGATGAAACGGTAATATCAAAATTATCAAGCTGCTCGCCGAATTCCTTGCGGATCACCCGCATGAGCGCCGCACAGTCATCCAGTGTAAAATACTGGAAACTATCTACATAAACAGCCAGCTGCCCGCCCGGCGTCAGGTCGATCTCCGTAAGGAAATGCTCTGTGCCTTCCAGGTGTCTGTTTACAATTTCCTCTATTTTTTCTTGTGTAACCATGATTTATTTTCAATGAAAAAGGGGACGATCCCGGTCCCCTTCTTTCAAAAGTTTTGCAAATGTACGGCGATTTTTGTTAATAAAAAAATAATCTCTTAAAAATTACCTTTTTATCCCTACCCGGACTTTCTGTTATTCAATTATATGTACCTCTTCGGCCTGTATCACTTCGTTATTGCTTACCTTATATACGAAAGCCAGCACTTTAAGGTGTTCGGCATGGTATCCGTCCGGTACCACGATCTGCCATTCCCTGCGCTGTATCTTGCCGGCCGCATTGTTGGCGCCCAGGCTCACGCCCCATACCGGGCTGATGTTCTGGCGCAGCATGTCCATGTGTACATAGTCGTGCATGTAATCGTCCACCAGGCCCTGGTTATACCATTTCTGTGCCCCGATGATGCTGTCCTCCACCAGGTAAACGCCCAGGTTCACCTCGTCGGAGATCGTTTCCACGAAACCGCTGTGTACATAGGCCACCAGGCGGCGCGAGGCCGGATCGAAATAGGTCTTTATGGCCAGCTGCACATCGGCGATGGGATCTTCGGAAAGATACTGGTTCACCAGGTTGGCCCAGGAAGTATGGAACACGATGGGACTGCCGCTTACCGGACGGCGGTTGATGAGTCCGTTGGGCTGCCCGGCCGAAGATACGCCGAAGCGGTTATCGAAAGCGGTACCGGTTTCGGTACGCCAGTCGTCGGGATACTTGGGCGGCTGCGGAGGTGCAAAGGTGCTGCCCGCATGCACGGCCAGGGCCACCACATTGGGATTGGAAGCGAGTATGTTCTTAAGCACCACGGCCGCATCGGGGCAGTTGCCGCAGGTATGGCCCGTATAATCCTCCACGAGCACCTTGCGCGGGGCATTGGGGTTAATGCTGAACGATGGCGGCGGGTACAGGGTGGTATCGATATTGGAAGCGACGGTGGAATACGGGGCGGGCACCTTGTCGCAGGACGACAAAGCAGCCGTTAACAGCAGCAGGAGGGCCGGCAGCAGACCGTTGACCGTTTTTGAGTTCATTATATTCATCTTTTGGATAAGGAAAAGTACAAAATTTATCAGAAACTACCTATATACCCGAGCGTTAAACCATTGGCGGCAGGCACTGCACGACATACCCCGCCGATGCAGAGCACCCCGGCGCGCTGGCGTCCGTAGCTCACCTGGAAGCGGTGGCTGCCCATATTGTACACCACGGAACCCAGGGGATAGTTCAGCCTCTTTTCAGGCACCGGGTGACCGATGTTGTACTGGTTCATGAGCGATACCGACCAGTGGGGGGCAAAGGTCCATTCCACCAGTCCCATGAGCCAGCTGCCCTGGTCCTGCTTGGTATACATGCCCTCGGCCTCTATACGCAGCGAATGGCTGTTGTTGATGCGCCAGGTAAGGTCGGCCACACCGATGTGCGCATGCACAAAGGGATCTTTACCCAGGGTACTTACGGTAAGTACGTTCAGGTTGGCCCAGAGCTGCATGTACATAACGGTGAGCTTCCATTTTTTGTTGAATTTCTTGGTGATCTCGATGTTGAAGTCCTGGTAGTATTCCTTGCCCAGTCCGGCACCGGAAGTATACCCGTAACGGTCGGGCGTGAACACGGTATCTGAACCGAACACGGTGGCACGCGAGGGACGGTTGGTGGTATCGAGCCCGTACACGATGGAAGCATTGATATTGATGTCCATACCGTATTTACCGCCCAGTTTGCTGCCGCGCGGAATGGTAAAGTTCAGGTCGGCCTGCAGACCCTGTTCGCCCACATACTGCACGGCATAGGGATAAATGGAGGCCGCCAGCGTATAGGTGTGCTGCTTGTTGAGCATAGGCACCCAGTTTACCAGCAGGCGGTTGCCCACAGCTTCGCGGTCGGTACGGAAATCGAAGTTGTCGATACGTTTGGCACCTACCGAGATCCCCCAGTTGGTGGCTGCATAGGTGGCGGTGATCAGCGCAGATGCACCGGGTTTATAAATATACCGGTTCGGCGTAGAAGGGTCGTTGAACTTATAGGCAAACTCTCCGCTCAGCGAGAAATTGCCATAGCCCAGGTTCAGGCGGCCGGCGGCATTGCCCACGTTCAGGGGCAGGGTAAGCACTTCCTGGCCGATCACTTTTTCGCCGTCGGGACGGTTCACGCTCACAAAGCTACCGCCCACGCGCAGGCGGAACTTGCTGTTCCTGAGCTTAGGTACGGTCTCGTTGAAGTTGATCTCGGCGTCGATACCGCGCACGGTGCCCCGGCTCCAGGTCCAGAAGTCGCGCATACGCCCGAATACACCCTTTATGTAGATACCTTTTACGTTGTACTTGATGCGGAAACCCTGCAGGAAATTATCGAAACCCAGCTGACGGGCCTCGTAGGAGCGCAGGGTAAGTCCATTGCCGAACTGCTCGTAAAAGCCGCCCGCCGTAATGTCGAGCCCTTTGTACTGGTAACCGGCAAAATAATAGGGTATGCCCTGGCCCTGGAAACGCTCGTCGATACCGAGCAGGGGTTTGGGCTGGTAGAACTCCATGCGGGCGCCTGCATAAAAGCCGCCTTTGCGGTAGTTCAGGAAAAGAAAGGCGTTCATACGCATTTTTTCGGGCACTACCGGCGCACCGATAATACTGTCGCGGGTGTAGAACTGTACATCAGCTCCTGCCAGGCCGGTAAGCGTTCCCCAGTTGTTTTCCTTAGGGGTCTGGCTGTAGGTGATGGTGGTAAGGCCCAGCACAGACAGGCCGGTAAGTATATGTTTCTTCATAGTTTGCCTTGCAGATACTCTTAATGTTCGAAAAAGGATACGGTGTTATTCATCTACTTTTTCGCCTGCGGCTACTTTTTTCACTACATCGAAAAGCACTTTCTCATCGCCCAGCTGGTAGCCCATGTGCTGCCACACCACGTTGCCATTGCCGTCCACCACAAAGGTATGCGGCGGGTTTTGTACGCCCAGGGCGCGTTTCAGGTCTTCATTGGCATCGAGCAGTATCTCGTAGAGCCAGGCGCGGCTTTTTACAAAGGGGCCTACCTTGGCGGTATTGCGTGTATCGTCTATCGAAACGGCATAGAGCTTTACGCCGGTGGCCTTCACCCAGTCCTCGTACTCGTCGGCAATGGTACTCAGTTCCAGCACGCAGGGTTTGCACCAGGTAGCCCAGAAATTGATGATCATGGGCTTACCGTCGTTCCGGAGGGTGGCTACGTCCACTTCGTTCCCGTTCATGTCTTTTACCTTAACGGAAGGCAGCTGGGCAAAGCCGAAACCGGCTATGAGAAATAATGCAAGAGTGAGTGCTTTTTTCATTTTGCGCTTTAACTTTTTGTTGTGTTAACCAAATGTAATCACATACAGCAACTTTGTGCCGATTGTTAAGGCGAAATTAACAAAGTTTTTTAATCCTCCGTGTTCCCGGCCCGAAGCTACGTTCAGGCACCATGCGCCGGCCGGGGCCCTATGCCCGGTACAGGACATACCTGCTGAACGGCACGGCTTTAAAAATTGTCCACCCCGGGGGTAGGTTTTTTAGGCAGAAGCATCCGAAAGACCGCTTTGTATCCCAAAACGAAACGATTGTTTAATTTTGCGTAAATGACGAACAACTCCGTACTGATCGCAGATTGCGGCGCCACCAAATGCGAGTGGGCCTATACGCAGGGCCCCGGACAAACCTCCTGGTCGGCCTCGCGCGGGTTTAATCCCAATGTGCTGCCCGAAGCCGAGGTAAAAAAGCTGCTCTACGAGGCGGCTGAAGTGAACCAATGGCTCGCGGACGTACCCGGACGCATCTATTTTTTCGGCGCGGGTTGCGGCACGGCACACGGCAATGCTTCGGTAACGCGCAGCCTGCAGGAGATCTTTCCCAAAGCGGCCATACAGGTGCAGAACGATATTATGGGTGCGGCCCTGGCCCTGTACCATGAAAAACCGCTGGTGGCCTGCATACTGGGAACGGGATCGGCCTCCCTGTATTTCGACGGGCAAAGTGCAAGACCCCTGAGAGCCTCCCTGGGCTGGACCATCGGCGATGAGGGCGGCGGCTGTGCCATAGGCAAGCGGGTGCTGCGCAATGTATTTTACCAGCTCTGGCCCCGCAGGGTGATCGATGCGTTTTACGAACAGTACCCGGGCTTCACGGTGGAGAAATACCTGCAGACCATGCGCGAGGACACGGCCCCTAACCGTTTCCTGGCCACCTTTGCCCCCTTTGCATCCAGGTACGTTCATGTACCCGAAGTACGGCAGGAAGTATATGACGAACTCGAAACCTTTGTGCGCTGGCAGGTAACACCCTTCTGTGAGCAGTATAGCTGCGAAGCGGCTTTCTGTGGCTCGGTGGCCCACTATTTCGGGGATATACTGCGCGATATATGCAAAAAGAACGGTACAGGGACCGGCAAAATAATTGCCAAGCCCCTGACCGAACTTGTGGATAAATTAGCGTTAGATGCCTAACGGCTGGTACGGACCATTTTGCGGGTGTCGATCACGCGTTTGTCCACAATAAGCGTATACAGGTAAATGCCGGCCTGCAGCTCGTTACCTGCTATGGTGATGCTGCCTTCGCCCTTTCCGCTTATGTTGTAGGAACGGATCTCCTTGCCCTGCAGATCGTAAATATTGAGCATGGCCGAGGCGGCACGCTGCGGTATGCGGTAAGCGATCTGCGTGTTTTCTGTAAAGGGATTGGGAATATTGTCGCGGAGCAGGGCACCGTCGGCCGGGTCTTCCGCAGAAGGCAGGCCCATGCTGCGTGCCTCGCCGGTACCACAACATTCAGCCTGCTGCTGAGACAGTGCCTGGTATTGTTCTGAGAGGGTCTCGAGGGCCTGTTTCTGTTCTTTATACGCCTCTACCAGCAGGGGAATGATGCCATTGTAATTCAGCAGCCTGATCCCTTTGGAAGTATCTACCAGGGCCGGGGCCACCAGTTCCACTTCCTGGGCCATAAGGCCGAATTCGGCAGAAAGTTCCTCACCGCTGCGGATATCGTAGGAATACCCGTTCAGCGCCTGCAGTATGGCTCCGGCATTGGTAATAGGCTCTACGTTCTCCTTGGTGCTGCTGTCTGACTGGGTATAGAATTTCTGTGCGTACAGCTTGTTATGCCCGGTGGTCGAGTACCAGAAATCGATCCTGTCGGTGCTGCTGCCTATTTCCGTGCCGGGGTTGTCGGGCAGTATACGAAAAGTATTGCCGTTACCGGTGAGGAAGATACGCCCGTTCACGTGCAGGCGTGCTATGGGATTGGTGGTACCGATGCCGACATTACCGCCGGGTACGATCCTGAGCTGGGCAAAAAAGCTCTGCACAAGGCAGAAAGACAATAAGAGTGTGACAATTTTTTTCATGACAGTTACTTGTATTTAGATTGTTATTTAGTATACAGATCAATAATTTGCGGGCATAGCTCCGCCGTGCAGATAAGATCTGCGTATATGCACGGGACCAAACAATAGAATACCGGGCAGATCTCTGTGAAGATCTGCAAAAAGGCAGGGACAGGCCGTTTACAGCCCTATGCCCGGCGCTTGCTTACTTAAGGGGAATGAGCGTAAAACTACCCCGGATGGTATCGTAATATACCGTCGGATTCGTATACGTAATGATGGTGGTCTCAAAGTCGCCTTCCGCCTCGCTGCCTTTCAGGCTCCCCTGCAGCAGGAAGGGCGTCTGGGCCTGCACCTGTCCCAGGCTTACGTCGTTGATGTCCAGGGAGCCGCTGAGTTCCTTCCCGTTCTTTTGCAGCACGGAGCGGTGATTCTCCCAGTATATCTCTACGCTGTCTTTGCGCGTATCCGTCACCTGCAGGTCGAATTCCTTTGCATACGCCCCGCCGTTACCGCTGAAGCGTATGCGGTAATCGCCCTCCATGGGACGGTTCCGGGTGCAGGCCACACACAGCAGTACGGCCAGTGCCGCGGGTATGTTCAACTTTCTTCTTTTCATTACTGGCAGGCGCTTACATCCATAAAACATTCAGCATTCACAGGCACCGTGAAATCACCGCTGATCTCGATAGCCTCCGCGGCACGCAGCACGATGTTCGACCCTGCAGGCAGGCTGTTCACACAACCGTTTCCGCCGATGAATATACTTTTTTTCACCTTATTATCATAATTCGCAGGATTGAACGAGCATACCTGGAGGGGCACGCTGCAATCGGTCTTCAGCCTGTAGTACCGGAACCAGTCGATATACATGGCCGAAGGCATCAGGTTATCGGGCGGCAGACTGTGGTGCGGATCGTAAAAGCCCATGCTGAAAATTACTTTCTGGGGTTTCCATACACCCGGGTTTTCAATGCGCCGCACTTCCTTATAGTCTACGTACCATACGATCTGCTCGGGCGACCATTCCATGCTGTAGATATGATACTGCGTATAATCACCTACGCTGTTGACGCCCGGTTTTTCGGCAGGCTGTCCGTTTACGCGGTAGTGTACATTGCTGGTCATCACATAGCGGTCGTGGTAAGGGACCCCGTATCTGTTGATACCCGGCAGCATTTCGAAAATATCGATCTCGCTGTAGGGGGCCTCTCCGTCTTTGAGCAGGGTCCAGAAGGCCGAATTAATCCCATAGGTCTCCGGTACCCGGATGCGTGCTTCCATGTAGCCGTACGTAAAATTCTGGAATACACTTTCTACGTACCCCGAAGTATACGTATAGGTCTCGCCGGTCTGGGCCTGTTTATAGCAGCCGTAGAAGTTCAGCGCCTCGGGCGGACAACTGTAGGCTGCTTTGTTCATCTGTACGATGAGATTCCCGTCCTGTACACGCGCATTGGCAGGAGTATTGAGATGTACGAGCGGGTTCATGGAAGGGTAGCCATAGGCATCGTAATTGTGCTTGGAATGCCATTTGGAGGTATTCAGGGTATTGAAGTCCTCGGTAAAGTTCAGCTGCCAGTGCGGATCTGCCGATGGCTGCTGTGCCTGTAGCGCGGGGATACATACTGCCAGCAGGCAGGCATGAATAACGGTGGTATACGAGGGCCGCTTCATACGCAGGTGGCAGTTAAAAGGTCCTGTAACGGGTAAAGACGCGTCTTCAGGGGGCGCGGGTCCCTTCCGGGCGGCCATGCGGCCATACAGATGTGTAGTTTCATATCAAGTATTTTTTAAAGTTTGCATAAAATTAATCGATAAGAAACTAAAAATTTCAAATTAAAACTACTTATTTAGTACATTTACGGACATTTTATACGCATGAAGTATCAGATTGCCGATAACATCCGCAAAATAAGAGTGCTGAAGAACTACACCCAGCAGTTTATGGCGCAGGAGCTCGGTATATCCCAGAAAAGCTACAGTAATATCGAAAACAATGTGCATACCCTCAGTATGGAACGCTTCCTGAAAATAGCCTCCATACTGGAAGTGACACCCGCCGAACTGCTGAACTTCAACGGCCGCGAGGTAATGCGCAGGCAACTGAAACAAAACGGCCGAAGCCGCGAAAAGGCCCCGTCGGAGATACAGCTGATGGCCGAACGCGAAAAAAAGCTGCTCGAGACCCTGCTCCTTACCCAGCAGGAACTGCTTAAAACCCAGGAGATACTCATCGAGACCCTGCACCGCAATCAGAAACCCTGAATATACGACGATCATGCAAAAAACGTATATATGCCAGGGGCTTTGCCGGCGATCAGCCGAACATTTACACGTAGTTTCACTAAAAATACACGCATACAGGCTCCCGTTTTCTATAGTTTCGCTGTTCGCCATAGTATTCGCATTGCTCAGCTTTCCCAATCACTACCTGCTGCGCACCTATGCCCTGGACCTGGGTATGTTCAACCATGCCCTGTACGACTTCTCCCATGCACGTGCCAATTATTTCCTGCTCAACGTACACGGTAAGAACGTTCATTATTTCTCCGACC
>Ga0180223_1000110_pt1 | contig 170690 bp, 172 predicted proteins | sample eDN5th30CKraftOP_FD_151337 | JGI IMG/M metagenome (GOLD analysis project Ga0180223, IMG submission 151337) | Enriched Organic Plus compost microbial communities from Emeryville, California, USA - eDNA 5th pass 30_C Kraft OP (version 2) (version 2) ...
ACGGACGGATCCTGCTTCGGCTCGTACTTCCAAACGATCTTGTTCTCGTCATCGAGATTGAGAGCGTAGACGATGTTCGGGAACGGCGTGTGGAGATACATCATGTTGCCGATGACGAGAGGAGAGCCCTCGTGACCGCGCAGCACGCCCGTGGAGAACGTCCAGGCGACCTTCAGGTCTTTGACGTTCTTCGTATTGATCTGGTCGAGCTTCGAGTAGCGGGTATTGGCGTAGTTGCCTTCCTGTTGCGCCCAATTCTTTGGGTCTGCGGTGTTCTTCATGACATCGTCATTGGCCACCGCCGGCATTGACAGGGCGCAAACAAGCGCGGCTGTCGCTGCTGCGTAAACAACCTTCCCCATAGGGTGCTTCCTCCTTGTTTTTTGCAACTTGGCTGGGACTGCGCCGGGATTGCCGATAGGCCCGTCACCATCCTCAACCACTAGGTTGAATATTATTCGCGGGAAACAAAGTCAACCGAACGGTTGAATATTCCCGCTTCGCATTGCCATCGGGGGGAAGCCGCCGCTGGCATGCGCCGCACCATGCAGCCACGGGAATCGCGCTTGATTTGCGGGACTTGCGTGCAGTGTTCTTCGCCAGTCGGCGGCCGCTTTTCGAGTGCGGACGACGGCCATGACGCCCGACGAGAATGCACATATGCGAGCGCGTCGGTTGGGCGCGCGGTGTGCGCCCGCCGCCCAAGGCGTGCGAGCCGGCGGACGATCAGCAATTGCGTCGGCGGAATGAAATCGAAATTCGGTGTGCGCAGTGCCGCTGACTTGATGCGGATTTCGATCTCGGCCGGCAGAGGTGCAGGGCTGACCCACTACACTGCTCGGACGAGCGTGCCCGTCAGCAGAACTCCGCCGCCGTGGGAACGATGGAGCGGGCGATCGGGATCGAACCGACGACATTCAGCTTGGGAAGCTGACGTTCTACCACTGAACTACGCCCGCAACTTGGGAAGAGAGGCTTTTTAGCTCATCCAGTGTTCCGGTCAATCGGACAAAATTGGAACAAACGGCCGAGTCGAGCCGCAGGGCCCCGGAAATTCGGAACGCTTCTGAGCCCTTCGGGACCATCTTGTGGCCGCCTGCACGCGCGCCGAGTGACTGCGCAACTCAGCCCCGCTCGCGCTCCGGGTAAGGCCGGCCAAGCCGGCTAACGCGGCCCTCCGTGCAGGTAGAGGGAGCGGGAACACCGCCGAGTGTCCCAGCTCCAGTCCTTGAAAAGCTCAGCTCTTCCCCTTCACCAGCGCATCGCGAATTTCGCGAAGGTAGATCTCGGACGGCGGCGGGGGCGGCGGAGCAGCCTCGGCAGGCTTACGCATCATGTTGATGCCCTTGATGAGGAAGAATAGCGCAACGGCCGTGATGAGGAACTGCACAATCGCGTTTAGAAACAGGCCGTACTTGATCTCGACGCCCTCGATGGGCGTGACGGCAAGCGAGGAAAAATCAACCCCGGCCGTGATGTACCCGATGATCGGCATCATGATGTTCTGGACGAGGGTCGACACGATGGGAGAGAACGCAGCACCGATGATGACACCGATGGCGAGATCGAGCGCGTTGCCCTTCACCGCGAAATTCTTGAATTCTTCCCACATCTGCTTCATGCACGTCTCCCTCGTCTAGGCGCGGCTTCTGGGCCTCCCTGCGGCCCGTCTGCAAGCTTATGCGAAAAATGCTCGCAAAGAACCTCGACTTGAGGGTATCGGCGGGGAATCCCGCCATATATGCGTCGCAGTGTTGGCGTGTACCGTGCTGGGTTAGCAAGGCCGGATCGCGGCCGGGCAGGGGGAGAATTACGGACATGATGGAGCGCAAGGAGCGCAAGCCCTATTGGCGGCACACGAAGTGGCAGATGCTGGCCAGCCTCGTGCCGTTTCTCGTGCTCATCATCGTACTGCCGCTCTATGCCGAGAGCCTCAACGCCAAGCGCTTCTTGGGCTTTCCACTGGGCTACTTCCTTGGAGCACACGGAATTGCCGCGATCGCCATTTTCACCGTGGTGAGCTTCGTCAATCGCCAGGACGCCATCGACCGATGGCACGGAGCGCACGAGGACACGTGAACGCGGCCAGGTCCGGGTAGAAAGCTATGTCCGTCACCTCGCGCACGCGCTTCGTCAATCCGCGCCTCGGAACCTATTTCGGCATTTTCGTCAGCTCGCTCACCGGGCTGGTGATCCTGTTGCTCATCTTCGAGGAGCTCGGCACGGCGAGCGGGCCGCTGCGCTGGGCCATGCTACTGGGGCCGCTGGCTCTCTATGTTGCCATCGGTTTGTGCGCACCGACCCAGGAGCCGCTGGAATTCTTCGCCGCGGGCCGGCGCGTGCCCGCGGGGTACACGGGGCTAGGCATCGGAGTGGCCAGCATGGGCGCGACCGGCATAGCCGCGCTCACGGGCGCATTCTTCCTCATCGGCTTTGACGCGCTGTGCCTCACCATCGGCGGGCTCGCCGGGTTCGTGGTCATGTCCGTCATGCTGGCGCCGTTCTTCCGCAAGTTCGGCACCTTCACCGTACCGAGCTACCTGGGGCGCCGCTTCGAAAGTAAGCCCGTGCGCTTGCTGTCTGCCGCGCTGCTCGCCGTCCCGGCACTGCTGATGATCGCAGCGGAGCTGCGCATGGGCGCGTTCGCGGCGGGCTGGCTCGTCGGTCAACCGCAAAGCCTCATGATCATCCTTCTCTCCGTCGTGTTTGTCGCCGTCGGCGTCGTCGGAGGAATGCGGTCTCTCACGTGGTCGGGAAGCGCCGCCGCCATCGCCGCCGTTTTGGCGCTCCTGGTGCCGGTGACGATCGTCGCCGTGATGGTGAGCAACTTTCCGCTCCCTCAGCTGACGAACGGGCCGTTGCTACGGGCGCTCATGCATCTCGAAGGCGCACAAGGCGTGCCTATCAGCGATGCCACGCCGCTCGCCTTTGCACTGCCGGGCGAGGGGATCTCGAGCATCGCGAAGCGTTTCACCGCGCCCTTCGGCGCCATCGGCCCGACCGCATTCGTGGTGGCAATGCTCACAGTGATGGCGGGTATCGCCTCCTCGCCCTGGCTCATCCCGCGCGTGACGATGACGCCCGGCGTTTACGAGACGCGTAAGTCGCTCGGCTGGGCGACGGTCTATTTCGCGCTCATCACGCTCACAGCCGCGGCGGTTGCGGTCTATATGCGCGACTACGTGATGGACATGGTGCGCGAGCAGCCCGCGTCGCTGCCTGATTGGGTGCGCCAGCTCGTCGAGTTCGGGCTCGTCAGCGCGGACAGTGCCTCCCCGCCGACATACACGGGGCTCGGCTTTGCCCGCGATGGCGTGCTGATGGCCCTGCCCGTAGCGGCGGAAATGCCCAAGGTCGTACTATACTTGGCCGCCACGGGCATCGTTGCGGCGGCGGTCGTGGGCGCCAGTGCAGCCGCAAGCGCTTTAGGTAATGTCGCCGCCGAAGACGGCGTCAACGGGCTTTCCTGGGAGCCATTGGCGCGCAAGGCGCGGGTGCATCTAGGCCGCCTCGCGATTGCCGGTGTCGCGGTCGTTGGCGGTCTCTTCACGTTGCTCGCGCCCACCGATCCGCTGCGGCTCATGCTGTGGTCGCTGGCGCTCACTGCCTCGACGTTCTTCCCGGTTCTCGTGCTTTCGATCTGGTGGAAGCGCATGAACGCCTTCGGCGCCATTGCGGGCATGAGCTGCGGTTTCGGGGTTGCGCTGCTCACCATTCTTGCCGCCGAGGCTGGCATCGTGGGGCTGGACGGCGCGCTGGCCGGTCTGTTCGGGATGCCCGCCGGCGCGCTGGGCGCGACGCTGGCAAGCGTGACGACACCGGGGCCGAGCCGGAGCATGCTCGAGCTGGTGCGAGAGATCCGCATCCCCGGCGGCGAGGTCATCTACGACCGCGAGATGCGCCTGCTGCGTCTCAAGAACCGCGAACGGGCATAGCCTTGTCGAGGGCAGCCGAGGGCGCCTTCGAGGACCGATACAACTAGTCGCTGAACGTGCCCAGGTAGTGCATGACGACCTCGCGCCGGTGCGGCCGGTCGCGGTGCTCGGCGACGTAGATCCCCTGCCAAGTGCCAAGAAGCATCCTGCCGGCCCTCACCGGAACCGCGAGAGACGTCGCCGTCATCGCCGACCTGATGTGCGCCGGCATGTCGTCGGGGCCTTCGACCGTATGGACGTAGTGGCCGCCACGCGGGGCCAGCCTCTCGAAGGCGGCGAGAAGGTCCGTATGGACATCCAGATCGGCATTTTCCTGTATGAGCAGCGACGCCGATGTGTGGCGGATGAATAGAGTCAGCAGCCCCTCTTCCGCGCCGGTCCGGACCAGCCACGCGCGCACCGCAGCAGTTTCGTCGTAGAGCCCCGGCCCGCGCGTCTCGACGTGGAGGACATCGAGAGCCTGCCCCAGCGGGCCTGGTGAGCGGCCGCCTACCATCGATTTCTCCATCGGTCTCTCCGATCCGCCGCTCGGGTATGCCGTCGGCCTGCCCCCAAATACGCTTTTCGCCGCTAATTGCGCACCCCAGTGCAATTTTTACCCGCCGCTTAACCTCACGTTTACCGAGACTGGCGAAGCCTGGGGATGAGCGGACTTTTGTTTTGCGCGTCCCGATTCGGCAACCGCACCCAGCAAAGCCAGCAGCCCCGGCAGGGCACAGCGACCAGCGCCAAGGGATTGAAATGTCTAATCAAGCCTACAACGGAATCTATGGCGCGCACGCCGATGCCGCTGCCATGGCCGCACATGAATCCTCCCAGGCGGTGATGTTGGACCAGATGCGCGACAGGCTCGCGGCACTGAGCGACGAGGCACGCTCTATAAGATCGCAGGTGCCCCATGAGTTCGGGCCCGACGTGGAACGCATCCAGCAGCAGATGCAGCGTCTCGGCGAGCGTCTCGCAGATCTTGGCCGTGGCGTACTGGTGCCATACAACGCGGCCAACCCAGAGCACCGCGCCACCGCGGCGCGTTTCAAAGCCATTCGCTACGTCACCGAGGATGATGTCCGCGTCGCACGCGTCTCCCCGGACGAGGTGATTGCGCTCGGCAGCCACCACGGCGTGCAACGCACCCTAGCCGAAGGAAACCCGTGGGACGAGGCATCGGCCAGCGCCCTCGTGCGAATCTATGAATCTGGCGAAGCATTTGCTGCCGGCGCTCGCCGCGAAGCATCCGCTGCGCCGCGCGCTCAGTCTACCTCCGCCCGTCCTGTTGCCCAGCAAACGACGCCCGCGCGCAACCCCGCCGGCGCGTCCGCAGTCCCCGTGGGCATGATGAGCGATATCGCGCAGTCTGCTGCCCCCCGGGGGTGCGCGATCGATTCGGACCTCCTCGACCAGCGCTTTGCGGAGATCGCCGCGCGCATCGAGCAGTCTCTGGCGCAAATCCGCCCCGAGAATGCGCTCGCCTCCCTCGGCCGCCGGTTTGACGACCTCGAAACGCAGCTCAACTCGATGCTGGGCCAGATGGCGACCCGCGCCGACATCGAGGAGTTGCGCGCGGCAGAGAGCCAGATCGAGGAGATCGCCGGCCAGCTCGATCAGTTCCGCCGCCAGCTCGCGCGCCTCGACATGATCGATGCGCACCTCGGCACGCTGACTTCGCAGCTTTCCGACGAGCGTCTGACGCGCCTTTTTAATGAGGGCGTCGCCGTTTCCGCCGATGTCGGCCGCCTCGATGCCATCGACGCACAACTTCGCATGATCGCGGTGCAGCTCTCCGACGAGCGCCTGTGCGGTCTCGTGAGCCGCAGCTCGGCCCACGAGATCGACTATGAGGACCTCGCCAACGCTGCTGCGAAGCGTGTCGCGGCCGACCTCGCTGATACCGGTATGGGCCAGTCCCGTGCAAACGAGATCGGCGAGATGCGCGGCATGATCGAGAACCTGATCAACGAGCGCCGCAACAGCGACGAGAATAACGCCAGCATGTTGGACACCGTGCAGCAAGCGATCGTTCGCGTGCTGGACCGTATCGATGCGCTGGAGGAGCTCGCCCGCGAGCAGCAGCAGACCTGGCAGCAGGCGCAGGCGCCGCAGTATCAACAGGTCCCGCAGTATCAGGAGGTCCCGCAGTATCAGCAGCAGGCTCCGCAGTATCGGAAAGATACAACGCCCCTCGCTCCCGCCGCCGAAGCGTTTTCCCCTCAGCAGCACACTGCGCCTGTCACCGAGCAGGCTGCTCCGCCTGCGCCCCCCGCGCCCCCTGCGCTCGTGCAGGATCCCGACGACTTGATCCCCGCAACGGCGACGGTCTACGCCGAGATGGCGCCGAGCGATGCCGACCAGTCGGACTTTCTTCCGATGGAAGAGCTGGTGGATGCCAACGTCCGCGCCTATCGCGAGGATGCGGAAGCCGAGAAGGCTCCGCGCGTGCCGGTGTACACCACCGCGGGCTTCGACCTCGACACCGCCTTCTCCCGTTCGCGCGATGAGGAGGCGGAGGTTTTCGAGGAGCCGCAGCAGCCCAAGCGTTCGATGGAGGTGCTCCGCCACGACTTCATCGCCGACGCACACCGCGCCAAGCTGAAGGCTGCCGCCCGCCCGGAGACCACGCCCGACAGCGACCTGCGCGCCGGGACGCTTCTGGCCGGAACGCGCGATGAGCAGGCGAAGCCCCGTGCCCGCCGCTCCATCTTCAGCTTTCGTTCTCAAAGGGTCGCGATGAGCCTGCTCGTGCTGCTGGCTGCGATCCCGGCGGCGATCTTCTTCATGCCGCGCACGGCGCAGATCGATGTGCAGGCAACGCCGCCCGTCGCCCCCGTCGCTGCGCCGGTCAATACGGCACCCGCCGCCAACCAGCCCCCCGCCGCTGAAGCTCCGGCGGTCGCTCCGATGATGGCACCCGACACCGGCGCCCCTGCCACGTCGCCGGCACCACGCCAGACCAAGCAGTTTGTGCCGCCGATTGAGCAGGGTGCCAGCGAATACGAGGACGTTCAGGTCAACGGCTCGCCAATCGACACCGCCTCGCTTCCGAACGGCATCGCGATGCAGACGAGCGGCGCCTCCGCCGCCGAAATCGCCCAGATGAGCGAACAGGCGCGCATGGCCCATCTTTCCGGCCAGCTCGGCTTGGCTGCAGCCCATGCAACCCCCGCCGCGCTGATGGAGCAGCATGTTCTCCAGCGCAACGGCGGTGCCGCCACGGCGCAGATCGAGGATGAGGCAATCGAACCCGCTCCAGGGGCTTCGAAGCTGCCGCCCGCCACCGTCGGTCCGTTCTCCATGCGCCTCGCAGCTGCCCAGGGCGATGCTTCCGCCCAGTTCGAGGTCGCCTCCCGCCTCGCCGAAGGCAAGGGAATCGATCAGGATCTTCGCGAAGCTGCACAGTGGTATCAGCGCTCCGCCGCCAACGGCTTTGCGCTCGCCCAGTTCCGGCTCGCAACTCTCTATGAGCGCGGCCTCGGCGTAAAGCGCGACCGCCAGCGCTCGCAGGTCTGGTATGAACGCGCCGCCGCCCAGGGTAACGTGAAGGCGATGCACAATCTCGCTGTCCTCGCTGCTTCCCGCAGCCCGACCGGCGACTACGAGACCGCCGCCCGCTGGTTCAAGGCCGCCAGTGAGTACGGCCTTGCTGACAGCCAGTTCAATCTTGCGGTGCTGTATGAGAACGGCATGGGTGTGCCGAAGGACCTGCAGCAGGCCTATAAGTGGTTGGTTCTCGCCGCCAAATCCGGTGACGCCGACGCCGCTGGCCGCCGCGATGAAATGAAGACCAAGCTGGACCCGAGCGCGCTCGCAGCCGCTGAGGCCGAGATCGCCGCATGGCGTCCAAAGCCCGCGCACGGTCTTGCCAACGACTCCAGGCTCGCCGGTCAGGCCTGGAAGGACACCAGCCGCCGCGGCTGATCTGCCACGCGCGTGAGGAATGTAGGATGCGCCGCGCTTGCCGCGGCGCATTTTTGCTATGAGCGTCGCCTATCTTTACTTCCCGCGCTTATGCTAGTCGGCAAGTTGCCGCCGCCTTGACGCTACCCCGCAATGTCAGAGCATCAGGCGGCGTCGCCGTATGCGTCCGGGCGTGGAGGGACGTGCAAGGGTAAGTGCGCAAGCGAAGCTGATGAACATCTACCTCCCCATTGCCGAGATGTCCGTCAACGTTGTGCTCTTCCTCGGCATGGGCTCGGCCGTGGGCTTTCTTTCCGGCCTTTTCGGCATTGGCGGCGGCTTTCTGCTCACCCCACTTTTGATATTCATGGGCGTCCCGACGGCTGTCGCGGTCGGCACCGGTTCCATGCAAATTCTCGCCTCATCGGTTTCCGGAGCCATCGCGCAATACCGGCGTAACAACGTCGACGTGAAAATGGGCGCCGTGCTGGTGGCTGGCGGCGTCATCGGATCGGTCGTCGGCGTGTCGCTGATGAAAATACTGCGCCAGATCGGCCAGTTCGAGCTGTTCGTATCACTGAGCTACGTGACATTTCTCGGCGCTGTCGGCGCGCTGATGCTGATTGAAAGCATCGGCACCATTCAGCGCCAGCGCACGGGGCAGGCCGCGCCGGTGCGCAAAACCGGCCAGCATAGCTGGGTGCACGGACTGCCGCTCAAGATGCGCTTCCACCGCTCGAAGCTCTATATCAGCGCTCTCCCGCCCGCGATGATCGGTGCGTTCGTCGGCTTCATGGCCGCCATCATGGGCGTCGGCGGTGGCTTCGTCATGGTGCCCGCGATGATCTACTTGCTTCGCGTACCGACGAGCATCGTCATCGGCACCTCGCTCTTCCAGATCGTATTCGTCATGGCGGCGACGACGCTGCTGCAAGCCATGGAAAACAAGGCGGTCGATGTCGTATTGGGACTGCTGCTCATCGTCGGCGGCGTGATCGGCGCGCAATTCGGCGCCGCAGCGGGCGCACGGCTGAAAGGCGAGCAGCTCCGCTTCATGCTGGCTGCGCTCGTGCTCCTTGTCTGCCTCCGTATCGGCTGGGACCTGATGGTGAAGCCGACCGAGCTCTTTTCCATCGGCCCCGTTATCGGGGGAGGCGCCTGATGCGGAGAGAGCTGCTGGCGTGTTTGCTCGCGGCCGCCCTTGCGATGACGGCGTCCGCCCAGGAGCACGAGGGGCCTCCCCCCGACGTGCCCGCACCCACGGTCGTCCCGCCGCCATCCCAGCCGAAGGAAACGGTCGAAGCGGATATTTCAACGCGCGAGCTGGCGGTCACCACGGGCTTCACCGGGCATGAGATCGTTGTCTTCGGCGCCATCGACAACAGCCAGGCGCCGAAGGAGGACGCGACCGGCTACTACGACGTCGTCATCGTTGTCGAAGGAACACCGTTTCCCGTTGTCGTGCGCCGCAAGAGCGAAGTCGCAGGGTTATGGATCAACACCTCGTCGATCACGTTCAAATCGGTGCCGAGCTACTACGCGATCGCCTCCTCACGGCCGATCGAGGAAATCGCGGGCCCGCTGGTGCTCGAGCGGCACGCCATCGGCCTGCATCACATCAAGATGACGCCCGCCGGCAATACGGGTGCCGGCTACAAGGACTATGAACTCGCCGCTTTCAAGGCGGGTGTCATTCGTCTGAAGAAGCAAGAAAACCTTTACGTACTCGAGCCGCACGGTGTCACCTTTGCAGGTCGCAGCCTTTTCCGCAGCACCATTGCGCTGCCGGCCAATGTGCCGGTCGGCCCGCTGGTCGCGCGCACGTATCTGTTCCGCAACGGTGAGGTGGTGAGTGCGCACATCGGCCGCGTGACGCTGCACCGCGCAGGCATCGAGCGCTTGGTGCACAACTTCGCGTTCGTTTACTCGACGACTTACGGAATCATTGCCGTGCTCATCGCAGTGCTATGCGGTATGATCGCGTCGACCTTCTTCCGCCGCAAGACGGCGTAATCCGCGCGAGCCAAGCGGCGAGTTGAAAGCGGCAGCCCCTAAGGCTCCTGTAAAGCTGCTCAATCGTCCTTCAGAAGGCGCGTCGCGACCGGGTAGAGCCCTTCCTGGCCGAGCATCCACACCTGCATGCCCTCGAGCCCGAACAGCGGCTCGAATGGCTCGGCGAGAATATTGAGGCCGCCTGTGTAGGTGCCGAAGGCCGGCAGCACCAGTCTGCGGCCATTGCCCACGAAGCAGGGCCGGCGGAGCGTATAGCCGTACATGGAAAGCTTGGCCGCGGGATGCAGATGCCCGGCGATCTCGTGCGTCATGTGGCCGGGGTGCGGCTCGTGGCGCAAGGTCAGGCCGTCAATCTTGATGTCGCTCACGACGGTGCCGCCCAGCCGCTCGCTGATCTCCGGGTCGTGATTGCCGGTGACCCAGAGCCACTCCCGGTCCTCCTGCATGATCTGCAGGATTTCGAGTTCTTCAACGCCGATGCGCGCCGAGGCGTCGACGTCATGCAGGCTGTCACCTAGTGCGATCACCGTGCCCGCATCATAGCGGTCGATGACGGCCGCAAGCTTGTTGAGCGTCTCGCGGGTATCGTACGGCGGCACGAGCTGGCCGCGCCGCGCATAGGATGACCCCTTCTCCAGGTGCAGGTCGGCGACGATCAGCGCATCGACCGCGGGCCAATAGAGCGCACCGGCCATGTCTGCACGGAACAGCTTGCCGCAGATCGCGACCTCCTGATCCCGGTAGTCGTCGAAGGCGAGGCGCTCAGGTTTCAGCTCGAGCATTGCGTGTCCTTCTGCTCCGCATCCCGCATCGTCATTGCCGCCGCTTCGCGCAGCAGGTCCTCGCGGGCGAAACCAGCCACGGTCTCGCGGCCGATCTCCAGCAGAATGGGCACGGAAAGCGGCGATACCCTGTCCAATCGTTGATGCCTGATTCTGCCCTCGATGCGGCGCAGAAAATCGCCGAGGCGCGCAATGTCGAGAAGGCCCGTTGCCGCATCGGCCCAGGCAGCCTCCAACAGGACGTGGTGCGGATCGTGCCGGCGCAGCACGTCGTAGATGAGATTGGTGGAAACGGCCACCTGCCGCCCGGTCTTCTCCCGGCCGGGATGGCGGCGTTCGACGAGCCCCGCAATGAGCGCCACATGCCGGAACGTGCGCTTCATCAGGTTGGATTCGGCAAGCCAGGCGTCGAGATCATCGCCCAGCATGTCCTGGTCGAGAAGTTCGTCGAGATCGAGCCGCCCCTGGGCGACGAGGGCGGAAAGATCGCCCATGGTCCAAAGTGCCATGCCGTAGTCGTTGGCGACGAAGCCGAGCGGACCCGCCCCGATGCGGTCGAGTCGGCGGGTCAGCAGCATGCCCAGCGTCTGGTGCGCCAGACGTCCCTCGAATGGGTAGGCGACGAGGTAATGGCAGTTGCGCCGCGCGAAGGTCTCGATCAGCAACTCGTCCCGCCCTGGAATGGCCGAGCGCTCCTGCTGCAGGCGCAGCCAGTCCGCCACCGTCGAAGGCAGGCGCGACCAGGTGTGATCGTCGGCCAGCATGGTACGCACGCGCTCGGCGAGGTGCGTCGAGAGCGGAAACTTGCCGCTGTTGTAGCTTGGGATGATGGGATCGCGTGCTTTGGCGCGCGTGACGTATGCTTCGTTTTCACCCATCCCTTCAAAGCGCAGCACCTCGCCTGCGAGCACGAAGGCTTCACCCGGGCGCAGTTGCTCAATGAAATATTCATCCACCTCGCCCATCACGCGGCCCCCGGCGAGCGTTCTGCGCGAAGCCGCCGCGCGCTGGCCCACAAGCCGCACTTTGATGAGCGGCTCGGCGACGATCGTGCCCGCGTTCATGCGATAGCCCTGCACGAAGCGCGGGTGGGCAATGCGCCAGTGCCCCTCGGGCGTCTGCTTCAGCTTCGCGAAACGGTCGTACGTTTTGAGCGCATACCCCCCGTCGGTGACGAAGCCGAGCACGCGGTCGAAGGTGGCGCGTGTCAGCGGAGCGTAAGGCGCGGCGGACGTCACTTCTGCATAGAGCTTCGCAGCATCGAAGGGCCCCGCGCACGCCGTGCCGAGGATGTGCTGCGCCAGCACATCCAGCGCGCCCTGCCGCGAGAAGGTGACATCCTGCGCACCCGCCTCGGCGGCATCGACGGCGGCGCGGCACTCCAGCACCTCGAAGCGGTTCGACGGCACGAGCACCGCTTTCGACGGCTCGTCGAAGCGGTGGTTCGAGCGCCCGATGCGCTGGATGAAGCGGCTGGCGCCCTTCGGCGCACCCACATGGATGACGAGATCGACGTCGCCCCAGTCGATGCCGAGGTCGAGCGTCGAGGTGGCGACCACCGCACGCAGCGTCCCCGCCGCCATCGCCGCCTCCACCTTGCGCCGCTGAGTAGCATCGAGCGAGCCGTGGTGCAGCCCGATCGGCAAGCCGAGATCGTTGTTTCGCCACAGATCCTGGAACAGCAGCTCGGCCTGCATGCGGGTATTGACGAACAGCAAGCTCAGCCGGTGCGCGTCGATGGCATTGTAGATCTCGCCGATGGCATAGCGGCTCGTGTGCCCGACCGCGGGCACCACCTCGTCGAGTTCCAGAATCTCGATGCGCGGCTTGGCGCCGCCACCGACCAGTACGAGATCCGCCAGGTCGATCTGCGATTGCGGCGTCTCCTGCGGAACGAGATAGGCGCGCAGCTCGGAGGGGCGCGCCACCGTCGCCGAAAGCCCGACCGTGCGCATGCCCGGCGCGAGCGTGCGCAGGCGCGCAAGGTCGAGCGCGAGCAGGTCGCCCCGCTTCGTCGCCGCCAGTGCATGCACCTCATCGAGGATTACCGTGTCGAGGTCGGCGAACAGCTCGGCGCTGTCCGCGTGGCTGAGCAGTAGCGTGAGCTGCTCCGGCGTCGTCATCAGGATGTGCGGCGGGGAACGGCGCTGGCGCGCCCGCCGGGCGACGGACGTATCGCCGGTGCGCGTCTCCGTCCGGATGGGCAGCCCCATCTCGGTGATCGGCGCCAGCAGGTTGCGGGCAACATCCACCGCCAGCGCCTTCAACGGCGATATATAGAGTGTGTGCAGCCCACGGCCGCGGCTGGAGCGCTTCGCCGGGGCAAGATCGATGAGGCTCGGCAGGAACCCCGCGAGCGTCTTGCCCGCCCCGGTTGGAGCGATGAGCAGACTGGAGCGCCGCTCTCGGGCTGCCGTGATCAGCGCAAGCTGGTGCGGACGCGGCGTCCAGCCGCGCTCTGCGAACCACCCGGCAAACGGCTCCGGCAGCGTCTCGGCGATGCTCTGCGCCTCGCCCCGCGGTCGGCGGGCCCGGAGCTGTGGGGGACGCTTGGTTGCGCCGCGGGTTGGCTTCGTTTGGGTCATCGGGTACGCACGTACGCTGTCGAAACGGCTCGGCAACTATGCTAATGGCCGTAGATCGCCCCAGGCCGGGTCAGGCTTTGCAAGGCCGGCCAGGGTCAGATGGTGGCTTCCGGCCTACACCGCCATGCCTTGCAGGAGATCAGCTCGATGGATCGTAACACCTTCCTCGGCGGAAGCGTCGCCGGTGTCATCATACGCCTCGTCGTGCTGTCCATCGTCGTGGGCGTCGTGCTCTCGGCTCTCGGCATCACGCCGGACAACATCTTCGACCGCATCAACATGATGTTGCGGCGGATCTACGACCTCGGTTTCGGCGCGATTTATTCCCTGCTCGGTTATTTCATCCTCGGCGCCATGGTGGTGGTGCCGATCTGGTTTATCTCCAGGCTCCTGCGCACCATCAAGGGACCGGATAACCCGCCGCCCCCGCGCGCATAGGTCGCCTGATCTATTCAGCCCTCCAGCGGCTTGGCAGCCCACTCGGCGGAGCGCCGTCCGACAAGCTCGCTGAGCGAGTTCTCGCCCGACCGGCGCACGCCCGCTGAAAGGGCGTGCTTGATCTCGGTGATGAGGCTCGGTCCGGCGTAGATCAGTCCGGTGTAGAGCTGCACGAGTGTCGCGCCCGCCTCGATCTTTGCTAGCGCCGCAGCACCGCTATCGATACCGCCGATGCCGATCAGTGGAATTTTTCCCCCCGTCGCCCGATAGACGCGCGCAAGCATGACGGTGGCGCGGTGGAAGAGGGGACGGCCCGAAAGTCCGCCCGCCTGCCGCGCGTTGGCATCCGATAGCCCTGCACGCGAAAGCGTCGTGTTGGAGACGGCGATGCCGTCGACACCCTGCGCAACAAGCGGTTGCAGCACGGCGTCAAGATCATGTTCGGCAATATCCGGTGCCAGCTTGACAATAAGCGGACGCCGCGATTTGCCGGCCCGCATTTGTTCAACACGCGCCGCCATGACGCGCTGGACGAGTTCGCTGAGCGCAGCTGGATCCTGCAGGTCGCGCAGGCCCGGCGTGTTGGGTGAAGAAATGTTGATCGTAAAGTAGCTGGCAACGTCATAGAATGTTTCGATGCCGCGCACGTAGTCGGCAATGCGGTCGGTGGAGTCCTTGTTGGCGCCGATGTTGACGCCGACAACTCCCGTATGTGGCCGGCGCTTCAGGCGCGCCAGCGCCGCGGCGTGACCGCCGTTGTTAAATCCAAGCCGATTGATAACCGCGCCGTCCTGCGGCAGGCGAAAGATGCGCGGTGTCGGGTTTCCGGGTTGCGGCAGCGGCGTCACCGTGCCGATCTCGGCGAACCCGCAGCCAAGCCGCAGGATGGCATCCGGCACGCGCGCATCCTTGTCGAAGCCCGCAGCGATCCCGACAGGATTGGGCACCGACAGCCCCGCAAATTGCATGGCGAGCGCAGGATCGTCCTGCTCGCGAGCGGGGGGAAATGCACCGAGCTCCAGCGACTTGAGCGTGATCTCGTGTGCTTCCTCGGGCGGCAGCAGGCGCAGCGCGCGCGGGGCAAGATCGAACAACCGTTTCAGCATGCGGAGAATTCCTTGGGCAGCGCCGGCACGTCGTCGACGAGATGAAGATCGTGCACGGCGATGGCGCTATCCGTCGGTAGCGGCGCATAAAGATGCGGGAAGAGTGCACCGCCGCGGGAGGCCTCCCACCGTAGAGCATCCCCGAGCGCTTCTGTCACAAACCGTACCAGCACCAGATCTCCCTGGCCGCGGAAGTGCTTGGCGAGCGTTCCGGGCAATTGCTCAAGTAGCGACAAATGGATGAAGCCATCGCGTCGGTCATCCGCAGAGCCAGCGTAAGAGCCGGCGCGACATGCGTCGTACCATTCACTGCGTTGCAGCACCTTGTACACGAATTGTCGAGCGTCACTCATTGCTTGCTCCACTTTGGCGCGTGGTTGGAAAAACGGGTTTCGGAACCAGCGCGCCGTTTGCGCGCGCGGCGCCCGGCCGCGTTGCTGTCGCCGCCGATCAACACCGAATTCGCTCCGCTCGAAAGAGGTATCTGTTTTCTGATATCGCGTCTGTCACGGCGGACGTACTCATGATAGCTTCATCAATCTTGTTCCCCGTGCTCCCCGGCGCTCGCGAACATCCTCCACGCGCGACACCAAAACAAAAAAGTAGTTCGATGTTCCCCGGTCTCCCTACAGCGTCTCTGACCCTGACGAACCTGTTTTCCTCGCCGTTCCACTTTTCCGTGCCCGCTTTCCAGCGACCCTACTCGTGGTCGACAGCCGAGGCGGGCCAGTTGCTGGAAGACATTCTTGGCGCCGCCGGTCTCGGGGGAAAGGTGGGAGCGGAGGAGCCGGATTACTTCCTCGGCACGATCCTGCTGCTCGACAACGCCGATGGCGGTCTGCCCAAGGCGCCCGAGCGCGAGCGAGAGCCACGCCTGTTCGACATCATCGATGGGCAGCAGCGCCTTGTCACCCTCGCCATCCTGGTTGCGGTGCTGCGTGATCTCGGCACCGAGCGGTGGCGCTGGGGCGCGCGAAACCGGCTCGACCATCTGATCCTCGCCGACACCACTGCCTCAAGGCAGTTCGGCGGGAAGTTCCGGATCGAGGTGAGTGCGCGGGAGCAGTCCTTCCTTGAAACGTACGTCCAGGCGCGTGGCGCCTGCACGTCCGCGCCTACCGCTGAGGAGCTAAGTGAAGCAGAAGAGCGGATGCTCGCCGTACGTGACTATTTCTTCCGCGAAGTCTCCAGCCTCGATGAAGCTGATCGGCGCAAATTGGCCGATTATCTCTGCGAGCAGTGCCACTTCGTGGTTGTCCTGACTCGCGACATAGACCGTGCTCACCGGCTTTTCACGGTGCTGAACGAGCGCGGCCGCGCACTGCAGCGCAACGATATCCTCAAGGCCGAGGTTTTGAAGAACGTGCCGAAGGAGCGCGTGGCCGCGGCCGTGGAGAAGTGGGACGCGGCATCTCAGTTGCTCGGGTCGAACTTCGAAACCTTCTTCAGCCACATCTTTGCGATCCATGGCCGCGAGGACACCAAGATCATCGCCGGCGTCCGTCGCGCGATCCGGGATAATGGCGGCGCCGAAGCGTTTCTCAACGATGTCGTCGAGCCCCTGTCGAAGGCCTACGACAAGGTGCTGCGCGCAGCAGATGTCAATCTCAACCTTGATCCAGAGGTGCGGCGCTACCTCGTGTACCTCGGTCGGCTTCCCGAGGGTGATTGGGCACCGGCTGCAATCCTCGCCGTGCACCAGTACGCAAACGACCCCGAGCGCGCGCGTGTGCTGCTCAAGGAGATCGACCGCCTCGTGCATCTTCTGCGCGTGCTGTGCCTCGGCACCGGCAAGCGGGTGCGCCGTATGGCGGCGGTCGTGCAGCTGGTGAAGTCCGGCGCGCCGGTTCGTCCAGGCGAAGGGCCATTCGCGTTCAACCGCGACGAGATGCGCAACATCGGCTACCATCTGCGCACGATGTATCGCCGCGACGCGCAGGTTTGCAAACAACTGCTCCTACGCCTCAATGACGAGTTGACCCGCAGCGCCACCGTGCTGGATCCGAAGGATTACAGCGTCGAGCATGTGCTCCCGCAGCGGCCTGGCGCAACGAGCGAATGGCGGCGGTGGTTCGCCGATGGCGAGGAGCGCGAGGCTTGCACCGAAAGCCTCGGCAATCTCGTTGCGGTCACGCAGCGGCAGAACGATCGCGCGCGCAATCAGGAATTCCACCGCAAGCGGGAGATCTACCGCGGCACCGAGGATGACCCGCCTGTGCTGGCGATCACCCGCGACGTGGCCGAGGCCGCCGCCTGGCGCGCGCCCGAAATCAGAGCGCGAGAAGCCAAGCTCCTCGCCCTCATGCGCGAGATCTGGGGAATTGAAGCCGTCGGCATGCAGGGTGCGCGCAGCGACGTTGCCTAGCGCCTGTGCTGGACCACGCGCTCCGCGCCCTATCGCTCCGCAGCGTGAAGCATTGGTTTAAAAAAGCTGCTCGCTGCGGACGATTTCCAGGAAGCACTCCTGGATGGCGCCGTCGAGATTTCGCTCCGCCGGGCCTCTAAGCTGCCTGGCGCTCGATGCAGGTATCCATACCCTTGAATTGGTCGTCCTCGAGCCAGACGTCATGTTTGACCGCGATCGCGTCTATCGCCCTGGCATTTTCCTTGACGGTATACTTGCTGTAGCTGGCCAGCGTTTCGGCCACGGCGGTCCTCGCCATGATCACCACCAGCAAGCGCATAGCGAAATCGCGGTCGTGTTGCGCATGTGCTCATCCCCCCAAGGGTTTCGCCCGCGCCAAGCTCCGAAAATGTCGTCACGCCGGATGGTGACTAGGCGGGCTTCGTCGCAGTGAACTCCCCGCTTAGCGCCCGGTCGATCAGCTTGCGCGTTTCGTTGATACCGTAGAGCTGGACGAAGCTGCCGAAGCGCGGCCCTTTCTCCTCGCCCAGCAGCACCTGATAGATGGCACCAAACCACGCATTCGAAACGCCCGGACGCTCTGGCGTTGCGCCTTTCGCATTCGGATCCTGATAGCGCGGGATAGAGCGGCCGACGTCGTAGATGAGGGACTGCAGATCCTCCGCCGAGGCGTCCGCATCGGCACCGGCCAAAGTGTCGGAAAGCGCGCGCAGCGCCGCCGCTTCGACGTCATCGGCCGCGCGATACTTCTTCTGCGGCTTCACGAAATCCGCGTAATAGCGCACCGCATAGCCCGCCAGCTCGTCGAGCAGCGGATGCGTTTCCGGGCTCACGCCCTTTACGTGCCGGCGGATGAAGCCCCACAGCACGCTCTTGTCCTCCGCATTCGAGGCGGCGACGAGATTGAGCAGAAGTGCGAAGGTGATCGGCATCTCGGCCGCCGGGGGATTGCCGGCATGGATGTGCCACACGGCATTGTCGAGCCGAGCCTTGCCGTCCTGGCGCGGATACGCCGCGAGCAGCTGCAAGTATTCGTCGACCGCGCGCGGGATCACATCGAAATAGAGCCGCTTCGCCGACTTCGGCTTCTGATACATGAAGAGCGACAGGCTCTCGGGGCTCGCATAGCGCAGCCACTCGTCGATGGTGAGACCGTTGCCCTTCGACTTGGAGATCTTCTCGCCGCGATCGTCGAGGAACAGCTCGTAGTTGAAGCCCTCCGGCGGGGTGCCGCCGAGCGCCTTGCAGATGCGCGAGGAGAGCTGAACGCTCTCGATGAGATCCTTGCCTGCCATTTCATAGTCGACGCCGAGCGCCGTCCAGCGCAGCGCCCAGTCGGCCTTCCACTGGCACTTCACTGCACCGCCCGTAACCGTCGTCTCGACCTTCTCGCCGGTGTCGGGATCGATATAAACGATCGTGCCCTTCTTCGGATGCCGCTCGATCATCGGCACCTGCAGCACCTTGCCGGAGGTGGGCGAGACCGGTAGGAACGGCGAATAGGTGGCGCGCCGCTCCGGCCCGAGTGTCGGCAGAATGATCTCCATGACCTTGTCGTAGGCGTGAAGCATCTTCAGCAGTGTCTCGTCCAAGCGGCCGGACCTGTAGGCCTCCGTCGCCGACATGAACTCGTACGAGAAGCCGAAGCGGTCGAGAAAGTCGCGCAGCATGGCGTTGTTATGATGCGCGAAGCTCTCGAACTTACCGAACGGGTCGGGCACGGTGGTCAGCGGCTTTTCCAGCGCCGCGTGCAGCAGCTCCTGGTTCGGCACGTTGGAGGGAACCTTCCGCAGCCCATCCATGTCGTCCGAGAAGCAGATGAGGCGCGTTGCGCGCTTGCCATCCGTCAGCAGCTCGAACGCGTGGCGCACCATGCTCGTGCGTGCCACCTCGCCGAACGTGCCGATGTGCGGCAGCCCCGACGGACCATAACCCGTCTCGAAGATCACCGTTTTCTCCGCTCCGCCCTTGATCTTCTCGAGGCGCGCGATGAGCCGGCGGGCTTCCTCGAAGGGCCATGCCCTGGCGTCGGATAGGGCGGACGTTATAGCGGCGTCGGAAGGGGACATCTGAAGGCGGTCTTCTATGCTGAGGTGGATTGGGGGCCGTAGAAACGGCGTGCGGGCGAACCTATGTTCCGCGCGGGCTTGGCGTCAACGCCCAGCATCCGCTAGGGGCCCCCGCCCGTTGCGGCACTTTCGGTCGCGCATGGAGGAAGGCACGTGCAACGGGACGAAAAGCAGACGGTGGGCCTCACCCCGCAGGAGGCCCTCATATATACAATGGTGGCCGTGGCCGCTTCCGACCGCACCATTTCCGAGAAAGAACTCGCGCGGATCAACTCGATGGTGATCCAGCTACCGGTTTTCCGCGATATCGACAGCGCATGGCTGAGCCGCGAGGCACAGGATTGCGGCCGGATACTCGGACGCCCCGGTGGCATGGAGAGAGTGGTGCGCCTGATTGTCGATGCGCTTCCAATGCCCCTGCGCGAAACCGCCTACGCGTTGGCCGCAGAGGTCGCAGCCAGCGACCTCACCATCAATGAGGGAGAGTTGGACTTTCTGTCGCTCTTGGCCGAGGGCCTGCAGCTCGATGCTCTCGTCCGGGCTGCATTGGAGCGCGCCGCCAACGTGCGTCATCGCCAAGTATGACAGGTGTCTCAGCGCGATTGCACCCGTTTCGCGCGAATCTGACGTCAGATAATCAGACTGCGAATGTCCGGTGATGCGACATTAGTTTATTCTAAATGACCCTTTGTGTCTTCCGGGGAGATAGAACCGGAACTCCGTAACCCATTTTTTATGGGAATTCGTGATTGAATTAGTTGATGGCCGATGTCTGCCGCATCGCTTTTGTCACCGGGGCGCCTAGCCAATGCCAGTGCGCGATTATTCAGTCGAGACCGAGCATGCGCCCCATGCGCCTGTCGCGCTTTTCAATGAGAGGGGCAAGCTGTGCGGCTGGTCCCCCGCTTTTGCCGACCATTACGCGCACACGTCCCTTCAATTGCGCGACTGTTTCGCCGGCGACGTGTGGCCGGAGTTCCAGGGCACGCGCTGGGAAGAGGTGTGGAACAGAGCCCAGAAAAACGGTTCAGGCTCCGTGTTCCAGGTACGCGCCCGCACGCGGAGCGGCGAGACCGGCGACGTGGTCGAGCTGGAGATCGGCCGCTTCCTCAGCCGCGAGATCCCTCTCGCCAAGGTCGAGGTGCGCCGCACGGCGCTGCGGCGCCTCCATCTGCTGCAGCAGGATATTCTGCAAGGCATGGCCAACGGCCTGCCGCTCCGGGAGATCATGGAAAGGCTTTGTTGCAGGGTAGAGACGCTGGCGCCATCTGTCATCTGTTCGGTGCTTGCCGTCGACCGCGAACAACAGCTCCGGCACGTCGCCAGCCCCGGCCTGCCCCAGCACTATCACCGCGCCATCGATGGTTTGCTCATCGGGCCCTGCGCTGGCTCCTGCGGTACGGCTGCGTTCCGCTGCGAGCCGGTCGAGGTCACCGACATCGCCACGGACCCCCTATGGGAAAGCTTTAGGCATCTCGCGTTGCCGCTTGGGCTGCGGGCCTGCTGGTCGAGCCCCATTAAAGGGCACGACGGTCGCGTGATCGGCGTCTTCGCCTTCTATTATCCGCGCTCCCGCGGCCCGACCCTCTTCGAACGCCAGATCGTCGCGACCTGCCTGCACCTGTGCATGATCGCACTGGAGCAGGAGGAGACCCGCGCCCGGGCTTACGAGCATGCATTCACCGATCCGCTGACCCATCTGCCCAATCGCGCCCGCTTCCAGCAGCGCCTGACAGAGACGATGGCCATCGTGAGTGAGACGAGCCAGCGTGTCGCCGTGCAGTACATCGGGCTCGACCGGTTCCGATCCGTCAACGAGACTTTGGGCTATGCGGCCGGCGACGAGTTGATGCGCCTCGTCGCCACCCGCCTGCGCGGGCTTATACGGGGTCAGGATGCGGCGGCGCGCATCGGCGGCGATGAATTCGCGGTGATCGAGGTGGGCGACTTCCAAGCCGAAGACGTCGCCAGACGCGCGCGCCGGCTCATCGAGAGCATCGGAGCGCCCGTAATTTCGAGCGGCCAGCATGTGCAACTCGGCGCCAGCATTGGGATCGCCATCGCTGATGATGCGTGCAGCGCCGATGAGCTTATTCAGGATGCCGCGCTCGCAATGCGGCGGGTGAAGGAGACCGGCCGCGGCAACTATGTCTTCCACGAGAAAGAGCTCAACGCGCGCATGCACGCGCGCTATCGCGCCGAATCCGATTTGCGCGCAGCATTGGCGAACGATCAGTTCGTGCTCCACTTCCAGCCGATCTTCAGCATGGAGCGCTGTGCGGTGGTCGGCGCAGAGGCGCTGCTGCGCTGGCAACATCCCGAACGCGGGATGGTGCCGCCGGATGAGTTCATACCGCTCGCGGAGCAGAGTGGAATCATTGACGAGCTTGGCACCTGGGTCATTCGCGAGGCGTGCCGCATCGCGGCGCACTGGGATAACAACTTCAAGATCGCGGTGAACCTCTCGCCACTGCAGTTCGAAAAGCCCGGTCTCGTGGCTACCGTCGTGGAGGCACTGAAGGATTCCGGCCTTTCACCGGACCGGCTGGAGCTTGAGGTCACGGAGTCCGTCCTGCTGAGGGATAACGCTGTTAACATAGCCGTGCTGGATGAGCTGAGCGATCTCGGCGTCTCCATCGCACTCGACGATTTCGGCACCGGCTATTCCTCGCTCAGCTACCTTCACCGCTTCTCGTTCGACTGCATCAAAATCGACCACTCCTTCATCTGCGACATCACCCGCAACCGGGACTCGCTGAAGATCGTGCGTGCCATTGTCATGCTGGCGCACAGTCTCGGACTGGAGGTAACGGCGGAGGGTGTCGAGACCGACGAGCAGCTGGCGGCGGTTCGTGGGGAGGGCTGCGATTTCGTACAGGGCTATTACATCGGTGCGCCGATGCCCGTTGCGGACTTTCTGGAGCAGGCGGGAATTCCCGGCCGCGGTTGCGTATCTCCCGCGCCCGCTACTCAAATCCCCTCGCGCTTTTGCCATTCGAAGGTTACAATGTAGCACTTCGCCGTGCCGCAGAGGCGCACAAGAAGGCTAAAAGGGGACCCCGTGCCCGTCTGGGAGAGAACGATGAGATTTCCGATTACCGCGCTAGTGCTTTCCGCCTTTGCGTTACTGCCTTTGGCGGGCGCTGCCCATGCGGCGAGCCTCACCTCGGGCAAGAAAATCGAGATCCGCGTCGATGAGGAAAAGGTCGAAGCGGAGCGGAAGGCGCTGTGGGATCAGTTCGGCGGCTGGTGTGCGATCGCCGAGTGGCATCCGGCGGTGAAATCTTGCGAGGAATCGAAGGAAGGCGACACCGAATTTCGCACGCTGACCTTGCAGGATGGTGGCGTCATAAAAGAGAAGCTCGTCGATAAGCGCGGCACGAGCTACCAGTACGAAATTATCGAGAGCCCGCTCCCGGTGAAGAATTACACCGCGCAGTTCTCGGTCACACCCGATGACGATGACCTCGACGAGGTCAATATCGTTTGGGCCGCAACATATGATGCCGCTGACGGCAAGGAAGACAAAGAGGCCCGCAGCACGATCGACGGCATCTTCAAGGATGGCATCGAGAGCATCAAGGGCAAGCTCGGCGAGCGCGTCGTCGAAAGAAAGAAAAAGAAAAAAGACGACGACTGAGCGCGAGGCTTTTGGAGCTTTGATTGGGATCTAGAAGGCGCCCCCACCCGCGGGGGGCGCCTTCCGCGTTTTTCAGCTAGGCGATACCGGCTGCAAACGCCGCCACTGCATCTGCAGCGAAGCTCAGATTTCCCGCCCGCGTAAAGCCGCTGCCGGCGCGCGGACGAAAGTCGTGATCGCCCGTTGGGACCCACGCTAAGCGTATTGCAGCTGAAAGATCGTAGCCTTTTGCAATCGTATCCCGGCGCGCTGCAGCAGACGGAGCGTCCGCGGCGGTAAGCTCTTCGCCCATAATCTCGGAGTGCGTCCCAAAAGGATCGCGCTCGCCCTGTACGATCAGTGTCGGACACTTCAAGTCGGCAAGATGCGCAGTGCGCAGGACGGTGGGCTTATTTGGCGGATGGAACGGGTAGCCGAGACAGACTAGGCCATCGATTGCTCCCCGAGCGAAGAGCTCATCCGCGACCAGGCTCGCCACCCGTCCGCCCATAGACTTGCCGCCGATGACGAGCCGGCTCCGCGATTGGCACTGTACCGTTGCGCGCAGTTCTTCCACAGCGCGCCGGTATTCCGGCATCAACGTTTCGGCACGCGGCGGCGGCCGGCGTTTGCCTCCTTCGCGTCGCGTCGCCATATATTCGAACTCGAATCGAGATACACGCAGCCCGCGCTCGGTCAGTAGGCGTCCCATGCTGTTGAGGAACGGACTGTCCATTTGCGCGCCAGCCCCGTGCGCCAGCAAAATGTGCGTATGTGCTTCCGATGATCCTTCTGTTAGAAAGTTGGCCAAGTCCAATCGCCTTTGCATAATTGCGTGGTTAACGCGCCGGTTTTTTCGAGGATCGCTTTTTAGCCGTACCGAACCGTTTGGCCTGACCGTCGCTTAGGGGGAGCCATGAAACGCACCCATACGCTATGCCTGATCGGATCGCTTCTTGCGATCCCATACGCGGCCTCCGCCGAAACCAAACATAATGCGGCCGCTGTGAAAGCTCCTGCCCCCGTCGAAGCCAAGCGATCGAGCGCTGTGCCCGCGCCCGAGCCTAAATCCAAGGCGGTCGCGAAGAAGGACGAACCACCGAAAATTCTCGCCAAGGATTTGTTTGGCAAGGCGAAGTCTGCCGCCGACCTCGCGCCGCGCGCCATCGGCTGGTATGCAAAGGGCTGCCTTTCAGGCGCCGTGCATCTGGCCGACACCGGGCCCAACTGGCAGGCGATGCGGCTCTCCCGCAATCGCGCCTGGGGCCATCCGAAATTGATCAAGCTGCTGCAGCGGCTGGGTGCGGAAGCCAAGCAGGACGGCTGGAATGGCCTGCTGGTCGGAGACATCTCTCAGCCCCGCGGCGGCCCTATGGTGAGCGGCCACGCAAGCCATCAGGTTGGCCTCGACGCCGACATCTGGCTGACGCCGATGCCCGATCGCGTATTGACGCGCAAGGAGCGCGAGGACATCGCGGCGACCTCGATGCTCGACAAGACGAGCCTCTCCGTGGATCCGAAGGTCTTCACGCCCGCGCACGTTGCGCTCATCAAGCGCGCGGCTTCGTATTCGGCGGTGGAGCGCGTGTTCGTGCATCCCGCGATCAAGAAGGCGCTCTGCCAGGCCGCCGGTAAGGATCGCGCCTGGCTCCACAAGGTGCGCCCCATCTGGGGGCATTATTATCACTTCCACATCCGCATCGGCTGCCCGAATGGTGGTTGCGAAGCCCAGCCCGCCGTGAAGGACGACGATGGATGTGGGGCCGAGCTTACGAACTGGCTGAAGAGCGTCGAAGCTTCGTTGAAACCGAAGCCCAAGCCGAAGCAGGAAGCGGAAAAGAAGTGGGTGCCGCCCAGCGAGCGCCGGCGCATCACCATGGATCAGCTTCCCGCCGAGTGCCGCATGGTGATTGAGAGCCCAGGTACGACACCGATTGCAACCGATGCCGTGGCAACGGGCACACCGGGAGCGGCACCTGCGACGCCGGTGAAGAAGTAGTCCACCCGTTGGTCACGGAACAATGAACGGAGAGGCCGGTGCGCGATTGTGTGCAGCGGCCTTCTTTATGCACGGGAACTCTGGGCGTCCGTCACGGCAACACCCGTTGGCATAGGACAGCTCACGCCAGTACCGCCGAGGCCGCAATATCCGTGCGGAACCTTCGACAGATACTGCTGGTGATAGTCCTCGGCGAAGAAAAACTCCGGCGCCTGCATTATCTCCGTCGTGATCCGTCCGCGGCCGTTGGCGGTGAGCGCCATTTGATACTCGTCCCTGGATGCCTCGGCTGCCGCCCGCTGCGCCTCCGTGAACCAGTAGATGCCGGAACGGTATTGCGTGCCGATGTCGTTCCCTTGGCGCATGCCCTGCGTGGGGTCGTGGCTTTCCCAGAAGGTCTTCAGGAGTTGGGCGTAGCTGATCTCCTTGGGATCGTAGACGACGAGCACAACCTCGTTGTGCCCCGTCTGCCCCGTGCAGACCTCTTGATAGGTCGGATTGGGCGTGATGCCGCCCGCATAGCCGACAGCCGTGATCCAGATCCCCGTACCGAGATTCCAGAACTTGCGCTCAGCGCCCCAGAAGCAGCCGAGCCCGAACATGGCCATCTCCAGCCCCCCGGGATAAGGCCCTTTCAGCGGACGGGAGAAAATGTCGTGCTCCTCGGCGGTGGGAATTGGCATCGCGCGGCCTTTCAGTGCCGTTTCTGCCGTGGGCATCGAGGATTTGGTTTTACCGAAAAGCATGGACTGAGCCCGGATTGGATGAACACTGCCCCTGATATAGTGTTTGGCGAGACCTATCGGCAGAGCCGCACCGGTCATGTCGTCGTGATGTTGCCCGGTTAGACGGAGCTTGGCGCTTAGGGGGAAGCAAATGTCCGACGTCGCCGCGACCGAAGCCTTGGTAGCACACGCTGGGCCGCCGAGACGCACCGTCTATGCCGCCGGCGGCGGGCGCAAATTCGCCTTCGCGTTCGTCTTCCTGCTGCTTCTGCCGTTCGTGGCCAGCCTTCCGCCAATGCTGTTTTGGCGTCTTTCACAGGGCGTGTGGACGGGCACCTTTGGCCTCCTCGTGCTGGGACTCGCCCTCGGCGTCATCATGTTCCTGCTGTTCATCGAGATGATGCACTCGCTGAGGACGCGCATCGAGCTTGGTGAAAAGTCGGTGAAGATGACGCTGCCCGCAGGCCGCGGTCCCACGCCCATCCTCCGCTACCGCACCTATGACATCCCCTATGGGGACATCAAGGCGGTGGAGACGCGGCGCGAGATCTACGGCGGCTCCGTGGCCCCCGTGCTGCTCAACGGTGCCCGCCTCGTCCTCAAGAACGAGGCGGCGGTGAAGCTCGGCTACGTCAGTGAGGCGAACAGCGATCCCTGTTTCCCCTATCCGCAGATCGCCGCCCAAATCGCCGAACGCGCCGGACTCCAAGTTCAGCACCGTGGCAACGTTCGCCGCTCGGTGCAGAAGAAATTCCTCGGCCTCAACCGCGACTTCCTCAGCGAAAGCGTTGGCGAGGTTCCGGAAGCGGAGATCGAGGCGCTGAACGCGAGCCACCGGCGCTGGGTGACACGTCTCATCGGTCTGCTCGTGGGGCTGGTGGTCGTCGGCATCGCGCTCGACATTGCTTTCCCGCCGAGCAGTGGTCTGCCGCCCGCGCTCACCAGCGTGACCAAATCCATTATGGGAAGCATTGCACCGTCGGCACAACCGGCGCCGAAAAAGTAAAGCTCGCGCCTACAGCCTGTGGTTGGGGTCCGCCGAGGGCGCCTAATTGATGTACACCTTCATCGCCTCGGGGCGGCGGCGGCCGAAATACCCGCACACGAGGGCAAGTCCGCCGAACAGCGCCGACATCGGAAAGCTCAGCACGCTCAGCAGCAGCGGATCCCACACCCACGGAAACGTCATCTCCGAGATGTTGGTGCGCGTCGCCGCGAGCGAAGCCGGCGCCAGCTCCGTCCAATGGCCGATGACGCTGTGCGCCTCGTAGAGGCCGGTGCCGTTGAGCGCCGGCGTCAGATCGGCAACCAGCGCAATAATCGCGACGAGCGCGAACAGGCTGGCGAGAAAGCGCATGCTGGCCATGAAATCCTCCGCCCGGCGGATTCTTCAGATGCCCTAGACCACGATCGCTTCGGACCCGTCAGTCCGAAGCGTGAATCATCGGTCCAATCGAACGACTAGAGCCGCATCGCGATTCGAAGAAAAGCGATCGTGCTCTAGTGTAGCGTTAGGCGAGCGCCTTGTGCAGGTCTTCAAGAACCGTCACCGCGTTCTGCCCCGCATAAATGAAGCCGTCGACGCCCGCTGCACGCAAGGCCGCTTCCAATTCGCCCGGACGTCCTGCGAGCAGCACCTCTTTTGCACCCGCAGCCTTGAGCGCGCGCGCTGCAGCCTCGGCCTCCTGCGCATAGACTTCGTCGGATGAGCAGATGCAGGCGATCTTGGCTCCGGACGCAGTGAATGCCTTCGCCGCATCGGCCGCCGTCTTGTAGCCGTCGCTCGTGAGCCCCTCGATGCCGCCGGCCGCGAGGAAGTTCCACATCCACTGCGAGCGGCGGTTGTGCTCGGCGATCTCGCCGAGATTGGCCATGAACACCTGCTTGCGCTTGCCGGTGCTGGCGAAGAACGCATCGCCCTCGTCGCGCAACTTCTCGAAGGCTTCACCGAGGCGGCGCGGGGTAAGCGGACGCACCCTGGCGGCACCCACGCTTTCAATGTCGCCATAGGGTGTGATCTTCACGCCGTCGTCGCCGAGGAACGGGAACACCGAAACGCCCGTCAGCTCGATGCGGCCGGTGGCAATAGCCTTGGCGCGCGTCTCTGCGGTGGCAGCGATGTCGTCCTGCAGCGCGCCCGAGGTGAGCACGGCGATGAGCCCGCCCTTCGCCTCGATATCCTGGAAGAGGCTCCAGGCTTTACGCGCAAGCTCATCGGTTAGCCTCTCGACATACCAGGAGCCGCCGATGGGGTCGGCCACGCGGCCGAGCTGCGATTCCTCCTGCAGCACGAGCTGCGTGTTGCGCGCAATACGCCGCGCAAACCGGTCTGGCGTGCCGAGAGCCCAGGTGAAGGGAAGAACGGTCATGGCGTCCGCGCCGCCGAATGCGCCGGATGCGCAAGCGGCCGTCGTACGCAGCATGTTGGTCCACGGGTCGCGCTTAGCCATCATGCGAGCCGAACTGGCGGCCGTGATGTGCAGCCCGCTCCCTTGCGCGCCGCTTGCCTCGGCGATGCGCGCGATGATGGTGCGCGCGGCGCGCAGCTTGGCGGCGTTGAGGAACAAGTCGGTGTCGACCGAAATCGCAAACGCGATGCTGTCGATCGCGTCTTTCGGCGCAACGCCGGCCGCATCGAAGGCTCGCAGATAGGCCACGAGTGCAGCAGCGAGAAAGGCGAGCTCCTGCGCTTCGCTCGCGCCCGCCTCGTGCGGTACCGTCGCGTCGACGAGCACGGTGCTGATACGCCGCTCAGAGCCGTGCGCCTCTTGCGCAAGCTTCACCGTTTCGCCGAGGGCGGTTTCGATCGGTGCCCAGGTTGAGCCAAACCGTGCGAGGGTACCCAGCGGATCGACATTGAGCCGCGACACGGCCGAGCCACCGGCTTCCCGCTTGATCGCTGCGAGCGCTGCAAGGAAATGGCGTGCCGCTTCGAGCCCCGCGATCCCGCCGGCGAGCTGCAGCGGCGCATAGTCGACGTAAACACCCGGAAGCGTCGCGACTGCATCCGCCGCGCTCGCGATCTTGATGCCATTCTGACCTGGACCGGCGATCTGCAGCACGAGACCGTTCGCGCCGCCTTCCAGCTCCTCCAGCATCACCTTATTGGCAGCTGCAGGATCGGCGTCGACCACACGCTGGTGGATTTGCCAGCCGAGACCGCGCGCCTCGGCGGCGGTGCCCCGCGTGAATGGCGAAGCGCCGGGAACAGCTGTGCCGGACGCAGGCAAAGTATCGCCCCGCGTATAAAGGGGATCGATGCGCAGGCCGTCTGCCGTTTTGGCGACGAGGCGGCGCTCGTAGTCAGCCCCCTTCAGCGCCTTGTCCACGAGCTGGCGCCACTTCTCCAAGTCGGCGGAGGCAAAGCCGGAAGCAAGCTGCAATTCTGCGGTCTCGGTCATGGTCAGGCTGGTCTCGATTATTGGAATTCGGGCTCCCCGCGTCGCGCGGTCCAACCCTTCTATAGGCGGTTTTGGAACCTGTTCGCACGCTGGAAAGGAAGCGTCAAAGCCTCCCGCGTCGCTTCGGCGCGCGAGCGTCGTGGACGGTCCGAGTCCCGCATGCAACCGATATTTGCAATGGGTTAGGCCGCATGCCAAGAAAAACGGGCATTGTCGCGTCGAGTCGCATGCTAGGCCGGAGTTCCGGCAGCCCAGATTGGAGCCCACGATGCCCGACAAGTCCAAGTCCGCATCATTCGATAATCCCGCTGCCGACCCACGCTTCTTCGCTCAGAATGGACGCATACTTCTCGGCGGCAGCCATGCGGGCATCGAATACATCGAGCTGAAACTGGCTAACCGGCACGGCCTCGTTACGGGCGCCACGGGCACCGGTAAGACCGTCACGCTGCAGGTGCTGGCGGAAAGCTTCTCGGCCGCCGGCGTTCCGGTGTTCGCTGCCGATATTAAGGGCGACCTTTCGGGAATAGGCGTCAAGGGCGAGGAGAAGCCGAATCTGGTTGCACGCGCCGAGGAGATCGGGCTGCCCGGCTATTTCAATGCTGCCTTTCCGGTGGCGTTCTGGGACATCTTCGGGGAGCAGGGCCACCCCGTGCGCACCTCCGTCCAGTCGATGGGGCCGCTGCTCCTGTCGCGCCTCCTCGACCTCACCGAGCCGCAGGAGGGCGTTCTCAACATCGCGTTCCGCTGGGCAGAGGACCGCCGCGCCACACGTGATCCAAAAATGGTCATCCGCAAGCTGCGCGATCTCCGTGCCGTCATCGAGGAGATGGGCCGCCGCGCTCCAGAGTTGCGCAGCCGCTATGGCAACATCGCCCCGCAGACCGTCGGCGTGCTGCAACGGCGCCTGCTCGTTCTCGAGGAGCAGGGCGCAGACAAGTTCTTCGGCGAGACGGCGCTTGATATCAACGATTTCATGCGCGTCAAAAATGGCTACGGCGTCGTCAACGTACTTGCCGCCGATAAGCTCATGAACAACCCGCGCCTTTACGCAACCGCGCTGTTGTGGATGCTCGACGAGCTGTTTGAGAAGCTTCCCGAGGTCGGCGACCTCGACAAACCCAAGCTCGTCTTCCTCTTTGACGAGGCGCATCTTTTGTTTGACGACGCGCCCAAGGCGATGCTCGACCAGATCGAGCGTGTCACGCGCCTCATCCGCTCCAAGGGCATAGGCGTCTACTACGTGACCCAGAGTCCCTCGGACGTACCGGATCGCGTTTCGGCACAGCTTGGCAATCGCGTCCAGCACGCACTGCGTGCCTTTACCCCGAAGGAGCAGAAGGCGATCCGCGCTGCCGCCGAGACCTTCGTCAGGAATCCGGAGATCAACACGGAGCAGGCAATCCAGCAGTTAAAGGTAGGCGAGGCTCTGGTCTCGACGTTGCGCAACAAGGGCGAGCCTTCAATGGTGCAGCGGGCGCTGATCCGCCCGCCGATGGCGCGCATTGGGCCGCTCACCAAGGAAGAACGCGATGTTCTCATCGCCGCGGACACCGAGAACAAAAGCAAATACGCCGAAGAGTCCGTCGTCGAAGGCGCGTTCGAGCGCATTAAGGCGATGAACTCGACGATGGGCGGTGTCACGGAAACGCTAAGCGATATGAAAGAGAAGTTCGGCGGGTGGTTCGGCATCGGCCGCAAAGACGGGTGAGGCTGCAAAACATCAATTCGTACGCGAATTTGCCCCGGACTTCTCATGTGGGTTGGCAGATAATAGCTTTGCATCGGAGAGCGACTCGACGCCAGCTGACAGAAATTGCGTTCTTGTGGTTTTTAGCGCTTCAACGGATGAGGACCGACAATGGGCTTTCTTCCTGGCTTTCGTTTCCGCAAGCAGATCGGCGTTACGCGGGGCGTCAAGGTCAACGTGAGCAAGTCGCGAGTGAGCACAAGCCTCGGCGGCAAGGGCGCCACCGTCAATGTCGGCGCTGACGGCAAGCGCATGGTGACGCTCGGCATCCCCGGCACGGGCATGAGCTACCGCACGGCGCTGACGGGACCGGTCATGCTGATCCTGGTAGGCATCGCTGCGTTGATTTTCATCGCATGGTTGTTCCAGCCGGAGCTTGTGCGCGCGGCGCTGCACTGGTGGCAGCCGGCGTGGTTCTGAGCAAGATGAGGCTGTTCGCGGGAATTGGCCTGCTCGCGGCAGTGCTAGCCGTCATTGCGTCGGCACATGCCGCCGACAATGATGGCGTCGCCGAGGGCCGCGCTTTGCTTGAAAAGAACTGTGCCCGTTGCCATGCCATCGGCCCTGAGGGTGAAAGCGCCCATAAGGAGGCGCCACCGTTTCGTATCGTCGTGACGCGCTATCCGCCCGACGATCTTGCCGAGGCGCTGGCCGAAGGGCTCGTTTCCGGCCATCCCGACATGCCGGAGTTCGTTTTCGAGCCGAATGAAGTCGGCGCCATCACCGCGTATCTCAATGCACTCCGCGCACAGGAAATCGAATAGGCGCGGCGGAAACCGGCTCCGGTCATCGATCTAAAAGATCGCGACAAAAAGAACGGCGCCAGCCCATTGGGGCGGCGCCGTTCGTGTGTCGTCAGCGCTTGTAAGGCTTAAACCGCCTTAGCCGCCATTTCCTCGACGTGCTCCCAGTTGACGAGGTTGTCGAACCAGGCCTCGAGGTACTTCGGGCGCGCGTTGCGATAATCGATGTAGTAGCTGTGCTCCCAGACGTCGCAGCCGAGGATCGGCGAAGCACCGTGCATCAGCGGGTTTTCCCCGTTCGGCGTCTTCATCAATTCCAGCTTGCCGTCCTTGACGGCGAGCCACGTCCAACCGGAGCCGAACTGGCCCTTGCCGTTTTCGATGAAGTCGTTGCGCACCTTGTCGAAGCCGCCATAGCCGTCGACGAGCTTCTGTACGGTTGCCGGAAGCTTGCTGCCGCCGCCGCCCTTCTTCATCCACTGCCAGAAGTGGGTGTGGTTGTAGTCCTGCCCGACGTTGTTGATCACCGGCTGCGCTTTATCGGCGTAGGCTTCGCGGCAGATCTCCTCGATGCTCTTGCCCTCGTACTTGGAGCCGGGGATCAGCTTGTTGGCCATGTCGACGTAGGCCTGATGGTGCTTGTCGTGATGAAACTCGAGAGTTTCCGCTGACATATACGGCGCGAGTGCATCGTATGCGTAAGGCAAAGGCGAGAGCTTAAATGTCATGATCGCAGGCCTCCGGAGCGTGCTGGGCAGGATAGGATTTTGGGGCGGGGGACGAACCGGTTGAAGGAACGTACCGGCGCAGCGCGAACCTACCGGCTGATGCGCGTCATGGCAAACGCACCTTCAATTGTGCAGTTCCACATGCACCATTGCGGCCGCGGAGATATGAACTAGCGCGTTGATCTTTTTGGGATGGTTGGGGACGCAGCGACCCTGAACGCTGCGCCCCCTTGGATCACTCCGGGGAAGATGGGAGTTCAGGGTTTCTGCAAAGTAGAAGGGGCCCCCTGAACGGCGGCTGAACGTCGCTGAGGCGCGGCGCGGATGAGTTCGTCTGGCAGTCTAAATGAACTCACTGGCAAGGGCGTATTAATAAGGTTCAAGCCGACATGGACCCGCACCCGTGGCGGTTGCATTATGCGGTGCTTATGGTTGTTGTTTTATCGTGATGTTTTTTGTGGCGCGCTTGACAAATGGAAGGCAAAAAGTAATTGAAGCACATCTAAGTAGTGGTAATGGCAGATTGCCACGAGAATCGCGTAACCCGGAAGGATCGCCGTATGGCCACTCCCAATGTCGATAAACTGTCGCTAAAGGAACTGCTCGAGCTGGAAGCCAAAGTACAGAAGGCGATCAGCGCAGCCCGCGACCGGGAGCGTGCCGAGGTGAAACAGGCATTGGCCCAGCTTGCGGAAAAGCGGGGCTTTTCAGTTTCGGAACTCTTTGGCGGGCGTGGTCGGGGTAAGTCCAGCGCCGCCAAATATGTCAATCCGGATAACAAGGCCGAGACCTGGACCGGGCGTGGCCGCAAGCCGAACTGGCTGGTGGCGAAGCTGAGCAAGGGTGCCAAGCTCACAGATTTCGCCATTTAACCCGCACGTATAAGTTTTCCTGACAAGCAGAACAGGAACGAAACAGGCCTGCGCGATGAAACATCGCGCGGGTATCATCTTTTCCATTTGTGCGCGGGCAGCCGGGTGTAACGATCCGTTGTCAAATAAAGGAATTGGTATTGGGTGCGGCGACGCAAAACGTGAATTGCCCGAAGCCTGCCATTCCTGAACGACGATTCCCTATAACCTCGCCTCCGACCGTCCGTTTATTGCATCATTATTGAGGCGCGAGCGGCACCTATTCCGGCCCGTTTCGTGCCGTTGCGCAGTTGCAATCGCTTCTGACCGGCTGGCGACGACGGGCGTTTGCCGCGGGTTACGTGGGGGGGGGCGGCGATCGGCCCGGGCGGTCGCGCAGCGGATGACCATCGGCGTTTCAGAAACCCGCCCGGCAAGATCGTACGGACAACCCCGCCCTGCACCAGACCCCCTTGCAGTAGGAGGAGTGCGTAGTTCTTACACAATTGAACCGTTGGGTCGGCGTGTAAGCCTTATTTAATGGGCGGATCGGAATAGTCCTCGGGTGGCCGCGTCTGCAGTATTTTTCGAACGGTCGATCTGCTGGCACTCATCACTTGACAGTGCTAACACGCTTGCTCAAATACGTGGCGCGGAGTGGGGTGTTCTGTCATCTGCGGAGCACCGTCTGCGTCGCATCTATGATCTCTGAAAATGACAAATCACATCATGAGGTTGAGCCATGAAGTTCCGTCCTCTTCATGACCGCGTCGTCGTCCGCCGCGTCGAGGAAGACACCAAGACTGCTGGCGGCATCATCATTCCCGACACTGCCAAGGAAAAGCCCATCCAGGGCGAGGTTGTTGCCGTCGGGCCAGGCTCGCGGGACGAAACCGGCAAGGTCAATCCCCTCGATGTGAAGCCCGGTGACCGTGTCCTGTTCGGCAAGTGGTCAGGCACCGAGGTCAAGATCGATGGCGAGGACCTAGTGATCATGAAGGAGAGCGACATCTTCGGCGTGATCGAGGGCAAGGCCAGCGTGAAGGCGGCAGCCTGACCTGAAAAGGTTTCCGCCGCCCACGACCTTTCAATCCAACCCATCGAAGCTGAAAAGCTGACAGGAGTTCTTTCACATGTCCGCCAAAGACGTGAAATTTGCCCAGGACGCGCGTGAGAAGATGCTGCGCGGCGTCGACATTCTCGCCAATGCGGTGAAGGTTACGCTGGGGCCGAAGGGCCGCAATGTCGTGATTGAGAAATCCTTCGGCGCTCCGCGCATCACCAAGGATGGCGTCACCGTCGCCAAGGAGATTGAACTCGAAGACAAGTTCGAGAACATGGGCGCACAGATGGTGCGTGAGGTCGCTTCCAAGACCAACGATCTCGCCGGCGACGGCACCACCACGGCGACCGTTCTCGCCCAGGCGATCGTAAAAGAAGGCGCCAAATCCGTTGCCGCCGGCGCCAACCCCATGGATCTCCGGCGCGGTATCGACTTCGCCGTGAACGCCATCGTCGAAGAGTTGAAGAGCAAGGCGCAGAAGATCAAGTCGAACGACGAGATCGCGCAAGTCGGCACCATCTCCGCCAACGGCGACACCGAAGTCGGCGCTAAGCTCGCTGAAGCCATGAAGAGGGTCGGCAACGAGGGCGTCATCACGGTCGAGGAATCAAAAAGCCTCGAGACTGAGCTTGACGTCGTCGAGGGCATGCAGTTCGACCGCGGCTATCTCTCGCCGTACTTCGTCACAAACGCCGAGAAGATGGTGGCGGAGCTGGAGAACCCTTACATCCTCATCCACGAGAAAAAGCTCTCCGGTCTTCAGGCCATGCTTCCCGTCCTCGAGGCCGTGGTGCAATCGGGCAAGCCGCTGCTCATCATCGCTGAGGACGTCGAAGGCGAAGCCCTCGCAACGCTTGTCGTCAACAAGCTGCGTGGTGGCCTGAAGGTTGCTGCCGTGAAGGCGCCCGGCTTCGGCGATCGCCGCAAGGCCATGCTGGAGGACATCGCCGTCCTCACCGGCGGCCAGACGATCTCGGAAGACCTTGGCATCAAGCTCGAGAACGTGAACCTGCAAATGCTCGGCCGGGCGAAGAAGGTGACGATCGACAAGGAGAACACCACCATCGTCGACGGGGCCGGCAAGAAGGAAGACATCGACGCGCGCGTAAAGCAGATCAAGGCGCAGATCGAGGAGACGACGTCCGACTACGACCGCGAGAAGCTGCAGGAGCGTCTGGCCAAGCTCGCCGGCGGTGTTGCTGTGCTTAAGGTTGGTGGTGCCACCGAAATCGAGGTGAAGGAGCGCAAGGACCGCGTCGACGACGCCCTCCACGCCACCCGTGCGGCTGTCGAGGAAGGCATCGTTCCGGGCGGCGGCGTCGCGCTGCTCCGAGCATCGAAGGTTCTCGAGAACCTCAAGGTCGAGAATGACGATCAAAACGTCGGCATCAACATCGTCCGCAAGGCCCTCCAGGCCCCTGCCCGCCAGATCTTCAATAACGCGGGTGAGGACGGCTCCGTTATTGTCGGCAAGATCCTCGACAACAGCAAATACAACTATGGCTACAACGCTCAGACCCTGGAATATGGCGATCTCGTCGCCCAGGGCGTGATCGATCCGGCCAAAGTCGTCCGCTGCGCGCTGCAGGACGCCGCTTCCGTGGCCGGTCTGTTGATCACCACCGAGGCGATGGTGGCGGAGCTGCCGAAGAAGGAACACGCGCATGCGCCGATGCCCGGCGGCATGGGCGGCATGGGCGGAATGGACTTCTAATTTCCGCTCACGTCATAGTTGTGCAGAACAGAGAAAGCCCCGGCAACTCGCCGGGGCTTTTTCGCGACTCATAGGGTATTTGTTCGGAACTGTTGCGCCTACGCCGCACGTTAGCCTTGACGGAATATTACTTCGATAGCCACATGCTTTAACTGTCGTGTGCGTCGAATCCGGCCCAGCCACGGCCATTTTCTCCACCTAGCCTGCAGGCGCTATTGGAGACCGAGGGATGATCAGAATTAAGGCTGTATCCACGCGCGTCGGACTGCTGCCGGCGATCGCGGCGCTATGCGTCGCGGGCTCGCTGTCAGTGCGCGCCGAAAACCCGCCGGCTATGGCCACAAATGGAGCCGCAGTCGCACCGGCAGTTCCAGAGCCCGCCGGCTCCTCCACCGCTCCCGCCGCGCCCGGTTCAGCCACACCGCAGGGGCAGGCGGCTTCCGAGACTCAGACTTCGACCTCCGCACCTCTCGATGCGCCTGCAACCGCTGCCCAGCCGCCAGCGGCGCAGAACGCCAACGTCGAGGCGCCGAGCCAGCAGACCGGTGCTTCGCCGGCCGCGACCGCTCCGGCCGCTGAGGCGCCTGCTGGCGCCGCGACTGCGCCGAATGCGACGGCCGCCGCGACGCCCGCCGCGATTGATCCGGCGCCTGCCGCTGAGGCAGCCGCAGCGACGCCGGCAGCGCCTCCTGCTACCACGCCCGCAGCACCCGCTGCCGCCGCACCCGCTGCCGATGCGGCTGCCAATCCGTCGACGGCCGAGCCTCCGAACGCAACGGCAGCACTCCCCGACACATCGACGCCCGCTGATACGACGGCACAAGTGCTCCCGCCCGCCGACCCGGTCATCGCGGGCGTGCGCGAGCGGATTGCTTCGCTCGGCAAGTCGGTAAGTGATGATGAGGCCGCCGCCCTCAGCGCCTATTACGGCGATCTCACCGGCACCGTGATGTGGGCATCTACCAATGGCCTCACCGAGAAGGGCAAGGCCGTCGTTGCCGAGATCGGCCGCGCGGAGAATTGGGGGCTACCCGCTTCGGCGTTCGACGTTCCTTCTGCATCGGTTGCGAACCTGACGCCGGAAGCCGCCGCTGACGCGGAATTGAAGGTCTCGCTCGCGGTGCTGAAGTACGCGCGCTTTGCCCGTGGTGGGCGCATCAATCCACGCAGCATCTCTCAGCTGATGGATCAGTCGCCATCCCTCGTGCCGCCACGCACGGTTCTGGCCGAGATCGGCGCGGCCGCCAGCCCCGATGCTTACCTCACCTCGCTGCATCCCAAGCACCAGCAGTTCGAAGCCCTGCGCCAAGTGCTGCTGAAATTGCGCGGCGGAGCGGAAAAGGAAGAGGAGCAGGAGGTCGCCGACCCGGCGCTCGCCGTGAAGCTGCCCATGGGCCGCATCATTCGTCCCGGCAGCACCGACGATCAGGTGTCGCTGCTGCGCCAGCGCCTCAAGGTTGCCGCCGACGATCCGGCGGACGAGAACGTCTACGACGAGAAACTCCAGCAGGCGGTGCGCGAATTCCAGCGCGCGAATGGCCTGGCCACCGACGGCATCGTCGGCAACGGCACCCGGCAGGCGATGAACGGCGGCCCGGCCCCGGCTCCGCCCGCGAGCAACGAATCCAAGATCGAGCGCATCCTCATCAACATGGAGCGCTGGCGCTGGGTACCGAACGACCTTGGAGAGTTCCACGTCTGGGATAACGTGCCCGAGTTCCTCACGCGTATCGTCAAGAACGGTAACGTCATCCATACCGACGAGATCATCGTTGGGCAGCCGTCCTGGCCGACGCCCGTCTTCTCTGCCGACATGAAGACCATCGTCTTCCGCCCGAGCTGGGGTGTTCCTGATGGCATCAAGACGAAGGAGCTGGCGCCTCTGCTCCGCAAGAGTAGCGGCGGTGCAGGCTTCTTCGGCATCTTCGGCGGAGGCTACTCTGCCCAGGCGGTACTCGATGCGTATGATTTGCGCGTCTACGCGGGCGGTCGGCAGATCGATCCGAACTCGGTAAATTGGGCGAGCGTCGACATTCGCCGTTACAGCTTCCAACAGCCGCCGGGCCCGAAGAACGTGCTGGGCGAAGTGAAGTTCATGTTCCCGAACTCCCACGACGTCTACATGCACGACACTCCCGAGCGCGGGCTTTTCGGAAAGTCTTACCGCGCGTTGAGCCACGGCTGCATGCGCGTGCACGAGCCGCGCCGCCTTGCTGAGGTGCTTCTCGGCGAGGACAAGGGCTGGTCGACGTCCAAAGTGCAGAGCATGTTCTCCAGCGGCGGCGAGGTCGCGCTCGATAAGCACATCCCCGTGCACGTGACCTATATGACCGCGCGCGTGGACGATAACGGCAAGCTGCACACCTACGGCGACTTCTACGGCCTCGACAGCCGCACCGCCGCCGCGCTGACGGGAAAGTCGATCCGTTTCGAGCAGCCAAGCTACGCTGATGACGACGCGGTGGCTTCGAGCCAGCCCGCGACGCAGCAGTCCCAGCGTCGCCGCCCGGCTACGAAGAAGCAGGCCCAGAATAGCGGCCCGGCTTCGCTGGCCGATGCCATCCAGGGCCTGTTCTCACCATAAGCCGAGCAGGCCCTAGGAACACTTAGAGGCGCCCCCGATCCAATACGGTTTGGGGCGCTTTTCTTTCTGCGATCGGGAAAGTGACAGTCGCAGCGCCAAGCCTGTGCTGCGACGGAGCGAACGCGAGTCCCTTCGCGTAAGCTCTCAACTCTTTGCCGCGTCGTGTGTCTCGGTGTGCACCAACTCGTCGAGCTTCGCGGCGATGCGTTCGGCATCGTCGGTGAAACCGGCGCCGATCCACCAATCCTCGAACGCATTCACGATGCGGCCGACCGCAGGTCCGGGCGCGATCCCGCGCGCGACGACATCGGCGCCGCGCAATGGTAGCGCCGGCGCGGCCCAGCGTGCGGGCAGCGTTGCGCGCTCGGCGCGTGCCGCATCGTCAGTATCGGCGTGTGAGTGCGCCCAATCGAGTAACGCCCCGGCGATGAAGTCATCCGCGCCATTTCGATAAATGAATTCCTTCGCCGCCGCCTCGCAGCGCCGCGGGTCGAACGCCGTCGCGCAGCGTCGCGCAGCGGTGAGGCGGCGTCCTTCCGCAGATGAAAGCCGCAGACGCGTTGGCAGGTCGAGCGGCGTGTTGCCCGCGAGCGCGGTGAGCCGCAGCAGTGGATCGGGTGCGCGGCCGAGATGCCGTTCGATCGCGGCCAGCCGCTCCAGCGCGGTCACGTCCCCCTCAACGCCGATGAGAGGAACGAGAATGCCTGCCTTGTGCATCACCACCGCCGCCTGTGCCGCGCCCGGCGCGGCGAGAAGGCGCAGCAACTCGGCGCGGATGCGCTCGCCGGAAAGCTGCGCAAGTCCGGTACGCTCCGCCTGCACCGCCGCAAGGCCTTCCGGGTCCGGCGCGGTGGGATCGCCATATTCGGCGAGGAAGCGGAAGAAGCGCAGGATGCGCAAATAATCTTCGCGGATGCGTGCACGAGCATCGCCGATAAAGCGCACGCGGCGCGCGACAAGATCCGTATATCCGCCAAGCGGATCGTGCACCTGCCCGGCGGCATCCAGATAGAGCGCGTTCATCGTGAAGTCGCGGCGCATGGCATCTTCGCGCCAGTCGGTGCTGAACGTGACCCGCGCGTGCCGGCCGAATGTCTCGATGTCGCGGCGCAGCGTTGTCACCTCGAACGGCACTTTGCCCGCAATCACGGTGACTGTGCCATGGTCTATGCCAGTCGGCACTGCCCGCAGGCCCGCGCGTTTCGCCAACTGCATCACGTCTTCGGGGAGCGCCGTCGTCGCGATGTCGACATCCTTGACCGGAAGTCCCATCAGCGCGTTGCGCACCGCACCGCCCACGGCGCGCGCCTGCGCGCCTTCGCGCGTGAGCGCCTCGAACATGGCGCGGGTCTCGTCCCGCAGCAGCCAATCGGCCGCGGCGAGGCTCGGCAAGTCGCGGCTTTCCTGGGCGGGCGCCATCTTCAACCCTAACAGCTAGAGGCGAACTGCAAAGCTACTTGATCTGCCCCGGCTGGATGCGCCCGTCCTTGAAAGAGGGCGGCGTGTAGACTTGGCCGGGCTTGCCGCCGGAAACTGTGCCGAAGCTCGCAAGCACGATCAAGACAAGCGCCGCACCGGCAACGAACAGCCAGATCAGCGGCGCGTCATCGAGCACGCGCTTCGCATCCGGCTTCTCTTCCCGGGTCATATAGACGTATGCGACGTAGATAATCGTCGGCAGCAGGAAAAGGAGGATGTTCTCGGCAACGATGCGGATCATTCTGCAAAGAGCCTTCTGTGCATGTTTTTCATTATACCCGCTGTCACGCCCCAGATGTATCGCTGTTCGAAGGGCATTGCATAGAAGCGCCGCTCCACACCGAGCCAAGTGCGCGTCTCGGTGCGATGGTTTCTTTCATCCATCAGAAAGGCGAGGGGCACCTCGAACGCATCCGACACTTCGCGCTCATCGAGCTGCAACGTAAAGCCTTCGCGCACGAGGCTCACCACCGGATAGATGCGAAAACCCGTTTGCGTGCGGTAGACGTCGAGATAGCCCAGCGGCTCCACGAATGACGGATCAAGCCCGATTTCCTCCTGCGCTTCCCGCAGCGCCGCTGCGGCGGGATCACGATCCGAGGGCTCTACGCGCCCGCCAGGAAAGGCAATCTGCCCCGCGTGCCTCGGCAGGCCTGCCGTGCGCTGGGTGAGCAGCACCATCAGCTCATCGCGCGCGACGACGGGGATGAGTACGGCGGCCGGCATCAACGGCGCATTTGCAACTGTGCCGATCAACTCTGGCGAAAGGTCGAAATCACTCGGTGTGGCCAGCCCGTCTGGATCGGCAATAGGTGCGGCGTCGCTCAGCGCGGCGCGCGCCAGCTCCCTGAAGCCGGTTTCGGAAAATGGGGAAAGATTTGCGGGATGGGCCTCTTGCATGAAACGACCATAGCACCACGGTGCGGCGGAGGAGCTGCTCCTTAACCCCGCAGGCGGCAGGATCGGCTCGCATTCCTTCCACAAATCACGATAACGTCCAACTCTGACGCGAATCTGTACTTTGGAGCTGGAAAGGAGGCCCCTTGCCGATGTGGCATTGCCGACCGTTTATTGCCACTACGGCCGTCGCCGTGCTGCTGCTGGCTGCCATGGGGAATTTGGGTGGGGCTGGTGCCGCGAGCGTTCAGGATTTCCTTGCAACTCTTCCTTCTGCGCAGCAGGCAGAGTTCGTCGCCTGGCGCAACGCCAAGGCGAAACACGATCACGAGCTTGACGCCTACTGGGCGCTGGTGGAGCAGAAGCGGGCAGGGCGGCGCACCAAGCGCGCCAAGACGAAATTCTTCGACGAGAGCGATTACGTCTGGGCGCCCGCGCCGATTTATAAAGGCCCGCGTCTCAGCGCAGAGGTCGAACGTCTATGGACGCGCTTTCTCAACGCGCAAAAGGCTCCCTCGCCCGAGAAAGCTCCTTCAAAGCCGATCCCGAGCCTCGCTGATTTCCTTGCCGCCGCAAAAAATCACTACGGTTTTGAGCCGACGCGCATATCCGAACGCGAGTTCAAGCGCCGCTACGCCGTGGAGGCACTTTCCCTGGGGCTGACCAAAGAGCAGGTCGTGCGCGTTTACGCGCTCGAAACTGGGGGGAATGGCACCGCTGACATGCAGGCGGGCATCAATCCGATCACCAAGAAGGGCACGCCGATCTCCTCTGCACTGGGGTACGCGCAACTTTTGCACGCCAATACGGTCGGCGAATTGGTGAAGCACGGGCCGGACTTCATCAAGCGCTTGCAGCGCTTGCGCGCGGGAGCCGTCACCCAGGCACGCGCGAACGAGCTGGATCGCAAGATCGCCTCGCTCCAGCTCATGTTGAAGAGCGCCAAATCGGTGCCGAATAACTGGTATCGCCATGTCGCTTTCGCCCAGACCCCGAAGGGCTATGGAATGCATGCCATCAATCTCGATGGGGACCTCGGGCCTTGGCTCCAATCCTTGAAGCTGCGCGGCCTCAAGGATTTTGCAGCCCGTAAAGGGGTGACGAACCTCTCCGGCGAGGAGATCGAGCTGATGAACCTATCTGGTCCCACCACCGGCCTGGAGATGATGCAACCCGTGGGGCTGACGGCACCGACCACGAACTTCTTCACCCGCCGCGCCTATTACGTGAACAAGATGGTGATCGGGAAGACATCGGCGGAACTGCTGGCGGAGTTCACCCGTCGCATGGATGCCAGCTCACAAAAGCCGGGGGCGGTAGAGTTCGCCGCCGCCTTCGACGAGGCTGGCCAAGAAAAGTTGCCATGGCGTTGAACGGCTCCCTGTCAAAAAATGATATCCACCGATGCCCATTTGCATCGGACAGCGGCCCCGCATGCATCTATGATTCCGGTAGAGAATTTTCCGGGGCACAAGCATGCAGTGGCATAGGTTTCGGCGTGTCGGTTTGACGTGCCTCGTTCTTGCATTTGGTCTTTCAATTCCGGCCGCAGCGCAGCAATGGCGTATTCCCAGCTTCAGCTATGCCTCCGATGACGAGGTCGCAGCGCTGGCGCGCACGGGCTTCATCATTTCTCCGGACTGGAGCATCAGCGACGAGGTCAACCTCGGCGGCTCCGGAGGGGCGCTCCTGAAAGACCCGAAGGGCTGGGCCATAGGCGGTAAGCTCGGCTATGACCAGCAGATGGGCAACATCGTGGTCGGCGTTCTCACCGACGCGTTCTACTCCTTCGCCGACGGCGGGGGCCGCGGTGCGGGCTACGGTATTTATCGCTCCGATCTCAACTACTACGGCACCGTGCGTGGCCGACTCGGATATTCCTTTGGCCGTCTAATGGCCTATGGCACTGCCGGCTATGCTTACGGCGGCCTTGAGGTGAAAAACGTCACCACCGGCGCGAAGTCCAGCGAAACGCTGAGCGGCTGGACGTACGGCGGCGGCCTCGAATACTTCTGGAATCGCGATATAAACCTGAACGTGGGCTATCGCCGGATCGACTTCGACGATCAGACGTTCGCAGTACTGCCGGCCGGCAACAACAGACTCTCACCTGAGATAGACGTGATCGATTTCGGCCTGACGACCCGCTTCTAACCCCCGTTTCCGAGGTTCAGAGGCGGCGGCAAGCCGCCTCAACTCACGGCCACTTCACCAGCGGCGGCATCGACGAAAGGATCGAATCCACGTTGCCGCCAGTTTTGAGTCCGAACACGGTGCCGCGGTCGTAGAGCAGGTTGAACTCTACATAGCGCCCGCGCCGAACGAGCTGCTCTTCCCGTTCGACTTCGCTCCACGGGAGTGTGAAGTTACCCCGCACCAGCATGGGATAGACCCGCTCGAAGGCGCGCCCGACGTCCTGCGTGAACGCGAATGCGGCGTCCCAGCCGCCGTCCGCCTCCGCCGGCGTCAGATAGTCATAGAAAATGCCGCCGACGCCGCGCATCTCTTTGCGGTGCGGCAGATAGAAATATTCATCGCACCATTCACGGTAGCGCTTGTAGTCGGCAATAGGGTGCCCCGCGCACGCGCCATACATGGCGGCGTGGAAGGCGAGCGTGTCTGCATCGCTCTCCGTGCGCCTCCGGTCCAGCACAGGAGTGAGGTCTGCGCCCCCACCGAACCACCACTTCGAGGTCACGACCATGCGCGTGTTCATGTGCACGGCCGGCACGTTGGGGTTCTGCGGATGGGCGATGAGTGAAATTCCCGACGCCCAGAACTGCGGGTTCTCTTCAGCGCCAGGAATCTGCTTGCGGAATTCCGGAGCAAATTCGCCGTGGACGGTGGAGGTGTGCACGCCCACCTTCTCAAACACGCGACCATGCATCAGGCTCATCACACCGCCGCCCCCCGGCGCGCCGGTGTGATCGGTGCGCTCCCAAGGGGTGCGCACGAAACGGCCAGCCGGTCTATCGCCTAGGGGAGCCGTCGCCGGCAGGTCGTCTTCGAGCTTCTCAAACGCCGCGCAGATGCCCGTGCGCAGCTCCTCGAACCAAGCGCGCGCCTTGTCTTTATGCTCGGAAAGGTCGCTAGCCACCCCGTCCGGCTCCCGTAGCTCACCCATGTTCAGCCTGCCCTCGAACCCTTTTGTTGGCGCAATTCCCCCTATATATCCCGGGCAACAATGTCCAGGGGCCCCTCTTTGGAAGTGTCTCGCAAGACCAGGAAAAGCTTTGCTTTTTGGGGTGTCCCTCGACTGTGATGCGCCCGGCGCTGGCTGTTGTCCCGCCGCACTCGCAGGCATTGGAGCTTAGATGATCGCCCGCTTCTTCCGTTGGCTTGAAACGCGCATCGACGCCTTTCCTCCTGAGCAACCGACAATGCCGCCGGTCGGCTTCTGGCGCTTTGTCTATCACTACACGCGCCCGTTCCTGCCTATGCTTGCGGTTTCGGCGGCCTTGTCGGCAACCATTGCGCTGATCGAGGTCTCGCTCTTCGGCTTCCTGGGCCGATTGGTCGATTGGCTCGCCCATGCCGATCGCGCCACCTTCTGGTCGATGCACGGGCTGTTCCTCATCGGCATGAGCGTCGTGGTGCTGGCGCTACTGCCCACCTTGAAGTTCTTCTACGAGGCGGTTGTCCACCAGGGGTTGATCTCGAGCTTCACGGCGCGCACCCGGTGGCAGGCGCACCGCTACGTGCTGCGCCAGTCCATGTCCTTCTTCAACGATGATTTTGCCGGGCGCGTCGCCACCAAGGTGATGCAAACCGCGATGTCGGTGCGCGAAGTGGTGATGAAGGTCACCGAGGTGCTGCTTTACGTGGCGATCTATTTCACCGGCGCGGTGTTTCTATTCGCTTCGACTGACATGCGTTTGTCAGCCCCGCTGCTGATCTGGCTCGCCGGCTATCTCATTGCAATGCGCTACTTCATTCCGCGCCTCGGCCGCATCTCTCACATTCAGTCGGATGCGCGCTCCGTGATGACGGGACGCGTCGTCGATAGCTATACGAACATCTCCACCGTGAAGATGTTCGCCCACGCCGAGCGCGAGGACAAATACGCCCAGGAGAGCATGAGCTCCTTCCTCGACACGGTGCGCACGCAGTTGCGCCTCGTGACGCTGCTCACCGTGGCCCTCAACTGCCTCAACGCGGCGCTGTTGTTCATGGTCGCGGGCACCTCGCTGTGGCTGTGGTCGATCGATGCGGTCACGACCGGCGCCATCGCGCTCTCCGTGGGCCTAGTACTGCGCCTCCAGGGCATGTCGCACTGGATCATGTGGGAGGTCGCCGGGCTCTTCGAAAACGTGGGCGTTGTGCAGGACGGCCTCGAGACGATTGCGCGCGAGCGTAGCGTAGTCGATGCGCCGGATGCCAAGCCGCTCGTCGTCGACAAAGGCGAGATCGTCTTCGATCACATCGATTTCAACTACGGCCGCGATGCCGAAACCGGCCGGGGCAGTGTCATCGAGAACCTGTCGTTGCGCATCGCGCCCGGAGAGAAAGTGGGTCTCGTCGGCCGCTCGGGTGCCGGCAAATCGACGCTCGTCAGCCTCTTGATGCGCTTTTATGACCTAAACGGCGGCCGCGTTCTTATCGACGGCCAGGATATCGCGCACGTCACCCAGGACAGTCTGCGCGCCCAGATCGGCATGGTGACCCAGGATACCTCGCTGCTCCACCGCTCGGTGCTCGACAATATTCTGTACGGGCGACCCGACGCTGGGGAGGCCGATGCTATTGCAGCTGCGAAGAAGGCAGCCGCCCATGATTTCATCCGCAACCTTGAGGATCTCAAGGGCCGGACCGGGTATCAGGCGCATGTGGGCGAACGGGGCGTGAAGCTCTCCGGTGGCCAGCGTCAGCGCGTCGCGATCGCGCGCGTTCTGTTGAAAGACGCCCCTATACTCGTGCTCGACGAGGCGACCAGCGCGCTCGATAGCGAGGTTGAAGCGGCGATTCACGAGCAACTCGTCAACCTTATGCAGGGCAAGACGGTGATCGCGATTGCCCACCGTCTGTCGACCATCGCCGCCATGGATCGGCTCGTGATCATGGATTCTGGGCGAATCGTCGAGCAGGGCTCGCATGCCGAGTTGTTGCGCCGCGGGGGTCTCTATGCCGAGCTGTGGGCGCGCCAGTCCGGAGGATTTCTCGCGCAGGATGCTGCCGAATGACGGCCGTCAGCCGCGCTGCGTCACGCTGCGCTGCGGCGAAACCGTGCGCCAAATTGCCTAGGGTTTTCGAGGGTCGCGGGGTTGAGCCCGGTTACGAAGAATGTCAATAAACCGCATGGCAAATCGCCGGGTTCTATAGGCCAATCGCGTTGACCACGTGCGGGATTGATGGCAGGCAGCCATTCGAAGCGCGGGCGAAACAGCGCCGTTGGTATATGGCGGCGGAAATCACTTAGCGCGGCATGTTTTCCGTCCAGCGATCTTAGCGAGGCAACCCGTGGCAATTGATGCCGAAGAACCGGACCGTAGGGATTTTCTCGTCCTGGCGGCCAGCGCCTTCGTAGCCGTTGGCGGCGCGATGACGTTGTGGCCCTTCATCCAGCAGATGAATCCCGACGCCGGCGCGCAGGCGCTTGCGTCCATCGAGGTAGATCTGGCCCCCGTGAAGGAAGGCCAGGCGATCACCGTGTTGTGGCGCGGTAAGCCAGTCTTCATCCGCCACCGGATGCCGGAAGAGATCGCTGCGGCCAACGCCGTTCCGATCAAGGACCTCATCGACGAGTTCGCGCGCAACGATGCGTTGCCCGACGATGCACTGGCGACCGATCCCAACCGCACGAAGGAAGGCCACGAGAATTGGCTGATCATGGTCGGGATCTGTACGCACCTCGGCTGCGTGCCCAAGGGGCAGGCCCAGGGTGACAGCAAGGGCGATTTCGGTGGCTGGCTCTGCCCGTGCCACGGCTCGCACTACGACACGGCGGGGCGCATCCGCAAGGGCCCGGCGCCGCGCAATCTCGAGGTGCCGGTCTACAATTTCGTATCCGACACTAAGATCAAGATCGGTTGACGGGCAAACGGGGCACCATGTCAGGGATATCTCACGGGACCTACGAGCCGACGACTAGGTTCGGCAAGTGGATGGATGAGCGTCTGCCCATCGGGCGGATGCTCTATACGCAGTTCGTCGACTTTCCGACGCCGCGCAATCTGAATTACTGGTGGACTTTCGGCGGCATTCTGACGTTTTGCCTCGTTGCCCAGATTGTCACCGGCATCGTGCTTGCGATGCACTACCAGCCGAGCGCCGAGCTGGCGTTTGATTCAATCGAGCGCATCCGTCGCGACGTGAACTTCGGCTGGCTGCTCCGCAATCTGCACGCGGTCGGCGCCTCGATGTTCTTCATCGCCGCCTACGTCCATATCTTCCGCGGCCTCTACTACGGCTCCTACAAGGCTCCGCGCGAGATCCTTTGGATCATCGGCGTCTTGATCTTCCTCGTGATGATGGCGACGGCCTTCATGGGCTACTCGCTTCCCTGGGGCCAGATGAGCTTCTGGGGCGTCACCGTCATTACCAACCTCTTCTCCTCGCTCGACAGCATCTGGAAGGGCCTTGGGACAACCATCGTGGAGTGGCTCTGGGGCGGCTACGCGGTGACGGGCGCCACCCTCAACCGCTTCTTCTCGCTGCACTACCTGCTGCCGTTCGTGCTCGCTGCCCTCGTTGGTCTCCACCTATGGGCACTGCATGTCGTTGGTCAGAACAGCCCCACCGGTCTCGACGTAAAGACGCCATCCGACGGCGTGCCGATGAGCCCTTACGCCGTGTCGAAAGACGCGGTCGGTATGTTCGCCTTCCTGCTGCTCTTCTCCTGGTTCGCGTTCTTCCTGCCGGACTACCTCGGCCACGCCGACAACTACATCGAGGCCAATCCGCTGGTGACGCCGCCGCACATCGTGCCCGAATGGTACTTCCTGCCGTTCTACGCGATCCTGCGCGCGATCCCGTCCAAGCTGCTCGGCGTCATCGCGATGTTCGCGGCGATCGGCGTGCTGCTGTTCGTGCCCTGGCTCGATACCAGCCGCGTCCGCTCCACCAAGTACCGGCCGATTTACCGCTGGTTCTTCTGGCTGTTCGTCTTCAGCGCCGTCGCGCTGGGCTGGCTCGGCTCCAAGCCGCCGGAGGGAGATTACGTATTCTGGGCGCGGGTGTTCACGTTCTACTACTTTGCGCACTTCCTGATCGTCATGCCGCTCGTGGGGTGGCTGGAGACGCCGCTGAAAGTGCCAGGCTCGATCACTGAAGCGGTACTCGGCAAAGAAAAGGGCGCCGAAGCGGCGCCGGCGAAGACGTGAGGGGACGCCCAATGAAACCGTCGAAACAGAAATGGCGGTGCGTGGCGGCGGCCGCCTTCGCATCGCTCGCTATCGGTGCCACCCTTGCTCCAGCAGCCAAGGCGGCCGACCATGGCACTAAGATCGAGCGGCAGGACTGGTCGTTCTCAGGCTTCACCGGTCAGTATGACCGGGCGCAGCTTCAGCGCGGTTTCCAGGTCTTTCAGCAGGTCTGCACGTCCTGCCACGGCCTGAAACGGGTGCGTTTCCGCAACCTCGCCGAACCCGGTGGACCGCAGTTTCCCGAGGAAGCCGTAAAGGCTCTCGCGGCACAGTGGCCGTATCAAATATCCGGTGAACTCGATGACGAAGGTAACCCCGTCGATCGCCTTCCCGGTCTCGCCGATCCGATTGTCGGCCCCTATAAAAACGACGTGCAGGCGCGCGCGGCGCAGAACGGCGCGCTGCCGCCGGATCTGTCCCTCATCGTCAAGGCACGCTCCGTTGAAAGCCACGCACCCTGGTATAGCCAGTGGTTCCACATGCTCGTGGATATCGCGACGGGCTACCAGGAAGGCGGCGCGGACTATCTTTATGCGCTGATGGTCGGCTATCGCGACCCGCCACCAGCCGGCGTCGAGCTCGGCTCGGGCATGTATTACAACGTTGCTTTCCCAGGCCATCAGCTCGCGATGCCGCCGCCGATGTCGAAGGACGCGGTGACAGAGTACCAGCCGGAGGCTGGCGTGAAGGCGACGCTGGAACAGAATGCCCATGACGTGACGGCTTTTCTCGCTTGGGCTTCCGATCCGAGCCTCGACGCGCGCAAGCGCCTTGGCTGGCAGGTGATGCTCTACCTTCTCATCACGACGGTGCTGCTGTACCTAGTGAAGAAGAAGATTTGGTCCCGCCTCGAGCACTGATCGCTCGCGCTTGGATCGCAATGCGCTAAGTTGGGCGCCGCCGTGAGTTGATCGCGGCGGCGTTCGCGCATTTTCGGACACATCGCATCGGAGGGATCGTGGCCAAATCCGTGCTTGGCATCATCGGCGGCAGCGGCTTTTACAACCTGCCGGGTATCGAGCATCCGCACTGGGAGAAAGTGTCGAGCCCCTGGGGCGAGCCGTCGGACGAAATTCTTTTCGCCGAGATTGACGGGCTTCCCTTCCGCTTTTTGCCGCGCCACGGCCGGGGACACCGCGTTTCGCCGACGCACATCAATTACCGCGCCAACATCGACGCGCTCAAGCGCGCCGGTGTGACCGACCTCGTATCCATCTCGGCTTGCGGCTCGCTGAAGGACCAGTTCGCCCCCGGCCACTTCGTGCTTGTCGACCAGTTTATCGACCGCACCTTCGCACGCGAGAAAAGCTTCTTCGGTGAGGGCTGCGTCGCGCACGTCTCCATGGCCCATCCTGTGAGTCCGCTGCTGGTCGATGCCGTCGAGCAGGCCTGCAAGGCGGAGAACCTAGACTACTCGAAGGGAGGCACCTACCTCGTCATGGAGGGCCCGCAGTTTTCCACCCGCGCGGAATCCTTCCTCTACCGGACGTGGGGCTGCGACGTCATCGGCATGACGAATATGCCCGAGGCCAAACTCGCCCGCGAAGCTGAGATCTGCTACGCGACAGTCGCCATGGTCACCGATTACGACTGTTGGCACGAGGAGGTGGCACACGTGGACGTCGCCGCCGTCATTGCCGTCATGAAGGACAACACGGAAAAGGCGCAGCGCCTCGTGCACCGCCTGGCCGCAATGTTCCCGCGCGAGCACCAGTCGTGCCCCATCGGCTCCGATACTACGCTCGATGTTGCGATCATCACCGCGCCTGAGGCGCGCGATCCGCAACTGATGGCCAAGCTCGATGCTGTCGCCGGCCGTGTGCTCGGCAACGTCTAATCGGCTGGATTACGCAGTCGCCGCTGCCAGTGCGTCGAGCTGGCGCTCATAGGCTTCCACGTGCGCGGCAGCGATCGCGAGCAGTGGCGTGGATAGGCCGTGACGCCGCGCTTTCTGCAGCATGTCACCGAGAATGTGCGCGCCCTCCGTGCGTCGCCCCGCCTCGATGTCGCGTAGCATCGAAGAAGCAAAGCTTGATCCCTCCTGCGTCAGCAGCGCGCGATACTCATCCATGAGTGTGCCGGGCGGCGAAAACCCTTCCGCTGCCGCAACGGTGCGCGTCTCCTCCAGGAGTTGCAGAATGCGCTCGCGGCCGCCGTCGGTCTTCAGGATGTTGCCGACGTTCGTCCGCATTAGGGACGTGATGCCGGCAAAAGCGGAGAGAAAAACGAACTTGTTCCACATGTCCTGGAGGATTTCGGGCGACGTTCGCGCCTCGACGCGGACCGCCTTCAAGCGGGCGACGATTCCCTCCGAAATGGGATCGCTCCCCCCCGATACAGGACCCGTAATAAACCGCATGAACGGGGAGAGATGCACAATGACGCCATCGGTCCTCAGATCGACGGCACCGTGCGCGATACCCCCGAGCAGAGGCGTATCGGGAAAGCGCGCAGCGAGGGTCTCCACGTGCCGGACACCGTTGAGCACGGGGAGTAGCCGCGTATCCTTGCCGAGCAGCGGCGCGATGGCGTGCATAGCCCCTGCGAGTGCCGGGTGCTTGCAGGCCAGGATCACGGCCGTCGGCGCGGTACCGACGTCTTCGCTCCGCGTAATCACCTGGACTGAGCGCGAAAAATCGCCAAGCGGACTTTTGAGCACGAGCCCTCGGCTTGCAAGTTGTTCTGCGCGCCGCGCTCGCACAAAAAAAGAAACGTCAACGCCGCTTTCGATCAGCCGCGCACCGATGTAACCGCCGACGCCGCCAGCCCCCAATACGACAATGCGCATGGCTTTCTCGTTAAAAAAACACACGTGCCCTGGGCACGGCCAAATGATTATTCAGCCGAGCGTATCACGCACGAGGGTGCTCGCTCGGACAAAAGGCGGGAACGCGACAATGAAACGCCTGCGGCTCTTCGGCCCCGCCCATGCACTCCCCCGCGCACGGTCAAAGCGTGGTGAGCGATTACCAGATGCCGTTGCAGCCGAATTGCGCAACTGCTACGCGGGCATAGCGTCGGCGTGTGAGGCGGGCGCGTGGCGGTCATTGCCGGTCCCATCCGCTGCATAGTGGCTCATCCCGTGAGGCTCCAATGTCCTCTCCATCCTCAGCCGATCCGCTGCGCCCCTTCGATGTACGCATGCTTTCGGTGGGAGATGGCCATTGGCTCTACGTGGAGGAGGTGGGCAAGCGCGGTGGCGTACCGGCGATCTTTTTGCACGGCGGTCCGGGGAGCGGCGCTCAGCACATGCACCGCCGCCTGTTCGATCCCGAGCGCTTTCACGCTTTCCTGTTCGATCAGCGCGGCGCGGGACGCAGTCACCCCTACGGTTCGCTCGCCGCGAACACGACCCAGAACCTCATCGCCGATATTGAAGCGATCCGCGAACATTTCGGTATCGACCGGTGGCTCGTGGTCGGCGGCTCGTGGGGCTCGACGCTCGCCGTCGCCTATGCCGAGGCGTACCCCGAGCGCGTCACGGGACTGGCGTTGCGCGCCGTGTTTCTCGGCACACGTCGCGAGGTGGAATGGGCGTTCGTCGAAGGACCGAAGCTCTTCCGCCCCGAGCTTTATGCCGATTTTCTAGCCCCGCTGTCGGAAGCGGAACGCGGCGACCCTGTCGCCGCCTACGCTAACCGTTTGGCCGATCCCGATCCGGATGTGCACGGTCCTGCGGCGGAAGCGTTCGCTGTTTACGAGCGCGCGCTGTCCGAATTGGTACCCGCGCGCAAGCGGCTGGCGCCCGCACCGGGCCGCAGCGACCGCCTTCCGCCGACGCCCTTTGTCGAGGCGCACTATATCCGCAACGACTTCTTCCTCGCACCCGACCAGCTCGTGCGCGAGGCGCCGCGGTTGAAAGGCATTCCGGGTGTCATCATTCAGGGGCGCTATGATCTGCTCTGCCCGCCGCAGGCCGCCTATGCGCTGAGCGAAGCCTGGGGCAACTGTCGGCTCGATATCGTTGATAGCGCGGGGCATGCGATAACGGAGCCTGGCGTTATGGACGCGCTAACCGCTGCTGTCACCGATCTCGGGTCGAGTCGCTGAGCCGCTGAGCCTTTATTTACGACCTTCGCCATCATGCGCTAAGGGCCAGCTGCCCCCGTTTCGAGCATCGCGCTACAGTAGCATGCGGAGGAAATTTGCGGGACCGTCATGGGCAAGGCAGTTCTCACACTGATCATCGTGTTTATTGCCGCCATTTCCGCGCGCGCCGAACCCGCAGAATTGACGCTAACCTTGGGCGACCGGAGCGAGCGCTTTACCGCCGCGGAGCTGCTCGCGCGGCCCGATGCTGCGCGCATCACGATTCCCGACGACGTGTCGTACCAAAGCAAAATGGTCTACCGCGCGGTGCCACTGCTTTCGCTCATAGGCGAAGAAGCGGCCCATGCCTTCGACACGCTCGAGGTGCGCGCGGGAGATGGCTTTACGTCCCAGATTCCCCTCGCGACGGTCGAGCAGGGTGCGCAGGGTGGCAGCGTCGCCTGGCTCGCCGTGGAGGATTCATCCGCCCCTTGGCCGCCGCTGCCCGGAAAGGATGTTTCGGCCGGTCCGTTCTATCTTGTGTGGGAGCACCCCGAACGATCCGGCATCGGCTCGGAGCTGTGGCCGTATCACACCCTATCGATCACCGGTGTCCGGTCACCCGCACACCGTTGGCCCCAGATGGCCGTGGATGACACTCTTCCGGCCGATGCACCCGCGCGTCACGGGCAGGCTGTTTTCACAATGCAGTGCATGCCGTGCCACCGCATGAAGGGTGCAGGTGCGGCAGACGTCGGTCCCGATCTCGGCGCGCCGATGAACCCGACCCGCTACATGAGTCCCGAGGGGCTGCGCGCACTCATCCGTGATCCGAAGTCCGTGCGCACATGGCCGGGACAGCTGATGCCCCCGTTCGACGAGACGAAGCTCTCCGGCGCAGATCTCGACGCCGTCATCGCCTACCTGTCACACATGGCGGAGCGCTAGCGCGTGCTCTCGAGATGAGCCCAAGCGATGAGCTACGTTGTTTTCGGGAACGTGATGAGGATCTCCATATGGACGAGTTCGGGGTAATACGCCTTCAGCAATGCCCCGGCGGTCCAAAGCAGCGCACCAAATAAGATGAAAGCAGGAATAGCGGCAATCACCGCCTTGATGGAGAAGCCCATCAGGTGTGCAAAGGGCACGTCGAAGTGCGTAACAGCCGTGCCCACAGTGCTTTGCGCCCGGTAGACCGACGGCTCGCGATAGCGCGCTCGCTCGTGCTCCCCATCCGCGTCCGCGAAGTCGTGCGTCAAGGTCGTCGCCCGCTCCCGCGCCTCCCGTTCCCGCGCCGCCCTCTGGCGCTCCTTTTCCCGGCGTACCGTCCGTGGCAGATCTTCCGCGCCTTCATCCGCCATGAGGGGGAAATCGACACTCGCCACGGGAAAGTCTCCTCAAAATAACTGTGCCCCTCCACCGACGAGGGCCACACGTACTCAGTCTTATTTGGCAGCAATCGAGGCGGTAAAACGCCTACCGTATAGTGTTCGATATTGGTATTTTGCGCCGGCAATTTGGCGGGAGGGGAACACTTGAGCGATTTGCGAAGCCTCGTACGTACAATTCCCGACTATCCTAAGCCGGGCATTCTGTTCCGTGATGTCACCACACTTATGGCCGACGCCAAGGGCTTCAAGGCGGCCGTGGAACGTATGGCAGCACCCTATGTGAACGAGAAGATCGACGCAGTCGCTGGCATTGAAGCGCGCGGCTTCATCCTTGGTGGCGCCGTTGCAGACCGCCTCTCGTGCGGCTTCATTCCCATCCGCAAGAAGGGCAAGTTGCCCTGGAAGACCATCGGCCAGCAGTATTCGCTCGAGTACGGCGTCGATATCATCGAGGTGCACGAGGACGCCATTCGCCCCGGCGAGCGCATTCTCATTGTCGATGACCTGATCGCAACCGGCGGCACGGCGGAAGCGGCGGCGAAGCTGATCAGCCGCACGGGCGGGCTCGTCGCCGGGGCCACTTTCCTTGTCGACTTGCCCGATCTCGGTGGCATCGACATCCTGCGCAGCCACGGCATTCGCACGCACGCGCTGATCGCGTTCGAGGGACACTGAAGCGCCAACGTGGCTGAGCGGTGATGAAAGCATGAAAATAAACGGCAAAGCGTACCGTACCATCTGGCTCGCGCCGGATGGCTGGTCAGTGGAGATCATCGATCAGACGCGGCTGCCGCATGAGTTCGCCGTCGTGCCGCTGAAGTCGGCGGAAGATGCCGCGCGCGCCATCCTCACCATGCAGGTGCGTGGCGCGCCGCTCATCGGCGCCACCGCCGCCTATGGCCTCGCGATGGCCATCCGCGAAGATGCCTCAGACGAGGCCGTAGACCAGGCTATCACGTTCCTCGCCGCGCAGCGTCCGACCGCGATCAACCTGCGCTGGGCGCTCGAGGAGATGCGGCGCGCAGTGCAAAACCTGTCGCGCGAGGAACGCCTCGCCGCCGCCTATCGCCGCGCCGCCGAGATCTGCGACGAGGATGTCGAGACCTGCCGCTTGATCGGCGTTCACGGCCGCAAGCTCATCGAGGAAATCGAGGCCCTCAAGGGCGGCGCGCGCGTCGAGGTTCTCACCCATTGCAACGCCGGATGGCTCGCGTGCGTCGACTGGGGCACGGCCACCTCGCCCATCTATCAGGCGCACGATCGCGGTGTGCCGCTACATGTGTGGGTCGATGAGACGCGCCCGCGCAATCAGGGCGCCGCGCTCACGGCCTATGAGCTCGGCAGTCACGGCGTGCCGCATACCATCGTTGTCGACAACGCCGGCGGTCACCTCATGCAGCACGGCAAGGTCGATCTCGTGATCGTCGGCACCGACCGCGTGGCACCCAACGGCGATGTGGCGAACAAGATCGGTACCTATCTCAAGGCGCTGGCAGCCCACGATAATGGCGTGCCGTTCTACGTAGCGCTGCCGCACTCCACGATCGACTGGACGCTCGATGAGGGGCTTTCCATCCCCATCGAGGAGCGCTCCGCCGACGAGGTGCTGAAGATGCCCGGTCGCCTGCCTGATGGCCGGGTTGTCACGGTTGAAATCGCCGCTCCAGGCTCGCCCGCCGGGAACCCCGCCTTCGATGTGACGCCGGCACGCCTCGTCACTGGCTTCATCACGGAGCGGGGTGTTTGTGCGGCAACCCGCGAGGGCTTGCTCTCGCTCTATCCCGAGCGGGCGCCGAAGTAGCGCCGCAAGGGACGGCTTGTCCGGCGCCCATGCAACCTTCACGATCTTGCAAAAGAAGCCATGCCAGGTTGTGAGAGGTCGAAGGATCACGGGGATCGGTTCGTGGGTGGCAAGCGCAAGGATGCTGAAACGGGTGCGCGGCGGGCGGTGATTGAAACCGCACTCGCCATGAGCCGCTCGGGGCTATCGCCCTGCCGTTCCGGTAATGTCTCGTGCCGCTGGAAAGACGGCATGCTCATCACGCCGAGCGGGATGGCCTACGAAGAGATGGACCTGCGCGACATCGTCTTTGTCGACGGGGAAGGGCACGTGCCGGCAAAGCGCTCGCGCAAGCCCTCCAGCGAATGGCGTTTTCACCTCGCGGCCTACCACGCTCGACCCGATATCGGCGCGGTGGTGCACACCCACTCACTGCACGCCACCGTGCTCGCGTGCGCGCACCGGCCCATCCCGGCCTTCCATTACATGGTCGCGGTGGCAGGCGGAAAAGATGTCCCCCTGGTGCCCTACGATACCTTCGGCACCGACGAGCTGGCGCAGCACGTTGCCGAAGGGCTGGCGGAACGCAACGCGTGCCTGATGGCGAACCATGGGCAGATTGCCGTGGGCGCGGAACTGCCATCGGCGCTGGAACTCGCCCACGAGGTTGAAATCCTCAGTGAGCAATACGCAAAGGTGCTAGCTCTCGGAGAGCCGCGTCTCCTTTCTGACGAGGAGATGGTCCGCGTGCTCGAACGCTTCAAAAGCTACGGGCAGCACGCGCAGAAGGCCTGATCAGTCGGTCAGGCTCTGCAGTGTCGTCTTGCAGGACCGCTGCCACTGCGACTTGGTCATGTGTGTGCGCGGTTCCCAGATCGCCATGCATTCTTCCATGCGCTGGGAAAAGCTCGGCTCGCTTCGGACACTGCCCGTCGTGAGCGCGGGTTCGGCAATCTTCGCGTTCTTGGTGATGGGTGTTACTTCCTTGGGAGCGGTGGAGCGCGCCATTGCTGCGGGTGCGAAAGAAGCAGCCATGCCGAGCGCGGTGGCCAATGCCATGGCGCCGGCAGCGCAGGAAGTGAAGCTTCGGGCAATCTGGATCATCGAACGTCATCCATCAAAAGTGCGAGGACCAGCGGCCGCGCCTGCGGCCCTTCATTTTGTCAGCAAATAGCCATACGCTTTTTTTGGACGCGTCTTCACGCGTCAGGCCCGACGAGTCTGATCGTACTCTAGGTGAAGCGCGGGCCCTGCATTTGGCGCAACGCTTCCTCGATCCGGCGCCACGTTTGCGCCTCGATTGTGTCCCCCTGATGCTCAAGCTCGCGCGCCTTTTGGGCCGCATCGGCCAGGGCCAAGTCTCCGCGTGCTTCGCGGAGTTTGCGGGCATGCTCATGAATTTCCATCGCCTGCATGTCAAAATCCTCCATGGTCTGGGCGATGCTGGAGGATATAGGAGCGCCGCTGCGCGCCGCCAATAAGGCGGTGGCATGGCACTTGTGGAGCACAAGCACGACGTTGCCAGTAGCACGCGATCAGATCGCAGCGCGGCAGTGCAATGGCAGCTAAAAAGCGAGAGGCCGGGCTAGTTTGCGAAGCGGAAGTGCATCACGTCGCCGTCCTTGACGACGTACTCTTTCCCTTCCAGGCGCATCTTTCCGGCATCCTTCGCCCCGACCTCGCCGCCCAGCCCGACATAGTCGTCATAGGCGATTGTCTCGGCACGGATGAAACCCTTCTCGAAATCCGTATGGATCACGCCGGCCGCCTGAGGCGCCTTCGTTCCCCGCTGGATCGTCCACGCGCGCGCCTCCTTCGGCCCCACCGTGAAGTAGGTGACGAGGTCGAGAAGGCTGTAGCCTGCGCGGATCAGACGGTTGAGACCGGCTTCCGGCAAGCCGAGATCCTTCAGGAATTCGGCCCGCTCCTCCGGCGCAAGGCCCGCAAACTCGGCCTCGATCTTGGCCGAGATGACGACGCTGCCGGCGCCTTCCTCGGCGGCCCGCTTCTCGACGGCCTGCGAGAACTTGTTTCCCGCGGCGGCCGAGGCTTCGTCCACATTGCAAACGTACAGCACCGGCTTTGAAGTGAGCAGTTGCAGCGCGGCGAGTATCGGGCGCTCCTCAGGGGTGGTCTCCGCAACGCGGGCAGGCTTGCCTTCGCGCAACGCCGCCAGCGCCTTGTCGATCACCGCAAGCTGGGCCTTCGCTTCCTTATCGGCGCCGGCCTTGGCCTTCTTCTCGATGTTCACGCGCCGCTTCTCGAGGCTGTCGAGGTCGGCGAGCATCAGTTCGGTCTCGACCACCTCCGCGTCCGCCAGCGGATCGATGCGGTTTTCGACGTGAGTGATGTCGTCATCCTCGAAGCAGCGCAACACGTAGGCGACGGCGTCGACCTCGCGGATGTGCCCGAGGAATTGGTTGCCGAGGCCCTCGCCCTTGGAGGCACCGCGCACAAGGCCGGCGATGTCCACGAAAGTGAGACGCGTCGGTAGGATCTGCGCCGAACCGGCGATGGCGGCGAGCTTATCGAGGCGCTCGTCCGGCACACCCACTTCGCCGACATTCGGCTCGATGGTGCAGAACGGATAGTTGGCCGCTTCTGCCGCCGCCGTCTGTGTCAGGGCGTTGAAAAGGGTTGATTTGCCAACGTTCGGCAAACCCACGATGCCGCATTTGAAGCCCATGATGCCCTACGAGCGGTTTGTCGGATGAAGGGGGGAAGGCGGACTGCCGGCCCGATTGCCGCATGCCTAAGGGTTTGCGCCGCAGAAGGAAAGCCCGCCATTGCCGCACACGCTCGGCCAGTGGGGTAGATCGCGACCCGAAGTGCGGCTGCAAGTGCCCGTCTTTGCTCTTCCGACAAAGTGGCAGGCGCTGCGGTCAAATTTGGCCCGCCCGAACAGGTGGCCGTTTCCTACTCCGTCATTGTGCGGTGCACCTACGCAGAACGCGCATGAGACATCTATCGCCGTTGCAGCCCTGCGCCACCCCGACTAATTTCTTTCGACCAAATAACGAGATCCTGACAAGGGATGCCGTCTCGGGGTTTCCCGGCGCGCCCTGAAGGGGCTGCGAAGGGGTTCACGTTCATTCATGAAGAACAAGGTCATCACGGCCGATCAGGCCGTTGCGCTCATCAATGATGGCGACGTCGTCTGCACGACTGGGTTCGTGCAGAGCTGCATCCCCGAGATGCTCCACGCCGCCCTGGAAAAACGCTTCGTCGATACGCAAGGCCCCAAGGGGCTGACGCTGATCATGTGTGCGGGTGCGGGCGACTCCAAGGGCTTGGGCACCGGCCGTCTGCACCATGAGGGTTTGCTCTCGCGCGTCATCGCTGCGAACTTTGGCAGAATGCCGAAGGTTGCGGAAGCTGCCCAAAAGAACAAGATCCAGGGCTACAACCTTCCCCAGGGCATCATCTCCAAGCTCTACCGCTCCTGCGGCGCGGGCTCGCCCGGCCTCTTCTCTAAGGTGGGCCTGCATACCTACGTCGATCCCCGTCTTGGCGGCGGTAAGGTCAACGAGGTGACGAAGGAAGACATCGTCAAGCTCGTCGAGGTCGATGGCGAGGAGTGGCTGTTCTACAAGGCGACGCCGATCAACGTCGCACTCATTCGCGCAACGAGTGCCGATCCGTCCGGCAACCTCAGCATGGAGAAGGAAGCGCTGACACTCGACTGCCTCGCGCAGGCGATGGCCGCGCACAATAACGGCGGTGTCGTCATCGCGCAGGTGGAGCGCGTCGTCGCCCACGGCTCGCTGAAGCCGAAGGATGTGAAGGTTCCGGGCATCCTCGTCGATTGCGTGGTCGTCGCCGACCCGCCCGAGATGCACCGCATGAATTACGGTGTCATGTATAATCCGGCGCTGTCCGGCGCGATCCGCGTTCCGGTGGATCACATTCCGCGCATGGAGCTCGGTGAGCGTAAGATCATCGCCCGCCGCGCTGCGTTCGAGCTGCCGCTGAACGGCGCGATCAATCTCGGCGTCGGCGCGCCCGACGGCGTTGCCTCCGTTGCCGCCGAGGAGCAGGTGACGCCCTACCTCACGATGACGACCGAGGCCGGCGCCATCGGCGGCGTACTCGCCGGTGGATCGAGCTTCGGCTCGTCAGCCAACGCCGACAGCATCGTCGACCAGAACCAGATGTTCGACTTCTACCACGGCGGCGGCCTCGACCTGACGTGCCTCGGCGTGGCCGAAGTCGACGAGAAGGGCAACGTCAACACGTCGAAGTTCGGCGGACGCCTCAACGGCTGCGGCGGCTTCATCGACATCTCGCAGAATTCGCGTGCGGTCGTTTTTGCTGGCACTTTCACTGCCGGTGGCCTGAAGGTTGCGGTCGAGGATGGCAAGCTGCGCATTTTGCAGGAAGGTCGCGCGCGCAAATTCGTGAAGGCTGTCGAGCAGATCACCTTCAGCGGCACCTACGCGGCTTCCAAGTCGCAGCCGGTCATCTACGTGACGGAGCGGTGCGTGTTCCAACTCACGCCCGGTGGTCTGGAGCTCATCGAGGTGGCGCCCGGCATCGAAATCGAGCGCGATATTCTCGCCCACATGGACTTCACGCCCATCATCCATAAGCCGATGCCTATGGATGGCCGCATTTTCCGTGAGGAGCCGATGAATCTCATGGAGGAACTCACCAACGTTAATCTGTGTGAGCGTGTCTCCTATGATGCCGACCGCAATATCCTGTTCCTCAACCTCGAGGGCTGGAGCGTCCGCAAGAAGAGCGACATCGTAGACTTGCAGAACGTGCTGGTGGAGGCCTGCGAAAAGGCTGGCAAGCGGGTTAACTCGGTCGTCAACCATGACGGCTGTCGCATCGCCGAAGACCTGTACGAGGATTATGCCGATATGATCCAGCACATGCAGGAAAACTACTACACGTCGAACGCGCGGTATTCGACCAGCTCCTTCATGCGCCTCAAAATGCGGGAAGCGCTGTCGAAGCGCGGACTGATGCCCCACATCTTCGAAAGCGCGGACGAGGCCCACGCAGCAGTGGAATCAGCACGCGCGGCCGCCGAATAGCCGGCGCAGTCGATTAAGCAACGAGAACTACCAACGGCGGTGACGCAATCCAAAGCGTCGCCGCCGTTTCGCTATGGATCCGACGAAGGCTATCCGCGCGCTGCGCACGGATAGATGCCGTTTATGATGGCAGCCATGACGTCATCAACATCGGCGCCTGCTGCCCCGAAGCAGGCCGCCGACAGCTTGAGCCGCACGTGCTCCAGCAATGAGACGGGGATGACACCACCGTCGAGCATGATTCCGCCGAAGGATTGCGGCAGGCAGATCCGCTTCTCTGCTCCTGCATTCAAACTGTTGAGACGCTTGCCGATGCGATCGTAGCAACGGCCAGGCTGCTCATCGCGGCAGTGACTGACGAACTCATAGAGAGCCTCTCCGCGCGCCGGCCCGGCGAGCGAAACGGTGGCGACCGCCAGCAGCATGATCGCAAGTGAGCGCACTGCGGTTTTCCTCGAAGGGGGGCCTTGCCATAGCGGACCTTCGGGCTGGCCAACGCTTGGCCCAGCCCAATAGTTCACCGCCGGGCCGCAGCGCTGCCAGGCCGGAAGCAGCGAAGAGCAGCAGGCAACCCGAACTCAGTCGCCGCGCAGCGCGGCAAGCTGCCGTCCTTCGTCCATCAACCGTGCAATCTCGTCTGCGGCGAACACGCGCTCAGACCGGTTGGCGACGCCCAAGGCGCCGACAATCGCTTTGCCGTCGAATATAGGAACGACAATAGAGCCCGCGAGCCCCGTCGCCTTGGCGCCCGGGCGCACGTCTCCCGACGTATCGGTTTGGATGTTGCAGGCATCGACCGGTTGCCCCCGCTCGACGGCGAGCCCCGCCATCCCCTTGCCGACCGGTATCGTCTGGATGATTGCGAGCACGGGCTCCGGCATGCCAGCGCTCGCCGCTGCCAGATGCAGCATGCCGTCTTGGCCGATGAAATGAATGGTTCCGCTATCGGCACCGAACGACTTTACGATGCGCTCCAATTCAACGGCGTAGCGGTTATCGGCTGCAGACGTCGTATGCTTGGGCACGTGCGCACTCCTCGCGGGCAGCTGTGCGCAGAGTGTAACAGTGTTGCATCACGCCGCAAGACCTCGGCGCGATTTGCAAGTTCGCGCCGACCATAGCTCGCTTGCCACTCAGCCGTTGTATGCGGCTTCGAGCTTGGCGATGTCGAGTTTCACCATCTGCATCATCGCTAACGTGGCGGCAGCAGCGCCGGCGCCGCCATTGGCGATCATTTCGCCAAGACACTTTGGCGTGATCTGCCATGAGATGCCGAAGCGATCCTTCAGCCAGCCGCATTGAACGGGCCTGCCGCCGCCCTGCAGCAATCCATCCCACATGCGGTCGATCTCGTCCTGGGTATCGCAGATCAGCATCAATGAAATGGCATCATTGAAGTCGTGATGCGGACCACCCGCGAACCCCATCATCGGCGCGCCTGCAAGTGTGAATTCGACAAGCTTCACCGTGCTCGCCGGACCGGATGGCGTATCCACCGGCAATGTGGAAATGCGCGTTATGGCCGAGTTCGGTACGACAGACGTGTAAAATTTGGCGGCTTCCTCAACGCGGTCGGAATACCAGAGGCACGGAACAAAAGTGATTGTCATTCTGCGCGTCCTCGCGATCAGGCGGTTTCGGCAATGGCTTTGAGGTTGGCGAGGCCTTCATCGAAGTCGCGCGCCATCATCTTTTCGCAGTTGATGAACAGCGAGAAAATCTTGCCGGGCAGCGATTGCACGCCGCGCATCGCCCACGTGACCTCCGTGCCGTCGGAGGAAGGCTTCAGATTGAACTCGACGCGATTCTCGACAGCGATCGGCTTTGTCATCTTGAGGCGCAGGCCGACGGTTTCCTCCGTGCTGTCGGTCACGCTGATTGATCCGGTGCCGCCCTTGCCCGCGAAATGATACGTCGCGCCGGGGCCCGCTCCCGGGCCGCTGTAATGACCCGAACCACTGGTCTCCCGCAGCGCATAGGGGTTCCAGCGGTTCATCTCCCTGAGGTCGTTGATGAGACCATGCAGGCGGCTCGCCGGAGCAGCGATCTTCAATGAGCGCGCGGCGTAGAATTCATCGGGGCGCCGTGAGGCAATGAAAAGCACGGTGCCGACCACCGCGACCGCTGCAATGACCACATAGGTTAGTACGTCGAACATGGCTGCTCCCTTGCGTATCGATTGACAATTAAGTTGATATCAACATAATAGCGGCCATGTCAACGTGCGATGAACTTCCATTCACTGTTACCCTTGAAGTTCGTGACCGCTGCCTGTGCCTTCACGTACAGCGTGCCGCACGCGCACTCGCGCGCCGTTTTGATGAAGCACTGCGTCCGTTCGGTCTGACGAGCGGCCAGTTCTCGCTGCTGATGTCGCTCAATCGCCCCGCACCGCCGACCGTCGGCGAAGTCGCGCAGTTGCTGGCAATGGACCGCACGACGCTGACCGCGAACTTGAAGCCGCTAGAGCGCCGTAAGCTTTTGGAGATCGCTGTCGACGAGAAGGACCGGCGTAATCGCCGGCTGAAGATCACTGCCGCGGGCCGCAGAACGCTGGCGGCCGCAACTGGTGTCTGGCGCAGCACCCACGATGCGCTGGACAAGCTTCTGTCGCGCTCACCGGACCTCTTGCGCGAAGATCTTTCGAAGCTGCTGCAGCATGAGGCTCGACCGCTCGGAGCGGCCGAGCCCCGCAGTGCTCAGCGGAAGCGTGTCAGATCGAAAGCCGAGTAGCTCGCCGGGCTCGGCAAGCGTTCCTTGCCGGTCATGGCGTCGGCCAGCGCCTCTCCAATATTGGTATCGGCATCGGCAGATTTCACGCCAATAACGATGAACGGCCGCTGCCAGCTCGTGCCGCCCGTTTCACAATCAGTGCACATGTCGCGATATTGGCCGAGGTTGAGGGTGTAGATCGGCACTCCGGGCGCGATGGCATCCGCGATTAATGCCGCTGTTTGTTTTGCGCGCCGTTCGGCCCGCGCCATTTCCTCCGTCGCGACACCCTCCTGCGAGGCGGTGCCGACCGCGTTCACCTCCCGAGTGTCAGTGAGCGCCGCGCGCACTTCGTCATCCAGCACCGCGCTGGCGAGCTCAGCGCGCGGAAGGACCTGCCCATCCTTTTCGAGGTCCTCTGCGCTTCCGCGCACCCAGAGGAAGCTCTTGTTGAGCACCACGACGTCGAACGCGCCGTGCCGGCCAGCCTTGTCGTTGCCCTCGATGGCGAAGACGGTGGAGTTCGCCGTCTGGCGCACCTCCGGCTCGATGGCAGCCGTTTCCAAGCCGCGAGGCGCGATGTAGCGGCTATGAAGTTCGATGGCGCCGTAGGTCGCTGCGGCACCTGTCGCGGCCACCAGCACCGCAACGCCTGCATTCGTCTTGAAGAGGCCGAGCAGCCAAGCGATGCGGTCCCACCAGCCCGCACCGCGGTCGTAGGTGCGATACCCGCGCCATAGCCAGGCGAAGAGGCCACGCCGCCGCTTCTCGTCTTCATGGGCTCGGGCCGCCACCACCGTCGCTGCCGTGGCCGCGCTTGCTACGGCCGCGGTGCCGCTCGATTTTTCCTCGCCGCACACGATCCATGCCAGGACGAAGCCCGTTCCGAAGGCCCCGAGAAGGAACCAGCCGATGTTGAGAATGAGATAATCCATGCGACGCTTCCTTCACGCGTTAACCGCGGCCGGTCCCTGGCCGATCCGCCCAAAAAGGGGGAAGGCTTACAATTGGATGTTGTGGATCACATACCCGGCCGCGAAGGCGATGAGGCCGGCAATCACGATCTGCGGTAGCACCGATACGAATTTTCCGAGCAGCTCTACGAACGCATGGAACAGCGCCACGACACCGCTCCAGAGGACCATGAAGGCGCGGTAGAGGATGTACGCGATGGCCACCATGGCGACGATTAGGATGATGATCTTCCAGATCGGCAGCGACTGCCAGTCAGATGAGAAGACCGAAACGATTTGCCCGAAGGACCAAGTCCAAATGAGTTGCAGGAATTTGAAGATCGCAGCGATGCCCTGCTGCAGAAATTGAACGATGGAATTGATAATTCCGGTCACGTGCCCCTCCCGTATTATGCTCCCACGCGCCTACGGGCCCGCGGCGGCCACAGACTGGCCCGAGGCTGTTGCCTGCGCAAGCATCCTTGCAGCTGTTCAGGCTTTGAGTCGGTAGCCGGTCTTGAAGATGCGCCACACGACGGCGAGGCAAATGGCGAGGAACGTCAACGTCATGGCGAGGCTGACGAAGATGTTCACGTCGGAGATTTCATAAAAGCTCCAGCGGAACCCGCTCACGAGGTAGACGACCGGATTGAAGAGGGTCACGGTCTGCCAGAACGGCGGTAGCATGTTGATCGAGTAGAACGTGCCGCCGAGAAAGGTGAGCGGCGTGATGATGAGGAGCGGGATGATCTGCAGCTTTTCGAACCCGTCCGCCCAGACGCCGATGATGAAGCCGAAGAGGCTGAAGGTCACGGCCGTGAGCACCAGGAAGGCGAACATCCACACGGGGTGTGCGATGCGCATGTCGACGAACAGTGCCGCCGTCGCCAGGATGATGAGCCCCAGTATGACCGACTTCGTCGCCGCAGCGCCCACATACCCGATCACGATCTCCAGCGGGGAGATGGGAGCAGAGAGCAGCTCGTAGATCGTCCCGGTGAAGCGCGGGAAATAGATGCCGAACGAGGCATTCGAGATCGACTGCATGAGGAGCTGCAACATGATCAAGCCCGGCACGATGAATGCGCCGTAGCTGACGCCATCGATCTCAGCGATGCGCGAGCCGATGGCCGCGCCGAACACGATGAAGTACAGCGAGGTCGACAGCACGGGCGAGATGATGCTCTGCATCAGCGTGCGCATGGCACGCGCCATCTCGAACATGTAAATGGCTTTGACCGCGTGCAGGTTCATCGCTTGCTCCTGACGAGATCGACAAAGATATCCTCAAGCGAGGATTGCGTGGTGTCGAGGTCCACGAAGCCGATCCCCGCGCTACGCATGTCGTTAAGCAGCGCCGTGATGCCCGTACGCCCCCCCGCCCGCGTATCATACGTGAATGTCAGGCGCAGCCCGTCGTCAGAAAGCTCAAGCCCATGGCTGCCGAGTGCCGCGGGCAGCGCGGAAAGCGGCGTATCCAGCTGCAGCACGAGCTGCTTCTTGCCGAGCTTGCGCATCAACTCGGCCTTGTCCTCCACGAGGATCAGCTCGCCACCCGCAATGACACCGACGCGGTCGGCCATCTCCTCCGCTTCTTCGATGTAGTGCGTCGTGAGGATAATGGTGACGCCGGTTGCGCGCAGATCGCGCACCACCTGCCACATGTCCTTGCGCAGCTCCACGTCTACGCCCGCGGTCGGCTCATCAAGGAAAAGGACCTTCGGTTCGTGCGAGAGAGCTTTGGCGATGAGCAGTCGCCGCTTCATCCCGCCCGAGAGGGTCATGATCCGGCTGTCCTTCTTGTCCCAGAGGGAAAGGGACTTGAGGACCTTCTCCACGTAGGCGGGGTCGGGTGCCTTGCCGAACAATCCCCGGCTGAAGGAGACCGCGTTGAATGGCGTCTCGAAGTGGTCGGTCGTCAGCTCCTGAGGGACGAGACCGATCATGGCGCGCACGCGCCGGTAGTCGCGCACGATATCCCCGCCATCGACGGTCACCGAACCGGTAGTTGCGTTCACGAGACCGCAGATGATGGAGATGAGCGTTGTCTTGCCCGCGCCGTTCGGCCCGAGGAGAGCGAATATCTCGCCGCGCCGGATATCAAGGTCGACATGCTTCAGCGCCTGGAAGCCGCCGGCATACGTCTTCGACAGATCTTTGATCGATATGATGGCGGCCATGGTCGGGGAATAGGCAATCCGGTTGCGCGGTTCAAGCCGCTGGTTGCATCATTCCTTCTCGCCGCGTCCGGCGAGCCACTTCTTCAAGTTCTCAGCAAGCGCTCCAGCGCGCTTGGAGGCGCGTTCCCCCGCCGGGTGCCGAGTGTGCGAAACGCGCGCCGGTTTTGGTTTCGGAGAGGGGGGCGCAGCCTCCGGTTCTTCCGCGCGCATCTTCAGCGCCACCTGAGAAAGGAAACGCGCCGCATCTCCCTTGGCGAGCCAGGGCGCTGCATCGGCCATGCCATCGAGCATTGCGTCGAGCCAGTCTGTGTATTCGACCTTGGCAAAGTCGCGCAGCACGTAGTGCGCGACAGCATCCTTCGCACCCGGATGGCCGACACCGATGCGCACGCGTGTATATTCATTGCCGAGATGGGCGCTGATCGAGCGTAGTCCGTTGTGGCCGGCATTCCCGCCGCCAACCTTGACCTTCAGCTTGCCCGGAGCGAGATCGATCTCGTCGTGGAAGACGCTGATGTCCTCCAGCGGGATTTTGAGAAAACGTGCGGCTTCGCCAACCGAGCGGCCGCTTTCGTTCATGTATGTGGCCGGCTTCAAAAGGACGATGCGCTCGCCGCGTAGCGTGCCTTCGGACGTTTCGCCCTGGAAGCGCTTGCGCCAGGCACTGAAGTCGTGTGCTTCCGCGATCCGATCGAGCGCCATGAAGCCCACGTTATGGCGCTGACGGGCGTATTGCGCGCCCGGGTTTCCAAGTCCGACAAAGAGCTTCATCGGCATGCCCCCGGAGCAAAGAGAGCGGGCGTGGAGGGAAGAGGAGAAAGGTGGGCGGAGCCGGACCAAGGGGCGACGGCTCCGCCTGCCGATGTGTTACTTCTTCTTGTCGCCGCCGGCCGGCTTGGCAGCAGCTGCAGGAGCTGCGCCCTTGGCGGGTGCCGCACCCTTGCCAGCAGGAGCAGCAGCGGCGCTTTCGGTGCTGGCACCGGCGCTTTCCTCTTCCTGCTTACCGGTGCCGGCAATGGTGGCGATGGTGAAGTCGCGATCCTTGATCGTGAGCTCTGCATCCTGCGGCAGCTGCACTGCCGAGATATGGATCGAGCGGCCGATTTCGAGGCCGGTAAGATCGATCTCGAAGAACGCGGGGATGTGATTGTAGGGGCAGATGACCTCAACTTCGTGACGCACGATGTTGAGAACGCCGCCACGCTTCAGACCCGGGGACAGCGTATCGTTGACGAAGCGCATGGGCACCGCGACGCGGATGCGGCCATCGCGACCGATGCGCATGAAGTCGACATGAATGGGCTGATCCTTGACCGGATCGAGCTGCAGGTCGCGCGGAATGACGAGCGACTTCTTGCCTTCGCAATCGATCTCGAGGACCGTGGAAGTGAAGTGGCCCTTCATGACCTGCTTCCACAGTTCGTTGTAGTCGAGGGAAATGGTCTCGGGCGCCTCGCCGGCGCCGTAGATCACTGCGGGTACATTACCTTCACGACGAGCTTGACGTGCGGCCCCCTTGCCGGCACGTGGGCGCGCCGTGGCTTTCAGCTCGATGACTTGCTGAGCCATGGACGTGTCTCCAAAAAGAATAGGGCCTTGCGGCCCGTCATGCGGCGCGGCCTCCAAGGGTGCCGGGCGCCGTCTCACGCCTTAATGCTTGAGATGGCGCGGTTTATAGCCGCCGCGCGCGGCCTTGGCAATGTACGGGGAAGTCTTCGCCGCCCCGGGGCGGGTGCCTCGGGAGCGGCGGTTGAAGCCCCGTGCGGCCATGTGCCGGGGCGCGCTTTAGTCAGGCGCGTGCCCAGGCGGGGAACGGATCTTCCAATGAAGTCCAGGACTTGGCGTCGAGCGCGCCGCGGTCCGGCACGTCCAGAAGGCACCCGTCGAGCTCGGCTATAATGGCATCCTTATCCATCTCCAGTGTGCCGATAAAGACCAGTTCCTGGCGCCGGTCGCCCCAGACGCGATGCCAGCCCTTGCCGATGCGGGCCCTGGCCTCGTCGTCGTTAGGCCACTTGGTCTTGGGCACTACCCTCCACCCAGTACTCCCGCAGCCTCGTGCCGGACGAGAGGTCCGGCCTGCTCATCTTGCCCACCCAGGCGGGGCGCGTCGCCAGCCAGAAAAGCTTTGGCGCGGATTACGCCCGGCCACGGACGGCTGAAGAACCCATGCAACTTGGTAGGCACGAATGGCCAGCGGTAGACGAAGCTCGAAATGCTGTACTCTTGGGTTTCCGGCACGTGCTCGGCAAGCCCGCCAGCTCGCGATACCAGAGCGGATGCCGGTGAGCGGCCTCGAAGTCGAAAAGGCCGGTATCGAGAATGGAGGTGATCGGAACATCGCCACGCACGGCGGGGATGATACGCGCATCCGCATTGAGGGCGCGGATGATGGATTTCGCCAGCTCGATCTCGTGGGATGATGCAGCGTCGACCTTGTTGAGCACGACGACGTCCGCAAATTCAATCTGCTCCGTGAGCAGCCCCACGAGCGTGCGCTCGTCATCCGAGCCGAGCGATTGTCCGCACTGGCGCAGGAATCCTCCGAGCTGTAGTCGCGGAGCAGATTTGCGGCATCGACCACAGTCGCCAGGGTATCCAGGCGCCAGATGTCCGACAGGCTGAGCCCGTTCTCGTCGCGAAACTCGAATGTCGCCGCTACGGGCAGCGGCTCGGCGATGCTGGTCTATTCAATGAGCAGGTAGTCGAACCGGCCCGCCGTGGCGAGTGCGCGAACCTAGTGAGCAGATCCTCGCGCACCGTGCAGCAAATGCCCCTTTCGACATTTCAACGAGTGCTTCGTCGGTGCGCGAAAGGTTTGCGCCGCCGTCCCGCACCAGCGCCGCGCCGATGTTCACCTCGCTCATGTCGTTGACGATGACGGCAACACGCAAACCCCTCGTGGTTGTTGAGGAGGTGGTTAAGGAGGGTCGTCTTGCCTGCGCCGGGAAAACCGGACAGTACTGGTACCGGAAACCGACGTTTTGAGCCCGGCGTAGCCCTACCATCGAGCGGCATTTTTTCTACTCCTGCCGGGTTTGATTTTTTGAGATGTTATAATATCCAAATGGGAGCCATGGGGCTCCGTCAACTCGGGACGCATCGATGACTCGCAAGATCGCCAAGCGGCGGCCTGCCCCCGAGCAGGACAAGATGATCGTGGACGCACTGCGCGGCGTGGACCGGCCGGTGAGCGCCTACGAGTTGATCGACGAGCTGCGCGATAAGGCGAGCCTGGCGCCGCAGACCGTCTATCGCGCACTCGATCGCCTCATTGCCGATGGCAAGGCGCATCGATTGGAATCGCTCAACGCGTTCGTGGCCTGCCGCCATCCGAGCCACGAAGGCGCAGCGGTGTTTGCGATTTGCAACGACTGTGGGATCGCAACGGAGTTCGACGAGCCCGCAGCGGTTGAGCGGCTTGCCGGATGGGCGCGCAAGGCGAAGTTCGCCGTTGAGCGTATGACGCTTGAGCTGCGCGGCCGATGCCACGCCTGCACAATGCGCGCGGCGCGTTGAGAATGCCGGCGGCGCGCGATTGCGCCGCTGCTGTTTCGCGCTGCATCCGGCTATCGGATTGCATGGAGGGCTGAGCGCGTCGATGCGCGCGACTTCGCCGCCGCTAGAAACGGCAGCACCGATGGAACGATCTCCACCCGCGCGATGATGATGCCGGACGATATATGCCCATCGCGGTATAGCGTGGCTTTCGGGCGCGTGAGATTGTGAATGACGGCTCAGCCGTGTTCTGACGTTCCGGAGCAGCGCACGCATCGAGCCCGTCGCGCGGATATACGCCTCGCGCGCCGCTGCCGTTGCCCATATCGTGTCCGACCGGATCACCGTTGACGTCCCGCTGAGAAATCTTCGCCCGACTGTCTTGACGAGGGTTAATAGCGGATATTATAACATCCGTACATCGGGTGGGGGAGCGCGTAACAGTGCAAGTATGCGTAGGGGTCGGCATCGCTTTTGCGATGCTAATATTGAGTTTTGCGTTTGCGCAGGCACAGTCGTCGGACCCGCAGCTCGCCGGCGGCGCTGAAGCCGGCACAACAGGCGGTACGGTTGAGTTGCCCGCTATTGAGGTAACGACCGCGAGCCCGGTCGCAAAGCCCAAGGCGAACACCAAACAAAAGAAGTCGGCCGGTGGCGCGCCATCTGTTGCGCAGCCTGACGCAGCGCCGCCTTCCGCACCACCACAATTCCAGCCGCTTCCCGGCGCGATCGTCGATGACAGCTCGTTCGTTGCCGTGACTGTTGCAACGGAACGTGAGTTCGTCGCCGATGGCGGCGCGACCATCACCGATACGTTGCAAACGAAGCCCGGCATCGCGGGTACGAATTTCGCGCCGGGTGCCAATCGGCCGATCATCCGCGGTCTCGATAGCTATCGCGTACGCACGCAGGAGAACGGCATCGGCACCCACGACGTGGCGGCGATCTCTGAGGATCACGCCATTCCGATCGATCCCCTCTCAGCCAATCGTGTTGAGGTCGTGCGTGGACCGGCAACATTGCGCTACGGCAGCCAGGCCATCGGCGGTGTTGTCGCCGCCGAGAACCAGCGTATCCCGACGTTCATACCACCCGGCGGCTTTTCGGCGCTCGCGAAGGGCGGTCTCACTTCAGCGGATAATGGAGCCGATGGCGCGATGAGCGTGACGGCGGGCTCCGGCGGCGTGGCAGTGCACGCTGACGGCTTCAGGCGCACGGCTGACGATTATCACGCGCCACGCGGCACAGTCCGTAACAGTTTCGTTGACAGCGAAGGCGCCTCGATCGGCACCTCCCTGATCGGCGCCGACGGTTTTGTCGGTATCTCCTTCACACACTTTGCCAGCCTCTATGGGATCCCCGGATGGGAAGCCGAAGAGGGTGTCGATCCTCGCATCGACATGGAGCAGAGTAAATTCATGGCGAAGGGCGAGTGGCGCGTTCGCGCATCCGGCATCGACGCGATCCGCTTCTGGTTTGGCGCATCCGGCTACGCGCACTCCGAATTCGCCCGTCACTCACATGATCATGATCACGACGATCATGGCGACCACGACCATGATCATGACGACAAGGAGGGCGTGATACCTTTCTCGCTCGGCTCGCGTTTCACAAATCGTCAGCAGGAAGGCCGCATCGAGGTGCAGCACACGCCGTTCCTCGCCAGCGTCGGCGAGTTTACCGGAACGTTTGGCGTGCATGTCGATAACCGCCGTACGCGAGGCCAGAGCTTCGAAGGTGAATCACTTCTGGAGCCGGTGCACACTACGAGCGTCGCAGCCTTCTGGTTCGAGGAATTGGCGCTTAGCCGGCAGCTACGTCTCCAGGCCGCCGCGCGCATGGAGCAAACTTCGGTTGATGGCACGGGCTGGGAGACATTCGACGGGCACCATGCACAGCTGTTCGCCGGCGAGCGCAGCTTCACGCCAGTCAGTGGCGGCTTGGGTCTGCTCTATGCGCTTCCCTTTAACGTCGAAGCGCGCCTCAACGGTCAATACGTCGAGCGCGCTCCCGATGCCGCCGAGCTGTTCTCAAAGGGCATGCACGAGGCCACGGGCACGTTCGAGGTCGGCAACCCGAATCTCTCTGAGGAGAAGGCGGCGACCGTTGAAGCCGGATTCAAGAAGGCTACTGGAGTCTTCCGTTTCGATGCTTCCGCATACTACACGCGCTATCGTGGCTTCATCTATCGCCAGCTGGCGGGCGACCAGTGCGAGGCGGGCGCCCACGGCGACCATTACCATTGCGGCGTGTGGCCGCCGGATTCTGATGCTGAGCTCTTCGACCTCGTTTACTTCCAGCAGCGGGACGCAACCTTTTACGGCGCCGAGCTTGCCTTCCAGTACGACGTCGCGCCGATCTGGAGAGGCGTGTGGGGCGTCGACGGTCAGTATGACTTCGTGCGCGCACGCTTCGCGAATGGCGAGAACGTGCCACGCATTCCTCCCCACCGGCTGGGCGGCGGTATCTACTACCACGACGCCAGTTGGGTCGCGCGCATCGGCGTGCTGCACGCTTTCGAGCAGGACGACTTCGGCATCAACGAAATTGCCACGCCCGGCTACACGTTGGTCAATGCGGAGCTGAGCTACACCACGATCCTGCGCGCGCGGGATGGTACGGCATCGCAAATCACCATCGGCCTGCGTGGCGAAAATCTCGCCAACGACGATGTGCTCGATCACAGCTCCTTCAAACGGCGCGAGGAGGTCTACCAGCCGGGCGCCAGCGTGCGTGCCTTTACAACAGTGAAGCTGAACTGAGGAACGTCCCCCGTCCAGCCCGGCTCGGAGCACAGCGCCCCGGGACGCATGGGCTGGCTCGGCGGAAGCGAAAAAGGCCGGCGCACCGAATGCGCCAGCCTTTCTTATTCCCGACCGGGCGGGCCGTCGATCAGTAGAAGAGGCTGGAAACGCTTTCCTCGCGCGAGGTGCGCAGGATGGCTTCGCCGATCAGAGGCGCGATGGAAAGGACGCGAATGTTCTGGGCTGCCAGCACCGCGGCGGTCGGCTGGATCGAGTCGGTGATGACCAGCGACTTGAGCTTCGAAGCCTGGATACGGCTGACTGCTCCGCCGGAGAGTACACCGTGCGTGATGTAGGCCATCACCTCGACCGCACCGTGCTTCAGTAGAGCCTCTGCGGCATTCACCAGCGTCCCGCCGGAATCGACGATGTCGTCGATGAGAATGCAACGCATGCCCTTCACGTCGCCGATGACGTGCATCACTTCCGACTCTCCCGGCCGGTCGCGGCGCTTGTCGCAGATGGCGATCGGCGCTTCGATCCGCTTCGCCAGTGCGCGGGCGCGCACGACGCCGCCGACGTCGGGCGAAACCACCATCAGGTTGTTGCCCTTGTGTTGTTCCTGGATGTCGCGGACCATCACGGGCGCTGCAAACAGGTTGTCGGTGGGGATGTCGAAGAAGCCCTGAATCTGCCCCGCGTGAAGGTCGAGCGTCATGACGCGATCAGCGCCGGCGCGCTCGATGAGGTTGGCCACGAGCTTGGCAGTGATGGGCGTACGCGGGCCGGGCTTCCGGTCCTGCCGCGCATAGCCGTAGTAGGGAACGACCGCTGTGATACGCGCCGCCGACGCGCGCTTCAGCGCGTCAATGAGGATCAACAGCTCCATCAAGTTGTCGTTCGCCGGGAAGGAGGTCGATTGAACCACGAAGACGTCCTGACCGCGGACGTTTTCCTGGATCTCGATGAAGATCTCCATGTCGGCGAAGCGCTTCACCTGCCCCTTGGTGAGGGGCATCTTCAAGTGAGAGCAGATCGCTTCGGCCAGGGGACGATTGGAGTTACCGGCGACGATTTTCATCGTCGGGGTGGTGCGGCCCTCTGGTCGGGGATCGAAGGGCATGTACGCCTCCACAGCCGTTCGCGGGCGCCTTCTAGCAAGAGGGCCCGCACCTGTAAACGGTGGGGCCCTCTAATTGCCATCGGAAATTTGCCGCGGGTGGTTCTATCCGGGCAAATGTTCAGTTGGAGCTGGTCCGCTGCGTCGGCTGAGGCAAGAGCTTAACGATACCCTGTGCCGCTGCCGCCGCCGCCGCATCGGCCGTCTTGCCCCACGAGCCATCGAGCGAGCCCTGCGGAACCTCGTTCTTCTGCGAGACGGTGCCGAGCTTCTTGCCACTCGGATCGGTCACGCTCCAATCGATGGTGATTGGCTGCTTGCCGTCCTTACCGGGCCCCATCGCCACCTGTCCCTGTACGACGTAGGCGTCGGGCGAGGGGCTTTCCGTGAGGGCAACGCCGTTGCGGGTCAGCTCACGCTGGAGAGCGGTGCGCAACGTCGTGCTGCCATCTCCCGGCGCGCCGCTGATCGTCGGAACGAGCGCCTTGAATTCGCCCGTCCGGCCGATGCTGCCCGTGGTGACGCTCGGTTTCGTGGGCGTCTGTGCGGAGTAGGCACCCGGAGTCGCCGCCGCCGTTTGCACCATGCCACCCTGCGTACCTGCGGCAACGGCAGCGCCTGCAGGCATCCACCCGGCAACCGAGGTGACCGTCTTGGATGTGATCGACTGCACCACCGTTGGCGTGACTGTCGCCCAAGGGTCCTTGCTCTTGCCTGCGGGCGCGGTTTCTTCGCCGCTGACGCGATGCACGCCTTTGCCGCTCGAGTCGGTCACGTCCCAGATGTAGGAAATCTTGGACTTGTTGCCCTTCTTTTCCAACGAAGAGACGACGTAGCCACGGAGCGTATACTCCGCCTTCTCTTCGGGAGCTTTCGCCACCCGGAGATTCTGTCGCTCAAGATCGGAGATCAACTGATTGCGCAGCTCACCCGAGACGTTCTCGGGCGGGCCGATGACTGGCGCCACGGCAAACTGTGCACCACGGGCCATCGCCATGGGCGGTGGGCTCGCGACAGATGCCGTCGGCGCTTCGCCGCCAGACGAGCTGAACATTGAAGTAAGTGGATTGGCAGTCTCGCAACCTGCGAGACCGAATGCCATCCAGCCTACGATTAGCGCTAGTGCAATTGGCTTTTTATTTTGCCAAGCCGCAGCAGCATCAAAGGTCGTCACGGCGACGCTCCCCCGTTGAGTACCCGCTGTATGTTCCGGCGGCCGGCGTACAAACTTTGCGGCCTTACTCTCCCTAATGACCGGTACCTCTCTAAGAATCGTCTAACCAGTCATCTTTCACGCGTCTAGGACGAATCCGAGTGTCCGCCGTTCGGATCGTCATTCGCCTTGTGAAACGCAGAACGCCATTGTGGATTGTGCAATTAGGTCACGACAATGGCGGAGATTTGACGGCCGTAATCCCCCTCTGAACGGTGCTGAGAGCGCCGGTAGCTGAAAAAGTTCGATTCGTTGCGGTAGGTGCATGGGCTCCGGGTCTCTACTTCGACGATACCGCACTTCTCGAGCTGGAAGGCGACAAAGCCGGGCAGATCGAAATGGGCCCGTTGATCCGGATTTTCACGGACGAGAAACTTCTCGTTGTCCGCGCAACTTTTGAGGAGCTCGGCTTCGAAGTCCGGCCCGACCTCGTATGAATCATGGTTAATGGCCGGCCCAATGGCCGCGATAATGCGATTTCGCCTCGCGCCGAGTTTTTCCATTTCAGCGACCGTCGAGGCGAGCACGCCCCCAACGGCGCCCCTCCAGCCCGCATGGGCGGCGGCTACGACGCCCGCCTCAGGGTCTGCGAAGAGAACGGGCGCGCAGTCGGCGGTCAGCACCCCGATGACGAGGCGCGGCGTGCGGGTGACGACCGCATCGGCCTTGGGACGGGCTTCCGCGGGAATCAAGTTGTCGACCGCGACTGCGTTCGCGCTGTGCACCTGATAGAGCGTCACCACGTCGGTTTGATCGCTGCTGCCAAGGTGACGGCAGACCCTGCCCCGGTTCTCGGCCACGTTCGCCGGGGCGTCGGAGGAGCCCGGCCCACAGTTGAGGCCCGCGTATATGCCTTCCGATACGCCGCCTGCTCGGGTGAAGAACCCGTGGCGAATTCCGGCGAGACGGGCGAGGCGATCGGCTTGGATGGGTTCCAGCATGCTCGGCACTTAGGTGGCGCGCCGGTCGGTTTCCACCGGCTCCAGCGCTGGTAGCGGAGAAATATCAACGCTGCGTATCCCAACGGCATGAAAACGTGTGCCCATACCTCCCGGGGCAAGCAGGCGCGCCACGGAGGCCTCGATACTTGCAGCGAGGGTTGGGTTCATCGCCATTAGCCGCGATGCCCGCTCGATGATACCGAGCCGCCCGAGCAGCTCGCCCTGGGTGAGAGGACCATCGACGGCGAGACCCTCCGCACGGGCAGCATCAGCAAAGGCAGCAAAATCCACCTGCGCGCTGAGGTCCGCTTTACCCGGCGAGTGCAGCGGATCGACATAGCGATGCGCACCTATCGCTTGGAGCGTGTCGCCGAAACCCGAGCGCGTGTGCCCGTAGTCGATGAGAAGGCCGGCCACAGGCGCGCCGAGTTTTTTGATCGCCGTGACGAGTTCCGCAAAAGGGCGGCCGCGCGATTCGAATATGCAACCTTCCTTTGGGATGAGGTCCGGCGGCATGGAAGGAGGTACTGCGGCCGAAGCCTCTTCCGCTACGAAGGTAAGCGCACCTTCTCGATCGAGGCCCACGGACCGTATTCGCCAGGCGCCATCGTGCAAGACCCACTGGTCGATGGAAAGCGTGTCGAGGAACTCGTTGCCGATGAGAATGACGGGCCCGTCTCCGGGAGCCAGGTCACCCCGCCAGCGCATCGGAATACTCTCCCCCGCCAGCGTTTCCTGCTGCGCGGCCTGGAGGACGCGGTTGCTCTCGACGAGTTCCACGCTCAGCGCGGCGCGAAACTCCGGAACGAGGCGCGCGGCGCGTAGCGCATCGCGCATCAGCGTGCCCCGCCCCGGTCCTATCTCTATGAGACGGAGCTTGGACGGGCTGCCCATGCCCCGCCAGACGAGCACGCACCAGAGCCCGATCAACTCGCCGAAGATCTGGCTGATTTCCGGAGCGGTAATGAAGTCGCCCGCTTGCCCGATGGCCGCTTGGCCGCGGTAGTAGCCGTGATCCGGATCGTGCAGGCACGCATCCATATATTGCGCGACGGATATCGGCCCGTCACGCGCAATGCGTGCGGCCAGCCGCTCGGTCAGCGGCGTTGCGGCGCTGCCAGCGTTATCGTCGCTCCCGCTCACGGGGAATTCCGCGTGCGCGCCCAATACACGACGGCAATTCCGGCCAGCAGCATCGGGATCGAGTAGGCGATGCCTGCGGTGAGCGGCCCGATGTTGAATGCGTGCGCGAAGTGCGGCTCCCGGAACAGCTCTCCCGTTGAGCGGGCAAGCGCATAGCCGATGAGGAACGTACCGGCCACGAGCCCGGGCCGCTTCAGCGCGCCGAAATGATGCGTCAGCAGCCGCAGCACCAGGAACAGCACGAGGCCCTCAAGGGCCGCCTCATAGAGCTGGCTCGGATGACGCGCGATCGGCTCGATCTCGGGGTGATTGATGGCCGCCTCAGGGAACACCATGCCCCAGGGCACCGTCGTCGGGCGCCCGTAGAGTTCACCATTGACGAAGTTGGCGATGCGGCCAAAGAACAAGCCGATCGGTACTGCTGCGGTGACGAGATCACCGGTGCTCCAGGGGTTGACGCCGTTGTTGCGTGCGAAGATCCAGATGGCCAGTACACAGCCGACCAGCGCGCCGTGGAAGGCCATGCCGCCTTTCCAGACGGCGATGATGTCCCCGGGATGGGCGAGGTAGTAGCTCGGCTCATAAAACAGTACGAAGCCGAGGCGGCCGCCAAGCACCACACCCGCCGTTATGTAAAGCAGTAGATCGTCCACTTTCGCCAGCGGGAAGGGCGGTGTGTCGTTCGCCCACAGCGGTCTGTCGGTTATGAGGCGGCGGATATAGAGCCAGCCAAGGAGCAGACCCGCCAGATAGGCGAGGCCATACCACTTCACGGCGAGCGGCCCGATCTGAAGAGCGACAGGGTTGATATTCGGAAACGGAATAGCCCACAGGCTGGTCAGCAGATGCATCGTGCTTAGGCCCTGAGGCCCCTCCCCTTGCAGGCTTCCGCCGGGCTCCACACACGCCCCGCCGGCGCCGCACGATTTCGACCGGGCAGGTATCTGTCAAGGGCCGCAGCCGGTCTTGAACGGGTCGCGGTCGGCGCCCATAGTCCGCACCCCTAGCGCACGCGGCGCGCGGCGCGATTACCGGAGGTGCCCATGACCCAAAGCAGCAATCGCTTCCTCGATGAGTTTGCCAAGTTGATGACCGACGCAGCCGGCGCGGCCGATGGCCTCAGACGTGAAGCCGAACAAATCTTCCGCTCCCAGGGCGAGCGCTTCTTGCGCGAAATGGACATCGTACGCCGGGAGGAGTTCGAGGCGGTGAAGGCGATGGCGGAAAAGGCCCGCGCAGAGAACGAGCGCCTCGAGGCGCGCATCGCTGCGCTGGAGGCACAACTCGCCAGCAGCACCACTGGATAAACCCGCCGAACAGGCGCATTTTGCGTGCTTATGCATGTGGGTCAGTACATTGCCCGTGGACAAGACCGGGCCGAACTTGCGACTCGCACCACCCTCTGTTTTCGTCCCGCCCGTTGGCTGCGCAGCCGCTCTCGTGATGTCGCGTATCGGTAAACACGTAGAAACAAGAAACGCGAGACCATAGAGGGATCGACGAAGCATGTCGGCTGAACACATCGGCTACGGCCGGGTGACGAACCCAATAGATCTCATAGAGCAGTTAGCCGCGTCGCACGACTGGGCGTGCGATCGCACCAACGACGACGAGCTGACGCTCGTCATTGCCGGCACGTGGACCGACTACCATGTCTCGCTGAATTGGCGCGACGACCTGGAAGCGCTGCACCTTGCCTGCGCTTTCGATTTCCGTGTGCCGGAGGCCCGCCTTCCGGAAATGTACAAGCTCGTTGCGCAGATCAACGAGCAGCTCTGGCTCGGCCACTTCGACCTGTGGACGGGCGAGGGGCTGGTGATGTTCCGCCATGCGCTTCTGCTCAATGGCTCCGTTGCCACGACCCGCCAGTGCGAGGCCATGCTGCAGGCCGCACTCGAAGGATGCGAGCGCTATTATCAGGCCTTCCAGTTCGTCGTCTGGGCGGGTAAGCAAAGCCGCGAGGCCCTGGTTTCGACCATGTTCGAAACGGAAGGGCAGGCCTGAACACGGGCGCCCTGCAGCGCCCCTAAAAGCGGGGCGCGCACATGACCTTTTCGACAAATGGGCCGCTGCTCCTTGCCGGGGCCGGAAAGATGGGCGGAGCGATCCTCAAGGGATTGCTCGCCCAAGGTCTCGATGCCCGATCCGTCATTGCCCAGGACCCATCACCGCCTCCGGACGTTGCCGCCCTCCTGGCTGACAATGCCATCGACGTCGTGCCGGCCATCGATGAACTGACTGAGCCGCCGGGAGTCGTCCTCGTGGCAGTCAAGCCGCAGATCCTGCAAAGCGTACTTCCGCGCTTGGCGAAACTCGCAGGCCCCGACACCCTCTTTCTTTCCATCGCCGCCGGGCAGCGGCTTCAGACCTTCGAAAGGCTGCTTCCCCACGGCGCCGCCGTGGTGCGCGCCATGCCGAACACTCCGGCCGCAATCCTCAAAGGCATGTCGGTCGCGGTGGCCAACGGCCACGTGACACCCATGCAGCGGGCGCTGGCCGATGCGATTCTTTCGGCGGTGGGTGAGGTTGAATGGGTGGACGATGAAGCGCTGCTCGATCCCGTGACAGCCGTGTCCGGGTCGGGACCGGCCTACGTCTTTTTCTTGGCCGAATGTTTGGCCGAGGCGGGGAGGGCCGCAGGTCTCGACGGCGGTCTCGCGGAACGGCTCGCACGCTCCACCATCGCCGGAGCCGGCGCGCTTCTTGCTGCATCGGATCTATCTGCAACCGAGCTGCGCCGGAACGTGACCTCGCCGGGCGGCACGACGGCCGCCGCTTTAGAGGTGCTCGGCGGACCGGACGGACTGCAAAAGCTGATGACGGAGGCCGTGGCGGCCGCAACGAAACGCGGCCGCGATCTGGCGAAGTGAGCGCTGAGGCTCCAGCCGACCGCGGCCGCGTTACTTGCGTTGCCTGAGCGGGCGTTAAGCCCCGGCGGGCCCAGGCAAGTTGGTGGAGGGCTGCGCCTAAAGCTCAGAAAACCAAGGAGGATAGGCTCCTGAGCCGGTTGCGTGTAAGGCGCCATCCGCGTCCCACCGTGGTTCGGTTATGATATACTGTTACATTGCAGGCAAGCTCAAGAATGTCGCGCTCACGCAATCGTGTGCGCTCTGGGAACCGATCCTATGGGCGTCCGGGAACAACGCCCGTTTCGCGCCCCTTTCGGCCTATTGAGATACCGGTTTGCAATCTGCGCACGCTATCGTGTGCAACGTTGGGATGGGCCAAGAAATTCATCTCGCCAGCTTTATGGGGGCCCGGTCGCTGCCTACGTGAAGGGACAAAAAAAAGGAGCCACCAATGCTGGACCAGTCGACGATAAAGGGCCGCCTCGTCGCCACTGCCATGCGACTTGCCGGCGAACGCCCTTGGAATGAGGTGACGCTGGCACAAATCGCCGAAGCCGCGGGCGTCGGCCTCGTCGATCTGCGCAATCACTTCACTTCGAAGGGCGACCTCGTGGCGTCTTTCGTCCGCATGGTCGACGACGCGGTGCTGGCGCAGGCCGCACAGCGCGCCCACGGCCGCAAGCAGGCGGAGAAGGAAACGCCGCGCGACGCGCTCTTCGACGTGATCATGAGCCGCTTCGACGTGCTCGCGCCCTACAAGCCGGGCCTCAAATCCATCGCCAAAGCATGGCCGAACGATCCTTCGGTCGGGTGCGCCGTCGCATGCTCCCAAGCCTGGATGTTGCGTGCGGCCGGTATTCGCGCCGATGGCATCGAAGGCAGCGTGCGCGTCCTGGGCCTCGCCGGCGTCTATATGTCCGTCTATCGCACCTGGCTGAGCGACGATGACCCGGGTCTCGGCAAGACCATGGCGGTGCTTGACCGTCGCCTGCGCAGGGGCGAGAGCGCTCTAAAGACCGTCGATGAATGCGCCGCGCGTTTCTGTGGTGTCGCGCGCCGGATGCGAGACGTCTTCCGCGGGCCTGAAAGGGAGCGCCGGGCGGAAAGCGCGCCGCCCGCGGCACCAACGCCGCCACCGAGCCCGGCCGTCTAAGCTGAACCGGCACCTGGCGCAGCTATGTCTGCAATCGCCCAGCCGTGCAGTGGGAGGCGCCAAGGGCGCCCGGCGCGAGCGCCGGCCATCAACTCGTTCGAGAGAGGCCGCATACAAAGCTTTCTGCCACTCGTGTCACTGCAAATCACATCACCGCGCAGCGAAAGGCGCCAAGGGCGCCCGGCGCGAGCGCCGGTTCTCAACTCGCTGGAGAGTGGCCGCATACAAAGCTTCTGGCAGCTCGTGTCACTGCAAATTCAGAGCGGAACGGAGATGATCGCTCGCAAGCCGCCCATCGAGCTTTCGCCGAGCGTAATGTCGCCCCCGTGGCTCTTGGCGATGTCGCGGGCGATGGCAAGACCGAGGCCCGTGTTGCCCTCATCCTGATTGCGCGCATGGTCGAGGCGGTAGAACGGGCGGAACACGTTGGCGCGTTCCATCTCAGGGATGCCGGGGCCGTTGTCGTCGACCTCGATGCGTAACCATTGCCCTTCGACCGCACCACGGATGATCACCTGATCGCCAAAGCGCGCCGCATTTGAGACGAGGTTGGTGATCGCGCGCTTGAACGCCTGCCGCTTCAGCGGCAGCACCAGCTCTTCACGGCGCCTGCGCAGCTTCAATTCGACGGGCGTGCCGAAATACTGCGCCTCCTCGTGCACCTCCTGCAGCAACTCACGCAGGTTCGTCGGCGCAGATTCTTCGCCCCCGTCACCCTTGGCAAAGGCGAGATAGTCCTCGAGCATGTCCTGCATCTCACGCACGTCCGACTGGAGCGAGCGTGCCTCGGGCGTGTCGCCCAGCAGCGCCAGTTCCAGCTTGAATCGTGTGAGGATGGTGCGCAGGTCATGGCTGACGCCTGCGAGCATCGTCGTGCGCTGCTCGACATGCGTCGTGATGCGGTCGCGCATTTCGAGGAACGCGGTCGCGGCCTGACGCACCTCGCGCGCGCCACGGGGGCGGAAGTCATCCGGCACGCGGCGTCCCTTACCGAACGCATCGGCCGCCTCCGCGAGGCGAAGGATGGGACGGATCTGGTTGCGCAGGAACAGAATAGCGACGGTGAGAAGGATCACCGACGAGCCGATCATCCACAAAAGGAAGATGTGCGAGTTGGAGGCGTACGTTTGCGAGCGCGTGGCGACGAAGCGCAGGATCGCATCCTCGAGCTTCACGCGGATTTCAACGTGGCGCGACTGGCCGACCGTATCGATCCAGAATGGTTTCTGCACCTGACGCCGGACCTCATCGGACAGCGCGCGGTCGAGCAGCGCGAAGAACGGCTTGGGGCGAGGGGCAGGCAGGTCACCGGGCGGCAGCACCTGCATCGATAGGCTCAGCCGGTCGCGCGCCATCTCGATGAGCTGGCTGTACTCGTCCTTCTTTGGATATTCCTCGTAGATGTCGATGACGGCGGCGATGTCCCTCGCCGTCGCCTCCGAGAGGCGTCGCGTCACCGCCTGCCAATGCCGCTCCATGAAGACGAAGGCGACAACGCCTTCCAGCACCACGATCGGCGCAATGATGATGATGAGTGCGCGGGCATAGAGGCCCTTCGGCAGCACCTCGGCGAACCAGCCGCCGATCACCTGCATGTTGCGCCGGTGCGTGCGGGCGAACCACGATCCGAACGCGCGCAGCCAGCCCGGCGGCGGAGGTAATCTCTGCCACAGGCGGGCCACGGAGGCAGAGAATACGGTGTCGCGCCGGAACAGCCAGCGGGAACGCAGCCACCGGGGAAAGGGCACACGGCCAAGCTGCCGCCATAGCGAGCGCCATGGCAGGAACGAACGGCGCTCTGGCTCGTCGCCTCTGGCGAGCATCAATTACCGACCTCGGTACCGGACCGATCAGTCCGAATAAAGAATATACCCTTTGCCGCGCACTGTCTGGAGGTACACGGGATTGGATGGATCGGTTTCGATCTTCCGCCGCAGACGGTTGATTTGCACGTCAATCGCGCGGTCGCTGCCGGTGGAATCTTCCGGCGCCAGCTCGTGGCGCGGAATAGGCGTGCCGATGCGCTGGGCGAACATGCGCAGGAGGTCGCGCTCGCGCTCGGTAAGTTTCACGGTATCGTCGAGGTGCTTCAGCTCACCGCGGGTCACGTGGAACACGTGATTACCCATGCGAATCTCTTCGCTGGGTCCGGAGCCGCCGGCCGCCCGCCGCAAAATGTTACGCAGCCGCAGCAGTAACTCGCGCGGCTCGAAGGGCTTGGGCAGATAATCGTCGACGCCCGCTTCCAGGCCTTCGATCCGATGCTCCGGCTCGGAGCGTGCGGTCAGCATGCATATAGGCACGGGGCGCGTCGCCTTTAGTTCGCGTGCGAGGTCGAGGCCGCTCTCGCCGGGCATCATCACGTCGAGTAGCACCGCGTCGAATTCAAGTCCGCGCATGCCCGCACGCGCGGCCGCAGCATCCTCCGCCGTCGTTACACGGAAGCCTTGCTCCGATAGATAGCGCCCCAGCAAGTCGCGGATTTTTTGATCGTCATCGACGATCAACACGTGCGGCGCATTATCTGGAAGCGGCGCGCTCGCGACCTTCACGGAACTCATGATTGCCCCTCGTTGGTGGTCCTCGCCCTTTTCAGGCTTGCGTCGAGGCGGAGAGCTTAACAAGAGCCTCGACGCGGGGACGATCGGACTCCGCAATCATGGCAAAAAGGAAGCGGCGCGCAAACTCCGCAGCGCTAGGTCCCGCTTGGGCGAGCGCATCTTCCAGTTGCTTCGTTTGCAGGGTGGCGAGCTTTTCGGCAAGGCGCGCACCCTTGGCGCTGACGAAAAGGCGCCGCTCGCGCCGGTCGTCATTTCCGGCGCGTTGCATAATGAAGCCTTTATCGATGAGCTGCTTTAGGACACGGGCAAGGCTCTGCTTGGTGATCCGCAGGATGTCCAGCAGGTCCGCGACCCGCAGGCCCGGATTGCGGTGCACGAAGTGCAGAACCCGATGATGGGCGCGCCCGAAACCGTATTGCTCCAGCGCCGCGTCAGGACCGCCCGTGAAGTCGCGGTAGGCGAAGAAGAGGAGTTCCACGTAGGCGACGAGATCGAGTGGGGAAGCCTCGTCAGGGAGAGATTCCGCCCCCCCGTTGGCAGGCGAGGGCGCAGCGCCGGTACGTGATGGGCGGCGGCGCGCAACGGTGGCGGACGTTATGTCAGTCATGTTGACTTATTTGGCCCCGATTGTTAGTCATGGCAAGTCATTTTGCGCAAAGATCGGCGCATCTCGCATGGGCCACGATGCCCTTGGCGACGTGCGCGGGTAGTGTCCAACGCGGCGGAGTAGCCCGTCGCGGGGCACCTCGCCGAGCCGCTTAACTAGCGATCCTGGCGCGAAAGTCTACGGAGAGAAAACAAGCATGTCCGCGCCTGCCCCCACCCCTTTCCACGATCGCGATGGCCTGATCTGGGTCGACGGCAAGATGGTCCCCTGGCGCGAGGCCAACATCCATATCCTCACGCACGCACTTCATTACGGTAGCGGCGTGTTCGAGGGCCTGCGCGCCTACGGCGGCGCGATCTTCAAGCTGTCCGAGCACTCGCAGCGTTTGATCGATAGCGCCAAGGCACTCGATTTCGAGGTTCCCTATACGGTCGCCGAGATCGATCAGGTTTGCCGCGACGTCGTCGAAGCTAACAAGCTTTCCGACTGCTACATCCGCCCGATTGCCTGGCGCGGATCCGAGCAGATTGGTGTCTCGGCGCAGGCGACGAAGATCCATCTCGCTGTCGCAGCATGGCAGTGGGGCTCCTACTTCCCCATGGAGCAGCGCCTCAAGGGCATCCGAATCACCATGGCGAAGTACCGCCGGCCCGACCCGGCCACCGCGCCCTCTAAGAGCAAGGCCGCGGGCCTCTACATGATCTGCACGGTTGAGAAACACCGGGCGGAAAATGCCGGCTATGCCGATGCCCTGATGCTCGACTGGCGCGGCCGCGTCGCCGAGTGCACCGGCGCCAATATCTTCTTCGTGAAGGACGGCGTCATTCACACGCCGGATCCTGACTGCTTCCTGGACGGTATCACGCGCCGCACGGTGATCGAGCTCGCCAAGAAGCGCGGTTATCAAGTCGTCGAGCGGGCGATCATGCCCGAGGAATTGAAGGATTTCTCGGAGGTGTTCGTCACTGGCACCGCAGCCGAGGTGACGCCGGTATCCCAGATCGGCGAGCACACCTATACGCCGGCCGAGATCAGCCAGAACTTGCTGAACGACTACATGACCTACGTGCAGCCCGCACGCAGAGCCGCCGAGTGAGGTAGAGGACGCCCGCTTTGTGGGGCGTCCGTCCCATTTCCATCCACAGAGATCCTCCACAGGACGCCGCGGCGCAGCAGGATATTTCTCCCGCTCTGCAGGGCACCTGAGAGGGCAGCGTGGCCACAACGGCACACATATGCGTGCGCCGTGCACTGATATTCAGCCATTCGGTTGCCAGCCCCCGCAACCTGCCACACACTGCCCCGGTCGATGTGCATCGGGGCAACGCAGATGCGTTTCTGGAGCCGATCCGGGTTCGTTTTGGCCGTGGCCATTGCCATGGTGCCGCTCGATGCTCGCGCCCAGGAAGGGCCCGGAGGTCTGATCAGCCCACAGCGCGATTGCCAGACGGTCCGCACATGCAACTTCAGCCGTGGCGGCTCCTATCGCGGCTGCCTTTCGAGCTACAGCTGCCGCGTCTGCAAATTCGTGCGGGTGTCCTGTGGGCGCGGCCGCGTTTGCGAGAGAATGCGCTGCGGCTGGGGCTAACCCCGATCCGCTTTTCGATGCGGGACGTCTCGATCAGATTCGCGCAAACAGCATCTGGCTGACGGTGGCGCAGAACCCTGCAACGCCGGCGCCGAATGCCATCAGCGCGGTTGGGCTGGGAGTCTGGCCGAGGGCGGCGCCTACGCCAGCGGCGATGGCCGTCCAGAAAAGCGCTGGGAATAGCGCCACGATCAGCAGGCCCGTGAAGCGATAGATGGCGTCCCCATGCTCACGAGCGTGAGCAATGCGGGCGGCTTTCGCACTGGCAATCTGCATCGACCCCATCCCTGCGTACGCATACCGAACGGGGTGAAACGCTAAGCGTGGATCCTCAACGGGACCCTAAAATGGCGCCGCCCCCGAATTTAGCGAGCTGACGCCCTTAATGTGAGATGAGAGAAGCGTTCGCCCTGGCACAATGTAGTGTGCCGGGTTATGCGCACAGGGCGTGAACGAGCGGGAAACCGGCACCGACCATGACGGCCGAAAATAGGACAACGGGCTTCGATGCCGTCATCATCGGCGGCGGGCACAACGGGCTAACGTGTGCAGCGTATCTCGCCGATGCCGGACTCGACGTGCTCGTACTGGAGAAGAACGATGTCGTCGGGGGAGCGGCGCTCACGGAGGAGTTTTATCCCGGCTTCCGCAACTCGGTCGCGTCGTACACCGTAAGCCTGCTAAATCCGAAGGTGATCGCCGACCTCGATTTGCATCGTCATGGGCTTCGGATCGTGCACCGCCCGGCCGCTAACTTCTGGCCCGTCGATGATGCACAGTATCTCTTGATGCGCGGCGATACAGCCGAGCGGCAGGCGGCGATTGCGCACTTCTCCGCTGCCGACGCTGAGCGCCTTCCCGCATACGATGCAATGCTTGAGCGCGCCGCCGATGTGCTGCGTGATCTCGTTCTGACGACGCCGCCCAACGCAGGCGGCGGCGTCGTCGAGCTCATCAAAGGTGCAGGCGTTGGCCGACGCATGCTGGGATTAAGCCTCGACGAAAAGCGTGTGCTGCTCGACCTGTTCACGCGCAGCGCTGCGGATTTCCTCGACGAATGGTTCGAAAGCGACGTGGTGAAGGCAGCATTTGCCTTCGACGGCATCGTCGGCAATTTCGCAGCACCTTCGACGCCGGGCACCGCCTATGTGCTGTTGCATCACTGCTTCGGCGAGGTGAACGGCAAACGTGGCGCGTGGGGTCACGCCATCGGCGGTATGGGCGCGATCAGCGCCGCACTCGCCGCCGCAGCGCGTGAGCGCGGCGTTGAGATCCGCACTGGGGCCAAAGTCGCCAGCGTGCTGACACGAGGGGAGGCGGCGGTTGGCATCGTCCTGGATAGTGGCGAGGAAATTCGCGCCCGCGCGGTGGTTTCGAACGTGCCGCCTAAGCTCCTGTTCCGCGATCTCATTCCGGGCGGCGCGATCGATACGTCCACCCGCAGACTTTTCACCGGCATGAAGACGGGATCCGGCACGTTCCGCATGAATGTCGCCCTCTCTGAGCTTCCCGATTTCACGTGTCGGCCGGGCGCTCTGCAGCAGGACCACCATGGCGCCGGCATCGTCATAGGCCCGACGATGGGTTATCTGGAGCGCGCCTATCTCGATGCGCGCACGACCGGTTGGTCGCGCGAGCCTATCGTCGAAATGCTTATTCCCTCGACGCTGGATGATACCCTCGCGCCCGCCGGCAAGCATGTTGCAAGCCTCTTCGTGCAGCATGTGGCGCCGCGTCTGCCCGACGGACGAAGCTGGGCAAACGCACACGAGAAGGAGGCCTTCGCCGACCTCGTGATCGCGACCGTGGCGAAGCACGCACCGAACTTCTCCCGCTCGGTTATCGCGCGCCAGGTGCTGTCGCCCCTCGATCTGGAACAGCGCTTCGGCATGGTGGATGGCGACATTTTCCACGGCGCACTATCGCTCGATCAGCTTTATTCCGCGCGTCCGCGTCTTGGTTTCGCCGACTACCGCCTGCCCCTCGTGGGGCTCTATCTCTGCGGCTCAGGCGCCCATCCCGGTGGCGGCGTCACCGGCGCGCCGGGTCACAACGCGGCCCGCGAGATTGTGCGCGATTTCAAAGGTTGGCGGCGGCCGCTGGCACGCCGACCAAGGACGTGAGCCGTGGGCACCATTTACATTTCTGAGAGCGTCACGCTGGATGAGGACGAGATTAAGGAGCGCTTCGTGCGCTCCTCGGGGCCGGGCGGGCAGAACGTCAATAAGGTTTCGACTGCTGTGGAGTTGCGCTTCGATGTGGCTCAATCGGCGGCGCTACCAGGCGAGGTGCGGGCACGTCTCGTCAAGCTCGCAGGCCGCCGTCTGACCGACGACGGCGTTCTCGTCATTCGCGCCGAGCGCTTCCGCACGCAGGAGCGTAACCGCGAGGACGCGCGCGAGCGCCTGTTCGAATTGATTCGTCAAGCCTGCGTCGTCCCCAAGCGCCGTGTGAAAACGAAGCCCACTCGCGCATCCAAGGAGCGGCGCCGGGACGACAAGACGCGCCGCAGCAACGTTAAGCGGCTTCGCAATACTAAGCCGGACCTCGGCTGATCCTCCCCGTTCAAGGGCTGCTCCCACGCTGATCCGGCAGTCGAAACGGGTGCGGTGGAGGAGCGCATTGTGAAGCTGCGCCTTGGCGCTGATCGCCGGGAGGGCCGGCACTCTGGCCCGGCGGCGGCCAAGCTCGGCACCTTTCGCCGCGTGACATCCGTTCGGCGCAATCTTAAGACATGGGGCAGCGTGTGGGGCGTAGGGTCGCGAACGGCCCGGGCGGCGGCGTACGCTTTTTCGCTGCCGGATATCATCAGGACCGTTAGGGGAAGAACGATGATGAGGTTTGCGAAGGTGCACTTGGCGGCGCTTGCGCTGACGGCCGCGACGGGCATCGCCGCGATGGCGCAGGATGGCCCGCTTGGCGTCTGGATCGACCACACTGGTCGCGGTGCCGTGGAGATCTCCGAATGCGACGGCGCGCTGTGCGGCAAAGTCGTGTGGGTCGCCGATCAGGCCAACTCTAAGGGATGCGGCCTCGAGATTATTGGCAACGTGAGACCGATGAGCGACGGCACCTATGATGAGGGCTGGATCTACGATCCCGACAAGGACGCCAAGTTCGATGTCCAGCTCATCCCCCTGCGCGACGGCACGCTGAAGGTCGTAGGCTACAAGGGCCTCAAGTTTTTCAGCCAAAGCTTCATCTGGAGGCGTGCACCGGCCGATTTGCAGCGCTGCACGCCTGGCTAGGCAGGTTTTCTGGGCGAGCGGCTTTACCCGGGCCGGATGCTGTCGGACGGCATCGGCACGGTAAAGCGCTCCCTAAGCCAAATCGCGCCGGAGCAACCTGTTCCCTCAAAGCCGCCGCTAAATTAGCCGCCGCTCCACCAGACGCCGGAAGCGGATCGTCGGCTGCAAAGTGTTCGGTGCCTCCGCCTGCCGGGGCAGTTCACGCGGCTGGGGTATCGCGTTGCCGTGCGGGACAATGCGATCCGCTGCAATCATCGAGCCCGGCGCTTCCAGCGCATCTTCGATGTGCACGCTGTATCCGAACCGTTCGAAATCCTGCGCAAAGATCTCGCGCACGAGCCGTCGCGTCGCCTCGTCATAATACTGCGCAAGCTTGTCGACCGCGTTGCGCGCGCGTGGTGAGAAGCTCCGCAGTTCGAAATGCGGGATTAGCTTCGAAACGAACGCAGAGATCGCGTTGGCATTCTCCAGGTAGAACACCGCATCGTACGCGATCTTGGGATAGTTGAGATTATAGTGTTGTGGCCGGAAATGGCCGTCCATGCGGTGTGGCCTGTAGCGCTTCAGGGCGCGGAGAAAATCCGTAAAATCCTCATGTCGGGCTGTATGCCGAAGAGGCCTCCAATGCCCATCCGGAAATACTTACGTGCGTGGCGCATTGCGCCCCCTTCCCCTCGTTCGGCGCACTTACCCGTTACGTCGAGGCCTCGAGGGGCATCGAAACCGCCCCGGCGAACGCGTGGTGACCTCGTGAAACAGCCAAATGCGAATGGCACACTGCAAGGGGGAACGCAGTGGGAAAAGCGTTCCCATCGCTACACAGTTGCCGGAGAGGGTTGGTGTGGCCAATAGGACGCGGTTTCGCGTTATGCGTGCGAAACGCTAGACCATGATCGCTTCGGACCCGATCAGTCCGAAGCGTGATTCACCAGAGCCGCATCGCGATTCGAAGAAAAGCGATCGTGCTCTAGGCCGCGAGTTGCGAGCGGCCGCCTCCGGGCCCACGGGCACGGGGACCCATGAAAAAGATGTCGGCGCGGGCGGCTTTCAGTGCGAGGAGAAAGCGCTGCGGATTGAATCCCCGCTTGCCGTTGAGACGCAGCGTAGCGGCGATTGCGAGCGCGGGCGCCATTACGGCAAAGCCGTCCTCTAGCACCGTCTGTTGCAGCCGGCGGGTGGCGAAAACGGCCACGAGATGGCGGAAGCGAACGAACGCTGCAAGAGCGCGTTGGGGGTCCGTTTGGAAGCGGCGCTGGAAAATCTCGCGCGCCCGGTCGAGATCGGCGTCGGTGGCTCCATGGAGCAGTACCAGTCCGCGGCCCGCTTTAACGAGTGAACGCATGGCCGCCGCGAGATCAGCCGCATCGGCGGCAGGAACATCGCTGAGATCGAAGGTCATAGCCATTGTCTTTGCGCTCCGCGCGTCGGTTAACGATTGCCGCCGCCGAAGGCGGTCCAGGGCGATCCGGCCAAAAGAATGATGTCCCGCGGGCGGCGCGCGCTAACGAGGAAATCGACGCTGTGCCCCACGAGCTTGCCATTGAGGTTGACGACCTCGTCCTTGGCAAAGCGGTACTTGGCGCCGTTGTCGGCCTCGATGACGCCGAAGCCGACTTGCGGGCTGAACTTCGTGATGCGTCCGTACATGGCACTCTCCGTAATCGATGCGGCCGTTTTGGGTCGGCCAATGACGGCAGAATGTCTCAGGTCTGAGGATGGGTGCTGTTCCGCCAGGGACAGGTTTCCAACGTGTTTGCGCGGTTTGCTCGGGCTTGTGCCGGATGCAACTTGGTGAATGGCTCGCGGACGCCGCATTTGGTGTCTAAAGGAGAATCTAATGCACGTGCGAGCCGCCGCACATTCAGTCGCGGTTCACAGCACCGCCCCTAAGATCGCAAACAGGGTTCTCGGTATGGTTAAGGGGATGACGATGATGAAGCCTCTGCTGCGCGGTGTGTTCCCCGGCCTGGCGATGATCTGTGCTATCGCGCTGCAAGCATCACCCGCGCTCGCCAGCTGCGAATGGTACGTGAAGACTTCTCTGGAGCAGCAGCAGCGCAACCTGAAGCTCAAGTGCGGGTTCGCCGGAACCGAATGGTCGGCGGACAAGGCCGCACACGTCGCATGGTGCGCTTCGGTCAGCCCGGATACCTCGCGCTCCGCCGCCCAGAAGCGGGAAGCGGAGCTTGGGACCTGCGCGACGAAGTAGGCGTGGCGCCCAAGCGGGAGCACCCTTCACCGTGGCGCACGGTTTCCACGGCCGACTGGAGGCATATGGTTCCCCCGTGCCACCTTCGGGGTTGATCCGCCGCTTCTCACAGTCCAATGCTGCGCCGCAACTCCATCGGCGCGGCCAGGGAAATGTCTGATCCAATCCTCATCGAAGTGACACGTGGTCTGTTGGTCGAGAGCTGGCACCGCGGCGCTGTTGCGCTTGCCGCGCCTTCTGGCGCGCTCGCGCTCCAGCTCGGCGACGTCGACCGTCCCGTCTATCCGCGCTCGGCGGTAAAGGCGCTGCAGGCTCTACCATTGATTGAAACCGGTACGGCTGACCGGTTCGGGTTCGGTGCAGCCGAGATCGCGCTCGCATGCGGCTCGCACGTCGGCACCGAGCGCCACACGGAGTTCGCGGCCTCCATGTTGGAGCGTGCAGGACTTGATCCCGATGCGCTGGGCTGCGGGGCGCATGTTCCGCTCGGCGCAGCGGCCGCGAAGGAGCTGATCGTTTCCGGCCGCGCGCCCACGCAGCTTCACAACAACTGCTCGGGTAAGCACGCGGGTATGCTGGCCACCGCCGTGCACCTCGGCGAGACGACGCGCGATTACTGCGACATCGCCCATCCGGTGCAGCAGCGCATCCATAGCGCTCTGTCGGAGATCTCCGGACTGCCCCTCGGCGCCGATGTGCGCGGCATCGACGGCTGCTCCGTGCCGAACTGGGCGATGCCGCTGTCGGTCATGGCGCGCACGTTCGCGCGGCTCGTCACCGGCGAGGGCATGACACCGGAGCGGCGCGAGGCCGTTGCCCGCATCCTCGAAGCGTGCTGGGAGTACCCCGACATGGTCGCCGGCCGCAATCGCGCCGACACCGTCGTGATGCGCACCCTGCCGCGGCAGGTTTTCATGAAGACGGGCGCCGAGGGCGTTTACTGCGGCGCCTTCCCCGAGCTCGGTCTCGGCTTTGCGCTGAAGATCGAGGATGGCGCCAAGCGCGCCGCGGCCGGTGCGGCGATGGCCCTCGTCGAGCGGCTTTATCCCGCAGCGCGTGGCCTGATGCCCGTAGGCGCCGTCAACACGTGGCATGGCGTCGAGGTGGGTGAGGTGCGCTCTTCGGCCCTGTTCGAGAACGCCCTCGCGGGCCTGCCGTTCTAGACCATGATCGCTTCGGACCCTATCAGTCCGAAGCGTGAATCATCGGTCTAATCAAAAGACTAGCATTCCTCGGAAGCCGCGAGCCACGGCGTGTGGGCGGCGGGATTTGCCCCAGCAGGCCGAGGCCCATAATATCTCCGGCAAACCTTCAACCGATGTGTCAGCCATGGTCGACGCGGACCTGCCCATCTGCGTGGCAGCCCTTTACAAGTTCAGCGCCATCGACGACTGCGCGAACGCGCGCAGTCGTCTCGCGCGACTGTGCTGCGCGCAAGGTATCAAGGGCACGCTGCTGCTCGCGCCGGAGGGCATCAACGGCACCATCGCCGGATCGGATGATGCGATCGCCCGCGTGCTGGATCACGTTCGCGGCCTCGTCGGCGCAGAAAATCTCGAGGTGAAGTTCTCGCGCGCGAAGGAGCAGCCGTTCCACCGCATGAAGGTACGCCTCAAGCGCGAGATCGTGACCATGGGCGAGCCCAACATCGATCCGCGCAATAGCGTCGGCCGCTATGTCTCGCCCGAGGATTGGAACGCGCTGATCCGCGAGCCAGGCACAATCGTCATCGATACGCGCAACGACTACGAGGTGGCGGTCGGCACCTTCGCCGGCGCGATCAACCCGCAGACGAGAACCTTCCGCGAGTTTCCCGCATGGTTCAGGGCCGAGCGCGAACGGCTATTGGCGAAAGGCGAAGCCCCGAAAGTCGCGATGTTCTGCACCGGCGGCATCCGCTGCGAGAAGGCGACGTCATTCCTGAGGTCGGAGGGCCTCGACGAGGTCTATCACCTCCAGGGCGGCATTCTGAAATATCTGGAAACCGTGCCGCAGGAGCAAAGTCTGTGGCGGGGCGAATGCTTTGTGTTCGACGAGCGTGTCGCGGTCGGCCACGGCCTCGAGCCCGGCAGCTACACACTGTGCCGCGCGTGCCGCCGGCCATTGAGCGAGAGCGATTGCGCTTCGGAACTCTATGAGGAAGGCGTCAGTTGCGCAGCCTGTTATGCGGAGCGCAGCGACGAGCAGCGCGCGGGCTACCGCGAGCGCCATCGCCAGGAGTGCATTGCGGCGGCGCGGGGAGAAGCACACGTCGGTGCCACGCTGCGTTCACCGCGCGAACACGATTAGCTAGCTTCGCGTTTAGCGAGCTCCAGCAGGAAGCCTCACCTCAAACAGCCAGATTGCCGGTAATCGCAAGCCGTTTGTCGCCGCTGTCGCCGTAGGCGAGGTCGGCCCCCACCGGATTGCCGTTCCCGTCCATCGCACGGATTGCGCCCAGCTCGGCGCCGGAAATCATGTTGTTGGCGAGGAGGCACGCACCCGCCGATCCATCGTTCGAAACGAGAATGCCGACGCGTGACGCGCGCACGAGGTTCGACGTAGCCACGATCTCGCGCATGAACGCGCCCCAGCCGACGACGATGCCAGCAGTAGGCGCACGCTCGATGACGTTGCCGGTGACCGCGCTATCGGCTTCGACCGTAATGCCGTGGCCGCGCTTGTCGACCGGCTCATGCTCGCGCCGGAATAGGTTGCGCACGAGGTTCCCCTGCACGACCGCGAGACGACCGCCCTCGTTGAAGTTGGTGACGGTGATGCCGGTCGCCGCGGTATCGACGAGGTTGTTGGCGATGAGCGCACCCTCGAAACCGAACTCCGCATAGATCGCCACTTCGCCGAGGCGCGCGCAGGAATTGCCGATGATCTGAATGTTGTTGGCCGCGTTGCCGCGCACCGCGCTGAAAGCGCAGTCGGTGATGCGATTGCCCGAGACGAGTACCGCCGCCGCGCGGAACGCGTTGATGCCATTGCCGTTCTGGCCGGTGCCCCCGCCATCGGCGCGAATGCGCACGATGCGGTTGCCCGCAACGATGCTGCCGTCCTCGCCGGGCTCGGAGCGCCACACTTGGATGCCGTTGTTGCCGCAGTCCGCGATGTCGTTGTGAAGCATCTCCATGCCCGCGGCATCGAGACTGCGGATGGCCGCCTGCACCACATTATCGATCGCGCAGTCGGCGATGGTGCCCGATGATGCTGTAAGTGCGATGCCATTGGCGGGGCTGCGCGTCAGCCGGAGATGGCGCAGCCGCACGCGCCTGCACCGCGCGAGATCGATGAGACCATCTGCATCACCGAGCGCCAGATAGGCACCGTCGAGCGAAACGCCTTCGATGGTGATGTCGCTCGCGTCTTCTGCGGTGATGAAACGGCCCGTGCCCACATGTTCCAGCACCGTCGCGCCCGCCGCACCGATGAGCCGCGTGCCGCTGCGTAGCTTAAGGGTGCCGATGCGAAAACGACCTGCGGGCAATTCGAGCGGCGTGCCGCGCTCCGCTGCAGTGTCGAGCGCAACTTGCAGCACGGGGGCCTGATCGATTGCGCTGCCGGAGACGAGCCCGAGTTTATCGACGCGCCCGCCGTCGGATTGTGCCGAAGCGGGCCGCGCGCCAGCGCCGGCAGCTCCGGCCGCGACACTAGCCGCCAGCCCGGCCGATAGAATGCTCCGCCGGTCGTATTCCATGATGGCGCCGTCCTGCTGAGTTGCTTCGCCGTATCGCGCACTTGAAGCAAGTCTGAGGCCAGTACGGGTTAATGGAGCTTTAGACGGCACCATCCTCGATGCAGGCTGCGATGATTTCGAGCCCGCCGGCCATCGCGCCGGTCCACGTTAGATGCCCATCCTCGAACGGCCCGCTGGCGTCGGAGAGCCATTTGGGCACGTGGATGAAGCCAGCGCTGAATGGCCTCGGCGCGGCTGCAGCTGTTACCAGCGATTGGTAGAGGACGGCATTGCAGAGATAATCGCCCGCATCGTTCGAGGTGCAACACGGGATGTCTGCACGCCGTAGCCGCCCCATGATCGCATCGACCGGTATCGTCGAGGGGAGAGCATCGGGCCCAGTCGGCAGTATGGTGGGCATCGCCGGCAGAGCGCCCTCGGCGTCGCCCCGCGCCGCGCATAGGTTGCGGCCGCGTAGATCGATGCGAAAACCCTTGGCGGCGCTCGACACGCCAAAGTGCAGAGCGAGCCTTGGCGGCTTGTCCCCCAACATGGCGCCGAGACGCTCCGGAGCGCGTGCCCAGGTGACGGGCAATATCTCCTCGACGATGTCGTAATTTGAAAACAGCACGCGCGCCGACTTGGCGAGCTTCGGCACCAGCTCCGCTGTCAGGTTCTCCGTCACCCCCGGAAAAGGGCCGAACCCTGTCAGCAGGATGGTATCGCGGGAATCTGCCAAAGTGTTCTCGCTAACGGCAAAGTGCGGACCGCGGTCAGGTGCCCTGGCCAATGAGCGACATTATCTCGTCCACGGCGAGCGTCGGCAACAGCCGCCCCCCGCGCACGTCATCCTCGACGCCCGCCATGCGGGCGGCAACGCGCGGGTTGGAATGCACCATCTCCATAATGCGGTCGGAGAGCATGTCATGCATCCACGCCACCGCCTGGCGCTGGCGCCGCTCCGCAAGCTCACCCGTCTCGCCGAGCGCCTTGCGGTGCGCGAGGATCTGCTCCCACAGTTTGTCGAGCCCCTTGTTCTCGCGGCCCGAGATGGTGACGACCGGTGGGGTCCAGGCGGGAGACGTGGGCGTCAGGATCTGCATGGCCCCACGATATTCCGCCGCCGCACGCTCCGCGCGTAGAACGTTGTCGCCATCGGACTTGTTGATGGCAATCATGTCGGCGATCTCAATGATGCCTTTCTTGATGCCTTGAAGGTCGTCGCCGCCGCCGGCCAACAGCAGCACGAGGAAGAAATCGACCATATCGGCAACCGCGATTTCCGACTGGCCGACGCCCACCGTCTCCACGATGATGACGTCGAAACCCGCCGCTTCGCACAGCGCCATCGTCTCGCGTGTCTTCCGCGTGACGCCGCCCAGCGTGCAGGAGCTCGGCGACGGCCGGATGAAGGCGCGCGGCTCCTGAGCAAGCTGGCTCATGCGTGTCTTATCGCCGAGGATCGAGCCGCCCGTGCGCTTCGAAGTCGGGTCCACCGCAAGCACCGCAACGCTCAAGCCGGCATTGACGAGGTTCGTGCCGAGCATGTCGATCGTCGTCGACTTGCCGACCCCTGGCACGCCCGTCACGCCGAGGCGCATGGCGCCACCGGTATGGGGTAGCAACTCCTGCAACAGCTTCTGGGCCAGAGCCGAGTGCGCCGGTTTGGTGCTCTCCACGAGTGTGATGGCGCGCGCCAGCATGGCCCGGTCGCCCGCACGCACGCCTTCGATGTAGGCGTCGATCGGTGGGGGAGAAATGGCAACTGGCTGCATGGGGTAAACTCCTTGGGCGCGGTGCCCGTAGATAGTTGGAAGGAAACGAACTTCGCAAGCGCGTCACGCGGCCGCCGCAGTGCCCGCCCCCAGCTTGCCCGCGCCTCCGCCCGACCATAGTGTGCCGGCCCAGCAGGAAGAGACAGCTGGGGAAGGGGCACAATGTCTGCCTTTGTCGGGTCCGTGCTCGCAGCGGCAGGGATGCTGCTGGTCTACCTGATAGCGCGCCATGCTACGAATGGCACGTCTTCCACGGTGCGGGTTTTAGCGCGGGCGGGGGTGCTGGCGGCCGTAGGCGTAGCCTTCGCCGCGGTCATGCTGTTTTCGCCCACGCTGAAACACGTGCGCGATTCGCCGCTTTCTTCACCCATCGAGGAAGAAATCCGCCATGCCGCTGAGGCGGATGCCCCCCGTTCGGCCCGCCAGAGCGCGGCCGACGCCGATCGGTTGGCAGCCACGGGCGAGGCTACGCCGCCCGATTGGCAGGTGGTACCTGTCTTCTATGGCACCGACCGCGAGCAGCAGGTGAGCAGGGCGCGTCTGCAATACAACTCCGAACGCGGACGCCGGCTCGAACTCGGCCGGGCCATGGTCACCGTGCCGAAAATCCACGCCATTCCCAATATCGAGCGGCCATGGGTGGTGAAGATCCCCTATTTCGACGTCACGCTCTACGAAGAGGCCGAGGATCCGGCGAAGCACTTCACCGTGCAGGATATCCGCAAGCTCTCCGAGGCTGATTTTCTCGACCTCGTTCGCAAGCGCATTGCAGCCTCGGACCGCTACAAGGATCACGCCCTCGTATTCGTGCACGGCTACAACACGTCGTTCGACCACGCCATCTACCGCACGGCACAGATCGCCTACGATCTCAAATTCGATGGCGCCGCTTTTCTCTATAGCTGGCCGTCCGGCGGCGCGGTGGCGAGCTACACCTACGATAGGGAAAGCGCGCAGGCGTCTGAGCCGTACATGCGCCAGTTCCTCGAGCTCGTCGTCAAAGAGACAGGAGCCAAATCGGTCAGCATCATCGCCCATTCCATGGGAAATCAGCCGCTGCTCGACGTCCTGAAGGATATGCGCTCGACCGGACCCGGCGAGGTGACGATCAGCGAGGTCATTCTCGCGGCGCCGGACGTAGATGCAGACAACTTCGCGAACGTGGCGCAACGCATCGAAGGCATTTCCCGCGGCGTGACGCTCTATGCCGCCGCAAACGACCGCGCGCTTATCGTGTCACGCAATTTTTGGCGAAATCCCCGCGCAGGTGATGTTCCCCCGTCCGGTCCGCTCATCGTGCCCGGCGTCGAGACCATCGACATAACGGCCGTTTCCACCGACAGTTTTTCGCTCAATCACTCCGGTTACGCAGAGAACAACGATCTGTTGCAGGACATTGGTAAGCTCATCCTCAGCGGCTCGAGGCCGCCCGAGGAGCGGCTGCCTGCCTTGCGGCGAACACCATCACCGAAGGGCGACTACTGGCGCTATACGCCCTAAGGGAGCCACAGCCCGGGAGTAATGCGGCACACAGATTTTGCCGCCAGTTGAAGGAATTTATTCCGTGTCCGCCCGCCAAACGATTGCTGTAACAGCTCTTTTCCTGCTGCTCGCACTGTTCAGCGCCCTGACGCGCGATAGCGCCTCAGCAGAGGAGCGCTGGCCACCCTGGCAGAGCTATACCGAAGCGGAGGATGCCGCGCGCCAGAAGGCGCTACAGCGGAAAAAGACGGCCGCGCCGAACCTTGAGCTGCTCATCCGCCGCGTCGCGCTGCTCAAGTCAGCCGGAAAATATGCGCAGGCCATTTTGCTCGCGAAGCAGGCCGTCGCGGTCGCGGAAAAGAAAGGCATCGACAGCATCGAACTGGCGGTCGCTCTCGATACCCTCGCTGATCTCTACGAAACCCAGAAGCGTTACGCCGAGGCTGAGCCGCTGTTGAAGCGCTCGCTCGCCATCCGCGAAAAAGCTGAGGGCCGGCCGGGAGCTGCTGCCGTGCGCGAACGGCTCGCCGCTGTATACGAGGCCCAGGGCCGTGCGGGCGACGCGCTGGCGCTGCGTGATGCGAATGCCAAAGCTAAACCTGGAGCCGGCAGGGACATCGCGGCAGCCGCAAATGAAAAGAACAAGACTGGGGACGCGGCAGAACCGGGCGCAGACGATCAAGCATCGAACGCCGAGCGCGAACGGGCGATGCAAGAGTTCCAGCAGCGCATGCGCGCAGCGCAGCAGGCACAGCGCCAGTTGGAGCAGGGACGCCAAGCGGAAGCAAGGCGCTTGGAGCGCATACCGGAGTATTCCTCGCAGGGCTATGCCGCGCGCCGCCCCGCGCGTCCGAGCGCTATGGCTCCCCCCGCCGCGGGCCCCTCAAACAAGGGCACTGCGATGGGCGCGCCGCCACCGGCGCCTGCGCCTGCCGGAGAGGCGCCGGATCAACAGGCCGCCACACCGGGCAGCGGAGAGCACGAAACACCGGCAGTGATCGAAGGCGCACCGGCGCCGGGTCCGGTTGGTGGCGCGCACCACCGGTCATTGCCCCGCAACGGCAGCGGTGGCGCTGCCCCGCCGGCGTCCGCGCCAGAGCCCTCCGGCGGTAGCGGTCCGCCCGACCTTGCGGCCGCCGCCCCGCCACCGCCTGCTGCTCCTGCACCACCTCCTGCCGCTGCGCCGGCACCGCCGCCGCCTCCCGCTCCCGAGGTAGAGGAGCCGGCCGTTGCCGGTGAGGTGGCCGAGCCCGCGCCGACGACAGTGACGCGGGTCTCCCCGTCTGGCGGCGCCATGGCACCCGCCCCATCGCCCGACTGGCAGGTCGTGCCGGTCTATTGGGGCACCGACCGTGCCGTGCAGCCCAATGCGCAGCGTCTCGTGTTCGGCTCCGACCGCGCGCGCAAGCTGCAACTCGGCATGGCCGAGGTGACTGTGCCCAAGGTGCATGAGGTGCCGAACGTAGAGCGCCCGTGGGTGGTGAAAATCCCTTACTTCGACGTCACGATCTACGCCGAGAAGGAGGATCCCGCGAAGCACTTCACGGTGCAGCAGATCAAGGCGCTGACCCGCGAGGAGCTGCTGGCGCGGGTGAAGGCGCGCCTCGCCTCATCGCAGGCTTTCAAGGATCAGGCGCTCGTCTTCGTCCACGGCTACAACACCTCGTTCGACAACGCGCTCTATCGTACGGCGCAGATTGCCTACGACCTCGACTTCGACGGCGCCCCCTTCCTCTACAGCTGGCCTTCGGGGGGAGCCGTTGCGAGCTACACCTACGACCGTGAAAGCGCGCAGGCATCCGAGCCCTACCTGCGCGAATTTCTCGAGATGGTGGTGAAGGAAACCGGCGCCAAGCAGGTGAGCATCATCGCCCACTCGATGGGCAACCAGCCGGTGATGGACGTGCTGCGCGACATGCGCTCGGCGGCGCCGGAAGGCGTAGAGATCAGCCAAGTGATCCTCGCTGCGCCCGATGTCGACGCCGACAGCTTCTCCAACCTCGCCAGGACCATCAAGGGGCTCGCCAAGAACGTGACGCTCTACGTCGCCTCGAACGACCGGGCGCTGATCGTCTCGCGCAACTTCTGGGGCAACTACCGTGCGGGGGACGTGCCGCCGAAGGGACCGCTCATCCTGCCGGGGATCGATACCATCGATGTGACCGCTGCCTCGACCGACACATTCGCCATCAACCACTCGGGCTATGCCTCGAACAACCGGCTGCTGGAGGATATCGGCGAGCTGCTGCGTACGGGGTTGCGCCCGCCGGAGCTGCGGCCGTTGAAGTTCGGCAAGGTAACGACCGGCGGGGGAGATTACTGGCGCTACGTCCCCGCCCCGTAAAAGCGCCCGGGACACCTGGGAGGGATAGCGGCGCCGCGGCAACCGGCATCGCCGCCATCCCTCCATAGGTTCCAAGTTGAAGGAATTAATTTACCGCCGCTTGCGAGACTCTCGCCTTCCGGCCGCTTCTCGGCCGGGAAGGGGTTCATCTGCCGGCATCCCCGGCACGTTGCGGTGTGGTTCATGCGTTGGCAGCGGTTTGATCGCAACGATCGGTTTTCCGGCAATCCAGGCCCCTGGCGGCGGCTCACGTCCCCCTTTGCATTGGCTTCCTGTTTTGCAGCCGCGGCGATCCTCCTTTCCGCTACGACGCCAGCACCTGCAGAATCCGATACGGTCATTGAAGCCGGCCAGGCGGTCGAGGTAGACGTCCATTCCGAACGTGGAATGTCAGCATCGAATCCGCGCGTGCGCGGGCTCATTGACGCCAATCCGCAGGATTTCACGACAATCTGCGTCGCCGGCTGCTCCGGCAAACCGCGCATCGTGCAGATGTTGCCCAAGCCCCATGAGAGCCGCGCCGGTTCCATGCGCACGACCGCAGGGGGTACTGACCGTTCGGGCGGGCTCGACGATACGGTAACCTGCCTGGCAGGATGTGGCGGCCGCCCCGGCGTGATCGTCCAGCGCCTCCCAGACCTTCCGCCGCCAAAGACTGCCCACGCCCCCAAAAAAGAGAGCTGGGAACAAGAGCTTATGAACGTACTGCCGTGAACGGCGGTCGGCTCAACCGCGTACCATCTAAAAATTTGAGTTACCGCTCATCCGCCGCCCATTCGGCGGCGCTGCAACCCATTGCCCTTGATGAGCACTTTCATGCCGTCCGCGGCGACGTTCAGCCTTGCCGAGCGGGCTCGCCTCGTCCAAAAGATCGGCCCTTGATAGAGGGAAAGGCTTCGGGCGCAGGTATGGGCGCAGCGCAACCGGCAAATTTCGAAGCGCTCGAGGAGCAGGCACGTACGCTGCTGGCCGTGTTCATTGCTGCCGGCTACGAGGCCGTCGCGCCCGATGTGATCCAGCCGGCCGGCGTCTTTCTTGATGTCGTCGGCGAGGCCCTGCGCGGCCGGACCTATGTCTTCACCGACCTGAACGGTGAAGAGCTATGCCTGCGGCCGGACCTCACGGTGCCGACCTGCCGGCTCTACCTTCAGCGCCACCCCGCGGCCGACCGCGAGGCTTTCTATAGCTACAACGGCACGGCCTTCCGCTTTCAGCCCGCCGGAGCTGGTGCCTCCCATCCGCGCGAGTTCCGTCAGGCCGGCATCGAAGCCTTCGGCGGCACCGATGCAGGCGAGGCGGATGCACGCACACTGGTTCTGATGCTGCGCGCCGTGCAGCAGGCGGGGCTCGACCGATCACGGCTCCACATTGGTGATGTGGGCCTGTTCGATGCGCTGCTCGAAGCCGTAAAAATGCCGGAGCGGTGGCGGCGCCGGCTGCGCCATCAATTCTGGCGTCCCGAAGCACTGCACGCGGAGCTGCAGCGTCTCTCCACCGAGCCCGCACGCTCCGCGGCTGCGTTCCCGCGTGCATTGATCGAATCCCTCGATCCGGAAGACAGCGCAAGCGCCGAGGCGCTCGTCGCCACCCATCTCGAGCAACAGGGCATCGAGTTGATCGGCGTGCGCTCTGCCGCAGAGATCGCTGAGGGACTTCTCGCCATTGCCGCCGACGCCAAAGCCCCGCCGTTGAAGCCCGAGACGGCCGCGCTGATCGACGACTATGTGAAGACGCGGTTACCTGCGGCGGCGGTAGCTGCCGCTCTGCGCAAACTGGAAGCCGCAGCGGGTGAAGGCTTCGGCAGCGCCATCGATGCCTACGAGCACCGCCTCGCCCTGCTTCGCGAAAGCGGTGTCGACGTCGGAGCAGCGGAATTCTCCGCCGAGTTCGGCCGCAACGTGGGCTACTACACCGGCTTCGTGTTCGAGGTCGTGTCCGATGCGCTGGGTACTGCGAGCCCTGTTGCCGGCGGCGGACGATATGACGGCCTGCTGAAGGCGGTCGGCGCACCGCGCAATGTGCCAGCAGTAGGCGGTGCAGTTCATACCGAGCGCTTGCTTGCAGTCGTACGCGGAGGCGAGCGATGAGCGAGCGACTGACATTCGCTGTACCGTCGAAGGGCCGGCTGATGGAGCAGACCGCCGAGTTCCTCGGCAAATCGGGCCTCACGCTGCGCAAAGTCGGGCCGGAGCGCGGCTACCGCGGCGAGATCGAGGGCGTGGACAATATCGACGTCTCCTTTATCTCCGCATCCGAGATCGTGAGCGCTCTGAACAATGGGCGGGCTCACATCGGCGTCACGGGAGAGGATCTCGTGCGTGAGAATATCGTCAATGCCGATGAGCGCGTGCAGCTCTTAAAGCCTCTCGGCTTCGGCCACGCAGATGTCGTCGTCGCCGTGCCCGCCTGCTGGATCGACGTCAATGATGTCGCCGATCTTGAAGCGGCGGCAGCAGCCTTCCGCCGCCGGCATGGACGCCCGCTCCGCGTCGCCACGAAGTACATAAATCTCGCGCGCCGCTTCCTCTCTGGCAAGGGCCTTGCTGACTACCGCATCGTCGAAAGCCTCGGCGCCACTGAAGGCACACCCGCCGCCGGCACTGCCGATCTCATCGTCGACATTACCTCCACGGGAGCAACGCTCGTCGCCAATGGTCTCAAGGTGCTGGCCGATGGTGTGATCCTGCGCTCGCAGGCCAACCTCGTCGCGTCCAAGGTGGCCGACTGGCCGGCCGATGCAAAAAAGGCGCGCGATGATCTCTTCGCGCGCCTCGGCCTTTCCGTCTGAACCGACGCTTGTAATTCCGGAAGCACTATCCGGGACCCAGTGAAAAGCCACGTAGCATAGCGGATGCTGACGCCAGGCATTCGGTCGCCTGGCAAGGCTTACCACTAGCGATCGGGCCGCACGAACGCTTCCACGCGCATGCCCGGCAGCAGCGGCACCTTGCCTTCGAGGTTGATCGTCATCTCCAGCACTTCGATGTCCGATGGGCGACGCGGGCCGCGGGCGGAGATACGTGGCGTAGCCATTGTCGGCGCTAGCTCGGCAACGGTGCCTTCGAAGTCGCGTCCCGGGTAATTGATCGAGCGCACGAAGGCCTTCTGGCCGACCCTGATCTTGGCCACGTCGCCGTCATCGACCTCCGCCTTCACCCGCACCACAGACATGTCGCCGACGACGGCCAGCGGATGCTCGGGCGAAGGCGCGACGATCTCTCCGCGCTTGGCATTGAGCTGCAGCACGGTGCCCGCGCGCGGTGTGCGAATGCGGGTCTTGTCGAGTTGCGAGGCGGCGAGGGCGACGTTGGCGCGGGCCGAAGTGAGCGCGGACTCGGACTGGTTTGGCGCGGGGAGGTTCGCCTTGGCCTGCGCCTGCGCATAGGCGAGGCGTTCGCGCTCCACGCGCTCCTGCGCCTTGGCGAGACGGCGCCGCGCATCGGCGAGCTGCTGCTCGGTTGTGTCGCCCCGGCGCTTGCCGGTGAGCGCCGTGTCGAGTTCGAACCGCGCGCCGATGACCTCGCGTTCGGCAGAATAGACGTTGTCCTCGCCCTTGGTCACGTCTTCGCGTCCCGCCGTTGCCTGTTCAGCATCCCGCTGGCGCTTGCGCAATCCGGCCTCTGCTTCCGCAGCGGCAAGGCGTGCCCGGGCTTCCTCATCGTCGAGCCGGATGAGCAGTTCGCCCTCCTCGACCTTGTCGTTCACATCGACCGTAACGTCGGCAACCTGCCCCAGAATTGCCGCCCCGATGTTGACCTCGCCGGATCCGGGTTCGACGCGGCCCGGTGCAGCGGCAGCCCACTGCGGACCCTTCTTCTCGTCGGACGACTTGCTCGTCGTGTTCTTTTCGCCGGCGAAGTAGCTGCTCTCACTCAGCACGTAGCCGCCAGCTGCGGCTGCCGCTAACGCAGCGAGAATAACGAATGCTCTAAGCATGACGTCTGATCCTGTAGCGGCTGGTGGCCGATTTCGTCGGCCTGGTTGGGGCTTCGTCAGGCTTGTCCTGTGCCGCACCGTTGAGAGGTTCGGCGGTTGCTGCTTTTACATGTGGGTCGGGGTAGGTCGCGTTGGTGCCCTTCTTCGGGCGCTCGTCGCTCTGAATACGCCCGTCCTCGATGCGCACGATACGATCTGCATAGGGCAACGTGCGGTGATCGTGTGTTACCGCCAGAACAGCGCGGGTCGGATCCTGGGCAACTTTTTCGAGTAGCGCCATGACCGAGCGTCCGTTCTCGGCATCGAGCGCTGCGGTCGGCTCGTCGGCTAGGATCACCGATGGCGCACCGGCAAGCGCGCGCGCGATCGCAACGCGCTGCTTTTCGCCACCCGAAAGCTTTGCCGGATAAGCCTTTGCGCGATGGCCGAGGCCGACTGCGATGAGTGCGTTGAGCGCCTGTGCCTGCGGATCGACCACGGGCTTCGCACGCACGTCGAGCGCCAGCATGACGTTCTCGGTCGCCGTCATGGTCGGGAATAGGTTGTACCCCTGGAACACGAACCCGACATGCCGGCGGCGGATATCGGCAAGCCCTTCCGCGTCTTTACCCTGCGTGGAGTTGCCGGCGACGACGAGATGCCCCTCCGTAGGCGACAGGATGCACCCGAGAATGGAAAGCAGCGTCGTCTTGCCGGAGCCCGAGGGGCCCATCAGCAGCGTCAGTTCGCCCGCATAGAGCTTGAGGTCGATGCCCTTCAGCGGCTTCACCTCGCCGGCGCCCGAGCCGAACACCTTTGTGATGCCGCTCGCTTCAAGCAGCACCTTACGGTCGGATTTGGCGTTCATCGGCTGAAAACTCCTGCGGGATCGATGCGGGTGACTTTGAAGATCGCCGAAACGGCGGCGATGGCACACATGCCGATGGTCAGCGCGAAGAGCAAGAGCGCCAGCCCCGGGGTCATGACGATGTAGAGCGTCGAATCTTTCGACGCCCAGATGACGAGCAGCGAAAGCGCCATTCCGATGGCATACCCGACGATGGCGCTCAACAACGCCTGGATAAGGATTACTTTGTGGATGTAGCCCGCCGATGCCCCGAGCGCACGCAGGGTGGCAAATTCGTTGATGTGGTCCTTCGTGCTGGAATAGAGCGTTTGTGCGACAATCACGATGCCGACGATCATGCCGAGAGCCGCGCCGGCGATGAGCGCTGATCCCGCACCGGTCTGGAACAGCCAATAGTCGACACTGCGGTTGCGAAACTCGGCCTGCGTCAGGATTTCGCGGTCCTGCAGCCGCGCCTTCAGCTCTTCCCGAACATCCTCGATATCAGAGCCCGGATCGACGTTCACCAGCGTATAGGAAGCCTGGTTGCTACCTGCATCGAGCAGCATGCGGGCCTGCTTCAGAGAGGTGAAGACATAGGGAAGCGTGGTGAAGGAGCGGATGCCGTGTGTCACTGCGGCAATACGCACTCGCACGCCGTTGATCTCGGCGGTGTCTCCGTTCTTCTTGACGCCCAGCTCGGCGAAGTAGGTGTCATCGACTGCGACGGTAAAGGGCGCTTCGAGATCGCCTATGCCGCCGTCCACGAGATTCCACGGTTTCAGCGAGCCGTTTTTGTGATCGGAGCCGACGAGCAGCACGGCAGTACTGCCGCCTTTGGGTTTGCGCCAAGCGGCGAAACCGACGACGAGTTCCTCCGATCCCGTAACACCCGCCGATGACAGCACCGAATATTTTTCATGGCCGGTGAGCAGCGATGGGTCATCGAAGCTCTTCGTGCCGAGTGGCACCACCCAGAGGTCGCCCTTCGAGCCGTCCAGCATCGCAGCGATCATGCGCTCCGAGCCGATGTAGAGCCCGCACTGCACCGCCACCAGCACGACGGAAAAGACGATACCCGTGAGCGTGACAATGAGACTGACGCGGTCGTGAAAGAGGTTCCGGTAGGCGAGCTTGACCGCCATGTTGACGGTCGTTGGGCTGCCCTGGGGCAACTGCTCGGAGGGCGTGGTCTCGGCATGCGCGTGCATGTGGGTGTCCCTTCGCCCGCAAAATATGGCAGGCGTATGTAGCCGTCTCGCAATATTCCGGCGCCCGTGAGAGTGTCACGAAGCCGCGAGCCTGTTCAACGGGCTCGCGACTGAGCGCCAATAAATGCCTATTCGCATGGCACACTGAGGGTCATCCCGACCGACGGAAAGAATTTCCTGCAGTCCACCTTGCTGGCCGTCAGTTCCGCCTTGGGGGCGGCACCGGCTGCCGCCGGCTGGAGGGCGCCGCTGGATGCTTCCGGCTCTTGAATGACCCCCGTTTCAGTCGGATCGGCAAGTGCCGTGGTGATCGAGGAATTCTCGATCTCGGCGGTCTTGGTGGGTTGTGCTTCCTTAGCGATGAGCCGGTCCACGGCCTTCGGCTTGGAGACGGCCTTCTCCGCTTTGGCGATCTTGTGCGTTGCAGGCGTTGCCTTCTTGGCGACGCGCTCCTGAGGGCGGGCGACGTGCCGGACGATGTAGCGCTTGCGCTCGTAATGGCGGTGTCCGTGGCCGCCGTGGCCGTGGCCGTGGGCCGTGAATGCGGGAAGCGGCCCGCCGAAGCCCAGACGCACCTTGAAGCCCGCATTGGCGATCGAGGAAAATGCGGTGGCGCCCATGACGACGGTGCCAATGAGCGCGATCAAAGATCTTTCCATTTGTTCCTCCTGTCGATGGGTCACCGTCTCGATGGCTGCATCATCGCGGGCGCGACCGTCGAAGGCTGTTCCAGGAGGGACAGCTCCAAATTTTTGGCAATTCGCTGCTTCCAGGGGGAACGGGGAGGCTCGAGCGAACGACCCCCCGGGGTCGTCCACTTGCGTCGCGAATTGGTGGTATGTAGCCGTGGCGGACTAGCCGCCGACACGTGGCCCGCGGAATGCCTCCATTGCGGGTAATGCACTTAGCGCCCGTGGTGTCACCGGATGGAAACTGTGCCTCTAATCCACCGCCGGAGCGCCAAAGTCTTTTTAGGGCTTGAGAAATTCTGCTGCGGAGGCCAGCATCAGCCTACTGAGATGGCAATCATGCCATTGCCAACCCTGCCCAATATGCCGTAATTGGCAACAATAGGCTGAGATCGTAGATTCGCATGCGCCTCAACAAGTCCACGAGCCACGCCGTCCGCATCCTCATCGATTGCGCCAAGACACAAGGGCAGCTCATCAAAGTCGCGGACATTGCTCAGCGGCTCGACATCACCCAGCAGAACGCCTTCAAGATCGTGCATCTGCTGACAAAAGCCGGTTTCCTGGCTTCCGCACGTGGACGCCACGGTGGTGTGCGCCTTGCCCGCCCGGCAGTCCAGATCAGCATCGGCGATGTCGTTCGCTCCATCGAAGGCATGGGGCAGGACAAGGATGACGGCGGCGTCGAAGGTAGCCTGCACCAGATCGTCGATAATGCGCTTGATGCGTTCATCGGGGTTCTGGATCAGCACACATTGGAAGACATGGTCGCTGCTCAGCGCCCACCGGCCACGCGAGGGTCAGGCGGTCGCTCCGGCAAGGGGCCTCTTAGCGCCGCCCCGCTGCCCCGTAACCGGCGTGGCTCACAGTCCGCGCCAGCGCGGCAGATTGGTTAACACCGGCCAGCTCGATCCGAAGCCTTTAAGTCTTCCCGACCGCTCGCAAAAATGTGCGGCGTAACAGCGCTTGACATAAGTTCCCGGGCCTTCAATTGTGGAATGAGCTTTTCCATATAAGGCACGCGCAGCCTCGAAGAATGGGATGCGCGCTAGGAAGTCCGATGATCGTCTGCTCGTGTACTGAAATCTCTGACCGCGACATCGAGAGCGCGCTCGTCGAGATCCTCAATGCGCCTGACGCGCCGATACCCACGCCCGGCATCGTCTACCGTCATCTCGCCAAGCGGATGAACTGCTGCGGCTGTGCCCCGCTCGCCGTCGACACTATCTACAACAAGGTCGACGAGCTGGAGAAAAAGGGCCTGATTTCACCAACTCTCAGCGCCACGACGCGCAGCAAACTCCTCGAGTTCACGGCGCGGCGCGCCAAATCGAACCCGGTCGCGAAAGTCGACGCCTCAACTCGGCAATCCGAAGATTCCGTTCGCAAAACCGCCTGAGCACCTTTTTAGGCTGGAATCTTTCTAATTTCACCACCAATATCCCCCCTCGCATCCCTTAACGGGATCGCGCTGTCTGAGTCACGTCGCTGCTGCGAGCGTCAACGTTCGACTCAGTACCCAACCATTCACGTTGAGGCAGAGGGCGGCCATGAAAGGCAACAAAGAAGTCATCGATGCACTGAACTTCGCGCTGAAGCTCGAGCTCGGTGCGGTAAACCAGTATTGGCTGCACTACCGCCGCCTCGAGGACTGGGGCTACACCAAGTTGGCGAAAAAGGAGCGCGAAGAATCCATCGAGGAAATGCGGCACGCCGATAAGCTCATCAGCCGCATCATCTTCTTGGAAGGCTTCCCGAAGATGCAGGAGATCGCTCCGCTGATGATCGGCGAGAACCTGAAGGAGGTTCTCGAGTGCGACCTCAAGGGCGAATACATCGCCCAGGAGTTCTACGCCAAGGCGCGCGAGCTTTGCCGGCACCATAAAGATTATGTCTCGATGGACATCTTCGACGAGCTGCTGCACGACGAGGAAAGCCACATCGACTTCATCGAGACCCAGCTCGACCTTTTGAAGAACATCGGCATCCAGAACTACGGCCAGCTCCAGGCTGATTCCGCCGACAAGGCCGAAGGCAACGCGGAATAATGTCGGCGCGGGGAGCCCCCCGCGATCCGGTATCGTTTCACGGCCCTGCATGGCTGGCCTCCCCTGGAACCGGGGGAGGCCACTTTCGTATTAGCGCACGCACTGTGCAGACCGCAAAAGGCTACTGCGTCGGGGCTTCGTTCAGCCCCCGTTTCTGCCGTCTTCGAGCGCACGGAAATGACCGCGGCCCTGCAGCCAGACCATCAGCAGCAGCGCCGGTACCGCGGTCAGCGATGTCGCGATGAAGAACAGCGGCCAGCCGAATGCTTCGGCCATAAATCCCGTGCCCGACGAGAAGAAGGTACGGCCCGTTGAGGCAAGCGCCGTCAGCAGCGCGTACTGCGTCGCCGTATGCAACGGGTTGCGGCACAGCGCCGATAGGTAGGCGACGAAGATCACCGTGCCGATGGCGCCGGAGAAGTTCTCGACGATGATGGCGACCGTCAGCGCCTCAGGGCTGGGCGTCTGATAGTTGAGCCAAACGAAGGCAAGGTTGGAGGCCATCTGCAGGCACGCAGCGAGCCACAGCGCGCTCGAAAGCGACATGGCCCGCGCGACGGCGCCGCCGGCAAATCCGCCGAGCAGCAGTGCGGCAAGGCCAACACCCTTCACGATGGCGGCATACGTCGCTTTGGAATAGCCGAGCGACAATACGAACGGCGCCGTCATGGTGCCCGCGAGCGCGTCGCAAAGCTTGAAAAGGATCACGAACGCGAGCACCGCCATGGCTGCATCGCGCGAGAGGAACTCCGAAAAGGCACCCTTAGCGGTATCGAACAGGCGGACGAGGGGGCTGCCGCCCTGCTTTTCTACGTCTGACTTCGGCTCACGGGCGATCAGCGAGGCGAAGAGGCCCACGACCACCAGCAGCGCCGCTGCGGTGTAGGCCAGCGGCCAAACCGACGCCTTCGATATGCCGAGGGTCTCCAGCCAGGCGCTGAAACCGATGACACCCGCGCCCGAGGCCAGCATCCCGATCCGATAGGCGGCAACGTACCCCGCCATGCCCGCGGCCTGCTCGTCAGTCGGCAGCGTCTGCACACGGTACGCATCCACCACGATGTCCTGTGTCGCGGAGGAGAAGGCGACGATGAGCGCGCCGAGCCCAATCATCCAGGGCGCCGAAATCGGATCGCGGGTGCCGAGAAAGATGATCGCCGCCATCAGGACGAGTTGCGAGGCGATGAGCCACGCGCGGCGACGGCCGAAGTACCGTGAGAGGAACGGCACCTGCCAGGCATCGACCACCGGCGCCCAGATGAATTTCAGGGTGTAGGGAAGACCGGCGAGGGATAAAAGGCCGATGGTGCCAAGGTCCACGCCGCTATCCGCCATCCACACGCGCAACGTTTCGCCCGATAATGCGAGCGGAAGGCCGGAGGAAAACCCGAGCAGCATAATGACGAGCACACTCGGCCTCAGATAGACCGTGAGTGCCTCGAGATACGACGGGCCTTGCTGCGGTTCGCTTCGCGTCGGGACGCCCATGCGGTGCTCGGCTCCAATGGTTGCGGGTGGCTGGCTTGCTACTAGGGCGCGAGGCATCTGTCGATGTGTGTTCTTCGAATAGAGTGACCGCAGTGCGGCAATAGGAACCGGGAGGGGCGGATGGCACGGTATGTGCTGGCGATTGACCAGGGGACCACGTCCTCACGCGCGTTGCTGTTCGATGCCGACTGCGCCGTTGCCGCCGTTTCGCAGCGCGAGTTCGCGCAGCATTACCCGCATTCAGGTTGGGTTGAGCACGATCCAGAGGACATTTGGTCGACCACGCTGGCAACAGCCCGCGATGCGGTAACCAAAGCCGGCGGCGCCCACGATATCGTCGCGATTGGCATTTCGAACCAGCGCGAGACGACGGTTGTCTGGGAGCGCAGCACCGGGCGGCCGATCTACAACGCCATCGTCTGGCAGGACCGGCGCACGGCGGATGTCTGCGAGGCCCTGGACACGGCCGGTCATGGAGCGCGCGTGACGGAGCGCACCGGGCTGCTGCTCGATCCCTATTTCTCCGCAACGAAAATCGCCTGGATTCTCGACAATGTGCCAGGCGCGCGTGCTCGTGCAGAGCGAGGCGAGCTAGCGTTCGGCACCATCGATTGCTTCCTGCTCTGGCGCCTTACCGGCGGACGCGTGCACGTGACCGACATCACCAACGCTGCGCGAACGTCGCTGCTCGATATCCGCTCCGGACAATGGGATGATGAGCTGCTGGCGCTGTTCCGCGTGCCGCGCGCGCTGCTTCCCGAGGTGCGCAACAACGCTTGCAGTTTCGGCGAGACGGATGCGGAGCTGTTCGGCGCGCCGATACCCATCGGTGGCATGGCGGGCGATCAGCAGGCAGCTACCATCGGCCAGGCGTGCTTCGAGCCCGGGATGCTGAAATCGACTTACGGTACCGGCTGCTTCGCCGTGCTCAACACCGGCGAAAAATGCATCGCCTCGACTCACCGCCTGTTGACCACCATTGCCTACCAGCTCGACGGACAGCGCACCTATGCGCTCGAAGGATCGATCTTCATCGCGGGTGCGGCAGTGCAATGGTTGCGTGACGGACTGAAGATCATCCGCACCGCCTCGCAGACGGGCCCCATGGCAGCCGCCGCCGATCCGCAACAGAACGTGGTGCTGGTTCCAGCGTTCGTCGGTCTCGGTGCACCCTATTGGGGCCCAGACTGCCGTGGCGCGCTCTATGGCCTCACGCGCAACACTGGTCCCAATGAGCTCGCCCGCGCAGCATTACAGGCAGTGTGTTTGCAGACGCACGATCTCCTCGAGGCAATGCGCGGCGATTGTCCCTCGGTGTCAGACACGGTTCTGCGCGCCGATGGGGGCATGGCGGCGTGCGATTGGACCATGCAGCGCCTCGCCGACATCCTCGATGTGCCCGTGGATCGCCCGACGGTCCTGGAGACGACGGCGCTGGGCGCGGCTTATCTCGCCGGGCTCCACGCGGGCTTCTATCCGCCTCCGGACCAGTTCGCCAAGCGCTGGGCCCTCGACGCGCGCTTCGAGCCAGGCATGGCGGGAGAGGAGCGCCGCCGCCTCATCGCGTCCTGGCACGATGCCGTGCGGCGAACCTTGTCGAACGGACCCGCGCGCCCGATGTGACCGCTATGGGCAAGCTGCTGATCATCGCCGGGATCGTACTCATCGCCGCCGGAGTGCTTTGGATGCTCGGCGAGCGGCTCGGCCTCGGCCGATTGCCGGGCGACATCATGATCGAGCGCGGCAACGCTCGGATTTATATTCCGCTCATGTCCTCGCTAATTGTAAGCGTCGTGCTGAGCTTGATTTTCTGGCTCGTCAATCGCTGAGCGATCAGCGGATGACGGCAACGACGCGCGCAGGCGCCGCCGATGCGCCGACGATTTTCAGCGGAAACACCATCACCTCAAATCCGTGCGGCGGCAGCGCGCCGAGGTTCGTGAGCTGCTCCATGTGCCAGTAGGGACGGCGCTGGCCGACGCGATGCGCCTCCCAGAAGAGCGTTGCGTCGTTGTCGCGCTTCGAGCGTTCGATCTGCGCGCGAAACGGCAGATCCCAACCCCACTGGTCGATCCCCATCACGCTCGGGCCGCGGTCGAGCAGCCATTCGGTCGCCGCCGCGCTCATGCCCGTGCCACGCTTCCAAAATTCCTTGGTGCCCATCAGCCGGTCGCGTCCGGTGCGGATGAGGACGATGGTGCGGTCGGTCAACTCCGCGCCGTTCTTCGCGAGTGCCGCTTCGAGATCGGCGGGCGTGATCGCATCGTCATCCGCCTTGTGCGCGAGATCGAGCACGACGCCGGGGCCGATGCACTTCTCGAGCGGCATCTCGTCGATCGTCTGCGCGGGTTCGCCCGCCGAGACGGGACCATAGTGCCACGGCGCATCGATGTGCGTTGTCGAATGCACGCCCATCTTGGTGATCGTGTCGTCGGCCCACCCGGTGAAGTCGCGCGGGAAAAGCCGCTTCGGCAATCCCAGGAGGCGCACCAATAGCTTCGCGGCACCACGGCGCTTGTGGCGAATCTTCACCTGCATGAAGCGCGGATCACCGCTATTGAACTGAACGGGTTTGGAAAGGTCGATGACCTGCATGGTGCGCCTTAAACGATGCGGTTGGTGACTGAGCCGATGCCGTCGATGGTGAGCGAGATAGTATCGCCGCGCTCCAGCAGGCGGCCATTTTCGATGCCGCTGCCGCCGGGCAGCGTGCCGGTGCCGAACAATTCGCCCGGATGAAGCTGCTCGCCGCGGCTCGCGTGTACCAGCGCCTCGCCCAGCGACCAGCGCGCCCCCGCCGTCGAGCACGCGGCAACGCTCATGCCGTTGAGCGATACGCGCCCCGTGAGGCTCTCCCACTGCGGCAGGATTTCGTCGGCGCTGACGATGACACCGGACATCGCGCTCGCAAAGTGCTTCGCCTTCTGCGGCCCGAAGCCGGAGCGCATCTCCGCGAGCTGCACGTCGCGCGCGGAGAAATCATTGAGCACGACGAAGCCGCCGATAGCCGCCTCCGCGCTTGCCGGGTTGGCATCTTGCAACGGATGGGCGAGCACGAACCCAAGCTCCAGTTCGTAGTCGAGCGCGCGCGTATAGGAGGGCATCGCAACGTCTGCACTATCAGGCGCGAACGTCAGATGATTGCCCATGTAGTAGATGGGCTGGCGGTGCCATAGGGCGTGCGGCTTTAGGGCCGGAAACGTACGCCGCGCCACCGCTTCGTAGGCCGAGACGATGCGCGCAGCGGCCGGCATGAAGCGGCGTACGAAGCCGCGCGCCGCATCGACCGCATGCGCCTCATACAACATGAAGTCGCGAAACGAGCGCGGCGCAAATGGCAACAGGATCTGCGCACCGTCTTCCATGGGAGCAACGGACTTCGCCGTATCGGCAAGATGCGCCGCGGCTTCGAGAGGCAGGGCGAGCAGCGCGATCGGATCGTGTTTCAGTGCACCTGCATCTCCGTTCTGTAGACCGGCAGCGACTACCGCTTCCGCTACCGGTACCCAGCCGTGCGGTGCCTGCAACTCGACGCGCTTGCCTAGATGCGAAAGAACTCGCCGCAGTTTCATCGATCACCCAACGCTGACTGTCTCCTTTGCATTATCGCGGCGCGCTTTAGACTTTCGGAATGCAGGATCGGTACGACGCTTCGGGGGGCTCGGAATTCGAACAAGGAAAGGAACAGAATGACCATGACCCCAAAATTGCTGCTCGGCGCCGCCGCGGCTGCTGTAGCGCTGGCATTCACCGCCGGCGTAGCGCTGGCAGACCATCACTTTACCGGCACGTGGAAGGTGAAGGACACCGCCGGAGCTGACTTTGAGATCGTGCTCGCCGACGACGGTACCGCGTCTGCCAACCGAGGTAGCGAGGGCCTACACGGCAAGTGGACGGAGAAAGATGGCGCCGCGGTGATCACGTGGACCACCGGCTGGACAACCAAGATCACCAAGGACGGAAACACCTACAAAAAGACGGCCTTCGAAGGCGAGACTAAGAAAAATTCATCTGAAGCTGAGAAAGTGAAGTAGGCGCGAAACGGTAGGGCGTCCGGGAGGGCGCCTTTCCCTGCCCGGCAATCAGCGAGACAACTCCCATGCTCATCAACTGGTCGCAGATCATCGTCTGGCTCATCATCGGCCTGCTCGCAGGCACAGTTGTCGGCATGGCAGTGCGCTGGCAGCGCGAAGGGTTCGGCCTGTGGACGAACCTCGGCATCGGCCTCGTGGGCGCGCTGGTGGGCGGTTTCCTGTTCCGCCTGTTCAACTTTCTGCCGAACCTCGACAGCATCTCCGTCTCGCTGCGCGACGTCGTATCGGCGGTCATCGGTTCGCTGATCTTCCTCGGGGCGCTCTGGCTTTGGCACAAGCGCAGCGGCGCGATTTAGCAAGCCTCCGCTACTCCTCGTAAATCATCTTCACCATCATCCCGCCGTCGATGACGATGTTCTGGCCGGTCATGAAGCCCGCATGCTCGGCGAGGAATAGGCACGCCTCCGCGATGTCGCTGGGCTCACCGACGCGGCCGGCCGGATGTTGCAGCCGGTCGCGCACGGAATGGTGCGGCTTCGACGCCCGCTTTGAATACTGCCAGTCGGACGTTTCAATCCAGCCGGGGCTGACCGCGTTGACGCGAATGCCATGCGCGCCGAGGCTGATCGCCATGGCGTGGGTCAGCGCAACGATGCCGCCCTTCGAGGCGCTATAGGCTTCCGTGCCCGGCTCCGACATGAACGCCCGCGTCGAGACTATGTTGATGATGGACCCGCCCTTGCCCTCGGCGACCATGCAGCGCGCCGCTTTCTGCGCGCAGAGAAAGGCGCCGCGCAGGTTGACTGCAATCACGGTGTCGAAGTCGCTGACAGGTAGTTCCAGGAACGGCTTGCGTGCCATGATCCCGGCGTTGTTGACGAGAACATCGGGGCACCCGAGGTCCGCCGCTGTGCGCTCCAGCCATCGATCGATGTCGCTTTCGCTGCCCGTCCCGCCGGAAACATACAGGCTGTTGCCGCCCTCGGCGCGGATCTTGCCGGCCGCTTCTTCGCCCGCGTCCTCCGTCGGATCGAGGATTGAGACGGCATAGCCCGCTGTGGCGAACCCATACGCGATTGCGCGGCCGATGCCCTGGGCGCCTCCGGTTATCGCAGCAACTTTCAGTTCAGCCTCCCGTGTCCGGGCACGGCACTGTAACCCGAACCGCTATGTGTATCCCACCCAGCCCCTGAAGCTCAGACCGGAATAGAACAACGAAACCTTCGAGAACCCCGCTTGGTGCAGCAGCGCTTCATCCTCCTCGGGCGAAAAGATGGAAAGCTGGGGGGCCATTGTCTGCCTAGCCCTTTCGGCGTGAGCACTGTCGGTCCTGCTGAACGCGACATGCCGCGCGATCCACAATGACCGCTCCGGCTCGGCTTGCGAGAAACTGAGGTGCGCGACGACCAAGGGAGCGCCAGGTAAAAGCCGCCGGTGAACCTGACGGAGTGTCTCAAGCCGTTGTTCGCGAGTCATAAAATGCAGCGTGAGCAGGCACGTCGCACCCTCGAACGGGCCTTCCGGCGCGGCATCAATATGCCCTTCCAGAAAATGAATCCGCGTGGAGTGACTTCCCGCGATCTTTTCAGCCATCCGGAGCATGGGCGCTGAAGGGTCGACGCCAGTAAATGTCCAGCCGCGATGCTCTTCGGCAAGGGCCTTCAGCTCCAGGCCTCCGCCCGCGCCGAGCACCAGAACGTGACCATCCGGAGCCACACGCTCCGCCAGAAGCAATCCCGTCATCCGGTGAAGGTCGGCAAAGCCTGGAACTTGGCGCGGAGGCGCCTCAGCATACGCACGCGCGTGAGCCTCGTCGAAGGCGGTGACAGCAGGGAGGTGGGGTGCGGATGGCATGTAACTTTTAATGTTACGAATTAGGCGCGATGTCAAGAGTGAGACGAGAGGAGTGCGGATCGAGCTTCGGCCAAACGATTGGCGACCGCTGAAGCCGCCATCGGTGCGCTTCAGCAACGAGCGGGATTTTACCGTCGGGTGTCTCGACCGAAGAGCCGCTCTACGACCGCGGAGCTTCAAAATTCTGCACAATATCGAGCGCCGCATTTCGGCAGATCGAGGCAAACCATTTTGTTGGATAGTTTGCCGGTGTGGACGTGCTCCGGGTGAATGGGAAAAAGGCTCGACTTTCGTCCTCTTTTGGCGGCCGCAACACGCCGCTAATCCATTGCCAGAACGGCAAACAAAATCCGATTTGGCAATTGCCTTTTGCGCAATGCGGAACAAACGCAATCGGGGGCCGAAGGGCCCCCGAGACGCTGGCACGCAACAACCGAACGATCGCTATTAAGCAGCCGTTACGGCGTTGTCGTCGCTAGGATCGCGCAGCACGTAGCCGCGACCCCATACGGTTTCGATGTAATGCTGACCGCCCGTAGCCGCCTGGAGCTTCTTGCGCAGCTTGCAGATGAACACGTCGATGATCTTGAGTTCCGGCTCGTCCATGCCACCATAGAGATGGTTGAGGAACATCTCCTTGGTCAGCGTCGTTCCCTTGCGCAGGGAAAGCAGCTCCAGCATCTGGTATTCCTTGCCGGTCAGATGCACGCGCTGGCCGTTGACGTCTACAGTCTTGGTATCGAGGTTGACACGCAGATCGCCTGTCTCGATGACCGACTGCGCATGGCCCTTCGAACGGCGCACGATTGCATGGATGCGCGCCACAAGCTCGTCTTTGTGGAACGGCTTGGTCATGTAATCGTCAGCGCCGAAGCCGAGGCCGCGAACCTTGTCCTCGATGCCAGCCATGCCGGAAAGGATAAGGATCGGTGTCCCGACCTTCGCAACTCGCAAAGTCTTCAGGACCTCATAGCCGCTCATATCGGGAAGATTGAGGTCCAGAAGGATGATGTCGTAATCGTAGAGTTTACCGAGGTCGACGCCTTCTTCGCCGAGGTCCGTCGTATAGACGTTGAAGCCCTCGGACTGCAGCATCAATTCGATGCTTTGCGCCGTTGCACTGTCGTCCTCGATCAAAAGGACTCTCATGGTCGTTCCTCTTCAGTCCGCGCCGCTGCCCCAAAAGCCGAAAGAGAGCGCCCGCATCTCTTTAAGCTAAGCCATCGTTAGGAAATTACCCGTCGAAAGTTAACAAACCCTAATTAAGTCTTTCACCGCGGCCCAACACTCTAACGAACGGATAAGATGGGCTCTGCTGCGGCAACGCGCGCGGTCCGCCAATGCTCAGTGGCAAAGCAACTCACAGGGGTCCACGGCCGCCCGGCCGCGTGAGACTCGAAATTGTCTGCTGGTATGCCGCCGACCTGCGGTCCCCCCTGACTGCGACCCATGGCCTCTTCTGAAGGCGGTTTGCACCGCGGCCATGGATAGCGAAGGCGAGACCAATGCGCTTACGAATCAAGAGGTAACAGAGTTCGGCTAACGTACCTAGTGGGCTTCAGCCACTTTTTTGCCTCAATAGAGCGAAAGTGGGCCGGATTGATCTTTGCGTTGCTTTACCGCAACTTAATTACCGTCTGTCAGATTTGGTGTGAACCATGCCTGCCGTTCGGGCGGGTAGAGCTAAAGCCGCCACCACGCGAAGAAGTTTTGTCAGCACGGCGGCAGTGACGGTGACGCTGGCACGCTTTTTGTTAGTGATGCCGCAGAGTTCGAATTTGTCCGGGGTATCGAACGATGAAAGCACGTGAATCGGCGCTGAAACTGAAGCGCTTCGCAGCCGACGAGAAGGCGCGCAAAGTCGCCGATCTGGAACACATGATCCGTGAGTTCGACGGTATGGCCAACGATCTCGATCGCCAGATCAAGGCTGAGGAGGACCGCACCGGCGTGCGTGATCCTGCCCATTTCAACTATTCGACCTTCGCAAAGTCGGCGAGCCAGCGCCGTGATAACCTGCGCGCCTCCGCGGATGGGCTGAAGGTCAAACTGGAAGCGGCGCTTCGCGAACGCGATGAAGCCCTCGAGCAGGTGGCCCGTGCGGATTCGCCCGCTGGCCACGACCAGCTCCGCAATCGCCGTCGCGCTGAGCGCGCGGCTGCCGCGGCTCTGCGCTGAAGCCTCTTTGCGCCGGCTCCGCCACGGCCAGGCCGGCGCGCTTCAGTCTCCCAGCCCGCCAGATGGCCGGTACTAATCCGCTCGCCCGCTCACGCTCGTACCGGCCCGGGACAGCACTACCGTCTTGTCTTCCGCCTTTGCCCATGCCAACGAAACAAGCGGCCGCGGCAGATGCCGCGCCGGGGGAAGAACATTTCGTTTAGCCGCAGGGATCGATGCCGCGATCGGCATTCAGCAGCGTTGCAGGTGCCGCCGCCGTTGCCGGCGCACTTCTGGTGGCCGGCTGCTCCGGCGTGAACCAGCCATCGCTCCCGAGCCTCCCGCAGTTGCCCGGAACGGTCACCGAGGCGCCGATCGTCGGATCGCCCACGGAGGTATACGAGCGTGTCGCCCGTGGAGCACTTACCTGCTGGTTCGGGACATCGGGACCGCTGAAGATAGGCTACGTATATCACGCGGAAGCAGATCCGCCGGGGAAGGGCGGACGCGCCGAGATCGTCGTCCACGAGCGCGACCGTCAATCGGAACACCCTAAGGGGCTCAGGGCCTACCGGATCGTCATTACCCCAGAAGGTGAAGGTACCACCTTGATGACGGAAAACCTCAAGCTGCCAGATGCACAGGCGTCGGCCATGGAGGCCGACGCGCGCCGCTGGGCTGCAGGCGCCTTCGGTTGTGCCGAGGCGGAACGAGGCGGGTGGTCGCTAAACGACCCGGCCCCGACTGCAACAGCAACCGGAGCGGGCGCCAAGAAGGGGCTTCCCAAGAAGGACTGACTGGCGACGAGGTCTCGGCTTAGAGCCGGTCGGGGTCGGTCCGATCCTCTTTTAGTCGCGATACTCTTGCACGCGGGTCGCACGCAGGCCCGGCAGGCCATGCTTGTCGATTGAACGCTGCCAGGACAGGAACTCGTCGACGGTCAGCTTATAGCGGTCGCAAGCCTCCTCAATACTGAGAAGACCGCCGCGCACGGCCGCAACCACTTCCGCCTTACGGCGAATTACCCAGCGTTTGGTATCGCGGGGCGGGAGATCAGCTATCGTCAGCGGGCTTCCATCCGGCCCGATAACATAGCGCACCCGCGCTCTCATCTGTTGCTCGGTCATGATACTCATTACACACTCGCTGACCAGCTATCGGTTGTAGTCTAACACGATTAAGACGGACCTAAGTTATTGAGTAAACGTAACATAAATCCGCCGAGCTGGCCCGTCATCAGCGCCGTTAAGGTTTATATAACGCCCCTTGCGCCAACAGGTGCCAGCCGAAACGCCCGGTGTCGGCTTGCATCGCCGCCTGCTCTCGACCTAAGGTCAAATAGCCGTGGCACTGCAACGGACCGGGAGTAGCGCGCCATACTTAGGCGCCAATACCCAAGCAATGAATAACGCATGGCCGGTGCCCAACCCGTGAACGAGAATACTTCGCCCGGCGCTTTGCGCGCCCCTGCGACCGGCCTTAAGGCCGAAGAGCGTCGGCGCGTGGTCGTTGCGATGTCTGGGGGCGTCGATTCCTCGGTCGTCGCGGCGCTGATGCGCGAGCAGGGCCACGAGGTTATCGGCATTACGCTCCAGCTTTACGATCATGGCGCCGCCACCGGCCGCAAAGGAAGCTGCTGTGCTGGCCAGGACATTCACGACGCGCGCCGTGTCGCCGATGCCCTCTCTATTCCCCACTATGTGCTGAACTATGAAAGCAGGTTCAGTGCCGCGGTCATCGACAGCTTCGCGGAGAGCTATGCCGCGGGCGAAACGCCGATTCCGTGTGTCACCTGCAACCAGCAGATCAAGTTTCGCGACCTGCTCGATACGGCGAAGGATCTCGGCGCCGACGTGCTGGCGACTGGCCATTATATTCAGCGCCGCGAAGGCCCCAATGGGCCCGAACTCGTGCGCGCGGTCGATGCCGACCGCGACCAGAGCTACTTTCTATTCGCAACGACGCCCGAGCAGCTCCGCTATCTGTGGTTTCCGCTCGGCGGCATGCCGAAGGCGAAGGTGCGCGAGCTTGCGCACCGGTTCGATCTTCCCGTTGCGGAAAAAGCCGATAGCCAAGACATCTGCTTCGTGCCCACCGGCCGCTATACCGGCGTGATCGAGCGGCTGAAGCCCGACGCGCTGAAGCCGGGTGATATCGTGCACGTCGACGGCAAGCGCCTTGGCCGCCACGCCGGGATCGTGAATTACACCGTCGGTCAGCGCAAAGGATTGGGCGTCACCGGAGCCGAACCGCTTTACGTCGTGCGCCTTGATGCTGAGCGCAACGAGGTCGTGGTGGGACCGCGTGACTGCTTGCGCACGAAAAGCCTTGTCCTTAGAAACACCAACTGGCTGGGTGATGAACCGTTCGCTGAGGCAGCGGATGGCGGTTTGAGCATCTTTGCACGCGTCCGCTCTTCCCAGGCGCCGCAGGCGGCTACGCTGTATGCCGAGGCGGACGGAACGGCCACTGTTGTGTTAGAGGATGGCGAGTACGGAGTCGCTGTGGGGCAGGCTTGCGTGTTTTACGCCAGTGGCGACCACGACGCCCGGCTCCTGGGCGGAGGTTTCATCGCCCGCACAATGGCAATGCAGCCCGGCGCCATACTGGCGAGCGGGCTCAGTCGTGCGGCGTTGGATAGGTGAGCTTTTTGAGAGGCTTGGGTCGCGACGGCAAGGAGCGGGTACCCAATGAAATCGATGTCGCAGACTGACTACCGCCGGCAGCCGGCACTCCTGGAGCGTGCACAAGGACGCATCGTCGGTATCGGCCGCATCGACGAAAGTGCGGTGCTCGATGCCTATCGTCGCTGGGCGCCGGTTTATGACTACACGTTCGGGCTCGTCGCCCGTGAGGGCCGCCGGCACGCGGTGTCGATCATCAATCAAAGCAGCGGGCGTGTGCTCGAAGTTGGCGTAGGCACCGGGCTTTCCCTGCCGGATTATAAGCGTCACCTCGAGGTGGTCGGCATAGACCTCTCCCCTGAAATGCTCGAGAAGGCCCGCGAGCGCGTCGCCGATGAGGGCCTGGATCATGTCACGGGCCTCCACGAGATGGATGCCTCCGATCTCAAGTTCCCCGACGGTTCCTTCGATACCGTCGTCGCCATGTACGTGATGACAGTCGTCCCCGAGCCCGAGGCCGTGATGCGCGAACTCTCGCGCGTAACGAAGCCGGGCGGCGAGGTGATGCTGGTCAACCACTTCAGCCAGCGCGAGGGCGTGCGTGGCTGGGTGGAGCGCCGCATGGCCCCGTTTGCCGACAAGATTGGCTGGCGCTCGGTGTTTGACCTGTCGCGAGTCGAGGTTTGCGACGACCTGGAGCTGGTCGAGCGTAGGGCGCTTCGCCCGCTCGGTCTCTTCACGATGCTGCGCTTTGTAAAGCGCGAAGGCGCCGCGAATCGGTCCGTTGCTGCCGAATAAGAGGAAGATTGACGGGCCATACGACGGTGTGCGCCCGATCTTCTTGACAGCGCAGTGGCTGCGTCCCTATAGACGGCGCTCTGTGGCGGGATAGCTCAGTTGGTTAGAGCGGCGGAATCATAATCCGTAGGTCCCCGGTTCAAGTCCGGGTCCCGCTACCATTTATTCCTTTGAGATCATGGGTTTATCGCAACCCGCGTGCCGCGCGGGTGATGCGCACAGGCCGAGAACGAACCTTCATTCCAGCCGCTCTGGCGCACAAAAGTCGGCACCATCGTCCTCGCCGCATTCCACGCAGAGTTGTTCGCCGACGGGCGGTGCGCAGTTCCTTCGAAGGTTCAAATCCGGACCCCGCAACCATCCTCTGGCTGGCCTTGGTGTCTGACGGCTTCGTTATATACAAGGTGAGAGCGTTTACCGCAGACCGCGAGGCCATTGAGCTCGCCCACGGACATGGCCGCATCATCGGGAGGTGAGCAGCGGCACCCAGCCACTATGTGGCTTGTGGAGATGCTGAGGCTTGGCCTGTGCGGGTGCGTGCGGGTAGCACGGGGACGGGAAAGCGCGAGGCGAACGGGCGATGCGGCGGGCGCGAACACTGGGCGAGGTATGAGGGGCATCCTCTACATCTGTCTCGGATGGCTGATGGTCGTGCTCGGCATTATCGGCGCGTTCCTGCCTCTGATGCCCACCACCATTTTTCTCATCATGGCGAGCTGGTTCTTCACGCGCTCTTCGCCGCGCTTCGAGGCCTGGCTGCTGGGGCATCCGCGCTTCGGCCCACCGTTGCGGGCCTGGAACGAGACCGGCGCCGTGTCGGGTGCAGCAAAGGTGGCTGCGTGTGTCGGCATGTCGGTCGGATTCGGGCTGTTCCTCGTCAGCGCCCATCCGACGTTTTGGCTGGCTGCCGCCGTTGCGGCCGTGCTGCTGGCTTCCGCACTCTACGTCGTCACGCGCCCGTTCCCGCCGCACAGGTTCACCATCGAGCAGTCGAAGGATAACCGCCCCGGAGGCTGACGCTGCAGTCGCAGTCCGCACCCGCGCTCGCGCCTCTCGCGACATGACGGGGTCGCCCTCTCCCTGCCGCGAGGCATGGGACGCACCCCGCGCCCGCCAAAGCAATTCCCTTTCAGGCATGCCCGCGATCTGCGATATAGCCCAAAGCCGATGCAACATGCCGGCGCGGGCACAGGACAGCGCGGTAGAATGGCGGCAGTGTCGGGGAACGGGACATTGGACGCACGTCACATCGCTTTCCACACGCGGCACGCTTGGCCCTGGCTGCGCCAGACCGATGACGGAGCAGGGGGCCACGGATCGCTGCGCGTGAGCCTTTCCAACAGCGGCGCTGCGGAATGGCTGGTCGTCTTCGATGACATCGGCGCCCCCATTCTGACGCACCTTCCGCCGAGCAGGCGCATATTGTTCGTCACCGAACCCCACGGGCAAAAAAGCTACCGTGCGCACTTCGCCAATCAGTTTGGCACGCTTGTCTCACCCTATGCCATTCGCGGGTTTCGCGGACGTTGGGTGCCGTCCCAGCCGGGCATCAACTGGTTCTATGGTGTTGCGATCGAGAACGGCAAAGCGGTCAGCCGCATGGACCTTCAGATGCTCCGCAACCTTCCGGTGCCGGAAGGAAAGGCGAAACGCATATCGGTTGTTTGCTCGACCAAGACGCGCCTCAAGCGCCACCGCGCGCGGCTGCATCTGCTGAAGCAGCTCGCCGCGGCGTTCCCCGACGACATCGACATCTATGGCCGCGGTTTCCGCCCCATTGGTGACAAGGCGGATGTGATCGCGCCGTACCGCTATCACATCGTGCTGGAGAACAGCGACTGCCCGCACTTCTGGACCGAGAAGCTAGCCGACGCCTACCTCGGTTATGCGCTCCCCGTTTTCTCCGGCTGCGCGAACGTCACCGATTATTTCCTCGAACGCTCCATGGTGCGCCTGCCTGCCATCGGCGATATCGATGCCGCAGTGCGCACGGTGCGCGAGTTGCTCGCGGCTGACCCCTGGGAAGACCGTCTGGACGCTATCCGCTCCGCGCGCGCCGAACTCATCGAACGCCAGAACATATTTTCGCTCATCGAAAGGCTCACAGCCTCGGCCGCCGACGATCCAGCGCAGCGAATGGCCAGCGCGGAAGTGATCCATCCCGGTACGGACTGCGGATCTATGCGCGTACTGCTGCGTAAGACAGGGCTCGCCAGGTAGCGCTTTTCAGCCAGCTCCGAGAGCGGGCGCCGGCAAGACAAGGGTGCACGTACCCTGTCTGCGCGTCTGTTGGCCCTAGAGGTGGAACCGGCGGCTACCGGCCAAGCAATACATCGCTCTGGCTGCTCCACAGCTCACCGTAGCCGTACCCGGCAAGTGCTGCGAGAAGATTTCGCTGCCAGTTCGACTGCTGCGCGATCTCGATGAATATTCTGCGAGGCCACATCGATGCCGGCGCTGTCTCGAAGAACGGGATCAGCGCACGATCTTCATAGCCTTCGATGTCGATTTTGACGCATGAAATTGATTGAACGCCGGCATTGCGGCAAATGTCGAGCAGCGGCGTCACCGGAACGCTATGGGGCGTGCCGTCGTGAATGCTGGCGCTGGCATGGCCGTATTTTGTGGCGTCGACGAAAATGTCGATTTCTCCCGCGCTTTCGCCGACAGCGGTCTCTGCGACAACGACATTCGTGTAGGCGTTGGCGGCAATATTGAACTTCAGGCGCCGCACCATCTCCGGGATGGGCTCGACCGCGATGACCTTGCCGGAAGGTCCGACGTTGCGCGCGGCAAAGACGGTGAACAGTCCGCAGTTGGCGCCGATATCGACAAACACATCCCCGGCATTGAGGCCAGAATTGATGAGGTCGATGGCTTGCCGGTTGCCATGTCCATCGCGCTCGATGGCCATTTGCTCGGTGTAGTTATCGCTCATCCGGCACCGGAGACGCACGCCGTCGATCTCGATATCGTATTGATCCCCCAGCCGCCGGAGCATGCTCCGGAGCGGTGCCTTGGCGGCCCCACGTGCGATGCGTCTCCGCAAAAGCTCAATGCATGTTTTGGCAAGCGGCCTTGGTTTGTGGTGTCCCCATGGCTCAGCGCTTTCGATCGTCATTTGTAGAACCACCATATGGTGTGCCGTGCACCCATGACGGCATACCGGGCCGAGCTTAGCACAGCCGAAAATGCCTCCCGATAGTCAGCTATTGTCGGGTCCGTAGGCCGCTAACAACAAACCGCGTTGTGGAATGCTCAAGGCCCGCAATTCGAGGCAGCCTGTTGCGCCTGAGGTAAGCTCGCATCGCTTCAGTGGCTTAAAGCGCCCGCGCCGGGCCCGGACCGAGATTGGTCACGATGGTCCGGTCCCCGATCGCAGCCATTTTGTTGACCACCAGAACGCGCTATGGTGGCGAATACTTCAATGCGTTTCCCGACCGCGCCACCCATCCGCCAGAGGCTGAGATGACCCGGACGCTCGTTGCCACCCTTGCATTCACCGCCGCCTCGATCGCTGGAACGATGCTCGTCGGCGCACCGGCGCAGGCATGCATCTCCTGCGCCTATGTTCCTGAAACCGCGCGCAGCGCGCCCGCGCCGGCTGAGACGCGATCCTATTCAAAGTCCCGCTCCTTCCGCGCGGCGGATGAGCGGCGCGCCCGCAACTCCGGCAATCGCAAGGCGAAGAACGAAACTGCGCGCCGCAAGGTCGAGACCGCAAAGAACGCGCCCGCCGAGAAACCCTCCGGGAATACAGCGGCTGAAGCGCCCGCGGAACAGAATGAGCATTCGAGCTTCGCTGCTGTGGTACCATCGCCCATCGAGACGGCGGCGGTTCCCGCGGCCACCGAACCGGGCTCGGCGACGGAGCACTCCACCATCGCAACCGCTGAAGCGCATGAGGTGCCTCACGACACGACGACCACCGCCGCCGTCGCGGACAATGCAGCCGCCGGGGGCAGTGCCGAAGGGGCAAAATCAGAGGCAGCACCAGCTGCCGGCAGCAATGTCGGCTGTAAGAAGTTTTTCCCTTCCGTCGGAATGACGCTGTCCGTCACGTGCGAGTAAGGGCAGTCGCTGGTCTCGAACTCTTGCGCTAATGGCGAAGGGAGAAGTTTGTACCGCGCACTACGACTGCACGCGCAAAATCCGTTGCACGCATTCGCCCACCGCCTCCTGCCAGGGCGGTAGCCGCAAGCCATAGGCACGCTCCAGCTTGCTACAGTCGAGCCGCGAATTGGCGGGGCGCTGTGCAGGCGTCGGATAATCGGTGCTGACGATCGGCTCGACCTCGGCAACAGGCCCGCCGAGTTGGGCGGAGCGCCGGAAAACCTCTTCGGCAAATCCGTGCCACGTCGTCGAGCCCGCGTTCGCGGCGTGAAAGACGCCCCACTCGGCGGACGCCTCCCCATTCGAAGTACGTCGCGCCAGCTCGAGAATGACGTCGACGAGATGCGGCGCGTAGGTAGGGCTGCCGCGCTGATCGGCGACGACGCGCAGGTGGGACCGCTCTGCCGCCTGCGTGAGCATCGTCTTCACGAAGTTGCGGCCGCCCGGGCTGAAGATCCACGAAGTGCGCAGGATGATGTGCTTGGGATTTGCAGCGCGCACCGCTTCCTCGCCTTCGAGCTTCGAGCGTCCGAATACGGTGACGGGGGAGGGCGGGTCTTCCTCCACGTAGGGTGTCGGCTTGCTGCCGTCGAAAACATAGTCGGACGACAGGTGGATGATCGGAATGTTGCGGCGCGCAGCCGCCTCTGCGAGCAGACGGGCGCCGTCACGATTGAGCGCGAAGGCGCGCTCTACCTCCCTTTCGGCCTCGTCCACTGCAGTGTAGGCCGCCGAATTGATGACGACGGTCGGCGAGATGCTGGAAAGAGCACGCTCGATCGATCGCGCTTCGCAGATGTCGAGTGCCGCGCGCCCCACGGCGCAAGCGGTAACATCGGGACAGCCAGGCGCAGTTTCTACCAGAGCGCGGGCCACTTGACCCTGCCAGCCGGCAATCAGTAGTCGCATGCGCGCACTCCCTGATGTGCTAATCCCGATTGGTGGCGAGGCTCGTTTCTCCGGCCCCGCGACCGCGGCGGTTGACCTGCCAGATCAGCGAGCCGTCCTCCGCCGAAAGCGCGAACACGTGCCCCATAGAGGCGGCGATCACAGTATCGTCGATGAGCCGGACGGAGACGGGCTGCCCCTCGCATGGAAGCCCGGCGGGAAGCTCGCTCAGCGCGCGTTCCCACGCGATGCGCCCCGTCGAGACCTCGATCAGGAGAACAATTCCCGCATGACCCACCGCCACCCGCGCGGTGGACCGCTCCGATGACGTACGTCTCAGCTCAGGCAAGCTCGTCGTCCTTCTGCGCAAGGAACAGCAAGACGATACCGATGCAGCCGATGAAGCGGAACGCCGCCTGCTGCCCGTTCCAGGTCTCCGACTGCCACATCTGGAACCATTCCCCCCCGATGGTGAGGAAACCGAAGAACCATACCGCGAAGGCGAGCGTTAGGCCCGCAACCGCGATGCCCTTGGCCCCGTTGAAGCGGCGCGCAGCCTCGTCCCGCGTCTGCCAAAGCCGCCGTGCTCCGACAATGCACAGTAGCCCTGCGAGCAGCTCCGCAATGATGATGAGGGCATAGGCGATATGGTGCGCGGCAGGTGAGGTGACAGCGCGCCAAGTTAGGGTCGAGGTCGGAAAAACGGTGTCCATCGACATGACATGCTGAACGAAAGCGTAATTCGTCCCGTAGTCCACGATGTTGTCGAGCCCGACGAGCAGCGAGAATAGGCCGATCATGAGGACGAGCAAAACCTTGGCGGTGCGAATAACCATAGCGGCCCTCACGATTCGAGGCCGCGATTATGCGGCCCTGGCTAGCTGACGCCAACTCCGCTACTGAAGGCGCGAGAACAACAGGTAAACCGCGCGAGGAATAGACCCGCGATATGGCTAGCAGCGACAAATCCGCCCCGGTACAGGGGCTCAAGGCGGCAATTGTGCCGGTGACTCCATTTCAGCAAAACTGCACCTTGCTCTGGAATCCCGAGACGATGCGCGGCGCTATCGTCGACCCGGGCGGTGATCTCGACCGCATCGAGGCCGCGATCGCCGAGGTCGGCATGAAGCCCGACAAGATCCTGCTCACCCACGGCCACATCGATCACGCTGGCGGTGCAGACGAGCTGCGCGAGCGGCTTGGCGGAATTCCCATCGAGGGCCCCCACGAGGCCGAGCGTCCGCTGCTCGACAACCTCGACAAGCAGGGCGAAGCCTATGGCATCGAGGCGCGGACAGTGACGCCCGACCGTTGGCTTGCCGACGGAGATACGGTGGAAGTGGCGGGCCACACGTTCGACGTGCTGCACTGCCCGGGGCATTCGCCCGGCTCGGTTGTGCTGGTCAACCGTCCTCAACAGTTTGCGATGATGGGCGACGTCCTCTTTCAGGGCTCCATCGGCCGCACCGATCTGCCGATGGGCAGTCACGAGGCGCTGATGAATTCGATCCGCACCAAGGTAATGGCGCTGCCGGATGAGTTCGCGTTCATCTGCGGACACGGTCCGACGAGCACCATCGGCCAAGAGCGGCGCACCAACCCGTTCATCGTTGGCGACGCGGCGTAGCGAATGCGCCTGTTATGCGGAGCGGGAGCCTGCTGGTCGAGAGCCGCATCGCTCCGCATCAACGCGCGAAGTCGGGGAGCATGTAGCTCGGTCCGAGCGCGCCCCGATGCAAGGAGGTGCAGAAGTTCGCGTAGCGAGGGCGGGCCTTAGAAGCCCCACTCCCAATGCAGGCAGCCGGCGATGCCGCACTCGGCCTGAAGCGTACCGACGCCGATCGGGTTGGCGTTGTCGATTTGGGCCCAGACATCGACCGTGTTGACCCGCAGCGTCTCCGAGCAGCTCGTTTTGCAGTAGACCCACGTGCCACGCGGCAGGCGCACCTGATAACCGACGTCGGTCGCCCGGTATGGGGCGCGGATTGCGCCGTTGCCGTCATGGCTATAGGCGGTGACGTAGCCGAGAATCTTGCTGACGGCACGCGGCCCGGCGGCAGCCGGCACCGCCGCCATGGCGAGCGCCGCGATGGCCAGCATAAGTGCGGCGGCGGGCGAATAGCGGTTCATGTTCTTCTCCGGCTCACTTGGCCCAAGGCGCTCATAAGGCGCAAATTCCAGCGACGCACGTTATCATGATCGGGCGGCCTCCACCGGCAGGAGCCGGCCTCCCGCCAACACTCGGCCGGCGACTGTGGCCCGCGCGCACCGGGCAGGCGATGGAATTGCCCCTCTCAGCCGTTGCGCGCGAAGTTGATGCTGACGCCCTGGAGCGCGGAGCCCTGCGTCGACAGCGATACCGACTGCGTCGCGCCACCCAGCGACACGGAAAGCACACCCTTCAGCGCGCCCCCCCCGATGTTGAGACGCAGCTTCTGCTCGTCCGCGCTGCCGGTGATGGTGCCGGTCTGATTGTAGTTGCGCTCTTCCCACGTGCCGGTGACACGGCCGCCCGCGTACTTCAGCACCGAGCGCAGCTCCACCTTGGTGGAAGGGTTGGCGCAAATGATGTTGAGCTTCAGCTCCGTAGCGCCGGAGCCCGAATAATAGCCTTTGCAGGTAAGCTTCTCGCTCTTGCCGCCTTCGAGGCGCGCCGTGCCCTTTCCGCTCCAGGTGCCGACCAGGGAGGTGAACGGACTACCTGCCACAGCGGGCACACCCGCCATCGACAGGGCGATTGCACCTGCGGTCAGAACCTTGGCACTGCCCCACAACAAGCTCACAACACACCTCCAAAATGTTCCGCCGATCCCACCAAGGGTGCCGCTGAACCGCAGTTTTCAGCAGCGGGCCACGCGCGCACGTGCTGACACCGAGGTTATCGGCGTGTGTCAAAATAGTACAGTTATCGTTAAATAAGTGTCTAGGGCGTGCATCGGCAACCCCGCAGGGTCTCCAACACACAACTATTCCCTGTGAGAGATAGCTGTCCCGGCAGCGTGCTCGAACCTGGGGGAGCCGCGCGGCAAGAGGCGGAAATTTCAGCTGTCCCAGCCGGAATTGGAATCGGCCGCATGGCGCGCACTTTCGCGGCGATGTCGCTTGCTTCGCGGCTGCTGCTGGCTATATTGCGCCGCTTCCGCTGGAGGGGTGGCCGAGTGGTTGAAGGCGCACGCCTGGAACGCGTGTAGGCGGGTAACCGTCTCGTGGGTTCGAATCCCACCCCCTCCGCCATTGACGCCCCGCCGCCATGAGCCGGCCGGCGCCTTGAATCTGGAAACCTTTGGCCACTCGCGGCATCCATTATGGATGACGATGGAGGAGTGGCATGCCCAGAGCACCAAATCGCGCGGCCCAACCCGAGGCAGATCTATGCGAAAGCGCGCTGGTGCGCGCCGCGCAGGGACGCCAGCCGGAAGCGATCAGGACGATCATCAGGCGTTACAATCAGCGGCTCTATCGGCTCGCACGCGCGATCGTGCGCAATGACGCGGATGCGGAGGATGTTTTGCAGGAGGCCTACTTGCAGGCCTTCTCGGCGATCGGCGGCTTTCGTGGCGAGTCGACGCTCGCGACCTGGCTGTCGCGCATTACTATCAACGAGGCGCTGGGCCGGCTGCGGCGGCAGCGGCGACGCACAAAGCTGAGCGAAGACCTCGCTAAGCCGGAGCAGGCATGCGTCATCCCCTTTCCCCTCACCGTATCTACGGACGATCCGGAGCGCACAATGGCCCAGCGGCAAATTCTCCAGATGGTCGAGCAAGCGAGCGACAATCTGCCGGAGGTTTACCGAGTGGTGTTTGTCGCGCGCGTCATTGAGGGGCTTAGCGTCGAGGAAACCGCCGAGGCGCTTGACGTGCTACCTGTAACCGTCAAGACGCGCCTGCACCGGGCGCGCGCGCTCGTCAGGCAGGATCTCGAAACACAAATCGGTCCGCTTCTGCTGGAGGCATTTCCCTTTGCCGGCAGGCGCTGTGACCGGCTCACGGAAACCGTCATGGCGAAGTTGGGTTTCGGGGAACCTCGCTGAATTTGCGGCATCCAATTCTCCGTCAACTCGGACAGGACCCGGCGAGCACGCCGGGACGATGGAGAAAACAATGAAAACGTACAAAGTTATCGGTGCAGGCCTCGTTCTGCTGCTCGGCGCAACTTTCGGTGTGCTGGCTGATGACAAGCCGACCGATCCGCAGATCGCGCATATCGCCTACACCGCTGGTGTCATCGACATCGACACCGCAAAGCTCGCGCTGTCGAAGTCCAAGAACAAGGCGGTGGTGAGCTTTGCCCACTCGATGGTCAACGATCATAAGGCGGTGAACGATCAGGCGCTCGCGCTGGTCAAGAAACTCGGCGTCACCCCCGAGGACAACGCGACCAGCCAGTCGCTGGTCAAGGACGCCGATAAAAAGCGCGCCGAGCTCGCGAAGCTCGATGGCAACGCGTTCGACAGGGCCTACGTCGAAAACGAAATCGCCTACCACAAGCAAGTCAACGGCGCGCTGAAGGACCTCTTGATCCCTTCGGCACAGAATGCGGAGCTCAAGAGTTTTCTTCAGACCGGTCTGAAGCTTTTCCAGGGGCACGAACAGCATGCCGAACATGTGGCCGCGGCACAGAAATGACGACGCTCAATCTTGACCGGCGGCAGCTTCTGCTTGGCGCCGTGGCGGCCGCTTTTGCCCCAAGCACGCGTGCAAAGGCACATAACGGCACCGTCCATGTCACCATCGAGAACCTGACCTTCGTCCCGGCTGAAATCGAGGCGAAGGTCGGGAACACGATCGAGTGGGTGAACAAGGACCCAATCGCCCATACCGCCACAGTAAACGGCGGCTGGGAGGTGATGATCCCGCCGGGTGCCACGGCGACGAGAGTGGTGCAGGCCGGTGACGGCGTGGAATACTATTGCCGGTTCCATCCCAACATGACGGGACGGATCGTCATCCACGCTTAGGGGCGGCGATATGGATAGGGGCGGCCTCCTCCGAGGCCGCCTCCTCACCAACACGTTCCTTGAGCCCAGGTGAGCACGCGCGGCAGAAAAATCTGAATTCGGGCGCAAGGATCGGAGTGCGGTGCAGCGGTCGTACCCCTATCTTGCTGGAGTGAGCCGCGAAGGAAGATAGCCGGATGGTCCGCGACCTCAAAAGATCATCGCTGAAGCGCATGGCGGCCGTGCGCTCGGACGCCACCTATTGGAACGCCGTCAGGAGCCGCGACCGCAGGTTTGACGGCGAATTTTACTACTCCGTGGCGACGACGGGCGTTTACTGCCGGCCTTCGTGCGCTGCGCGCCTCGCCAAGCGCGAGAACGTGAAATTCCACGCCTCCTGCGAAGCCGCCGAGGCCGCGGGCTTCCGGCCATGCAAGCGCTGCAAGCCGAATGAGGCATCGTTGCACGCTCGTTACGCGGCAAAGGTGGCGGAGGCGTGCCGTCTGATCGAAGAGGCCGAAGATCCGCCGAAGCTCGAGGAGCTTGCGCGCGTGACGGGTCTGAGCGCGTTCCATTTCCATCGCGTATTCAAAGAGATCGCGGGGGTGACACCCAAAGGTTACGCGGTCGCGCACCGAAGGAAGCGAGTGATGGAAAGCCTGGCCAGGAGCACCACCGTCACCGAGGCGATCCACGGAGCGGGCTACAATTCCAGCGGCCGCTTCTACGCCGACGCAACTGACGCGCTGGGAATGAAACCATCCGAATTCCGCAACGGCGGCGCCAACGCCGAGATGAGGTTTGCCGTCGGTAAGTGCTCGCTCGGCGCGATCCTCGTTGCCGCGAGCGAGAAAGGTATCGCGGCGATCTTGCTCGGCGATGATGCCGAAACCCTCGTGCACAACCTCGAAGATCGCTTTCCGCAGGCAAAGCTCATCGGCGGAGATCGCGATTTTGAAGACACGATGGCGAAGGTTGTCGGTCTCGTTGAGGCGCCGGAAACGGGAATTGATCTTCCTCTGGACGTCCGCGGCACCGCCTTTCAGCACCGTGTGTGGGAAGCGCTTCGGCAGATTCCCGCTGGGACCACGGCAACCTATACCGAGATCGCGCAACGTATCGGTATGCCGAGGGCTGTGCGCGCCGTGGCCGCCGCCTGTGCCGCCAACAAGATCGCCATCGCCATTCCGTGCCATCGCGTAGTGCGCAACGACGGCTCCCTCTCCGGCTATCGCTGGGGCATAGACCGCAAGCGTACGTTGATCGCGCGGGAGGCGAAACGATGAGCGCAGCAACCTGTCAGGCACACGAAGGCACTGCGCCGGCCACTTAGCCCACTGAAAATGTCCGTTCGATGCCTATGGCTTCGAGGAAAGTTGGGTCGTGACTGACCCTCGTCCCATTCCGGCCGAGCACACCGACGCTGCCCGACCGCACGACCGTTCCGGCAGCCGGGTCGGCATCGCCCGCGATGATGTGCAGGAGGGTCGACTTGCCGGAGCCATTCCGGCCGACGAAGCCGAGGCGTTCAGTACCGACCGAGAGGGTGAGATTGCTGAAGAGTGTTTGGCGCTCAGGCGTGGCAGCCGAAACGGAATCGAGCGTGATGAATGAGGGCATGCGTATCCGCGGGATCGAATGACAGGATGGGTTTTGTTCCATTCATTCGGCCGCGTATGACACTCTCCTTCTATTCCGCCGCTGATGAAGGTAATCATCGGCCCGTCCGCAACGGGGGCCGCGCGACGGCGACGGGCGATCGTCCGCTGCCGATGCGCAACACCGACATGCGACGTACGTCGCCGAGAAATAGACTAGGACCGAGCATGCGCATTCTCGTCACCGGTGCAGACGGCTTCCTTGGCAGATATCTCATTGCCGGTCTCGCAGGCCATGAAGTGATCTGTGCGTCTCGCCGGCCAATGGAGAATGTCGAATGGCGCGCCCTGGGTGATCTTTCCGGTGACGTTGACTGGAAGGCCCTGCTCGAGGGTGTGGACGCTGTCGTGCACCTCGCGAACATCGCGCACCAGCAGGCAAGCGATGATGATATCGAGCGCGTCAATCACCGGCAGACGGCGGCGCTATGCGCGGCGGCCAGCGCAGCCGGCGTGCGCCAGGTTGTCTATGTGTCTTCGATTTATGCCCAGTCGGGACACACCGCGCCACGCATGCTCACCGAGGCCGATGCGCCGCAGCCCCTGAGCGCCTACGGCAGGTCGAAGCTCGCGGCCGAGCAGGCTGTGGCGGCGAGCGGGGTGCCTTTTACGATCCTGCGGCCGGTGCTCGTCGTGGGAAAGGGGGCAAAGGCGAACGCCGCAATGCTCGAAAAGCTGGCGCGTCTACCGCTTCCATTGCCACTTGGGACGATCACCGCAAAGCGCGCTTTCCTCTCCGCTGAGAATTTTGCAACAGGTGTTGCGGCCGTGCTTGGCAATCCGCACGCGTTGGGCGAGACCTTTATCATCGCGGACCGGGAGCCATGCACTGTCGGGGATGTCGTTGCGCGGATGCGCGCAGAGGAAGGCAGGCGCGCGAATATCTTCGCACTGCCGGGGCTCGAATCCGCATTGCGCCTTATCGGTGCAGGTGGCATCTGGGAAAAGATCGGCACGCCATTTCTAGCGAGCCCGCAAAAGCTCATCACGCTCGGCTGGTCGCCCTCGCGCTAGCACCTCGCAGTATCGCGCTCGGCACTATGGCGCATAAAAAAAGCGAGGCCACAGGATAGAGGCCTCGCGTCGAACCGCGTGAATACGAGCTTAGAAGCCGAGATAGAGTCCGAAGCCGCGACGGCGGTAATACGGATAGCCCCAACCGCCGCCGTAATAGGGCCGATAATAGTAAGGACGATACCCATAGTGACGATGGCGGTAGTGCCGGTGGCCATAGTAGCGATGGCGATGATGGCCCCAGCCACGGTAGCCTCGCCGACGGTAGCGGACTTCTTCGGTAAGACCGGTAGCGGAGCCAGTGACATCTGCGCGCGACACCGAGGGAAGCGCGGACGCGCTTGACGTGGGCATCGCTATGTAGAGAAGGCCCGCTAAGGCCGAAGCAAGGAAAGCGGTCGTTCTAAGACGCATCGCATTCACTCCTGTGAGTTGTTCTGCGCACCTTTGCGATGGGATGTCATTCAACCCGAAAGTGAGCGAGAAAGTTCCCCGATGTGGAGCAATAGGAACCCGTGTCGCAAAGACGGCGACAGTCTGAGATTGATCCCATCAGCGAGAAAATCAAGGGTGATCGTTTCGCCACGGATCGTGTTCGTCTCGCCACGCATCACGATGCTGCGTTCTCAATCGGCGTTGCACTGCGCTGCTGCTTACGGCGCTGGCGCCATTCCTCTAACCGCTGCATGACGACGAAGACCGACGGCACGAACACGACCGTCAGCAGCGTCGAGCCGAGCATGCCGGTGAGAACGGCAATGCCAATCGACTTCTGCGCATTGGCACCCGCACCGTTTGCAAGCACCAGTGGCACCACGCCCAGAATAAAAGCAAAGGATGTCATGAGGATCGGACGAAAACGCGAACGTGCCGCCTCCGTCGCGGCCTCGAGCAGATCTTTCCCCTCGTGGCGCAGCTCCCGCGCAAACTCGACAATGAGGATCGCGTTCTTGCTGGAAAGCGCAATGAGCAGAATGAGGCCAATCTGCGTGTAGAGGTTGTTCGCGACACCCAATGCGAGCAATGCGCCCGCCGTGCCGAGGAGCGCCAGCGGCACCGAAACGATCACCGTTACAGGCGCAATCCAGCTTTCATATTGGCCCGCAAGAACAAGGTAGACCAGCAGCAGGCTCAGCCCGTAGATCAGATAGATCTGATTGCCGACCTCCTTCTCCTGGTAGGACATCGCGGTCCACTCATAGCCCGCGCCCTTCGGCAGGGTTTCGGCCGCAATCTGCTCCAAGAGGTCCATACCCTGGCCAGAGCTGAATCCCTGCGCCGTGTTGGTGACGACGGTGGCCGCTGGATAGAGGTTATAGAGGCTGATGACGGACGGGCCGGCCACTGTCGTGATCTTCGCGAGCGTTCCGAGCGGCACCATATGGCCGGCGTTGTTGCGCACCTGGAGATTTTGCAAGCTTTCCGGATTGATGCGCGCCGAGGCGTCGGCCTGCACGTAGATCTGGAACACGCGGCCGAACTTGTTGAACTGGCCGATGTAGCTCGACCCGATGTAGGTAGAGAGCGTATCGAGGGCATTGCCCAGCGGCACGCCGAGCGTTTCCGCCTTCACACGGTCGATCTCGACGTTGATCTGTGGCGCGTCCGCAAGGAACACGTTCGTTGCCGATTGGATCATCGACTGGTCGCTCGCGCGCCTTGCAATTGCCTGCGCGAGACGTTGCAGCTTTGCATAGTCGAATGAGCCGTCGCGCAGCTCCACCTTCATGGTCGCGCCGGAGACGTTGCCGATGCCCTGAATGGCGGGCGGCGGAATGACGAGCGCAGTTCCGTCGGGAATGTCCGCCACGCGCGCCGAAAACGCCTTATAGAGACTGAGCAGATCCTCGCCCTTGCCGCGCTCGCCCCAGTCTTTCAGCACGACATAGGCCACGCCCGCGTTGGAAAGACTTGCGCTGTCGTTCAGCGCCGCGATGCCGCCGATGGACACAACCCGCTCCACGCCGGGCTGCTTGCGCAGGCGCTCGCTCACATCATCCATTGCGCGCGTCGTGCGCTCGAGCGACGAGCCCTCCGGCAACTGAACGACGGCGATGAAATAGCCCTGGTCCTCGATGGGCAGGAAGCCGGTAGGAACGCGGCTCAAGGCCCAGACCGCGAGGGCAACGAGGGCCGCAACGATCAATGCCATCACGTTGCTATGGCGCACCATGCGCCGAATGAGGCCCGTATAGGCGTTTTCGAGCTTGCCGTAGACGTAGTTGAAGCCGCGCGCGAGCACGTTGCGTTGCTCGGGCGGCGTGACAGGCCGCAGCCAAAGTGCGCACTGCGTCGGCTTCAGCGTCATGGCGTTGATGGCCGAGATGAGCGCCGTCGCGGCAATGACCAGAGCGAACTGGCGATACATCTGGCCCGAAAGACCCGGCAGGAACGCTGCAGGAATAAACACCGCCATCAGCACGAGCGTGATGCCGATGATCGGCCCCAGCAACTCGTCCATGGCTTTCACCGCCGCATCGTGAGGCGTGAGGCCGTGCTCGATGTGCTTGGCCGCGCCCTCCACCACGATGATCGCGTCGTCCACGACGATGCCGATGGCCAGAATGATGGCAAAGAGGGTTGAGAGGTTGACCGAAAACCCGAGCAGCGCCATCGCGGCAAAGGCGCCGATGATGGTCACGGGCACCGTCGTTGCAGGCACGAGGGTCGCGCGCCAATCCTGCAGGAACACCAGGATCACGATGAGCACGAGGAGTGCCGCCTCGATGAGCGTGTGGTAAACATCGTTGACGGCCGAGGCGACGAACTTCGTCGTATCGAAGGGCACGACCCAGGTCATGCCTTCGGGGAAGGCCTTCTCGAGCTCGCGCATCCGCTCCTCGACGCGCTTGGCGACATCAAGCGCGTTCGCGTCCGGGAGCTGATAGATGGCGATGCCGGCGGAAGGATTGCCATCGAGCTTGAAGGTCTGGCCATAGGCCTGCGCGCCAAGCTCGACTGACGCCACGTCCTTCAGCCGCGTGATGCGTCCGCCCTTATCGGTCTTGACGATGATGTTTTCGAACTCTGAGACATCGTCGAGCTTGCCGTGGACGTTGATGGAATACTGGAACGCCTGGCCCTGCGGCACGGGCGGAAGACCCACTTGTCCCGCGCTCGTTGAGCGGCTCTGCAGGTTCACCGCATCGATCACGTCCTTCGGGACGAGCCCCCGTGCCTGCAGCTTCTGCGGATCGAGCCAAATGCGGATGGCGTATTGCCCGGCACCGAAGACTGAGACGCTGCCGACGCCGTCGATGCGGGCTATCTCGTCGATGAGATTTATGGTGGCGTAATTTGAAAGGAAAAGGCTGTCGTAGCGTCCATCGGGCGACGTGAGCGCCACGATCTCGAGGATGGAGGTCGATTTCTTGTTGGTCTGTACGCCCTGTTTTTGCACCGCATCCGGCAGCGACGCGAGGGCGCTCGACACTCGATTCTGCACCAGGATCTGCGCTTTGTCGCCGTCGGTGCCGATCTTGAACGTAACCGTGAGCGTGTATTGGCCGTCGCTGGTCGACAGCGACGACATATAGATCATGCCTTCGACGCCGTTCACCCGCTGCTCGATCGGCAGCGCCACCTCGCGTGTGACGGTTGCGGCGCTCGCGCCGGGATAGCGTGCCGTCACGACCACAGTCGGTGGCACGACATCCGGGTATTGCGCCACAGGCAGGCGCGCCAGCGCTACAAGACCAAGGATCACAATCAGTACTGCGATCACATTGGCGAGGACAGGGCGGTCGATAAAGAATTTGGCGATCATTGCCCGCTCTTGCCCTCAGAAGTGCTCTTCGTTTTCGGAGCCTTATCGCCGCCGTCGCGTGGCGTGCCCTCCTTCTTGATAGGCAGATTGCTTCTGGCGTTGTCCGGTGCGCCTTCGGGCGCCCTTTGGCCCTCGTCGCTTGGCGCATGTTTCCCGCCCGTTCCGGGGTTCCATGCGCCATCGTTAGCCGGCGCAGTATCGGCCGAAGTTGTTTCGACGGGCACGACCGTATTGCCCGGCAGGGCACGCATGAGGCCGCCGACGACGACGCGATCTTCCGGCTTCACGCCGCTTTTGATGATCCGAAGGCCGCCGTCTACCGTTTCGCCGACCTCGACGACCCGTTGCTCCACGACGTTCTTGTCATTGACAATCAGGACGTAGCGGCCCTCCTGGCTGGTGCCGAGCGCAATGTCCGGTACCAGCAGGGAAGCAACGCTCTTCTGCTTCGGGATGCGCACGCGCACGAACATGCCGGGCGTGAGCACAAGGTCTTCATTGTCGAAAATGGCCCGCGCGGCGAGGGTGCCTGTTGAGGCGTCGACTTCGGGCGCCACGTAGTTGAGCGTACCGGTATGCGGGTAGCCCGTCTCCGTTTGCAGGCCAATCCCAACCGGAATCGGGCCAAGGTCTTCCAGCTTCACGCCTGCCTCTCGCAGTTGCTCACGCACCTGCAGGACTTGCTGTTCATCGACGTTGAAGTTCACGTAAATCGGCTTTTGCTGGACGATCGTGGCGAGTTTCGTCGGCTCACCCGCGCCGACCATCGCGCCCGGATCGACGTAGCGGGCCGAGACGGTACCGTCGAATGGAGCGACGATGGTCGTATATTCGAGGTTGCGCTTCGCCTGATTGACCTGCCCCTTCGCCTGCAAGAGCGCCGCCGAGGTTGAATCTCGCTTCGCAAGCGATTCATCCACCTGCGCCACCGAGACAGCGGAAGTTTTGACGAGATCCCGCTTGCGCTTGAGGTCGGCGTCCGCCTGTTGGAGCAACGCCTGCTGTTGGCTGACGGTCGCCTCGGCGATTTGTAGGGCGATCTCGTAGTCTTCCTTGTCGATCTGGAAGAGCAGTGCGCCCTTTTTGACCTGATCGCCGTCCTTGTAGCCGACCTTCTCCAGGAAGCCTTGGACGCGGGCGACGAGGTCCACACGGTTGTAGGCAACCGTGTTGCCCGTGACCGCCATGTAGAGGGTGACGTTGCGTTGTACGGGATTGGCCACCGTAACTTCGGCCGGAGGCGGGGGCTGATAGGTATTGTGATCGCCGCAGCCGCCCATCTGAAGCGCAACGGTCACGATGCCAAGCCACGGAAAAACTCTGTGAAATTCGGGCATTGCGTGGAACCTGGTCCCCCTGAAGCACGGCTGTTCTGCGGCGGACACTAGGTGATTGAAATTAATAATTGCTCGATTGCAGCTAAATGGGGCGTGCGTCGCCCAGCTGAATCTCTGTTCTACGCGCCGGGAGTAATTGCACGGCTGCGAGCTAGCGATTAGCGTGCGCTCCTCTTCAAAATTCGAAGGCCGGGGGAATGTTTTCAAGCCAACTCGATAGGGCGCGGCATCCGCTTCCGTCCCGCACGCGCGGCTTTGTGCTCGGGACGATACTGATGATCGCGGCTGCGGCGGCACTCATCAGTCCGCGGACAGCAGCTTTCACATTCTGGGTCGCGGCCGTCGGTTTCGCCGCGAGTGCGCTCTGGCGTCGTGACATAGATTGGAAAGAGCTTCGCCCGGGACCCGTAACGTTCGCCTGCGCGGCATTCTTTGGTTATGCGCTGCTCAGCGCCACATGGGCCGCGCACCCGTCCATCACGATCGAGAAGGCATGCCTGGGGATGGCCGCCGCGGCATCGGCGATCCTTATGATAGGGTTTCTCCGGCAGGAAACGCGCCCGAACCTCGTGCACATGGGAGAGGGCGTTGTTCTCGGCATGCTAGTGGGCATCGCCTTTCTTGCGGTCGAGGTGTTCGGCGATCAGCCGATCAAGCTGGCGGTCTATCGCGCACTGGAGTTACGGCCGGCAGATCTCAAGCCAGCGGATTTTTTCATCTGGAAAGATAATTACCTTCAGAGCATCTCGCCCGAGGATTTGACGCGCAACATGACCGATGCGGCGCTTTTCCTCTGGCCTGCCGTGATGGCTTCGCTGGGCGTTTGGTGGCGCTTCGGACGGGTGACGGCGCTCGTACTGGCAGGTTGCGCAGTTGCAACGATTATGGGCTCCAAGCACGCCTCATCCCAACTCGCGCTGCTGGTTGGCTTTGCAGCCTTCGCCCTGTCCTGCTTATCCCTACGCTGGGCATGGCGCACCACGATCGTGGCATGGTTCGGCATCTGCCTCGCCGTGATACCGCTCGTCTTCCTCGTCCATAATGCGCGCCTGCACGAGGCTGAATGGCTTTACCCGTCCGCCCGGCACCGAGTCATTATCTGGAATTACACTGCCGAAAAGACGCTCGAATCTCCATGGTATGGGATCGGCGCAAACCAGACCTACCTCCTTGGGCCGAGTCTCGAAACGCAGATACCAGATTTCAATAGTAATCCGCTCGCCCGGACGCTCTCGGTCCATGCCCACAACATGTATTTGCAGACGTGGTTCGAGCTGGGGCTGATCGGTGTTCTGCTATTGGCGGCGGCGGGATTCTTTATTCTCCGCGCGATCCGCGGGCTCGCGTCGAGTGTGCAACCCTATGGGTTGGCAACATTCGCATCGTGCGCGGCCATGGTATCGACGAGCTATGGCATGTGGCAGATTTGGCTCGTCACCTCGCTTGGGCTCACCGCCACGCTGTTCGCCCTGGGTGCGCAATGCCTTGAAGGCGATGCGCACCCGGAGCAAAACGATTAGAGCGCCGGGTAGTCAATGTACCCGTGCGCCTCGCCCGCATAGAACGTGTTGGGATCGGGCGGCGTCAGCGCCGCTCCTGACCGCAGACGCTCCACAAGATCCGGGTTCGAGATGAACGGACGCCCGAAGCAAATAAGGTCCGCCAGATTCTGTTCGCGCGCCTCGATGGCAAGCTCCAGCGTGTAGTTGTTGTTGGCCATATAGAGGCCGTTGAAGGCATGCCGCAGCTTCTGCAGGTCGAACCCGCCCGCAGGCTTCCGCTCTCCGCCCGTATCGCCTTCGATCACGTGGATATAGGAGAGATGGTACGGATTGATCTGCTCGATCAGCGACAGATAGACGGGCTCGGGATTTGAATCGCCGATGTCCGCGAACTTCGTGAGCGGCGAGAGCCGGATGCCCACACGGTCCCCGCCCCATACCTTCGTCACGGCCTCCACGACCTCGACGACGATGCGCGTGCGATTCTCGATCGAGCCGCCGTAGCGGTCCGTTCTCTTGTTCGTCTTGTCGGAAAGGAACTGCTGCAGAAGGTAGCCGTTGGCCGCGTGAATTTCGACGCCATCGAAGCCGGCTTCCATTGCGCATTTCGCGGCGTGTGCGTAGTCGGCGACGATGCCAGGAATCTCATCCGTCTCTAGCGCCCGCGGCGTCTCCAGCGGCTTGAAGCCATCGTAGGTGTAAGCCTGCTGGTTCTCTGCACGCACCGCGCTGGGCGCAACGGGAAGTGCACCGCCCGGCTGCAGATCGGGATGCGAGACGCGGCCCACATGCCAGAGCTGCAGATAGATGCGTCCGCCTTTGTCGTGCACGGCCTTGGTCGTCAGTTTCCAGCCTTCGACCTGCTCTGGAGACCAGATGCCGGGCGTGCGGATGTACCCCTTCCCTTGCGCGGTGATGTTCGTCGCCTCGGCAATGATAAGCCCGGCGGATGCGCGCTGCGCATAATAGGTCGCCTGCAACTCACCGGGGACGCCGGCGTCGTCGGCGCGGGAGCGGGTTAATGGCGCCATGACGATTCGGTTTGCGAGCCTGTAGGGTCCAAGCTGAACCGGATCGAACAGGTCCGAGTGTTCAGCTAAGACAGCAGCGCGCGATTGGGACATGTTGTTCTCCTTTAGATAACTGTCGAAGCATCTAGGAACCGGCCAGCGCTTCGACAAGCCTGGTGATGCGATCACCCGGTGCCTGAGGCATATCTGCAAGACTTAAGAGATGTGTTGTTACGCGCGCAAAAACAAAGAGGCCGCCCTGGGGGCGGCCTCCGTGAGACTTTGGCGGCGGGTTTGCGGCGGTTGTTGCGCCGCGCCGCTAATGCTCAGGCGTGCACCGGAGGCAAATCCGGCATGAACCCGAGCGACCGCGACATCGCCGTCCTCAAGATCCCACTCGACATCGGATCACCTCCTTTCAGCTGTTGAACGATGCTGCGAGGCTGCCACGGATTTTGCGATCTGCAAAGTTACGTTTTGGACATGAAGGTCATACGCGGCGCCAACAAATGCATTGCCCCTCAGCGCGGGTGAATGCGGCTGATCTTCGAGCCTTCCAGCGTCAGGTTATACATGAGCCCCTTCGGATCGAGCACGAATCCGATGACGGGGCTCGTGATCTTGTTCGTGTCGATCGAGCCTCCAACGCCGACAGTTATCACCGCGACCGAAGCATCAGCGCCGACTTTCCATCCCTTCGTGCGCCGGAATTGATCGAGCGCCTCCGGGGTCATGAACATGATGATGACGGAGCGTTCCTGCACGCCGAGCTGAAACCCGACGGAAGCGGAAACGCTGTTGAAATAATCGACGGTGCGGCCGCGGATACGCAGCGCGCCTTCGCCGTATTCACCGCCGATGCCGAATCCGGCCTTCACCACTGAAGGGAATACCAGGATGCCGACGGACTTGTGCGCGAGTTCCCGCGCGCCGCGCACGCTGTGGAAGAAGCGGTCGAGCGTAGCATCGACGCCGACATCGATGTCGTAGGCGGAGGCTGCCTCGGCGCGGGGGAGAGGCGCGGCTATGACGAGAGCGGCAACAGCCGCCCACATGAGATGGCGCAGCATTCGGATTGGCTTTCCTTTGTTATTCGCTCATGGCTGTTTGCGACCGCTTCGTGGCGAAAATAGCGCCGCTATTCACTAACGCAGCCCGGGTGCTGCACTCATTCCCCTGCTGCGCGCCGCGCAGCCAGCATATCGAACGTCCGTCCGAGGCCCGCTAACAGCGATCCGATCCCGAACAGCACGATGACGATGATCTCCAGGTAACTCTCGACCTTCTCCTTTTCCAGCATGTAGTCCGATATGTCGGCGTCGGAGTTCCTGTATTTGGCGAAGATGCCGTCGCGGCGCGTTTCAGTCGCGGCGATGACATCCTGCGGCGCCTGCATCTGCCGCAGCAGGGCCAGCTGATTTTCGAAAGCCTCGCGCAACTGAATTTGCGCGTTCTGCTGCGCAGTGAATGCGGCGAGCCGCCATTCGATCTGCCGCTTCATCGGCTCCAGATAAAAAAGCTGCATGGCCGTGGAGGCCAGCAGCAACAGGATGCCGAACAGCTCGCCGAGCTGATGGATCTTCAGACGCATTGTGCGCTCTTTTCCCCCATTGCCGGACCGGGGTGGAAGGCTGCGGCCCTGCCGCTAAACTAGCCAGAGGCGATGCACCCGTTAAGGGGCGACCGCAAGGCGGCGCGGAGCAAAAGGCGTCCTTGAGGCACCGCGGGCGACAGCCAGTGCCGCAGGCCCTTTCCCGCCGCCGCCGCATGCATTATGGGGGCGCAAACCGTTGCACCGGGGGCCGCGCGCGCATGATCCGTCTCGACAATATTAGCAAGCAGAACGGCCACCAGATCGTCTTCATCGAGGCATCCGCTGCGCTCAACCGCGGCGAGAAGATCGGCCTCGTCGGCCCCAACGGCGCGGGCAAGACGACGCTGTTCCGCATGATCGCGGGCCAGGAACCGCCCGACGAGGGCCAGGTCTCCACCGACCGGGGCATCACCATCGGCTATTTCAGCCAGGACGTGGGTGAGATGTCCGGCCGCAGCGCCGTGGCCGAAGTGATGGACGGAGCGGGGCCCGTCAGTGAGATCGCCGCAGAGCTGAAGGAGCTGGAGGCCGCCATGGCTGACCCGGACCGCGCCGATGAGATGGAGGAGATCATCGAGCGCTACGGCGAGGTGCAGGGGCGCTTCGAGGAGCTCGGCGGTTACGCCCTGGAGGGCCGCGCCCGCGAGGTGCTCGCCGGGCTGTCATTCACGCAGGAGATGATGGACGGCGATGTCGGCGCGCTGTCGGGCGGCTGGAAGATGCGCGTGGCGCTCGCCCGCATCCTGCTCATGCGCCCCGATGCGATGCTGCTCGACGAGCCCTCGAACCACCTCGATCTCGAAAGCCTCATCTGGCTTGAGGAATTTCTGCAGGGCTACGAGGGCATGCTGCTCATGACCTCGCACGACCGCGAGTTCATGAATCGCATCGTGAAGAAGATCGTCGAGATCGACGGCGGATCGCTGACGACCTACTCCGGCAACCACGAGTTCTACGAGCAGCAGCGCGCGCTGAGCGAGAAGCAGCAGCAGGCGCAGTTCGAGCGTCAGCAGGCGATGCTGGCGAAGGAGCTGAAATTCATCGAGCGCTTCAAGGCGCGAGCGTCCCACGCGGCGCAGGTGCAAAGCCGCGTAAAGCAGATCGCGAAGATCGAGCGCGTTGAGCCGCCGAAGCGGCGCCAGAGCGTGAAGTTCGAGTTCGCGGCAGCGCCTCGCTCCGGCGAGGATGTCGTCACCCTCAAAGGCGTCGATAAGCGCTATGGTGCGCTGACGATCTACGAAGGTTTGGACTTCCATGTGCGTCGGCGTGAGCGCTGGTGCGTGCTCGGCGTGAACGGCGCGGGCAAATCGACGCTTTTGAAGCTGGTCGCGGGATCATCCGAGCCCGACGCGGGGATAGTGAACATCGGCGCGAGTGTGAAAATGGGCTACTTCGCCCAGCACGCGATGGATCTGCTCGACGGCGAGCGCACCGTGTTCGAGGAGCTGGAATACGCGTTTCCCCAGGCAGGCACTGGATCGCTGCGCACGCTCGCCGGCTGCTTCGGCTTTTCCGGCGACGATGTCGAGAAGCCCTGCCGCGTTCTGTCGGGCGGCGAGAAAGCGCGCCTCGTGATGGCGAAGATGCTCTATGATCCGCCAAACTTCCTCGTGCTCGACGAGCCGACCAACCACCTCGACATGGTGACGAAGGAGATGCTGATCGAGGCGCTGGCGAACTACGAGGGTGCGATGCTGCTCGTCTCGCACGACCGGCGCTTCCTCGCCGCGCTCACCAATCGCGTCTTGGAGCTGACACCCGAAGGCCCGCACGTCTACGGCGGCGGCTATACGGAATACGTCGAGCGCACCGGTCAGGAAGCACCGGGCCTGCACCGTTAGGAAGATGGACGATGGCCGAAGGCAAGCAACGTATCGACTATCACAAGGATGGCAGCGTGAAAGCCCGCGGCTTCGAGAGGGATAGCCAGCTCGACGGCTATTGGGAATGGTTCCGCAAGGACGGTACCAAGATGCGCTCCGGTCACTTCGATATGGGCAAGCAGGTTGGCGAGTGGGTCACCTACGACGCTACCGGCAAGCCGCATAAGGTCACGCAGATGAAGTGATGCATCCTTGCCGCCGGTAGGCGGGCACGCTGGAGCTGACGCCCCAAGGCCGCATGCCGAGACGGAGACCCTATGACATTGAAGAACCGCACTTTCTCCCTGCTGGCAACGCCCCCCTTACTCCTCGCGCTTTTTGTGGCGCCGATAGCGCCATTGCGAGCCACGGCGGAGAAGCTGCCTGCCTTCGTCACCGTCGTCTCGCCGATCTTCGGGCAACTTGTCGCCTTCTCGCAGCCGTCGAATTTCGTGCTCGGCTTTGAGAACGTCGATGGCTCTAACTACATCCGCGAAGTCATCCCAAGCGGCGAGACGGTCGATAAGTGGACGCAGATGATAACCGTTACAGGCGCCAAGGAGCTGGCGCAGCAGCGCGAGGTCTATCCCGTGGCGGTCGCCAGCACTATTGCCAACGGCTACAAGAAATTCTGCCCGAAGTCGTTCGCCGCGATGGTCCTGCCGGCGCCAGATGTCATCGGTTTCAAATCGTTCGCCGCTGTCGTCGGCTGCGGTAACGTCACGGGCGATGGACCTGCGCGCAGCGAAGAAGCGCTGATCATCGCTATCAAGGGCGAGAGCGACTATTACACCATCCAATGGGCCGCCCGCGGCCCGGCATCCGAAGGGCCGCCGGTATTCGATAAGGCAGCCTGGGAAAAGCGCTTGGCTGACCTCGACCCGATACGTCTGTGCCGTATCGTGCCCGGTGAGAGCGCGCCTTATCCGAGCTGCGTAACGCGTTAGCTCGACAGAGACGGGCCGGTACATCCGCGGCGCTCAGCCCAGCAGCGAAGCCTTGATCCAACCCGGCCGACGCGGCGGCTCAGAGTCCGGCTCAGCCTCGATCCTGCCACTACCTTCGCCGCGCACCTCAGAAATCGCCAAAGCCGCCAGGCGCTTAGGGTCCCGCTCGCCGTCGTTGAGGGCGCGGATGATGGCGACCGCGATCGTTACCTGGAGGGCCTTATCGGAAACGCCGAGCTGCTTGTCAGCTGCCTCATAGGCTTCCGACATGATGCGCATAGTGCCATCGTCGTACAGCGGTTCGGCTTCTTCGCCCACGGCCGCGCTCTTTTCTTTTTGGCCGCGAACAGCGGCAACTCTCCTCCGCAACGATGAGCGCGGACGGCCAAGAAATACAAGCATACAATTGATGGCATGGCTTCCGTGCGGTCGCACAGCCTATGGCGGCGCGTGCGGCGCGAAACTCCGCTGCAATGCGATAATGACGGTGGCCGCAGAAGGCTGGCGCGGCTAGCGTTGCATCCCCAGTGCTTCCTGTCCGGTGCGCTCGACGTATTCCGTATAGCCGCCGCCGTAGGCATGCGGGCCAGCCGTTCAACGGGGCCCGAACAAAATGGCAGATGGCAATTGCATGTCGTCACGAACAAAGTGTCTGAGGCTCGACCGTTCCGGCCTATGAAGTTTCACGCCCCTTCTTGGCGACTGTCCGCGAGCCAGCTCGCCAGCTCAGCCCATGGGGCAATGTCCCAGTAGGACCGCGCGGCACCGGACGGAGAGGTGAGCACGAAAACTTCTGGCAGACCGTCGCGACGTGGTTGGCGCCCATACGCTAGGTCTTTCGTACTGTCCTCGCCTAATGCGAGCGCAGCAGCCTTCTTGCTCGTAAAGGCAATGGCCCGCGGCCGGAAGTGCGCCAGGTTTCCCTTGAAGTGCGCGAGATCGAACTCCTCGGATCGGATCTCGTCATCCATGCCCGCCCCGAGTTTCGATAAGTCCGTCAGCCCCATGCGAAGCCCGAGAAGCTCGCGAAACTCCTCTGGTCGGAAGCACCTCGGCGTCAAGCCGACCTCGTATAAAGTTGGCCAGAAGCGATTGCCGGGACCGGCATAATAGTGGCCGCGCTCTGCGGAAACCTTGCCGGCCGCCGTTCCGATGAAAATGACATTCAAGTCAGTGTCGAGAACGTCCGGCAGCCTATGGCCCGTCATCGTGGTGTCTCGCCCCTAATCGCCCTGCGACTCGCTATCGGCGTTAATGTACACCTCCCCGCCGAGTTCGCGGAACTTCTGGCTCATCTCGTCCATGCCGCCCTGCTGCTCGTTTAGCTTGGCCGCGTAGTCGCGCACCTGTTGCGTGATCTCCATCGAGCAGAACTTCGGCCCGCACATGGAGCAGAAGTGCGCCACCTTGTGGGCCTCCTTCGGCATGGTCTCGTCGTGATATGCGCGCGCGGTGTCGGGATCGAGCGACAGGTTGAACTGGTCCTCCCAGCGGAACTCGAAGCGCGCGCGGCTAAGCGCATCGTCGCGCAACTGCGCCGCCGGGTGACCCTTCGCGAGATCGGCGGCGTGGGCGGCGATCTTGTAGGTGATGACGCCGGTTTTCACGTCGTCGCGGTTGGGCAGGCCCAGGTGCTCTTTCGGTGTGACGTAGCAGAGCATCGCCGTGCCGAACCACCCGATCATCGCCGCACCGATGCCGCTCGTGATGTGGTCGTACCCCGGCGCGATATCGGTGACGAGCGGACCCAGGGTGTAAAACGGCGCCTCGCCGCATTCGGCGAGCTGCTTCGTCACGTTCACCTGCACCTTGTGCATCGGCACGTGGCCAGGGCCCTCGATCATCACCTGGCAGCCCTTCGCCCACGCGATCTTTGTGAGCTCGCCGAGCGTCTCCAACTCCGCGAACTGAGCCCGGTCGTTGGCGTCCGCGATCGAGCCGGGACGTAAGCCATCGCCCAGCGAGAACGACACGTCATAGCGGCGCATCAGATCGCAGATTTCATCGAAGCGCTCATAGAGGAAGCTCTCGCGGTGATGCGCGAGGCACCACTTCGCCATGATCGAGCCGCCGCGCGAGACGATACCCGTGACGCGGTTTGCAGTCAGCGGCACGTAGCGCAGGCGCACACCCGCGTGGATGGTGAAGTAGTCGACACCCTGCTCGCACTGCTCGATCAGCGTGTCCTTGTAGACTTCCCAATCGAGCTTGACGGGATCGCCGCCGACCTTCTCGAGCGCCTGATAGATCGGCACAGTGCCGATCGGCACGGGCGAATTGCGCAATATCCATTCGCGCGTGGTGTGAATGTTGCGCCCCGTCGAAAGGTCCATCACCGTGTCGGCGCCCCAGCGGATCGCCCACACCATCTTGTCGACCTCTTCCTCCACCGACGATGTGACGGCGGAGTTGCCGATGTTGGCGTTGATCTTCACGAGGAAGTTGCGGCCGATGATCATCGGCTCCAATTCGCCGTGGTTGATGTTGGCGGGGATGATGGCGCGCCCGCGCGCGATCTCATCGCGCACGAACTCCGGCGTGATGAATGGAGGAATGGCGGCGCCGAAGCTCTCGCCGTCCTTCAGCGCAGCTTGCGCACGCGCAAGCATCGCGGCGCGGCCCATGTTCTCGCGGTGAGCAACATACGCCATCTCGCGGGTGATGACGCCCGCGCGCGCAAACTCGAGCTGTGTGATCGGCGCTTCGCCAATGCCGCGCATCGGCTGCGGCTTATTGGGAAAGTCGCGAGCCGCGCGCGCGCCGGTGACGTTGCCGTTGTCCTCGGGCTTCACCTCGCGGCCGAGGTAGGCCTCGACGCCGCCGCGCTCTTTGATCCACGCCTCCCGATGCCGCGGCAGGCCATGTGCAACGTCGATGGCAGCGGCATCGTCGGTGTAAGGGCCGGACGGATCATAAACGCGGACCGGCGCTTCACCGCTTTTCTCGGAAAGCGCGATCTCGCGGAAGGGCACGCGGAGGTCGGGGAAGGCCTCCGGCGCGGAATAGACCTTGCGCGAAGCGGGAAGGGCACCGTTGGTGACCTTCGGCAGGGTGAGCTCCGACTGGCGCGTTGGCTTGTTCATGGCTTCACCTCGTCTGCTGAGTCTGCTGGGCTGGAACGGAGACGGCAACGATCGGCCCCAATGGAAAGCCGAAGTCGTTGCGATTGAGTTCTGGGGCGTAGAGACGGCAGATGGAGCCGTCGAGATAGAGCGCGTTTGGTGTCTTGAAGACGTCGCGGAAGGCGCGCGCGAACTGATGGAACGTGACGGGATCGTCGGCGATGGCGAACACCACGCGATCACCATCGACGCCGACACCGTTGCGGCGATAGCGCGAGGTCGCGTCCACCAGGAAGCGCGGATGCAACTTGCCGTCGATGACGAGCATCGGGCCGGACTGGGTGGCAAACCGCGGTGTGATGTTGCGGCGGACGTATTGCTTGGTTTCCAGCACGCCGGCACCCTTGCCGGTGACATAAAAAACGCCATTGGGCTTCATGCTGAAATTGCCGGGGCCATCGGACGTCGAGATGCGCTTCAGCTCTTTGCCGTTCTCGACATAGAGTCCGACGGGCGAGCGATCCTCGTGATACATGCCCGCATTCATCGCGAAGGCGAGCTGCCGGCCGCGCGCCGCCAATGCGTCACGCACGCGATCGAACTGCCCGAGCGTTGCGCCCGCGCCATCGCGCAGGAAAAGCTCGATCGTGTCGCTGGAATTGAACTCGCAGACGGCGTAGCGCGCGCCTTCGATCGCTGCGGACCGGCACTCTGCACGTGCCGACGCCGCGCTTGCAGCGTGTGCAAACACAGCAAATAGACAGAGGAAGGCCGTCTTGGCGCGAGTGGCGCTGATCATATTCCGTCCCTTCGCCGGTACGAACCGGATCAGGTTCTAAGGGTGCTCGCGCCGCTAGCGCGATCTCAGCCGGTCACATCCGGCGCCCCTCGGAACTGAAGGTAATCTGCGACGTCCAGCCTGCGGAAGCAAGGCCTCCACGCCTCGCCAGCGGCTCGCGCACAGCTACGCTTTATGCACCGCCTTGTCCGCGGAGTGGGGCGCGCTAGGCGAAATAGCCCGCATAACTCAGCCACAGGCCGAGCAGGCCCTCGATCACGCCAGCCGCGGTAATGGCGGATTTGTTGCCGAGCATGCGCTCACCGATGCCAATCACCTGTTCGGGCCAAAGCATGCGGAAAATGCCGCCGATAACCGCCAGCCAGCCCAGAATGGTGATGATCACCGGCCAGTTGGCAACCCACACATTGTGCGTGTTGACGATGGCAAGACCGGCGAGCAGCGCCAGAAACCCGGTGAGATAGACGAGCGCGCGGTTAGCCAGGAAGTCACTGGCCATCGGCCGCCAGGAAGACTGCCGCAGAAGCAAACCCGCAGCAATCACGAGGAAAAGCGGCCCGATCAGGCGCGCAAGGAAAATCGATGTATCCATGACCAAGCCCAGCAATAGCTGAAATTCACAACGCTGAGCTTGTCGTTTGGGTGCCCGGTGGGCAAGCGTAAGCCGCCGGCTCACGTAAAGGTGAGGGGACGACCCACCGGAGCAGCAGCCGCCTGTTGGTTTCAGCGGCCCTCGCGCCACCAAGCGAGCGAAACGAGCATCAGCAAGGCCGCGAGCGCACCCAACCCGGTGAACATCGGCGTCAACTTTACGCCTCGCGTGACGAACGCTTCCCGATCCTTGAGGCCCATCCAGCCCGACCCGGCCAGCACCTTCGCGCCCGAAAGCATGGAAACCCGCGGCACGGTAACTGAGGAGGGATTGGCCCGCGTCGCCTCGGCGGACGAACTCGTCCAGAACGCGCCGCCGCCGGTGGCGTCGGTGATCGGCGAAAGTTTGGCGTCCGTTGCCGTCACCTCGCTCATCTCGATTGGATCGTCGATGCCGGCGTGGGCTACCGCCTGCAGCTCGCCCGTGCCCGACCGCGTCTCGGCTTTGTAGAGACCGGGAATTTTTACGTCGATGGTCGAGCGCCAGATGCCTTCGCCGGCAGGCTCTAGGATCACCTCGGACGTCTCGCCACCAGGCGCGGAGAGCATCACAGGCGCGACCTTCTCCTCCATGGAGTGGCGCTCGAGCGTGAGGCGCAGGCCGCGCGCGCTGGCGATCAGCCGCTCTTCTTCGAGGTCCGGCTCCTTCATGAGCCAGTGTGAAAGCCTGCGCAGCAAGTCGCTATGCGGACCGCCGCCTTCATATCCGCGCGCCCACAGCCATGCCTGGTCCGACGTCAGCAACGCAACGCGCCCCTTGCCCTTGTGATCGAGCACGAGCAGAGGCTCGTTCTGCGCGCCGTCCATCAGCGTGCGGCCCTGCTCGGGCTGCACTTCCACCTGACGGAACCAGCGGCCCCAGGTCGGCTGTCCGTTCACCGGTCCGGCGCCGGTGAGGCCCTGCGTGACCGGATGCTTGCGCCCGTCCGCCGTGAGCTTCGCCTTGAACGGCTCCGACAGCACGCGTCCCGTGGGCACGGCCGGGAGCACCGGTGAGAGCGGCGTGCGGAACAGCGACAGATTGCCGGCGTAGTCGTCGCCCGCCGCGACGAGCAGCGCGCCGCCGTGCTCTTCCACGTAGCGCGCGATGTTGTCGTAGTAGGGGAGCTGCAGCAGCCCGCGGTGCTGGTAGCGGTCGAAGATAATGAGGTCGAACTCGTTGATCTTCTCCGAGAACAGCTCGCGCGTTGGGAACGCGATCAGCGACAACTGGTTGATCGGCGTGCCGTCATGCTTCTCCGGTGGACGCAGAATGGTAAAGTGTACGAGATCGACGGCGGCGTCGGACTTGAGAAGGTTGCGCCACGTGCGCTCGCCCGCGTGGGGCTCGCCCGAGACGAGCAGCACGCGCAGGTTCTCGCGCACGCCCTCGGCCGCGACCACCGCGCGATTGTTGGCGGGCGTCAGCTCGCCGGGCGCAGTAGCGAGATCGACTTCGAGAACGTTCTGCCCGGCGTGCGGGAACGGCATCTCGATTTTCACTGGCCGGTCGACCGCCGTGACGACAGTCTCGTCCGGGCGACCTTCGCGCCGCACGTTCAGCGTCAAGGGCTCGGTCGCGGCACCCTTGCGGCCTGCTTCGCGCACGACAACCTCGATGTCACGCGATTGGCCGACGATGCCATAGCGTGGCGCCGACAGAACTTCGATACGGCGGTCGAACTCGTTCGGTGCTCCCGTGATGAGCGCATGGACCGGCGCATCGAAGCCGAGCGCCGCGACCGACTTCGGGACATCGTGCACTTCACCGTCAGTCACCATCACGACGCCGGCGAGGCGATCGGGTGGCGTGTCGGCGAGAGCCTTGTTGAGGTCGTCGAAAAGGTGCGTGCCGGGCGAAGTCGTCTCGCCGGGGCGCGAGGCGGCAACCCACTTCACTTCTAGATTGGGAATTTTGCCGAGCTTCGCTTCGAGATCGGCGCGCACCGCCGCTGTCTGTTCCTTGCGCTGGCCGAGAGTCTGGCTGGCGCTTTCGTCGACGATGACAATGGCGACGTTGGCGAGGCTCTCGCGCTGCTCCTCGCGCAGGATGGGGTTGGCGAGCGCTGCGAGAAGGGCGGCGATAGCAGCGGCACGCAGAAGTGCGCCGCGCGAGCGCCGATAAAGCAGATACCCGATGAGGAGAACGGCGAGCGCACCCGCGCCCCAGAAGAACGGGGCGGGCAGCATCGGTGCGAAATCGATCGACCAGTTCATCGGCGCCTCACTGTCCCAGCCGTTCGAGCAGCGCAGGCACGTGCACTTGGTCGGCTTTATAGTTTCCGGTCAGAGCGTGCATGACGATGTTGATGCCGGTGCGAAACGCCATCTCGCGTTGATCCTCGCCGCCGCCGACGGTCGGATAGATCGGTCGGCCACCTTCGTCGAGCGCCCAGGCGGCTGCAAGGTCGTTCGGCGTGACGATGATCGAGGTGACACCGTCGGAGACGCGCGCGCGCCGGCCCTGATCGCCGCTGCCTTCGAGAGCCTCGACCCAGAGCTGCCCGCCATCCCAGCGGCCGGGGAAGTTGCGGAGCAGGTAGAAAGCCTTTGTCAGCACGTGGTTCTCCGGCACCGGCTCGAGGCGCGGGACGTCGAGTTTGCCGATGATCCGCTGCAGCGCCGGCTCGCTGAGTGCCGCACCGCCGCTACCGCCAAGTCCGCGGCCGTAATCCTGCGTGTCGAATACGATCAGCCCGCCCTGTTTCATGTAGGCGTCGATTTTCGCCAGCGTTTCCTCCGGCAGCGGTTTGGCGTCCGGCAGAACCGGCCAATAGAGAACGGGGAAGAACGAGATCTCGTCGTTGAGTATGTTGACGGCCATTGGCCGGCCCGGCTCGATCGCCGTGCGCACCGCGAGCAGACGGCCGAGCCCGTCGAGCCCCAGGCGGCTGATCTCGTCGACGTTTGCGTCTCCCGTCACGACGTAGCCGAGCGTAACTTTGCTCGTCGCTTCGATGGCGCGCTCGTCGGCCGCCTGCGTGCTCGTGTAGCTTTGCGTGCCGCCGGGCGAAGTTTGCTGCGCATGGGCGTCAGGCGTTGTCGCGAGCAGCAGACCGGCCGCGCCCGTAACGGCGAGCGCGAGCACCGCCGCGGTTGCGGGACGGCGCACGCCGCGGCGTAGCCCGATGCCGCCAGCCTTCAGCAGGATGACGGCGATGATGTCGGCAAAGAGCAGTCCGAGCGCGGCGAGCAATAGCCACGATTTCAGCGGCTGCGCGCTTTCGCTTTCGTAGCTCAGCCGGTCGGCACCCGAGGGAAGCGAGGGCAGCGGCGCCAGTGTGCTCTTTGCGCCGAGCACGTTGATCGCACGCGGCGAGGCGCCCGCGCCGTAATATCCTGGCGGATGATCGAGGCTTGGCACGAGGTCGTGCGCATTCTCCGCGGCAATGGGCTGAGCCGTAGGCGGAGGCGGCCCGAGCACACCGAAGCCGTTGAGTGTCTGCAACGGTGGCAGCACGGCTGGCGTATCGGCGTTCGCCTCGCCGCCCGAGGCGGGAGCCGTGCCGCCCGCATCGGGAACACCGGTGCCGAGCGCCGCGATGCGCCTCAGCATCTCGACGAAGAGGCCCGACAGCGGCAGGTTCGACCAGTCGGAGTTGGCGGTGACGTGGAACAGGATGATGCGGCCTTCGCCGAGCTTGCGCTCGGTCACGAGCGGCGTGCCGTCCTGCAGCCGTGCCCAGACGTTAACCTCGGGGCCGAGCATCGCCGGATCGGCCAGCACCTGGCGGCTTACCGTCACCTCCGGCGGCACCGCCGCCCCGGCAAAGAGGCTCTTGTTTTCGATCGGGCCGAGCTTCTGCGGTGTCGACCACGAAAGTGCGCCGCCGAGCGTGCGCCCGCCGACGCGCAGCGGTACGGGCAACAGTTCATCGCCGCCGTTTTCGAGGCGAGGGCCGGCGAAGCGCACGAGCACGCCACCCTTCTTCACCCAGCCTTCGACGTGCTTTGCCGCTTCACCCGAGAGCGTTCCGATGTCGGCAAGCATCAATACGCTCGCGTGCTGCGACAGCGCCTGCTCGATGCCCGCGGCGAGGTTCGACCCCTTCGGCTTGATCAACTCGGCATAGGGGCCAAGCGCCTTCTCGATGTAATAGTGCGGTGCCAGCAGCGGCTGCGACTGTTCGCGGCTCTCACCGGAAATCAACGCCACGCGGTGCCATTGGGAGCGCGCATCGATCAGGCTCACGGCGCCCGCAGAACGCTCGCCCGCAATCTCGACCCGGCCCACCTGATTGCGCAACTCGAGCGGCAGGTCGAACGGCGTCGTGACGGACGTATCCCCCGGCGAGAATTTGAAGGCTGCCTCAGCGAGGCTTTGGCCGCGCGTTGAGATGGCGTGCACGAAGCCCTCGCGCGCGCCGCCGTCGGGCCGGAGCACACGCGCCTCGAGCCGTCCGCTTTCTGCGCCGATGCCGGCCGAGACACCGAGCGGCTCGTTACTGCCGCTATCCTCGACGACCGCGAACGTACCGCCTTCAGTGAGTTCGCGCAGCTTGGCCGCGGCCTCTGTGGCCTTGCCGTCGTGGTCGATGTCGTCGCTGAGCCAGACGATGCTGTTGCCCCCGCTAGCGCCCTGGAGCGTTGTCGCGAGCGCGCTCGCCGCAGCAAGCCGGTCCGGTGCGAACGGTTGCGGCATGAGAGCGGCAGCGGTGGAGCGCGCCTCCGCTGGCGCTTCAATGCGCGCGGTGAAACTCTTTGCGGTGCTCGCCGTCGGAACGATCACGACGGGGCGGCTCTGACTTTCCGCTTCGGTGATGACGTGCTCGATCATGCGCGTGCGCTCGTCCCAGTGCGCGGCCGACGCCCACCCGTTATCGACGAGGATCGCAACGGGACCGTTGCCCTTCAGCGCTGCGTCACGTGAAGGGTTCAGCACCGGCTCGGCGAGGGCGAAGATCAAAAGCGCAGCGGCAAGGAGGCGCAACAGCGTCAGCCACCACGGCGAGGCAGCCGGCGTTTTATCCTGGTTCTCGATGCCGACGAGGATGCGCGTCGGCGGAAAGGTGATCTGCTGAGGGCTCGGCGGCACGGTGCGCAGCAGCCAGTAGATGATGGGCAGCGTCGCAAGCGCCGCCAGCAGCCACGGATTGAGAAATGCGAGCGCGCCTAAACTCATGGCTCCGCCCCCGTGTGCGATTGCGCAGCGCCATCGCTTTGATCCGGGCCGTTCCAGCGATGATCCGCGACACCGCCCTGCATGCGCATGATGAGGGATAGCAGTGGCTCGGCCGGCGAGCGGTCGGTGTGATGTACCAGGAACGTCCACCCGAGCCGGTGCGCCAGTTGCTGCAGCTCCGCGCGATGCGCCGCGAGGCGCTCCTGATACCGCGCCCGCAGGCTTTGCACCCGGTCGGCAACCCAACGCTCCGAGCCATCGGGGCTCAGAAACTCCGTGCGGCCTTCATAGGGCAGCGTCTCTTCCGCGGGATCGACAACCTGGATGAGATGCCCCACGGCACCATCGGCCGCGAGCGCTTCGATGTGCTCGCGTGTGCGGGGGATAGGATCGAGAAAATCACCGACCACGACGGCGCCCGAAAAGCGTGCCAGTTGCACCTTGGGCGGCTGCGAGGACAGCGCGACGCCCGCGGCATCCTGGGCGAGCACCGCCTCGGCCATGCGCGTCGTCGCCTTGCGGCTGGCGGTCGGCGGCGTGAGGCCGAGCAGAGCAACGCGTTCGCCGCCGCGCACCAGCAGTTCCGCTGCGGCGAGTGTCAGCAGCAGCGCTCGCTCGCGCTTCGTCGTTGGCGCGAGGTGGCTGCGAAAATCCATCGAGGAAGAAAGATCGGGCCAGAGCCATACCGTGTGGGCGGCTTCCCACTCGCGCTCACGAACGAAGAGATGATCGGAGCTTGCAGAGCGGCGCCAATCGATCTGGCGCAGCGTGTCGCTCGTCTGGAATTGGCGGAACTGCCAGAACGTTTCGCCCGGCCCGGAGCGGCGCCGCCCATGCAGGCCATGGGCGACCGTCTGCGCGATGCGCTGCGCGTCGATCAGGATCTCCGGCAGGCGATCGGCAAGACCGTGCGCTTCGCGTTCGAGCGCCAGAACCCCGGCGCCTCCCGCAGCATCCGGGCGAGCGTGCGTGGCGTTCGCCATGCGTTACTCCACCGCCGCGACGAGCCGCTCGATGATGGCGCTGAGGTCCTTGCCTTCGGCGCGCGCGGCGAACGTCAGCGCCATGCGGTGCTTGAGGATCGGTTCGGCGAGCGCCATTACATCTTCCACGGATGGCGCAAGGCGGCCATCGACGAGTGCCTTGGCGCGCACCGCCAGCATCAGCGCCTGGCTCGCCCGCGGGCCCGGCCCCCACGCGACGTAGCGGTCGGTTTCTTCGTTCGCGCCCGTACCAGGACGCGCAGAGCGCACGAGTTTCAGGATCGCATCGACGACCTTATCGGGCACCGGAATCTGCCGTACGAGCCGCTGAATGCTCATCAGCTCGGGGCCGGAGAGCACAGGCTCGAGCTGGCGGCTGTCCGTGCCCGTCGTTGCGAACAGCATGCGCCGCTCGGCGAGCACGTCCGGATACGTCACGTCGATCTGCAACAGGAAGCGGTCGAGCTGTGCCTCGGGAAGCGGATAGGTGCCTTCGTGCTCGAGCGGATTCTGCGTCGCGAGCACGTGGAACGGCGAGGGTATGTCATGGCGGACACCGGCGACCGTGACGTGATGCTCCTGCATGGCCTGCAGCAGCGCCGACTGGGTACGCGGAGAGGCGCGGTTGATCTCGTCGGCCATCAGAAGCTGCGTGAAGATCGGACCCTTCACGAGACGGAAGGAGCGCGCCTTGCCCGGCACGTCCTCCAGTACCTCTGAGCCGATAATATCGGAAGGCATGAGATCCGGAGTGAACTGCACGCGCTTGGCATCGAGGCCGAGCACCTTGCCGAGCGTCTCGACCAGAAGTGTCTTGGCGAGGCCCGGCACACCGATGAGCAGCGCGTGACCACCCGAAAGGATGGTGACCAGGGTCCGCTCGATCACGACATCTTGGCCGAAGATGACCGAGGCTGCTGCCTTGTGAGCCCGCTGCACCCGCTCGGCGGCCGCCTCCAGGCGTGGGACGATATCGGCGTGCGTATCGGTGACGGTGCTCATGGCGAATTGGGCTCGCTTGTCGGTCTGGGTTTCGCTTGTCGTTCTGGGCTTGACGTTCTGGGGCTATATCGTTCTGGGCTCAGGTCGACGGTGCAGCCGGTGAGGCCCACTACTGACATTAGGCGACTGCCCGTGGCCGCAGCTTAACAAAATTTATCGATAGGGACGATCCAAGGCGTCATGCCTCGGGTCAAGTGAATGTTACGTTAGATTGAGGGCGCGGCGCCAGCGGCGCCAGGCCATTGAAAACCGCCAGAATTGGTCGGAACGTGGAAGTTGGGCGAGGGCGGAGATTGGCAGACTTGGGCAAACTCGAGGATATGACGAGCACGGTTTTGGAGCACAGGGCCGCACCGGTCGAGAGTTGGAACCCTCCTTACTGCGGCGATATCGGGTTGAAAATACGTCGTGATGGAACATGGCTTTATCGCGACAGCGCCATTGGGCGGACGGCAATCGTCAAGCTTTTTGCCCGCGTTTTACGAAAAGATGCCGACGGCCGGACATACCTCGTAACGCCGGCCGAGAAGGTCGACGTCGCCGTTGAGGACGCGCATTTCATTGCTGCTCGCATGGACGTTCGCGGCGAAGGGAAGTCGCAGCAACTCGTCTTCCATACCAATGTCGACGACGAGGTCGTCTGCGGACCGGAGCATCCACTGCGTTTTGTGGAAGAGCAGCCTGGCGGCGGCTTCAAACCATACGTGAATGTGCGTGGACGTCTTGAGGCGCTCGTTGCGCGCGCGCTCGTGCACGATCTTGTCGCGCTCGCGACAGAAGAGCTGCGCGATGGAGCGCCGGCGCCCGGTGTTTGGAGCGGCGGCGCTTTCTTTCCGTTCACCTCTGATACTGGCGTGGACTAGTGCACCTTGAATTCTGCACCGACGAGACGCACTTCCGCGGGTGTCAGAAGCTTGCTGTGGGACACCGTCACCTTGAACAGCTCCCCATCGAGCTTTGAGGCCCAGAAGTCGAGAAAACCTTTCAGCTTCGGGAAGCGCGGGTGAAGATCATAGTCTTGCCAGATATACGCCTGCAGCAGTGCAGGATGATCCGGCAAACGATAGAGTATTTCAGCAGTGGTGAGGCTGTATCCTTTCAATAGCCTCGACATTTCGGGCTCGTGCATGAGATCCCCCAAATTGCCTTCTTGTCGTCGAGTCCCCCAAGACTCCCCACGGATGATAGACAAGCGAAAGCCTCTGACAACGAATTTGTTCCATAACTCGAATACGTTAGCAGCCCACGGTCCGGACTGCTGATAAGAGCGCGAAAAAATCAGGCTGCGCACTGCCGTTCCCGAACCAGAAGGCTGTGAATGTTTGAATACGCGCTGACGAGCTTCACCACCTTCTTCGCCACTGTCGGTCCCGTGGAAACTGCGGTGCTGTTCGCGACGCTCACGCCGAAGATGCCGCAAGCCGAGCGCGCTTCCATCGCGCTCCGCGCAACGGCAATTGCCAGTGTGCTGTTGCTGGTCTTCACGCTGTTGGGCGGGCCCTTGCTCGACGAGCTCGGCGTCAGCATTGCCGCATTGCAAACAGCGGGCGGTATCATCCTGTTGATGATCGCCCTCGACATGATCTTCGCCAAGCCGACGAGCGCCTTCAAGCTTTCGCAGCCTGAGGATGAGGAAGCGCACACCAAGGACGACATCGCTGTCTTTCCCCTTGCGATGCCGTTGCTGGCGGGGCCCGGTGCGATGAGCGCGGCCATTCTGTTGGCGGCTAACACCGAGGGAAATCCGCTCGCGCTGGGCGCCACCGTCGGCGGTCTTGCCGCCGTGATGGGCGCTACGCTGCTGCTGCTGCTGCTATCGCACCAAATCAATCACATGATCGGAATCACCGCGCAGCGTGTGCTGATGCGCGTGTTCGGAATCCTGCTCGCTGGGATCGCGGTACAAGCGGTTTTCAACGGACTGAGCGCAAGCGGCGTAATGCGTATCGCCCCGTAGGCCCAGAGACAGCTCTTCGTAATTCCCGTACCGGCACGGGGATTAGGCGTCCATTAACTATAGTCGTCCAGAATTGGGACAGTCGCGTTTTGTTGAACAGCGAGTCCCCCCAATGTCGCGTCTCACGTCGTTGTCGCGTTTATCGATGCGTACCGGCCACTCCCCCAAGGCCGGATCGGGAGCGTCATGCGCCCGCATGGCGCTCCTCTTTTCCTGCGCGGCGCTCACCCTCGGCGGATGCAGCGCGGCAGCACCGCAGGCCGAAAGCGGTCTCATCAGCGCGCTCGTTTCGCAGCCCGCGCCGCCGACTGTTTGGCCGTCGGTCGACCTCGAGGATGATGGCCGCGAAGCCCAGCGTCCGCCGCGCATGCGCATGTATCAGCGGGAGGACGACCCCACGCAGCCATTCAGCCCGAATTATGGCGAGATCCCGCTCCCGAGCCACGGTGAGAACATGCCTGCCGAGCCCGTCTGACACGGGACGTCGATGCATCTTCGCAGGCGAGTGAGCACACGCCATATGAAAGGCAGTGCAGCAATCGCCGGATGTGCCCTTCTGGCCGTCCAATGTGGAGGTATCGGTCCCGGTGCGAATTCTCGCTTTGATGGCAATCGCCACATGCGTCGCAATTCCGGCCGTTACCGGCTACGCGGCGCCCAACAACAAGCCCTACGCGAGCGAGGCCCACCGCGGCCTGGGCGGTGCCTACGGCACCATGAAAGGCCGTATCCCGCAGCCCCGCGATCTGGCTCCGCCGCGCAGCGGCCCACGCGAGCCTTATCCGTACCGCTATTACAGCGATACTGATCGCTCGCCCGGTTCCTGCCGCCGCTACGCTCAGCGCGCCATCGCCACTAAAAACGCGAACTGGTGGACACGCTATCGCGCCTGCCTGAAGTGATACGGTCCATCGGTCTGGGGGGCTCAGGGCTTGGCTTTGCCGGGTCGCATCACCAACTATGGTAAATGCTCTCTTGATCCCACCGATAGCGCAGCCGTGGGCAGAACGGCGAACCAATCAGCGTACTCAAGTTTGGAGACCCCGATGAAACGAGCTTTGACCGCAGCATCGGTCGTAGGCGGTGCGATCCTGATGCTCGCCGCTGCAACGCCCGCCAGCGCGCTGCCTCTCACGAAATCGCACACCGGAACGGCTGAAGGCATCGTCCATCAGACCGCACCCGGTCACCGTGGTGGCGGCGGTGGCGGAGTAGGGCGCGGCATGGGCGGCGGCGGCCGTGGAATGATGGGCGGCGGCCATTCCGGTGGCGGACGCGGCATGATGCGGGGCGGGTCCGGTCCTGGCCGCGGCATGGTCGGACGCGGACATGGCGGCGGCCCCCGTATGCATTCCGGGCCGCGAGGGCCGCGCCACGCAGGGCCTGGCCGCCATCACCACCATCCCCGCCATCACCGCGGGCCCTACCGCGGCTTCTACTACGGTGGAGGCGTCCCCTATTATTACGGTTACGGCGGCTACGACGATTGCGGTTGGCTGCGCCGCCGCGCCCTCGCCACCGGCAGCCCTTACTGGTGGAGCCGCTATTACGCGTGCATCGAAGATTAAGCACCCCGATCGAGGATGCTGAGGGCCGGACCCATGTCCGGCCCTTTTGCATTCCCGGTCGAGATGGGCAGGATCGACACCCGATGTCAGAGACGAGCATTCCCAACGCCTGCGCGATCACGATACGCCGCTGGGGCGAGATCGCGCATCGGGCACGTCTCGACGAGGAGCTTGACGCCATCTTCTTCGAGGCGAGCGGCACCAAATCGTTCCCCGACGAGACGGCGCGCGCGATGTTTCGCGACCGTTGGCTCGGCCGCTATCTGAAGCTGCATCCCCGGTGGGCTTATCTTGCCGTTGCGGACGGCGGCGCGGTCGCGGGCTATCTCGTCGGCGCCCTCGACGAAGCAAATGGCTTTGAAGATTTTGCAGCGGCAAGCCGGCAGTTTCCCGCCCATCTGCACATCAATCTCGCGCCTCGGTTTCGCAGCCGCGGCATCGGAGCGGCGCTGATCGAGAGATTCGCCACCGACGCTGCCGCTGCGGGCGCATGCGGCATGCACGTCGTCACTTCGGCGGACGCGCGCAACGTGCATTTCTATGAGCGCGTCGGCTTCAGCCTGCGCGCGCGCACCACCCTGAACGGACGCGAACTCGTATTCCTTGGCCGCGAGCTCCACGGCGGCGATGGAAAACGCCACTAGGGTCCGAAGTGGCGGGCTACACTGGCCGAAACGCATTCGCCCAAATGAAAAGCCCACGGGACTAACCGCGGGCTTTTTTGTGACATCAGGTGCACAGATGTAGGTCATTCATCCCGCTTGCAGGGGAATTCGATTTCGCCTGCGTAGGGGACGTCCAGTCGGCAGGTTTTGCCGGAGCGGCGCAGTTTGACCGGCCCGTCACCGCTCTCCAAGCGCTCCATGATCCGCGCCATGATTCGCCCGCGCTGGCGCGGCGCACCCTCGTCATCCTCGACGCCTGCGCGCACGGTGTCGTTTGGTTTAGAGGGTGCGGCCTTGGCGGCCTTCGAGCCCGCAGGCGCCGTGTCGCCGCGCTTCGAAGCCTCGGGCTTTGAAGCGTCCGTGGCAGGCGCCGCAGAGCTGGGCTTCGTCCCGGTGCTCCGGTCCGCGTCAGGGCGATTGAGCGGCACCGGATGGGGCGCGCCGTTCTGTTCCGGCTTCGCTTCTTCCGCTCCCGGCGCCGCGTTGTCCGGATCCGACGCGATACTCGCCTGCTTTTCGATTTCAGCGGACGCGGCAGGTTTAGCACTCGCCGATGTCTCGCCGTTCGCGCTGCATTTCTGGATGTCGGCCGGGGCGCGCTTCCAGGTGTGAGTTTCGCTCAGCCACTTCGTGCCCGCATACCCCATCACCTTCAGCTTATCCGCGTCGAGCAGTGTCAGTTCGACGTCGAATTTGGAATCGCGGTCCGGATCGTAGATCCAGCCCTCGTCCCACTTGTTCTTCCCGATCGATTTGACGTTGCCGATGATCTGCTTGCCGCATTGATCGCTGTTCCCGGCGTCTTTCAGCCAAGCGACGTGACCGCAAAGTTTGCCATCACAATCGCTGATCTCGATGCCGCCGCGTCCCGTATGATCGATCCACAGTCCCACCGGGGACTCGTCGGCATGCGCTACCACGGCCGATGCCATGGCGAAGGCGACGATGGCGCCACGCAGTGCGATTGGGTCCTTGTACATAGAAACCTCCCAAGGGCTGTAGGTCTCAAGTATGGGAATGCACAAACGCGTGCAACCCATGCATCGAGATGTATAAATTGTCATGCTGGCGCCGCCGCGCGCCGTTCCCTTTGGAACACGCGCAAGGCAGAGTTGGGGCGACTTAATTTTTGACGAATACGCTCGCGTTGAGCATCGTCGTGCCGCCTGCTTTTATGGGCACGTAATAGCGCACGAAGCTGAGCGCGTCGGCGCGGCGGTGTGTCCATGCATAGACGTGCATGGAGGCTTCCTGCAACGTCTGGTCCGGTTTGCGGCCCATGACCCGCGTCAATTCGCCGAGCAGCGCCTCAGGCTTCGCGGCCAGCACGTGCAAGGTGCATGAGGTTTCCGTAGCCGCTGCAAAGGCCGTCTCGCGTTTGACGAAATCTGCATCCGGCCGTGCGCGCCTTGCCACGAGAACGAATTCCTGGCCATGGTCGTGATAGCGCCAGCCGAACAGCTTCTCCGATGGCGTAGAGGGAGCATAAGGCGCGAGATCTTCTCCCGTGAGCTGATCGTATTCGCCGAACCCGGCGGCGCGCTCGATGCCATTGAGATCAGGAAGCTGCTTCAGACAGAAAAAGTCGAACAGTCCCATCACGCGCGCCGCCCCCTTCTGCTTGGGGATCGTCTGCGCATCGACGATGTCGGCCATCGTGACGAGACCGGCGAGGGCAAGCAATAAAACGGAAGGGCGCAGGATATGCGCGCCGCGCGCTATCGTGCGCGCGAGCCTCAACGGGAGGCGACCGGCGGCGGCGCCGGCGGCCAGAGCGAGGTATCGGTCGACCAGCGCCCTTCGGCAATCATCTTCGCCTGTTCTTCGCACGACGGCGGCTTGCGTGGCATGCGCGTCCAGACTTCCGAGGAGCCGAGCATCGGCAGCAGAACGTAACCCGTCACCTTGACCTTTGTCGGGCTTAGAACTTCAGCGTACCCTGAGAAGTTCATCCCATGGTCGGGCACGTAGACGTTCCCGTCGGCCCAAGTGCCATCCGGCTGCCTCTTGAAACCCGTCACCACGGTAAGCCCGCATACGAAGCGCTTCTGAAGCCGCTGGTCGGGGTTACGGAAATCGCGCAACGGGCCGAGATCGGGGCCGCGCGGCTTCTGCAGCCATGCGACCCGGCCACACAGCTCCCGTCCGCAGGCGCGAAACTCCAGAATGACCTCGCCGTGCGAGTCGATCCAATAGCCCTGAAGCCTGTCGATGCCCTGCGCCGACGCAGGAGCGGCCGCTCCAGCAGCGAGAAGCGTCAGCCAAAGTGCGATGGCCCGCATGCGCGTGGTTTCCCTCTCGCAAATCAAATCGCGATCCGTTTGCCACTTTTAGGCACGAACGGGTCGCGGCGACAATCTATCCGCGCCTGTGGGGCAGCATTGGGGCTCCGGCTGTGGCCGATACGACTCCCATCCGCGCCGCGAGCGACGTGTCGCGGTGAAAGAACGCTGAATCGCGCCGCGGCTGCCGAAAGGTCAAACCCCGATAGTGAAATTTCCCGCGCCCGCCATCAGAGCAAAGATGTTTGCAATGATGACAATGACCGAAAGGAAGGCCTGCCAGAAATAGGGCCTGGCGCGCAGCACGCCCGCCGTGGAGGAAAGCTCCCGCATGATCACATAGCCGCCCATCCCGCGCCGGAACCACCCGGTGAGCTGTCCGTCCTGCCCGATGTGCTTGGGCACGCGCTTCCATCCGGCGAATAGATCGCCGATGAAGCCCAGCATGGAACGGAAGTCGGCCGTCAAAAGCCCGGTGCGGTCTTGGTAGATCACGTCCTCCCCGGCGATGAAGCCGGGATTGGCGCGGCCGATGGCGCGGCCGGTGAGTTGCGTGGGGCGGCCGATCACGGGTGAGGCGGCGGGGTTGGTCATGAGGTCGGCAACTGTCTTGGCCGGCGCACCGTTCCGAGGGTAGCGCAAGCGCAGCGTGAGAAGGACGCCAATGCCGAAGGCGGCGGGCGAAAGCCGCCATGCGCCGAGCAGCACCGCGACGATCGCCAGGATGGCAGGAAGCGCGAGCACGCCGAGTTCGTAGAAGAACTGACGCCGCAGCGCATCGGTATCGAGGCGCACCCGCTGCGCCGCCGCTTTGAGGTCATATTCGGGGAAGGGCTGCGCCTTTGCCTGCGCAATCTCGCCAAGATGGGCGATCCGCATGCCCGTGAGCGGATGCGTGGAGTTGAGCTCGATGAGCCGCGCCCAAGGATTGTGCGCATCGAAGAGCATCGCCTCCGATGCGCGCGTAGGATCCTGCAGATCGCTCTCCGCCTCGAGTCCTGAGTAGCGGGCGTTCTTCACGTCGATGACACCCATGTGGCGCGTGCTCTGCAACAGGCTTTGCGCAGCGTCCGTGTCCTCCGCCTTGACGATGCCGTAAGCGATCTTCACCAGCGCAGACGCGAGATGGCGCCCTTCAACGCGCTCCGCGGAGAAGGCGTCAGCGAGGTATTCGCGCGTGCGGCTGAGGTAATAAAGAAGATAGATGCCGAGGTAGTAGAGGATGATCGCGGCAATGCCGACGAGCGCTTGGCCGCCTTTGTTCTTGCCTCCGGAGCGGCTCGACCGCATCGCGGCGGCATAGACTTGATAGAGGATTTGCACCAGCGTGCCCGCGGCCGTCATCACGATGAAATCGCGATTGACGATGTGTCCCAGCTCGTGCGCCACGACCGCGCGTTGTTCATCTTCGTTCAAGAACTCGAATATGCCGTCGGTTACGACGATCCGCGCATTGGAGCGCAGGATGCCGTAGGTGAAAGCCGTGGGATTGCGGTCCGGTATGAGACCGAGGCTGGGTGCGTTGAACCCATATTGCGCGGCGACGTCGTGCATCAGTTGGTGCACGCCCGGATAGCGCGCCTTCACCTCCGCGTCGTCGAGAAACCTCATCTTGTTGAACCAGCGCAACGACAGGTCGCTGATCCACGGGCTTATGAGCCAGATCACAAGATTGATGATGATCGTGAGGGTGATGGCGAAGCCGAGATTGACGTTATCGGTCAAGACGAGCAGCGCTAGGATCACGCCGCACACCATGCCGAACAGAAGTCCGATGGTGACGAACGAGGCAAAGAACAGCCGGGCCATCAATTTCCCCCGAGACAATGCGAAGAGCGGCGGCGAGCCGCGTAAAAAATGTAGCTCAAACTAGGGCCGTTCGCGATCTTCGCAAAGCAGATCCGCGACGTATTCGCCGATGGCGAGCGAGGAGGTGAGGCCCGGGCTTTCCATGCCATAGAGCGCGACGAGGCGATCGATGCCGTGCTCACGTGGGCCGTGGATGGCAAAGTCGGCGGCGGGTTCTCCCTCGCGATAGATCTTTGGACGCACGCCGACTGTATCCGGCGCGAGTTTTCCGGCGGGAAGACCGGGCCAATAGCGCCGGATTTCGTTCTCGAAGCGGGCAAGACGCGCGCCATGCTGGTCGTCGAACGCGTAGTCGACCGCCTCGCACCACTCGATGTCGGGCCCGAAGCGCGCGCGTCCCGCGATGTCGAGGGTGAGGTGCACACCCAGCCATGCGCCGGTCGGCATGGGATAGACGAGATGATTGAATGGCGCCCGACCGCTGAGCGCGAAATAGTGCCCGCGCGCCGGAAATGTCTGCGGCACGCTATAGCCTGCGGGCCATTGCATCGTATTGCCGAGCGCGCTGCCGCCGAGCCCCGCAGTCAGGACGAGATTGCGCGCTGTGAGCGTGCCGGCCTCCGAGTTGCTGAGGGTCTCCAATGCGAAGGTTTCGCCGGTTGTCTTTACGCGCTGCACTGCAGTGTTGAGCACCACCACGCCGCCCGCTGCTTCGATGTTCCCTTCCAGCGCCTGCATCAATGCGTGGCTGTCGATGATGCCGGTGGACGAGGAGAGATAGGCCGCAACGCACGCGACCTCCGGCTCGAGCACTTTTACGTCCGCTGGAGTGAGGCGGCGCATCTCCGGAACGCCATTGCGCGCTGCGTAGGCCGCAATCGCTTCGAGCTTGTCGATTTCATCGGCCTGCGTTGCAACGAGCAGCTTTCCGCAGGCCCTATGTTCAACGCCGTTTTCAGCGCAGAAACGGTAGAGCAACTTCTTGCCGGCAACGCACAGTCGCGCTCGCATGCTCCCCGGAGGATAATAGATACCGGCGTGGATGACCTCCGAATTTCGCGAGCTCGTCTCGCTGCCGAGCCGCCGATGCCGCTCCAGCAGCATCACGCCCTGGCCGGCCTCGGCCAGCGCCCGCGCAATGGCAAGGCCGATCACCCCGCCGCCAACGACTGCCGTTTCTATGTCCGCGGCCACGCCCATTCCTCTGCGCCGATATTTTGTTCAGGTGCGGTTTTCCACAAGGGAATCCGCCCACTGACCACTGCTCGAAATATTTCGAATCCTAATTAGGGTTCCGCCGTCGCGCACGGGTTGAGGCCGTGCCCGGCGCAACGCATGGAGGGTCTCATGGCATTTGTCACTGGCGATGTCGTCCCCGTCACGGGGGACGAGATGCCGTTCAAGGTCGTCTTCAAGCAGGGCGACACGATTCTGACGGAGTGGCTGGTCGAGTCGAAGGAAGACGGCGAGATGCAGATCATCGAAGCGCTGAGGACTCTTGTCGATGACGACGAAGATGATGATCCGGACGAAGACGATACCGATGACGAAGAGGATGACCAGCACGACGACGACGACGATTGACGGCTTGGCCGGCAACGGGGCGGCTGGCGGGAGGTGAATGCAACCGCCGGCGGTGCCCCTGCGGGCAGCCTGTGGATAACTTCCTGGCAAAGAACAATTGCCGCTTGTTGCGAGAACGTAGATAGAACAAAACTAGCCGGATGGCATACTCTTTCCTCCATACTGCGGACTGGCAGATCGGCAAGCGTTTCGGATCGTTTCCTGGCACCGAGAAGCCGGCCGTGTTGCGCGATGCGCGTCTGCGGGCCGTCGACCGGCTGGCGGAGATCGCGATCGCGAAGGGGTGCTCCGCCGTCCTCGTGGCTGGCGATATCTTCGACGCGGAAACCGTCCCCGAGGCGCTGACCGGCCAGCTGATGGCGCGGCTCGGAGCCTACTCGGCTTTGTCGTGGCACCTTCTACCCGGCAATCACGATCCAGCCCGAGCAGGCGGTGTCTGGGCCGCCATCACTGCAACCGGAGTGCCATTGAACGTCCATGTGCACGCCGCGCCGCGAGCGATCGAGATCGCCGCTGGCGTCGTACTTCTGCCCGCACCGCTCATGGCCAAGCGCACGAGCATCGACCCCACCGCTTGGATGGACGAAGCGCCGTCACCTCTGGGCACTGTTCGCATCGGATTGGCCCACGGCTCGGTGCAGGGCTTCGGCAGCGCAGGCGAAGCGAGCGTTCCGATCGATCCTGCCCGCGCGAAAGCAGCGGGGCTCGCCTATCTGGCGCTGGGCGATTGGCATGGCACGATGCGCATCTCCGATCGCGTCTGGTATTCGGGCACCCCGGAGCCGGATGGCTTCCGCGACAACAATCCGGGTAACGCGCTCATCGTGCGCGTCGACGGCTCCGCCGTTCCCCAGGTGGAGCGTGTGCCGACGGCGCACTTCACCTGGCTGCGCCGTGCACAGCGTCTCGATGCAGCCGATGGGCTTGCGCCGATTGAGGCAGAGGTGGCCGCGCTGGGCAGCGCTGCGCAGCGATGCCTAATGGCGCTGGAGCTTTCCGGCGTCGTCACGCTTTCCGAGCTTTCACGGATCGAAGCGCGTCTCGATAAGCTGACCCCGCAGCTCTTCCACCTCGCCAGCGACACCGCTGCACTCGACGCCGTCGCGGCAACCTCCGATCTCGAGGCGCTATCCGCGCCCGCTCTGGAAGAGATTGCTGCGCGCCTCAAGGCAATGGGCGAGGGCAGCGCCGGAGATGCCGCGGTGGCGCGCAGGGCATTGCGCCGCCTGTTCGCATTTGCCCGCCAGGCGGAGGCGGCACAGTCATGAAAATCAATGCGATCCGCCTGAAAGAGGTCGGGCGTTTCTCCTCGCCGGTAGCGCTGGAAGGCCTGAGCGGCGGTCTCGATGTGCTCGCCGGTCCGAACGAGTTCGGCAAGTCGACCATCGTCCGCGCGCTGCGAATGGCGCTGTTCGAGCAGCACCGCTCCAAGCACCGCAAGCTGGAAGCGTTCCGCCCCTATACCGGCGGCGCGCCACTCATCGAGGTCGATTTCGAAACCGGTGGCAGCCTCTGGCGCATCCGCAAGCAGTTCCTGTCGTCACCCTTGGCGGAGCTGCGCGATTTGCAATCGGGCCACGTTGCGCGCGGCCCCGATGCCGAGGCACGTCTTGCCGAGCTGGTCGGCACCCCGGGGCACTTTGCGCTGCTCTATGGGGAGCAGGGGTTGCCGTTCGCTGCACCGAGCCCGCTGGAAACGGGCGGAGCGACGCTTCTCTCCGCCATCGAAAGTGAGATCGAAAACGTTGCCGACGGCAGCATAACGCGCACGCTGACCGAGCGTGTGCGTGCCGAGCTCGCAACGCTCCTCACCGCGCACAGCACGCCGCGCCCCGCAGGGCTCTATAAGGAAACGATTGAAAAGCGCGATATGCTCGCGCGCGATCTCGAGGCCGCGCGTCAGCGTCTCGCCGTCGCGCAGGAGCGTCTCGATGCGCTCGAAGGAGTGCGCACCGAGCTTGCTATGCTGAGCGCGTCCGAAGCGACGGAAGCCCGTGAGCGTCATGCGGCGCAAACGCATGAGGCATTCGACGAGGGCCGCGCCGCCCACGACCGCCTGCGCACCGCGCTCGAAGCCGTCGCAACACACGAGAAAAGCTACGCAGCCCAGAAGGCGCTCCTTTCTGGGTTCGAAGCCCGGGTGAAAGAGCTTGAGGCGTGCGAGCGCTCGGTGAGCGAGGTTGCCGGTGCGATCGCAGAGGCGGAGGGCGATGCAAAAGCGAGCGCGGAGCGCCTCGCCGCGAGCCGCGACGAGCGCGACGGGCTGCGCCGGGCAGTGGCGGCTCTCGAAGCTGCTCGGAAAGCCCACGAGGCCGCCGAGCGGCGCCATCATCTGGCGCAGCGCCTTCAGTCGGCGAGGGCTGCACACGCAGCCTGCGCCGCTGCTCAGGCCCTCATCGACGGAAACCGGGCCGATCCCGCAGCCGTCGAGATGGCCGAGCGCGCGGCCGTAAGCATCGAGCGCCTCGAGGCGCGGCTGTCGACCGCGGCGCCGCGCGTGTCCATCGCTCTGCTGCCCTCAGGCGTCGGCAAGATCACTTCGGAGGGCCAAACGCTCACGGATGGAACGACCCTCAACCCGACACAGGCGCTCACGATCACTATCGAAGGCATT